>Ga0111538_10012091_pt1 | contig 11411 bp, 9 predicted proteins | sample SoiMethybrSBSTD1_FD_79669 | JGI IMG/M metagenome (GOLD analysis project Ga0111538, IMG submission 79669) | Bulk soil microbial communities from a Populus tree surrounding site in Tennessee, USA - Soil MetaG P. TD hybrid SBSTD1 (version 2)... | ecosystem: Environmental > Terrestrial > Soil > Tree... | reverse complement strand
ATAGTCTCTGATTGAATTCTCCGTATCGAGACGCCTTCGTTCGCCTGGTAAAAACCATCCTGCCCGTCGATGCGTTTCATTTTGTCTTTGCCTCGATGATGAAGCGCCACCACCTCCCACGCGTTCGATTCAAACACGGGGCTGCCGGAATTACCGGGTTCAGTTGGCGTGCGATAGTGAACGAGCGTGTCGTTGCAACCGACGAGCTCGTTGTCTTGCAACGAAAGCTCCAGATCGCGTCCTTGCGGATGCCCGATGATGTACATGCGCGGTGCGGGCTTGCCCATCTTCACCGCTGATTTGTGCAACACCAGCGGCGCGGCTTTCGGTTCCTGCTTCAACTTAAGAAATGTCGCATCGAGCTCCGTGTACGGTGAAGACCAGCGGACATTGTCTTCCACCTCCAGCACCTCGTCCATCGCTTGAAAGTTCACCTGACAATCCTGCGGGAAGATCGCCAACGGATTCGCGACTCCGCTGATGACGTGATCGTTCGTCAGCAGCAGCACGCCTTGCTCGCCCGGAAAGAAATCCGACGCCTTCACCAACCAACCTGTGCCATGTCCCTGTCCGTTGCGTCGTTCGATGCGCGCGATTGAATTGCACTGGTCCAGTCCCTGCTTGTACCACTTGTACGTCTGCATCTTGTCGGTACCGAAGATCGCTTCAAGGTTTTGCATGTTGTCAGCGAGCGCCTCGGCTTCCGCCTTCAACTGTTTCGGCTCGCCGGTCGCCATCGCGCCTGACTTCTCGAGATGGCCGGTGCGCAGAACCGGAAGCAGCAGACTTCCCGGAGGTTCGGACTCCTTCAACTGCCAAACTTCCTCGAATTGTCGCAAGCTGCTGAAGATCTCGAACGCATCGGCTTTACCGCTATCGACGTACGTGCGCGCCGTCGTCACCGCGTTCGCCGCATCGCCGCGTGCGACGTAGGCTTCGATTTTGGTGGCCATGTCCCAGGGTTCTAAAGGCTCTTCGCGGCTTTGTTCTTCTTCTTCGATCGCGGCCAGGATCTCTTTCGCCAGATCTTCCGGCGCCGGCTGTCCGGCAATCGGAAATCCGTCGCGCTTTGCTCGCGCGAGCAACGCCACCGCGTTGATTCCGTGCCACCAGGTTTTCGCCGGATTGCGCTGATAGACCTCGAGGTACTCTCGCAGCGCGCGGTCCAGGTTTGCCCGATTCGCAGCCGAAGCGGGATCGTTGTTGTTGACGTAAACCTGCTTGTAGATGCGGCCGAGAAGCCCGCGCGCCTCGCGGTAGTCGAGCGAGTTCTCAGGCGCCTTTTGAACGACGGATCGCACCAACATCTCAGCCGGTGTAAACAAGCCTTGATCGACCAGCGCCTGCGCGTACTGCCGTTGGACGGGCAACGTATCGAGACCGGAACGGACCATCGCCTCCGCAAGTTGGACCATCGACGCAAACCGTCGCTTGCGGCGCAGTAGGTAGAGCAATTGTCGCGCGAGCCTTTCGGCCATCGGCGAAGACTCGGATCTGATCCGCGCGACAGTCTCCTGGCAAAGCTCCGCCACTGTAGTCCACTTGAACCGGTTGAGAGCGTCGGCAAATCGTGACTCAAGGCCGGGATCGTCCCACGACATGTTTGCCTCCTGGTTGAGGTAGCCTCTTCGTGCTACGGACTGGCTTTCAGGATGCGCGCCATCACAGCGAGCGCGCCGAGGTGATAGGCATTGTGATCGGCAGTCAGTAGTGCTTCGCGCAGAACTGTCTGGCCATCGCCGTGAGGTAATTTCGCGTGCAGATCGGTTGCTGGATCCTCAATGAGCGCTTCCATCTGTTGCAGGTCTTTCCGAAACTCGTCGACAGTTTCTTGCCACAATGCCGGTGTTCCCAGATCGTCCGGGTTGGGCCAATAACCTTTCGGAAACTCCGGCGACAGGTGGTCCGGATCGCGGCTGAATTCGAGTATGTCCCACTGCGCGCGGCGCATGTGCTCCAGGATCTGCCACGGCGTGTAGGGCAGCCCCTCAATCTGTCGATTGCACAAATCCGCCGGAAAACCATTTATAAACTCGTCGAAAGACATGTGCGCACCACCGCCTCGCAGGAGGGAAAGCACGTGCTTTCGTAACGAGTCGTCTTCAGGGTTCTGTAACATGACGTGTGTTCCTTGGGAGACCTCACCTGGCATTCGACGTGTCGAACACCACTTGATCGTGTTGCCAGAGCTTCTCGAAGAAGTCTTGCGGAATGGACGGATCGCTCTCGTTCACCGCTTCGATAATCTGGGCGATGTTTTTCTGCCCGTCAATAGCCTCGTACAGGTTTTTCTGCGGCACGTTGACCGTGAGGAACAGGTCGGGAAATACCTGCGTCTGGTTTATCAATAAACCGGCGGCGCCCGGCGGAGGGTTTTGCGTGACGCACATAGTCCATGGCAGGCGAATCGGCACGTAGCGCAGGTACTCGTCATCGTCGAAACGGATCTGGCGTTGATCGTGATCCGCATCGGTTCGATAAGCAACGAGACTATGGTTCGCCATCAAACCTCGCCAAAGTTCCATCGCCGCAAACCGCTCGCGTTCCGGCAATTCGGCCAACCGGCTGGCGTGCGGCGTCCTCGCCATCATGCCGCACTGTGGCAAGTAAGCACCCTGCCAGTACCAACGTCCCAGCACCAGTCCACCGCCGTCGAGAAAGTCGAACAACTGCGGCACCGAGTACGAGCGATCGCGCGGATTCAGCAGCGCATCGGCAAGCGCCTCACCGTTGAACTCCCGCGAGCCGCCCTGCGCCGCCAAGACTTGATGGTTTGGCGGCAACAGCTTCAGCACCGAAATCAAATCGCGCATCTCCTCGAACGACGTGCCAACGCCGAGCCGGCGGCAGTATTCCTGCATCATGTAAACACCGGTGCGGCCGTAAGGCGCGTAAAGCATGAGGTACATCGCGCCGTCGCGCTTCAACACAGATCGAAGCGCGCGCAGACCAACGTCGGGATCGAGGAGGTGATGAAGCACGCCGGTACAGATGATGTGATCGAACTCGCGATTCAAATCGCCGGCGTTTTCGATTGGTACTTGCCGCACGTCAAGGTTCGCCAGGTTGTACTTCTCTTTTAACCAGTTGGTGTGATCGAGACTCGTCGTGCTGACGTCGATCGCAACTACGCGCGACGCTGGATGACAAAGCGCATACTTCGCGGCCTGCCAGGTTCCGCATCCCGCAATCAGTACATCAAGATCCTCGCGGTATTTTCTGTTTGGCCAAAGCAGATGAAACTCCGACCGCCGGACATTTTCGTCCTGGTAGAGTTCCAGCGCGCGATCGAGGTTGTCGAGCGGAGGCGGAAACGGATGGTTAGTGTAAAACTCGCAGATCGGATCTAGGGTTTCAGAGCTCATAGGTTTTCGTGCTGTTTGAGAAAGTGGTCGGGGATTATACACCGCGAATGAGTGGAACGGTGTTACTTCTTCGTGACAGCGTCAATCTCAAACCGGCACGAGGGGCGACCTTCGCGATTGCAGAGTTCGTGAACCGGCGCCTTAACGATTTCCGCGACCAGCGTCTCAGCCAGTCCGCAAACTTCCGGATGAACACTCACCGCCGCCGCGAGTGGACACCCGTTCCCGCGGATCACGAACTTGCCGTCCTGTTGCTCGATTTCTGCGGAGCCGCCGATCGCTTCCAACACTTTCAGCGCAGTCTGCACGCGACCTTCGAGGGTCGCATTCGATCCGGCGGGCGAACCGGCCGCGACGGCGCGTCCGACTTCACGCAGCACGTCCTCGAGCTCTGGTTGATCCAAACGGGTTTTGAGCACGGCGATGAGTTGATTGAGTAACGCGTCGTAGGCTTTGGGAAAAATCGCGTCAGCTTCAGGCGTCAGCACGTAGGTGAAGTGCGGTTTTCGCGGCCCGCGCCGCAGACCGCTCTGCCGCACGAGCCCGTCACGTTCGAGCGTCAGCAGGTGTGCGCGAACGGCGTTATCGGTGAGTTCGAGCTTTCCGGCCAACTCTTCGACGGTGCAGGGCGAGCTTCGCAGGATCGTGACGATCTGCCCGCGCGTGCTTTCGAAGAAGCGCTTGTCCAACCGGATTACCCCCTAACAGACCTTCCCTGACCTTGCCACGTGGGCATTCTAGCCTCTTTTTCCAGAAAACACAAAAAGTCAAATAAGTTCTTGACTTATTATGCAAGAGGTGTATTTTAAAGATCCAACAGCAAGCCGTAGCAATTTTCTTTAGGAGAACCGCAAAATGGCACACGCATTCACTGATTCAACACGCGTCACTTCCTTCCCGTCCGAAACCGTAAGCACAACCAGCCCGGGCTACCAGGCTTACATGATCCTGCGCACCGGGTTCACCGTTGCGCCGATCGTCGCGGGGCTGGATAAATTCTTCAACCTTCTCGTCAACTGGGAGCAGTACCTCCCTGGCTTCGTCAAGAACCTTACTGGCGGTCATGGGCACGAGTTAATGCTGGCCGTCGGCGTGATCGAAATCGTGGCCGGACTCGGCGTCGCATTCAAGCCACGCCTCTTCGCTTACGTCGTATCCGCCTGGCTGCTGCTCATCGTCGTCAATCTACTCATGATCCCCGGATACTTCGACGTGGCGCTCCGGGACTTCGGACTCTCACTCGGCGCGCTCGCATTGGCACGACTGAGCCAGGAGTACGGCCCCCGCTAACTAATTAAGCCCTGAAAAAGGAGAAGCGAACATGCTAGGCGCAAGAAATATTCTGACTGAGCGCACACTTACGAAGGTCGCGGTCGTGCTCTTCGCGGCTGCGGCGATGATGGTTCTGCTCGGCGCACAAACGGGTGAGACCTGGGCCGAAGGACAGGGCAAAGGGAAACTCACCGAAGCCGAACGGATTACCGATGCGAACGCGCAACGGATGCTCACCGAAGGCAAACAGACTTTTCGTTTCGATACTTTCGGCGACGAGGCGTTTTGGAGTGATGCGTTGCAACTCCATCGTGCAATAGCCGGTGCGAACCAGGGCGGGGTTGGACCAGGCGTCAGTCCAAAGACGGCGCTCGCAGTCGGATTGAAAGTCGACTCAGACGCATTACCGGGATCGCTGGTCGCGCAGTTGAAGCAGGGCCGCGTAAACCTCGACGATCCGGCCACGACACTCGCGTTACTCAAACTCAACGCCGTCGTCGGCGTCAAAGGCACTTTCAACAACGCCGGCAATCTTCAAGCCGTCGGAATCACTTGCGCACTTTGTCATTCAACGGTCGACGACTCGTTCGCGCCGGGTATCGGACGGCGTCTCGACGGTTGGGCCGCCAGGGATCTCAACGTTGGCGCGATCGTGGCGCTGAGTCCGAATCTTCAGCCCGTTGCGGATCTACTTGGCGTGGATCAAGCGACTGTGCGCGCGGTGTTGCAGAGTTGGGGTCCCGGAAAGTTTGACGCGGAACTATTTCTCGACGGCAAAGCTTTTCGTCCGGACGGTAAGTCGGCGGCGACGCTGATACCGCCGGCGTTTGGACTTACGGGCGTCAATCTTCATACGTGGACCGGTTGGGGTTCGGTCACTCACTGGAATGCGTTCGTTGCGAACCTCGAGATGCACGGACAGGGAACGTTCTACGATCCTCGTCTGAATGATGCAACCAAGTTTCCGATTGCCGCGCGTGCAGGCTTTGGCAACGTGCGCAGCAATCCGGATCTGATCACCGCGAAGTTGCCGGCGCTTCACTTCTATCAACTCGCGATACCGGCGCCCGCTCCACCGGCGGGAAGTTTCGACAGTGCAGCGGCTGCGCGTGGGGAGGCCGTGTTCAATGGACCAGCAAAGTGTTCGACCTGTCACGTGCCGCCGATCTTTTCTGAACCCGGTTGGAACATGCACACGCCGCAGGAGATCGGCATCGACGACTTTCAAGCAAAGCGTTCGCCTGACGAGCGTTACCGCACATCGCCTTTGAAGGGACTGTGGACACACCAGAAAGGTGGCTTTTATCACGACGGACGTTTCGCAACGTTCCGTGATGTGATCGAACACTACAACACGTTCCTGGGCACAAACTTGACGGACCAGCAGAAAGCGGATCTCGTCGAGTACTTGAAGTCGCTCTAACTGATCGACCTTTGGAGAAACGAAAATGGGGCTCAGACTAATTCCCTTCAGCAACACGAACACCGTGCAAAAGACAGTCGAGCGCGTCGCCGAAGCACGACTACCAACCGAGACGGGCGAGTTTCGCATCATCGGCTATCGCTCTCTCAACTCCGTTGAAGAGTTCGTCGCGCTCGTCAAAGGCGAACTGCGCCCCAACAGACCGACGCTCGTTCGTATTCACTCGCAATGCATGACAGGTGACGTGTTCGGTTCGCTGAAGTGCGACTGCGGACGGCAACTCGACGCCGCCATGAAGTTGATCGAGCAGGACGGATACGGCGCCATCGTCTACCAGCAACAGGAAGGACGCGGTATCGGCATCGTCAACAAGATCCGCGCTTACGCGTTGCAGGACGAAGGCGCCGACACGATCGAAGCCAACGAGCGGCTGGGCTTCGCCGCGGACATGCGGAGTTACGAGCAGTGCGCGGAAATCCTGCTCGATCTCGGTTTGCGCGCGGTGCGCGTCATGTCTGACAACCCTGCGAAGATTCGTGCCGTGCGTCATGCCGGGCTTCACGTCATCGAGCGCGTGCCTCTCGCAGTTGAACCACACGATTTCTTCGCGGGTTATCTAAAGACTAAGAAGGAGAAGATGGGCCACCTCGTCAGCGTGGCCTGACAACGACAATGGGCGCTATCGACGTTCACGTGGCAAACACCTACGACCTGCGGGACGGTGAGATGAAAGAGGTTTCGGCGGGCGAGACGCGAGTCTTGCTCGCACGCACGGGCGACAGCTTTCACGCCGTCAGCGCGACCTGTCCTCACTACGGCGCACCGCTCGCGGAGGGTGTCCTCTGCGGTACGCGGATCGTGTGCCCATGGCATCACGCTGCGTTCAACGTCGTGAACGGCCATTTGGAAGAGCCACCCGCACTCGACTCACTTGCGTGTTACGAGGTACGCGTCGATGGCGAACGCGTCATGGTCACCGTGCCTGATGAATCACCGGACCGGCAGACACCGCCAATGGTCCAACACGATCCGGGCGCCGATCCGCGACAGTTCGTCATCATTGGCGCGGGCGCAGCCGGTTACGCCGCTGCGCAGACACTGCGCGAAGAAGGTTTTCGCGGGGACATCGTGATGATCACCCGTGAAGACCGCGCGCCCTACGATCGGCCCAACCTGAGCAAGGATTATCTTCAGGGTCACGCTGAGCCGGAATGGATGCCGCTTCGTTCCGACACGTTCTTCAACGATCACTCGATCAAACTGGTCCTTAATAAAGAGGTGACGCGCGTTGATGCACGCACAAAGACGATCACCTTCGAAAGCGGCGAGACGATGGAGTACGACTCGCTGCTCGTCGCAACTGGCGGCGCACCGGTTCGTCTCAACATCGCTGGTTCGGATCTGAAGAACGTTTGTGTGCTGCGTAGTTTCGCCGACGCCGATTCGATCATCGAGACTGCCGGACGTTCGCGTCGTGCGGTCGTAGTCGGCGCGAGCTTTATCGGTATGGAAGCAGCGTTCAGCCTGCGTGAGCGCGGACTCGAAGTAACTGTTATCGCGCCGTCGCGTGAACCGTTCGAAGCAACGCTCGGCGCGGAGATCGGCGCCCTGTTTCGTCGCGTGCACGAGAGCCATGGCGTTCGTTTCAAGCTTGGCTCGATCGTTTATCGCTTCGAAGGTAGTCACAACGTCGAAGCCGTCGTGCTTGATAACGGCGAGCGAATCGAGACGGACATGGTCGTCGTCGGAGTCGGCGTTCGTCCCGCGACGCATTTTCTGGAAGGCGTCGAGTTGGACGAAGCCGGAGCTGTTGTCGTCGACTCACGGATGTGCGCGACCGATGGGATCTACGCCGCGGGTGACATTGTCAATTTTGTCGACAAGCGCACCAGACGCCGTGCGCGCATCGAGCACTGGCGCACGGCGCAGCAGCAGGGACGTACAGCAGCGCGCAACATGGCCGGTCGCGACTGTGTGTTCGACGGTGTTCCCTTTTTCTGGACGCGACAGTTCGATGCCGGGCTGCTCTACGTCGGACGCGCAACTTCATGGGACAAAATTATCTATCGTGGCGATGTGTCAGCGCACGACTTCCTCGCCTTTTATGTAAAGCACGGACGCGTGCTGGCGGTGGCCGGCATGAATCGCGATCGCGAGATGGCTGCGGCGGAAGAGTTGCTGCGGCTCGGCCGGATGCCCATGTCCGACCAGCTCAAGTGGGACAACATGAGCCTGGTTGAGATCCTTCATGCTCCCGAATCGATAAGTGCTTGAGCTCCGGCATCGCGCCGGATGTCAGTTTCGAAATTCTCACCTCCCGCCCGGATTAGACCCCGATTTAACGACTCAGTGTGCCTCGCTATCGCGAGGGTGCTCTAACGAGATTAGGAGTTGAAAATTCATGACGGTTGCAGCATCGCTTACCGCGTCATCATCGGGAAACTCTCATACCGGCCAACGTGTGCAGATCTTTTCCGGTCTCAATTCCGACGAGACGAGCCGCATCGCGGCCTACGCGCGCAGTGTGCGTAGGGCCCGTGGCGAGTTCATTTACATCCCGGGCGATCGCGCCGACTTCGTCTACATCCTGCGCCACGGAAGAATAAAACTCTCCGTACTTGCCGAATCGGGCAAGGAGATCGCCATCGACATCATTCAGTCGGGCGAGATCTTCGGCGAGTTTGCGCTGGTGGATGAGTCGCCGCGCAGCAACATGGCCCAGGCACTTGATGACATTCTCATGTGGATGTTTCCGAAGCGCGACTTTACTCATCTGCTCACGGCGCAACCGAAACTGGCGATGAGCTACATCCGTCTCGTCGGCGATCGGCGACGAAGAATGGAGAAGAAACTTTCCGACATCACCTCGAAAGCAGTCTCCGCGCGCGTTTGCGAACTGCTGCACGAGGTCGCAACGAGCGCTGCGGAAGTCGAAGCCGCAGCGAGCGATTATCTTGTTCCACTGACACATCACGACGTCGCGAGTTTGATCGGAGCAGCGCGTCAAACAACGACCACCGTCCTCAACGACCTCGAACGCCGCGGCATTATCGAACTCGGCCGTGGCTGGATTCGCATCAAGCGCTTGAAGGAACTTCAAACATACGCCGGTCTCCTGCTCGCCACCTTCCACACTTTTTTCACGCTTGTGTCAGCGGGCTGACATCCGTGTCGTCTCGCTGACATACCCCCGGCCAGTCTTCCGACATCATGCGCGGCATTTGACACTCAAGGAGAAACCAACCACATGAGAATCAACCGGAAGACTTCAAAATGGTCGCTCTGGATTGCCGTCGTCGCGCTGACGCTGACTGCGGTGACCGTCCTTAACTTCGGCACGCGCGTTTCCGCCGATGGAGGAAACGATCTCGGCACCTCGCCGTTCGACTTCAGCGATGCTACCTATCGCGCGCACGGCATCGTGCCCGAGAACATCGTCCTGCGCGTCGGCACCGCGGCCCGCGGTGGCGACTTCGTCATCGACAACACCAACACCGATCCGAATCGCTCCAACGTCCGCACCATCGAAACCACACCCGGCACCACGGGTTCGAGTGGTCTAACTTACGCCAACATTTTCGGCGTGCTTAACTCCACCAGCTTCGAACGCAACGCTTCCGGTCAACTGACCGCGCGCGGTCAAGCTGCCTTCGATACAGCCGAGCACTTTCGCGTCTTCATCTTTCCGAAAGCGTCGAACGGCTCGATTCTCGATCCATTCCTGCCAAACAAACGTCAGGACAACCTCTTCGACACACGCGATGGTTACTTCTCGAATGATCCGCTCGGAATGTGGGTCGCGGTGTGGGTGGTCTACACGCCCAAGGCCTTCACTTCGTCCGGACACAAGGAACTCGATCCAATCGCCGCAACCAATGGTCGCGATCTCGACGGCACTCCGATCCTGACGAGCCCGTCGCAAGTCGACAATCTCGCAGCGAAAGGTTTCATCGAGCTCCGCACGCGCCCGGTTGACGACGGCGTCTTTCGTTGGGTCATCTGTCCGATTCCCGAGGATCCGCGCGACGGTTTCATTCGGCCCGACGCGTTCATCCGCGACGTGAAACGCAGCGACGGCACTGCAGTTTTCCCCGCACTCGGCAACAACTTCCGCTGCTTGCAGCAGTCAGGCGACTGGTGCAACTGAGTCATCCCTTAGCCGCAAGAGACACAAACAGCACAACAGAATCGATGCACTGAATTGCTTGTGCAGTTTGTGTCTCTCTCGGTGGCCCACATTTCGAAGGAGCACACGCTATGGCGAACATCTCGAAGATTAATAGAAGAGCGGAGAAGGAGAAGCAGCAAGCCGCTAAGAACAGACGCGAGATAATCGCGGCCGGCCTCAGCCGTCGCGAGATGCTGAGAATGGGTCTGTTGACGAGTGCTGGTTTGCTGGTTCCGATGTCGGGCTTGAGTGTCAGGGCGCGCACGAGCGCCGGCCGCTTGCTCGACGGTGGCAGCAGCGGCAGCGGCAGTGGTCCAAGTAGTCCACCGACGCGTCCCTTCGTTCAGCCGTTTACACGCATGACCGTCAAGCAACCGGTCGCCACACTGAATCCCGTACCGACTGCGATTCCAAACACTGCCGCCGGTGAGGGACGCACCAAGGTGCACCAGGCTTTCAGTCAGTTCGCGCCAACCCGGTTTTATGAAGTCGAACAGCGGTTGGCGAACATCGTTACTCACCCCGATCTCCCACTCCAGCCGTTGTGGGGTTTTGACGGCCTGGTTCCCGGACCTCTTTACGTCGAACGTTACGGTCGTCCAATCCTGGTCCGTAACCATAACAACCTGCCGCTGAACAATGGCGGCTTCGGCAAGAACCTCGTCACAACGCACTTGCATAACGGCCACACGCCTTCAGAGTCGGACGGTAATCCGTGCGATTTCTTTGCAGCAGGCAAGTTCTACGACCAGCACTATCCGAATGTCCTCGCCGGCGTTAACTCAACGCATCAGGCTACCGGCGGCGACATCCAGGAAGCCATGAGCACGCTCTGGTATCACGATCACATGCACGACTTCACCTCCCAGAACGTCTACAAGGGGCTGGCGGGCATGTATCTCCTCTTCAACGACCACGACACCGGGGACGAAACGACCGGCTTCCACCTGCCGTCATTCGGCGACGGCGTCAGCGACGACAGCAACTTCGACGTGCCGATGCTCTTCAGCGATCATCTTTACGATTCGGAAACCGGCATCGTCACGTTCGACACGTTCAACTTCGACGGCGTGCTGGGCGATCGTTTCCTCGTCAACGGCAAAGTCCAACCCGTGATGCATGTCCATCCGCGGCGTTATCGCTTCCGCTGGCTCGATGCTGGACCATCGCGTTTCTATCAGTT
>Ga0111538_10012090_pt1 | contig 11411 bp, 15 predicted proteins | sample SoiMethybrSBSTD1_FD_79669 | JGI IMG/M metagenome (GOLD analysis project Ga0111538, IMG submission 79669) | Bulk soil microbial communities from a Populus tree surrounding site in Tennessee, USA - Soil MetaG P. TD hybrid SBSTD1 (version 2)... | ecosystem: Environmental > Terrestrial > Soil >... | reverse complement strand
TTCGCGCTAGGCCACGGCCTTGTCCCTCGCCGGGTGGAGGAAATCGGCAAGCTCCTCAATACCGTCAACCAACCGGGTGCCCGGACGCGCCCACGACGCGTTCGCATCCACCGCCACGACCCGAACCGCCGGGGGTAAAACACCCCGACTGGCCAGGTCGTGGGCCAAAGCGGTCGTGCCCTGCCTGTCGTAGCCGCACGCGGCGATCACCACCACATCTGGCTGCGCGGCTTCAACGTCGTCCCACGAGATCCGCCGAGACGCCGCGCCAATGGCGCCGATCACCGGATCGCCCCCGGCCAACGAGACCATTTCCGGGATCCAATGCCCGGGGGCGAACGGCGGGTCGGTCCACTCCAACACCGCCACCCGCCGCCGTGGTTGAGCTTTGACCCGGTCCGCCACGTGAGTCATCCGCTGCTGGATCGACGACACTAAAGCGCGACTGGACGCCCGTCGTCCCGTGACCTCACCCAGCCGCAGGATCGACTCGTCGACCTCTGCCAAGGTGTGTGGGTCGATCGTGACCACCTTGGCTCGGCAACCTAAGAACGCCAGCGCATCGTCGACAACACTGACGTCAACAGCGCACACCGCACACAAGTCCTGTGTGACCACAACGTCCGGGTCCAGATCAGCCAACGCAGCTCGGTCCAGGTGGTACAGATCCTCACCCCGCGCCAACGCCGCCGACACCGCCGTGTCGATCTCCGCCGCGCTGAGCTCGGACGGCAAAGCTGACGTCGACACGATGCGGCGCGAGCACGCCTCCGGCGGATAATCGCACTCGAACGTCACGCCGACGACGTCCCCGCCCGCACCAATCGCGAACAAGATCTCTGTCGTCGACGGCAGCAAGGAAACAATCCGCACACTGAAACCGTAACCGCCGGGATTGCTGGGGAGCACCGTTCCAGTCACACGTTCACACGTCCTGATCAGTCGCACCACCAGGGCGTTGTCATTCAACGGATGTTGGATGGAGCTCGGCGGGCGAAGTCCTCGGTGGTGGTATTGCTGCCGCAGAGGATCGTGCCCACCCTGCCGCCCGGGCGAAGCGCTCGCGGTTCAACAAATCGGTCAGGACATGCACCCGCCCAGAGACTCCTGCAATCGAGCAGTGCGGCCCGTTGGCGGACCGTTGAATGGGACGCTGAGATGAGGCTTGCTAGAGGGCGGTTCGGGTTACCAGGGCTACGAGCCGGTCTGGTCAAATAGATTGGGTGATCATCCTCAGGCCTCTCGTCACTTGCTAGCTGACTCCGATGCTGCGGTTCGACCGGGTGACGACCCCCCGCCTTGTCCTGCGGCGATGGCAACCGGGTGATCTTGATTCATTCGCTGCACTGAACTCGGACCCCGAGGTGATGCGCCACTTCCCGTCGACCTACGACCGGTCCGCAACCGCGGCCATGATCACCGCCTGGGAGGCGAAGATCGACCGCCAAGGCTTCGGACTGTGGGCGGTGGAGCGCGCCGAGGACGGCGCGCTGCTCGGAATGGCGGGACTGAACCCCGTCCCGCCCGGCATCATCACAGGCGAGGGACTTGAGATCGGTTGGCGTCTCGCCCGGCACGCCTGGGGACACGGTTACGCGACCGAGGCCGGCCGAGCCGCCGTAGACGTCGCCCGCCGAATCGGGGCCCAGTCAGTCTGGTCATTCACCTCGGTCGGCAACGAACGCTCGCAGGCCGTGATGCGACGGCTCGGGTTGAGCTTTGTGCGCTACTTCGACCATCCCAATATCCCCGACGGGAAATCAACGCGCCCGCACGTCCTCTATCAACTCGACCTTGCCGGGCCTGAGCCCAGGTCCGAGCATCAATAGTCTTGCCAGATGATCGTGGTCAGTAGGCGCGCTGGATGCCTCGACCCTTAGTCGACTACGCGCCGGCGGCGGACCCGCTACCGCGCATCTGCACTGGGAGGAATTCCCACATGCGGAACGCTGAGCGGTCGCTCTTTGGCTCCCATGACGAGAACTATGTGGCTCGTAGTAGAACCAGATTGCTCCGCTCTGGCTGGCCGCCAGCACGAGGTCGGAACGATCCAGTCGGCCAGGAGTGCGGATCTGGTGCTGATCGCGCTCGACGAGGTCACTACGGGCTTGTGCGGACCCGACGGCGCGGCCGCCGTCTACTACCGGGTGCCGCAGCCGTCGACACGGTGTTCATCGACGGCAGGGTGAAAGTGAGGCAGCGAGCACGTCGGGGTCGACTACGCCCAGGTCGCCCGCGAGGTGAGGCCTCGCGCATCTACCTGCTCGAGCGATTTCGGCGTCACAACGGACGAGATGCGCGCCGGCCCTCCGACATGTTCGGGTCAGGAGGGTTCCTCGGCGGATACCGCCACACCGCCCTCGACCGCGACGATGCGATGGTCCTCGGCGTGGGTGAGTTCCGTGCGGAGGAATAGATCGTCCGTCGGCAGGTGCAGGTCGAACCGAGCGAAAGCCGCCACCTGGAGACCGCCGGTGTGGGCGGCGAGGTCGAGCACGTGTCCGCCGATGCTGCGATCCTCGCTCAGGAAATGGAGGTGAAGGCCCGCGACCGCGATGCCCTGATAGATCGCCGGCGTCCAGAATCCGACCACCGTGCCGCGGATGTCGCGCGCCACCGTCTCGACCTGGTGACTGGTCACCTCGGCGAGCCGCGGGAGCGGATGATGCTGACGAGGCGTGACCCGCACGCAGACCTCCGACAGCACGCCATCGAAGCGCACGGCGTGGAAGAGGTTCCGGCTCGTGAGCGCACCCTCGACGGATGCCGCGAAGCCCGCGAAGTCCTGCTCGCCCAAGCCGACTCGCGGGACCTCAGGAAATCGGCAAACGATCGCGAACGGGAGGATGTCGTCGTCGTCCATCGCCAGCGGCGGACCATCAAGCGTGCACTCGATCGCCTCGCCGTCCACGATGACCACCTCGCCGCCGAGGTGGTCGACACACCCGAGCCCGAAGTCCCCGATCGAGCGCGCTTCGGCGACGCGCAGGCCCGACTCATAGGCGCCGGCGAGCAGCGCGTCGATCACGGCGAACTGCGTCACGGCGGCGCCCGGCACAGGAGAGGGAGTCATCACCGTTGAGGGTACCGGCGCTCGGCGGTCACGACGAGAGTCGGAACTCCAACGCAAGGAGCGCCGCGCGCCCTGCTGCGCGTCCGACCCCTCGGCGACGCGCCGCCCTGCAGGGCCGCGAGAACCCGGCCGACGCCGGCGCCGTGCTCGCACTCAACAAGCCAGCGAGGCGGTCATGTTCGGCTCCCGCGGCTGGGGTCACCCAGGATGCTAGGAAGCCCTCCCACACGCGAAATTCGAAACCCGATCACCTCCGCGGCCATGGAACGATGGGGCCTGCGCAGGTTCAGTTCAAGCCTGGAGACGGTGATCCCCGAATCGGGGCTGATCCGCTGTCTGTTGTCGAGCGGGCTGCCGATGTTCGCCGCGTGGAAAGCGAGCAGATTCATGAGTGCTTCCTTTCTGTGTGGCATCACTGGTTCGAAGCAGAATGCGGCTGGATCTGCAAGGAGCCATGCTCTGCCGAGTCGTTGGCGTTAGGTCGTCACAGTCCAACAGAGGGTGAGCGCTTCGCGGAGCTCTTCGCGAAGAGCGTTGACGTCGTGCTGGCCGGTGTCGTGCATGGCCTCGCTGACGATAAGCACAACGTGTGTTCCGGGGCGGATCGCTGAACGGCCGCTCTGCCGGTTCGTCCAGCGGCGAGCATGCGCGTGGCCGGCGTCGTCGGCGAAGATCACCTCGCCTGCTTCCGGGGTTTCGGTATCGCCAGCGAAGGTCGCGTAAGTCTCGGTTCCGGTGGCGTGGCGAACGGTGAGGTTTCCGGTCACCTGGTCGAGGTCGAACACGGCGATGGGAATCGCGTAGGCGAGGGAGACGGCGTTGCACACGTCGACCAGCGGATGGATCGACGGCAGCGAGCCGTCCTTCCGAAACCGGCGCAGCAACGCCTCCGACGCACACCGGTATTGGGTGGGTTTCAGACCCATCTGGCTGAACGCGCGCCGCCAGGCGGTGATCTCGGGGAACTCGCTCTCCGGCCGTTCAGCCAGCCGAGCCGTGGCCCGCTCCAGGAACGGCCGGGTGCTGTCGGCGACATCGGGAGCCGCGGTGACCCCAGTGACCGACAAGGTGGCCACCGACAGCTGGGGAAACTGGTCGAGCAGCTGTGGTGAGTGGCTGAACAGCATTGGTTATAGGCTCTCGGCGGCCAGGCGACCGGCAAGCAGGACGTAGGTGGCGGCAAAGGTGCGGCGCAGCCACAACATGACTTTGGGGCGGCTGATCACCTGGGTGCGCACCGTCGCCGCGAACACGGCGTAAAGGGCGAACACGACGAACGTCAGTGCCATGAACATACCGCTCAGGCCCATCATCTGCCGTGTGCCGTTGGGCTGGCCGACGGGCACGAACTGAGGTAGGAACGCGAAGAAGAAGATCGTCAACTTGGGGTTGAGAAGGTTGATCAGCACCGCGGTACGGATGACCCGCCAGAACGACACGGGGGCGCAGTTCTCCTCGACCTGGATCGCGGACTGGTTCCGCAGAGTCCGCCAGGCGAAGTAGAGCAGGTAGGCGACCCCGAGCCACTTGATCGCCTGGAAGGCGATCGCGGAGGCGTGCAGGATCGCGGCGAGCCCGGTGATCGCCGCCACCATGTGTGGGAGGACACCGAGGGTGCAGCCGAACGCGGCGATGATGCCGGCCCTGGAGCCGCGGGACAGGCCCGCGGCGATGGAGTACACCGCACCGGTGCCGGGCGTGGCGACCACCACGAGGGTGGTCAGCAAAAAGACAATGCTCATCGGTCAAACCTCCACGTTCGGGCGCTGCTCAAGGACACGCTATTCGCCGTCCTCGGCGCGTTGGCTGAGCGGGACGCGGCCGTACCGAAAGCCGTCGGATCAGCGGAACGTCCGGCAACGCGACGCGACCGGGCTTGTGCCGCAAGCGGACCGGCTTGCGGGACGTCGTCTCCGCCTGCGGCCGCGGCGTGTCTGGCGTGCCCTGCGCTACCGCCGACTGGCGACCGATTCACCACCGCTGCGGCGCTCTCTGGCACATGAATCGAGCTGACGCGCGGCTACCCAACCAGCGCATTGGCCGACCTCGCCCAACTCGTGAAGCAGTGGCATCGGATCTGCTCCTGGACCCGACATGGGTGACCATCCGGCTCCGCGTCGACGTATTCGCCTGGCTCAACGAGTACCAGGTGGCGGCCCAACTACTTGGAGCGATGAAGACGGCCCCGCCGGCCAGATCTACGGCGCTGACGCTGATCGGCGCGCCTGCGCAGAGGTCACACTACGGTCTCGGCTCTGCGACTACCCCCTTGAGCGACGACTGATGCGTCCTGCGCTCGCGACTGAACTGGATCCTTAGGAAATGCGGGCAAATCCGGCGTGGAGGTCGTAGACGCGGACTGTTCCGCTGCCGAGCATCACCGCCTTCTGCCGGAGTCCTTCGATCAGCCCGTCGTCCGGTCGCCCGTACACATCGATGGAGAGCATCCTGATGAACTCGCCGATCGGTGGGAACTTCGGTCCGGCAACCTTCATGTGCCCCTCAAGCGAGGCAGAGTCCGGATTGATGTGCAGGACGCTCATTCTGGTCCCGTCGTCGTTGAAGTACACGTTGTAGGCGAGCAACTGCGGCTCGTTCGCATGCACGAATCGGGCCAGGTCATTCATGGCGGCCTTGAGCTCCTCTAGTCGTCCCGGCCGAACCTCGGAGGTATCGACGTAGACGATGGGCTGCGACATAGTTCCTCCCGCGATCGCTGCGCATTCACACACTGCCACCTGGCCACGTGGCTGGACCAGCCGTTGCAAGCTAGCCGAGGCCGGTCATCACCGCTAGTTGTGTCCTGCCTCTGCGCTATGGCAGGGCTGGCGCCAGTGTGCGCCAAGGGCGTGCAGTGTTGCGAGCTCCCGGCGCCGTGGGTGCTGGCTCCTATCCCGCTCGCCTTCCGCAGGACTGAGCAGCAGCCCTCCCCGCCAGCGGACGTTTTCGCCTGACGCCACGACGGCCGCGTCGTTCACCGCCCCAAAGACGGATAGCCACGGCGACGAGGTCGCCGCCATAACGACTGCACGGGCGAGTCTGCAAGGCGAGTACCGTCGCCGGTCACGACCTCGACAGCTGAACCGCTCCAGTCGAACTTGCCCGGGTTTGGAGCCAGCAACCGCGGTTTCCGTGGTCAAGCGCCATCCGCACCAGCGCACGGCCGCGACGATCCTGGTGACGGAGGATCCGGTCAGAAGACGACCCGCCTGCGGGACACTGTGAGGACCCGATTCGAGATGGCCGCTCTGTCGCGCTCAGGGTCCGGCTCGTGAATCCTTGCCAGCATGGCCTGCTAATCGTCGGCGGCGACCCCGGGTCATGCTGGTTACTTGCGGCGCATCGTGCTTCGTCCCAGACCTCCCACGCTTCGACGATCACGCCATCGACAACTCGAACCATGATCATCTCGTCAATCTCGACGCGGCGACCGGTGGCGGGCAGGTCGAAAGCATGAATGGGCGAGTGAGGACAGGCTGCAGTGCTGTCAGTTGGTCCGCAGTAGCCCTCGGCGCGTCGATGTTCGATCCACCCGACCTGCCGACGACTGGCTTACAAGTCGAGTGGTCCGTGGTGTGAGACATCCACCTGCGGCTCTGGCATGTGATCGCCCCATGCGGCTCAGAATGGCCAACGACGCACTACCCTGCGGTCGTGGTGACCGGACCCGTCTTTGAGTCTTCCGAAGTCTTCGACGAGGACTACCTGTATTTCTATGGGCCTCAGTTAGAGGCGGTCAGCGATGCTCAGGCCGAGACGATCTGGCGCCTGCTCGACCTAGAGCCTGGAATGGAGGTCCTTGACCTGGCGTGCGGTCACGGCCGAATCGCAAACCGCCTGGCGCAGCGTGGTGTGCGCGTCACGGGTCTGGACGTCACGCCGCTATTCCTCGAGCAAGCACGCCGCGACGCTGCAGAGCGAAGTGTCGAGGTCGACTACGTCTTCGGTGATATGCGGTCTCTGCCCTGGCCGGAGCGCCGCTTTGAGTGCGTGATCAGCTGGTTCACCTCCTTCGGCTACTTCGACGACATCGACAACCAGAAAGTCCTGTCAGAGGCGCACCGGGTGCTTCGTCGCGGCGGTCGGCTCCTGATCGAGAACAACAACCTCGCTGAGCTCCTCTCCCGTTGGCTCCCGGCTGTCGTGGTCGAGCGGGACGGGGACTTCATGATCGACCGGTCAACATTTGAGCCGGCGACAGGTCGTGCTGTAACGGAAAGGACGTGTGTCCGCGATGGACAGGTCCGACGGTTCACCTATTCGGTCCGCATGTTCATAGCGGTTGAGCTGGAAGGCTGGCTCGTCGCCGCCGGCTTCGACGGCGTCGACCAGGTCGACCATGGAGGCGCAGCGCTGACTGCTGGGTCAGGTCGCATGGTCTCGATTGCTCACAAGACATCCAGCGCGGACAAATAGCGATAACTGCTGGTTTCGGGAGGCTGCCCACACGAAGCCGCGCCTCCGGTGCCGATCCGCCCGTTGGCCGACCGTTTACCGGCTCTTCGCGAGTGAGGCCCTCGGCGTGTAGAGCCCCTCAATCGAAATCGCCGATTGCGCTTTCTCAGAAGTCCTTGCCACCACGCTGAGCAACCAAGCTCAATTCGTCGCGCATGGCAGGAGTGGTTGCGTTCGCCATCGCGCGATTCAACTCACGACGCGTGCGATTGATTTCATGACGGCTTTGGATTGCCTGGGCTAGGCGTGACATGGCGACCTTCCTTTCAAGGTGATGAAGGTGGTTGTTTGTGGTCATGTACCGACGGTACGCGCCTAAGGGCCACTGAGGTAGCCTGAACTTCCGCCGTCATGTACTGGAAAATCCTGGAGCTTGCCGTGGCCAGTCTGCATCAATTCCGTTGCTTCCTCGCTGCCGTCCGAACCGGTTCCTTTACTGCGGCCGCCACAGAACTCGACATGGCCCAACAATCGGTCTCCGAACAGGTTCGTCTGCTGGAACGGGCCTGCGGGGTGGCGCTGTTCATCCGAGTGGGTCGCGGCCTGCGCCCCACCGAGGCGGCCCATGCCCTCACACCACACGCCCAGCGGGCCATCGACGCGAGCGAGCAGGCCATCGCCGCGGCTCGCGCGGTGCGGGACCTTCTCACCGGCATCGTTCGACTCGGTGTCTTCGGCACAATGCGCTACTACGTGGGCGCCGATCTGGTCGCGTCGATTCTCACCCGCTACCCCGAGCTCAGGGTGGAGATTGTGGGGCAGAACTCCGCGGCAACGATCGAGTTGGTCCGCTCCGGCGATGTGGAGGCCGGCATCGTCGCGCTGCCGGTCGATGACGCTCAATTGTCGGTCAGGCCGCTCTTCCGCGACGAGATCCTCTACGTCACCGCCGACCCAACGCGGGCCGCCAGCCCAGTCACGGCCGAGCGACTCGTCAGGGCACGGCTGGTCCTGCCATGGGCCTCATGGGCGGAAGCGGACAGCACCCGTCGGCAGATCGCCGCACGGGTACAGGCCGCCGGCTCGCCGTTGCGTCCAGTCGCCGACGTTGACGACGTGGAGACCGCGATAGAAATCACAGCGCGCGGGCTTGCCGACACCGTCGCCAACCGCGGCGTGCTGCAGGGCATGGCCGACCGAGTACCCCCCAACCTCAACACCACCCCACTGCGGCCACGGATGTGGGACAGCTACGCCATCGTGCAACGACGCCACACTGATCTATCACCCGCAACACGCGCCGTGCTGGAACTGGCCGTAGACCAGCTCCACCAAGCTCTCTCCAGGCAGTCACCGCTCTAAACGCTGTGCCGTTCAGTCCACCCGGGCAGGGACGCGGGCAGCGGATGCGCTCGATTCCCGAGCTGCGGACGGGCATGGGCCCTCCGGGAGCGCACTGCCGGGACCACGACGGACGTGCGATGCGGATATCGGATTGCGCCCTCCTAGCTAGGCATTCGCACCTGTGTGCCTCTGACGAATACGGCGGCCACGTCGTGGATGGCATTGATGTCTTCGAGGGGGTTGCCGCGCACGGCCACGAAGTCGGCATACTTGCCCGGCTCGAGCGTGCCGGTGGTGTCAGCGATCCCGCATACCTCGGCCGCGACTGCGGTGGTGGTGGTGAGGGCTTGCGCGTTGGTCATGCCGATTCTGGGGAGCCCGACTATGCCGTGGGGAAGCACGTCATGAGGCTTGTTGGGCCCGACGCCGGCGTCGCTGCTGCACACCACTCGTGCTCCGGCGCGTACGAGGGTGGCACAGTTGGCGAGGATGGCGTCGAGTCGCTGCCGCATCGCTGGGAAAGGCGCTTCGCTGCCAGGAAGGAGAGCAGCGGTCATCGAGATGGCCACGCCGCTTCGAGCGAGCTGATCCAGCAAGTCGGGGTTCGCGTCGACTCCATCGGCGGTGAAAAACGTGCAGTGCTCGATCGAATCCGCTCCCGTGGCCAACGCATCGGCGATCCCCTGCGGGCCGTGCGCATGCGCCGCGATCCTGAGCCCGTGAGCGTGGGCCTCGTCAACGGCCGCAGCGAGCTCCGCGCGGCTGTACTGCGACTCATGGGGTCCCAACGTGGGAGTCATGTTCCCCCCGGTTGCCATGATCTTGATTACGTCGACGCCGTGGGTCACCCGCTCGCGGACCGCTCGCCTAACGCCGTCCTCGCCATCGGCCACACCACCAAGGAACCAGCAGTGGCCGCCCGAGACGGTGAGGGGTGGCCCGGCGGCGAGGATACGAGGGCCGACCTCGTGGCCGTCGCGGAACAGGTCACGCAGCGTGAGGGACAGGTAGTTGCGGTCCCCAAGGTCCCTGATCGTAGTGATCCCCACCGCGAGAGCTCGCTGCGCGGCACAGCGCATCCATTGCAGCACCGCGGCGTCATCCTGCGCCTGAAGATGGGCCACCGGATCGTCCGAGGCGTCGAACACCAGATGCTGGTGGGCGTCGATGAGGCCGGGAAGCAGCGTGACGTCGCCAAGATCAACGACATCACCGGCATCCGGCCCTGACGCCGCTCGCGGATCGGGCCCAACGTCCAGAATGCGGCCGTCCCCGACCTCGACCGCCCAGTCGCGGAACACGTACGGGGTCCGGCCATCGAAGAGCCGATCAGCCCTGAACAACATCGCGCCTCCTTTGGATTTCAAGTTCACTCCAACAGCAAAAGCAGCGTTGCGTGCCGATCATGTCGCTCGGGACGCGTCTGATCCAGAGCCATGGCACCGCCTCCACCGATTGCCGGCCAGCGCGGCTACTCAACATCCGGATCTTCTGAGAGGTGCGCGCATCGCCCAAGCCATCCTGTAAGAGGAACCCTCTGCGGAGATCATCGCCCCAACTAGCGCAGTCCGCTGGTGCTTAACGGTCGGTGATTAACTCAGCTGAACGCCTGTGCGGCGGCGGCGACGACCTCATCGTGTGGCACGTCGCGCAGGTGCTGAGCGATGTTCCAGCGATGCCCGAACGGATCCTCAAGCTGGCCATGCCGGTCACCCCAGAACATCTCCGCCAGCGGCTGACGAATCTCCGCGCCCGCCGCCACCGCCTGCGCAAACACCACCTCAGCGTCAGCGACCTCAAGGGCCAACACCACCGGCGTACCGCCAATCGAGGGCGGCGCGAGCACTCCCATCTCAGGGAACTCATCGGCGATGTGCAGCAGACCGTCGCCAATCCGCAACTGGACCGACATCAACCGTCCATCAGGAACTGGGATCCGGCTCACCTCCTCGGCCCCGAAGGCGTCGCGGTAAAAAGCCACAGCGCGCTCGGCGTCCTCAACGACAATGTGGGGAGTGATTGGCATGAGCCGAGCCTAGATTGCCAGCATCTTGAACGCTGTTACCGCCCAGCAGTGCCACATGAGGACCCTAGCGGGCACCCGGACCGGGTTCGCCTTTCCAAATTCCTATGGATCACTGTCGGCCGAACAGTGCCCTTGCTCGGTCGGTGATGAGGTCAGGGCGCTCCTCTGGCATCCAGTGGCTGCACCCCGCGACGACTTCGATGGTCAAATCGACCCCGTGGGCCTCGATCTCCTCGAGCACCGCCACAGGGATATAGAAGTCATTGGCGCCGAACAGCACCTGGGTCGGAGCCTGCAGCCGCTGTCCCTCGAATGCGCGCCGCAGAATCTGAGGCGCTCGCGCTGGCTTCTGGAGACCAGCCGCCATGGGTTCGGACGCTGTGTCTGACCACTGCAGCATTCCTGCTTTGCTGGAGCATCCTGCTGTCCTTTGACGGGTGCTGGGTCGCCTGATCAGACACCTTGGGCCGAGCCAAGAGTCCTTTCGAGATCAGTCGCGCTCGATATTGCGAGCTGGGCGTGGCGGCGGACATGCTCGCCGTGGGCGACAATGTGGCTCCTCAGAATTTAGCC
>Ga0111538_10012089_pt1 | contig 11411 bp, 6 predicted proteins | sample SoiMethybrSBSTD1_FD_79669 | JGI IMG/M metagenome (GOLD analysis project Ga0111538, IMG submission 79669) | Bulk soil microbial communities from a Populus tree surrounding site in Tennessee, USA - Soil MetaG P. TD hybrid SBSTD1 (version 2)... | ecosystem: Environmental > Terrestrial > Soil > Tree... | reverse complement strand
TTACTTCCAATGAAGGATGCCATTATCAAACCCAAAGAAATGATCTTACGGGGCCTCGGTCTATGCCTTGCGGTGCTGATAAGCGTGAGCACAGTCCAAGTCTCATTTGCTGAGTCGGCGGATGAGGGGAACCTCACCATCAACGGCAAGCTAAAGATTGTGCAAATCGACAAGGAACCAGGAGCCGCTGAGCATGGCGGGCTTATGTACTTGCTGGAAGACGAGGAAACCCACAAAACCTTCACTCTCCACTTTGGGAACAAAGCCCCGCACCACTTACGCTCCGGAATGAAGGTAACAGCCCGGGGAAAATCCAAGGGGCAGGAACTCCTTCTCGCAGCCGATGGAAACGGTTCGCAAAGCATCACCGTGAATTCCGCTGCTGCTCCGATAGTAGCGGGGGATCAGAAGACACTGGTGATCATGGCGAATCTGACGGACGCGAGTGTCACATGCTCGCCCGACTCGATTCGGGATGTGATGTTCAACGGCCCGACCAGCTCTGTCGACGGCCTGTATCGGGAAATGTCCCATGGTGCGGTCTCATTTACCGGCCAGGTCGCTGGTCCCTATGCCCTCAACTACAGCGGTGCCACCTGCAACTATGCTACTTGGACTGACGCTGCGGATGCCGCAGCCAGGGCCGGCGGCATCGACATCGACGCATATGCCCGCAAAGTGTATGTGATGCCGAGTGTGTGCCCTTTTTCCGGCGTGGGTGAAGTCGGCAGCAACCCGAGTCGCGCCTGGGTCTTCCGCTGTGATTTTGCCGACACCTTAGCTCATGAGCTAGGCCATAACCTGGGGATGCAACATGCTGCAACTCCCGGCGCCAGTTATGGCGACAGCTCCGATATTATGGGCGGTGGGGGACGACCGTTGCGCCAAGTCAACGCGCCCCACAAGGAACAGATGGGATGGATTCCTCCACAAGAACTGGTGGCGTTGACGAACAACGGGACCTATGACATCGCTCCCCTTGAGCTGAATCCCCTGGATACAGTCATTCCTCTGACGTTGAAGATCTTCAAACCGGACACCAACGAGTATTACTATCTGTCCTATCGTGCCCCCATTGGGTTCGATGCGAATCCGGACACTTCCTACTTTCACGGGCGGACGAGCATACATCGGTGGGACAGTGCCAGCGACACCTACCTTCTTGCTTTGCTAGCTGACGGAGAGAGGTTTGTAGATTCCGTTAACGGGATCACGGTTACGCAGATGAGCCATGCGGCGGATCGTACGACCGTGCACGTGAGCTTCGACACCGGTTGCAGGTCCGGACTCCCAAGCATCAGCCTGTCTCCTTCGAGCCAAAACGCAGGTCCTGGGAGCAACCTCAGTTACGCGATCTCTGTGACGAATACGGACAGTAGCAACTGCTCTCAAACCGTATTCGATTTGCGTCAATCTGTTCCGTTCGGTTGGGCAGGAAGCGTATTGCCCTCCTCGTTGACGTTGATGCCAGGTGAAACCGGGCACGCGAGTCTTTCCGTGACTTCACCAACCGGCTCTGCCCCAGGGAACTACACTGTCGGAGCGAGTGTCTGGGATGCAAATCAATCGAGCCGCACGGCTTCTGCAAGCGGCACTTATAGCGTCCTCGTCCAGACGGACGCCATCCCACCAACAGCTCCTGGTGGCCTTTCAGCCACACTCAGGCGCAAGGGAGTGAGCCTGTCCTGGAGTGCCTCACAAGACAATGTCGCGGTTAGCGGCTACCGGGTTTTCCGAAATGGTTTCTTGATCGCAACCAGCTCGAGCCTGGGCTACGTCGATGGATCAACTGGCTCGGGTGGTACCTACCAGTACTCTGTTAAGGCATTCGATGCAGCTGGCAACGTGTCTGCGTCGAGCAACACGAGCACGGTCACTATTGGAGGCGGAACTGCCGGAACCGGCGGTGGTAGCGGTGGTGGTAAAGGAGGCTCGAAGCCCTGACGGTACTTCTGCTTCTTTTTCACAAAAAAGGGCGATGGGTATCTCCATCGCCCTTTTCCTTTTGACCGACCGATCTGCAACCGATAACACAACGACGCTCAAACCCGACAACACCCAAAAAGGGGAGATGGGTCAGCCCCTCTCCCGCCCATAATCCACAGAGAACGTGGATCGTTGACTAAGGAGTACAACTCGGACACGTCGGACAGAGCCGGCACGTGGCCGTAGCGGTCACATCAGCTTGCGGCGGAGACGTATTCTTGTTGGGCACCGCGTTACCAAAAATGTCCTTGGCTGTGGCCTTCACTGTGTCTGAAAAGACCACACTGGCTGGCGTGGGACTATTAGTTGCAGACGGATAGTACGACGCTGTGTAGCTTTGGCAAGTATCCGGATTGGTACTCGGCAAACTCGCAATACTGACCAAAGGATTGATGCCAGGGATGCCGATGTCCTCCACCTTGACGTCAGTCAAGGTCGTATCACCAGTGTTGCACACATTGCCAGTGACCGTGACCTTCACCACTACTTGGTTGGTGGAGGGATTCACCTCGACCGAAGTCGAGCAGTTTTTTGTGACCGAAAGCGACGGGTTAACTTGAAGGTTCGGGCATTGAGCGGTAGCGGTTTGCGTCAACTCTGCACCGTTTAGGTTTGATTCCATATCGGCTGTAACGGTCACCGTATCAGATCGTCCGTTCTGAGCTATGGGTACAGTCATCGTCGCCTTATAACAGACGGACGCGCCGCCAACGAGCGAGGTAACAGGGAAATCGCCTTGATCTACTAACTTGGTCGCACAGTCGACTACATCGAATTGTTCACTAGCACCAGCAGGATCCGCGTTCGGATCGTCTGAGAGCCTGATGTTGTAGAGCGTTCCGGCTCCAGAATTTGTAACTGTCCCGCGGATTGTGTAGGTGATGTGGGTCTGAGCAGCGTTCAGTGCTGGAAGTACACACTCTTTGGTCACGCCGATACTGCAGAGGTTGAAACCAGTGCCAGGGTCCGCAAAATCCTTCAGTGTTGCAGTGATCGAAGTGGAGCTGCGGCTTTCTGTGATGAATCCTGTGAAGCAACCCGTCAGGCCGAGTGCTGTGAGGTCGATTCCACCTTCGAAAAATGCTCCACGCGGAAACGAAGTGCTACCGTCCTTGGCTTCATAAGTCCAGGGAGCCGCAACAGTAGCAGCATTGGTGATTCCGCAGAAGCCAGCTGCCGGGACGTCCCCACCGCTGCATGCTACCGCACCGGAAATACCTTGTGACACGGGCGCGCCGCTGAGCCACTTGAATACCTGTATGGTCGGAACGTCTCCTCCGTTGGAGAAGTTTGCGAGTACAAGCAGGTCCCCGTCTCGATGCTGCGCAGGAGTCGTAGTACCGCCCTTTACGAACATTCCGCTGGCCGCAGGCTGTGGATTCTCTGCAAGGAACCAGAAGCCTAACTGCGCGTCACCGCTGGTGTCATAGCGGTCCATGCCGAAGGCGAGAATGGTGTGGCCATCTGAGGCTCTCGTGAAAGCGGCCGCAAAAGCGTGTGAAATATCGTCTTTGGACGGCGGTTTCCCACTGCTATTCCTCCAGCTCGTGATGTCTTGCTCATCTTTCGAACCACCTGTGGTGAACAGGGAAGACGCAGGCTCTGGACGATCAATAACGAGCCCAGTCTTAGCGAGGGATCCGCCACCAGGCGTGATACCGGGAATCGCCGCGCAGGCGATACTTGCATTCGGACAATTCACTTCGTCCCAATCCGTGCCGCTGCCGGCGCCTTTAGTTGCATTACCATCCAACTGGATTTGTGCGAACGTGGCCGTGGGCAGAACCGCAAGCCCTATCGTTAAGGCAATTGCGAGCAGTGAGAACTGTCGGCGCTTACCTCGATGCGGATGCAAATTCTCGATGCTACTTCTGTCGTTCATATTCGTTCCTTTCAGCATGGAATGCTGCCCTGCCTATTTGGAGTTTCCTCTTCTTGCGAAGACGTTTTCCTCTCTGGAGTGCAGGGCCGACAAGTCCGGCAGATTCGCGCCCGTTTGCGCACCACAGCGGGTTGTCAGCCGATGGCTTTCGTGCACCACCGCGTCGTGCATGGCACGAGCAATCACTCAGAGAGAGCGTTGCCTCGTGCTTAGTTTTCTGAAGGTCTCACTCAGAAAGGTTTCCCAGTTTGCAAAGGATTGCAATCCCGCGGCCACACACGGCCACACACTGAGCTGCGGACGGATGACAAACGCCATTCCCTTAAAAGGAAAGGAATTGACCCGCCGACTGGCAGGATGCACTCACACCTTTGGCCTACGACAAATGGGAATAAATTTGTCCATCAGTTGCAGTGGTGGGCCTTTTTTCGCTGGGAGTGCCCCTAGGGCCGCTCCCAGAGGGAATCTTGGGACCCCTGGGAACCCAACTCCTCTTGGACTGGACCGTTGCTACGAGATGGATTCAACCCGGTAGGCAGGCACTGGATCTGAGACAGCGAGGAATGACCTATTGTGAAAGAGGGCTGATTGTATCGAGACACATGCAAAGGCAGAAGACAGCGCCACGGTTGGAAAGACTCTTAAGTGAGGAGCTCGACACAAGTCATCGTGGCAACGGAGTAGTGGCTTTCTGCACGGCATGCGCGAGCTCCTCGTTAATGACCTGCGCGAAGCCTTCGTAAGGTTGAGCGCCGGAGATCAGTCTTCCGTTAATGAAGAATCCGGGTGTTCCGGTTACTCCAAGACTACTGGCTTCCTGGATATCTCTGTCAATGTCCGACCGGTGTTTGCCGGTGGAGAGACACTGCTGGAAAGCAACCACGTCCATATCTATTTCTCTACCAAGACGCGTCAGCGTTTCAGGGCTCGCGTCGGTTCCACCGCCATAGAGCTTGTCATGGAACTCCCAAAACTTGCCCTGGTCGTTGGCGCAGCGCGCCGCCTCAGCTGCCTTGCGTGCGCTTGGGTGGAGCTGGTCGAGAGGGAAGTCCCGATAAGCAAGGCGAACCCGGTCGCCGTATTCAGAAAGAATTCGCGAGAGGGTGGGTTGAACTTTCTTGCAGTAGGGACAATGGAAATCCGAGAACTCGATGATGGTTACCGGCGCATTCGCAGAACCGCGAATTGGAGCACCCCCGGCGCTCACATCAGCACGATAGATCGGCGGCGGTTTCAAATTAATGACGATGTTCGCCTGAGCGCGAAGCGCTTGGATAAAGGCTTGCTGCCGTGCTCCACGTCTCTGAGTTTCGAGTTGAGATTGAATCGTCTGACGATAATTATCTCCTGGGTATCTAGTTTTGTTGGCCTGGTAGTAGGTTTCGATTTCTTGATCGGTTACGGGACTGATCTTGGCTGACACTTCGGCTTCTAAGAGAGCAGGAACGCTCAGTCCGCGTTTGGAGGCTTCCTTGGCCAGCAATCGCATTTGAATCAGTCCTTCCAGCCGCTGGCGTTTGAGGGCATAGATCTGCTCTTCCAGCTTGCTGATCTGTGCACCCAGTGGCTTTTCGACCTCATCAGAAGAGATAGGTTCGTCATTGATCAGCGCCAGAGGATTCTTCGGAGCCTCCTCAGCGAGCATAGGAACGACCAAGAGGCACCACAGGATAGAAACGCACTGAGTGAGACACAGGAAATTACTTCGCATTGCTTTTGACCTCAGTAAGTGTATGAATTAGCAACGACGATCTGTATTGATGCTCTTGCGTGCTTTTTACGGCGTCGAACACACCCAAGATAGACTTCAAACTGCCCCGTTCGATCTCCAGCCGTTTCACATTGATTGGTGTCGACGCTTCAACGATTGGGTCGCAATTGGGCGGTGACCCTCTTATCGTCCAAAACGCCAAAACAGTACAGTGCGCCCACGGTTCGAATGAAGATCCGGTTTCGGTCAATCGCCGGTGTCGCAAAAATATCCTCGTCCAGGTTATTCGCGCTCAGCAATTCCTGATCTCCGCCCGCTTTGAGAACCGCGACAACCCCGGATTGTGAGGCAATGAAGATTTTGCCGTCGGCCGCAACAATCGACGCCAGATAAGAGCTAGGCACACCACGAAGGCGGCTCTGCTTGAACACTTGGCCAGTCGTTGGGTCGAGGGTCGTCAGGATTCCGGAGTCGCTAATCATGTAGAGCACGCCTTGATAAACCACGATCGAGGGTAGCTGAGGAATCGCCCGCTGGTATTTCCACAAGAGTTTGGGTGCGACGGGAAGCCGGGAGTCTGCCAGGCTGTAGGCCAGCAGCGCGTTCTCGGAGGCCATCAGCGCACGGTATTTCTCCCACTCTTCACGGTCTAGCCTGCCGTCGGTGTTGAGGTCGATGAACTGCCATGCCGATTTGGCCCGGACATCGCGAGCTTCCTCCCTGGCGACGAACCCGTCGTGGTTTGTGTCTTCCGCCGCTAAACCCTCTTCAAAAGCCGGGACAGGGCGTATGTTGCCAGCCTCATTGTCGGGTGAGGCATAGCCATTCACGAAAAGCCGTTGACCATCCAGCACAGGTTGCGATTTCATCTCGCCAGGAAGCCCGGTAACCTGCCAAAGAACTTCACCGGTGCCTGCATCGTAGGCATCCATGCGACGGCTGGAAGGAGCGATGATCTGGAGTCGTCCTTGCGAATCACGATGGAGGGCAGGCACGGAGGATCCACTGATGGCGTCGGGCCTCAATGTCTTCCAGTGCAGAGCGCCATTTGTCTTCCTGAAAGCGGCAATGTAAGAGTCAAGCGACTGGTCCACCACGAGAACGACATCGTCACCCACCACAATGGGCGACACTCCCATACCATACACGTTGCTGAAGGGCCCCAGAGGAGTTCGCCATTTCTCTCGCCCCTTCCAGTCATAGCAAACCAATCCGTAATCTCCAAAGAAGGCGTAGACCTGCTTGCCATCCGTCACCGGCGTTGCCGACGCTGGACTGTTGAGCTTGTGCAAACGCTCAGTGCGAACGCGCGGAGACTCTCGTCGCCAGGCGATCCTGCCAGTCTGACGATCCACCGCGATCAGGTAGAGCTTGTCGTTCTCCACACCTGTCAAAAAGACGCGATCGCGGCTCAAGATCGGTGAGGAGTGACCCGGCGGGAGAGGAGTTTTCCATATCAGGTTTTTGTCATGTCCGAAGACAGTGGGCAGGCTCGTTGCTTCGGCGATTCCCGATCCGTTGGGCCCGCGAAAGCGATCCCAGTCGGCGCCAATACTCAACAATGCTATAGCCAGGAAGGAAATCCATCGCAGGTGTCGAAACACAGGTGTCCTCGGTTTCTTGTCACTTAGACCCAATCCATTGGCAGGATCTTACGAGCCTCACGTCGATCTCGCAACCAGCAACCTTAGGCGATTCCACCGGTCTCCACATTGAGGCAAATTGTCATGGCCGTCCCTCCGAGTACATTGGACAATTCTTCCTGTTGACCTATAATGCCCGTCCATATGTCCACCGAATCGTCTACGGAAGCTCACCCTCCATCGCCTTCGGATCCGGCCGGATCGAACGGCAAGAAAGAGCCCGGCTCTCTCCGCCAGTGGTTTCTGGAGTCCGAAACCTCTGCTGAACAGCCACACGAAGCCGAACATCACACAGACTCCTGGTGGCGCGTCATGTGCCTTACCGGAGTGGACTACTTTTCCACCTTGGGTTACCAGCCAGGCATTGCCTTTCTCATGGCAGGGGTAATTTCGCCGATTGCCACTTTTATTTTGGTGCTGGTGACGCTCTTCGTGGCCCTGCCGATTTACCGACAGGTCGCAGCGCGGAGTCCGCACGGGCAGGGCAGCATCATCATGCTCGAAGAGCTGTTGCCGCGCTGGCGAGGCAAGGTGTTTATTCTGTTCTTGCTGGGGTTCGCCCTCACCGATTTTGTGATCACCATCACGCTATCCGCCGCGGACGCTACCGCACACATCCTCATGAATCCTTTCGTGCCGGAGTCTGTCCGTCATCCGGTGGCAGTCACGTTGGTGCTCCTGGCTTTGCTGGGAGCCGTTTTCCTAAAGGGTTTCAAGGAGGCCCTGTGGATTGCGGTGCTGTTTGTGGGCACCTACCTCTTCCTGAATGCCATCCTGCTGGCTGTGAGCTTCTACCATGTATGGATTCACCCGGAGGCGTGGGGCAACTGGAAGAATGCCTTGCTCGCGGAGCACTCGAATCCGTGGATGATTCTTGGCATCGCGCTCATCTTGTTTCCGAAGCTGGCTCTGGGACTCTCGGGTTTCGAAACAGGTGTCGCCGTGATGACCCATGTCGAGGGGGCTCCAGGGGACACCATCCGCAATCCGATCGGGAGGATTCGCAACACGCAAAAGTTGTTGCTGTCAGCAGCTCTTATCATGAGTTTTGCTCTGATGGCCAGCAGCCTCGTAACCACGTTGTTGATTCCGCCGGCGGCGTTTGCCGAGGGTGGTGAGGCCAACGGACGCGCCCTGGCTTATCTCGCACACAACTACCTCGGCCACGGTTTCGGAACCGTGTACGACATTTCCACGATTTTTATCCTTTGGTTCGCAGGAGCGTCGGCCATGGCTGGATTGCTAAATATGGTTCCAAAGTATCTGCCTCCGTATGGCATGGCTCCCGACTGGGCCAAAGCCCGCCGGCCTCTGGTGTTGGTGTTCGCCCTCATCACCTTCACGGTGACGCTGCTTTTTGACGCAAACGTGGACGCGCAAAGTGGCGCCTACGCTACGGGCGTTTTGTTTCTGATGTCCTCGGCCGCCATTGCAGTGACGATCGCCACATGGCACACGCGGCAACGGTGGCTCTATTTGCCCATGGCTGCGATCTTTGTTTACACGACGGTCCTCAATATTTTCGAAAGACCCGAGGGCATTAAGATCGCTTCGTTCTTCATTGGCGCGATTGTTGCGACCTCGCTGCTGTCCCGTGTGATCCGTTCGACAGAGTTGCGCATCCAGGGTGTCGCACTCACGCAGAGTGCGCAGGCGATGATTGATGAAATCAAAGAAAAAGGAGAAGCAGTTCGAATCATTGCGCATCGTCCAGACAAGCGGACTGTCGAAGAGTACGACAAGAAAGAGATGCAGGCCCGCGAAGATCACAGCCTGGACAACTCGGAGACGGTGGTGTTCCTGGAGGTTTCTCAGGGTGATGCATCCGACTTCAGTGACGAAATCCTGGTTCGGGGAGTCAAGGTCGGAAGACACAATGTCCTACGGTGCAAGAGTCCTGCAATTCCAAACGCTATAGCCGCCCTCCTATTGCATTTGCGGGATACGACCGGAATTCTTCCGCACGCCTACTTTGGGTGGACAGAGGGCAATCCCATAGCCTATGTCTTGAAGTACCTGGCACTAGGGGAAGGGGACACGGCCCCAGTGACTCGCGAGGTTCTGCGAAAAACGGTTGACAATCCTCTCGACCGACCTCGAATTCATGTGGGGTAGTAGTCACAGCTCTCTCTTTTTTGCCTTCTGCAGTGGCTGATCTGCTTCCTGCCCCGGCGCATCTCAAGCGTGATTAACCGATCTCAAACGTGGTCTCGGCACACGTGTTCTTGGGCTCGTCATTCCGGCGAAGCCGCAATCCAGAACCTTCCTCAAAGGTAGCCTTACGGGCTTTCGCCGGAATGTCGATTCGGTGGGTGGGCAGCTTGCCGACAATGCATCTTCAGAAGCAGGGATTAGCTAGTTTCTGTCGCGAAACTCGGAAGATCGCACGAAAACTCCCCTCCTCAGCCGAGGAGGGGATGTGGCGCGCAGCGCCACGGGGGTGGTGTGACTTGCAGGAATCCCGCTGCTGGTCTAGTCCTTCCCCAGCCGTTCGGACCACCCCAGCCGCGGTCTGCGGCCGCGGCTCCCCCTCCTTGTCCAAGGAGGGGAACTTTAGCATCGAGTTTCGCGACAGAAACTAGCTAGAGTCCGAGCTTCTTCAGAGACAAGGCATCGGGCTTTCCTGTGGTACGGAAACCGTTGTCCTGCTGGTAGGTACTCATTGCTTTAGTGGTGGAATCGTCCCACAGTCCGCTCGGTTCCTGCTTGTAGTAGCCAGCAGCGGCTAGGGCATTCTGAATTTCAAGCACACGGGAGGATTCAATCGTGCGCTGACCCTGCGGTACTTTGCGGCGAGACTTCTTAGAATTGGCGGTCTTCTTTTTTGGGGTGGAAGTCTTACTTGAAGACTTGACGCTGGGAGTTTTCGTCGTTTTGGAGGTGGTTCCAATCGACTTGGAGCTTGCGGAGGGTGTTTGCGGCGCTGCTTTGAGAGGGGGGATAATGGCAAGCTTTAAACTATAGATAACTGCCAGACATGCCAAAGTGAAATTCAGCTTCTTCAACGGTATTGCTTGTAAAAGGGGCTGTGGTCTCACTCAAAAAGCTCCGTAGATTCTACATAGATTTCCTTCGACTGCGCGTCAAGCAAAGTTTAAGGAAAACAAATGGTGGTGCTACAGTAGCGCCACCGTGTCTGGGATATTATTTCGTGGAACTAACGCTCAAGGGCCTCTCCAAACGTATGACCTGGCGGGTTCCAGCGGGAATCTCTATCTCCTTGCCTTTGCGTCGCATCGAATCGGCAAGTCCGATCAGTCCGCCAACGCCCGCTCCAATGGCTGCGCCCTTTCCACCACCCGCGATCGCGCCAATCCCAGCCCCTGCTGCAGCGCCACCACCGACTTCGGCAGCATCGCGCTTTCGGGAAGACTCACCCTTGATGGTGCCCTCTTTGCGGTCGACCTCTTCCTTCTGGGTTTCATCCAAATCAGCCAGCGAGGCAACGATGGTCTCTGAGACACCATTCGGGAAAATGAGCCGCTCATAAGACAGATTCATTTCCGACCGGCCTTTGACACGACCTGCAGCCTTGACCTCAGCGACACGACCTTCGACCGTCGTACCGGCAGGGATGACCTCTTTCCCACTGACCATGATGGCCTCGACAACCTTCGCGGTGAAACGGTCGCCCGTGCGGTGCGTCTTTGAGTTCAGGGTTGTTTCGAGCCGAACCTGGATTCGAGTTCCATCAGGTACGGTATAGGTTTCGGTCGCCTGTGCCAGTATCGCGGGCGCTACTCCGACCGCGAAAAGCACCCACAGCACAGAAACGACAGCGGTTTTCTTCATTAGAGTTTCCTCGATTCGGTGCAGACAAACTCATCCGGCCAAAGTCTTCGGGGACAGACTATTCGATGAAGCAGGTCATTATAGGGTTGTCTTGTGGACTAGATCAAGCTGAACCCACCGAACCTGGAAGCCAGGAACCTGTTCGCTTCCGAAGCGGAGCAGCGTCCAAAAGAAACACGCCCCGGGTGGTGACTCGTTTGGGGTCACTGCACACGGGGCGCGTTGAGCATTCAGCGGTTAGGGAAGTGTTGTTGCCAAGTACAGAGTACCAACGTCTCCTAACTGCCGATCCATTCGTTTGATCAGGAACAGGACTTCGGACGCCGGTTTCAACTTTGACACGATATCGCGCAGCTCTTCGGCATTGCGAACTGGCATCTTGTTGATTTGCAGAATG
>Ga0111538_10012087_pt1 | contig 11412 bp, 12 predicted proteins | sample SoiMethybrSBSTD1_FD_79669 | JGI IMG/M metagenome (GOLD analysis project Ga0111538, IMG submission 79669) | Bulk soil microbial communities from a Populus tree surrounding site in Tennessee, USA - Soil MetaG P. TD hybrid SBSTD1 (version 2)... | ecosystem: Environmental > Terrestrial > Soil >... | reverse complement strand
GGCGAGGGCCACGATGGCGTCGGCATCGGCGAGGGTGGCGGCCAGCGGGGTCTCCACCAGGGCGACGGCGCCCCCGTCCACCGCCCGCTCGGCCTCCGGGCGGTGCTGGGCCGGTGGCGTCGCCACCAGCACCGCGTCGGCCCCGCCGGGCAATTCGTCGTAGTGGCACACCACCGCCCCGGTCTGCTCCGCCCGCCGCCCGGCCGACAGGCCGCGCCGGGAAGCCACGTGGACCACCCTCAGGCCCGGGACAGTGTCTGCGGCCAGGCCGTGGATGGCCGTGATCCAGCCCGCGCCGGCGAAGGCGAGCGACGTCACGCCCGACTCAGGTGCCGGCCAGCCGGGCCACGATCGGGGCCGCGCTCCGCATGCTGTCGAGACCCTGGACCACCAGGTACGACACGTCCCACCGCTCGCGCCGCGCGATGAGGTCCTCCACGATCTGCTCGACGCTGCCGAGCCACACATGGGGCGACTGGCCCAGCTCCTCGGGGGTGGTCGCGAACAGCGGCGCCATGGTCTCCCGCGTCCCGTCGCGGTCCTCCGAGATGGCGACCAGGAAGATCAGCATGTTGAGCTCGAGGTCGTCGTAGCGGTCCCCGGCCGCGTCCCGCACCCAGCCGAGCTTGCGGTCGGTGACGCCGGCCATGGCGTCCCGGGAGGCGTCGGCATCGACCCGCCCCGAGCGCACCGCCGGGTTGACGCCGACGATGTCCGCCTCGCGGGCGGCCAGCGCCAGCACCCGGGGGCCGCCGCCCCCGATGAGCACGGGCGGGCCGGGCTGCTGCACGGGCTTGGGCAGCCCGTCCAGGCCGCTGATCCGGTAGTGCTTGCCCTCGTAGCTGAACGGTCCCGGTGCGAACAGCCCCTTGATGACCGCCAAGCCCTCTTCCAGGCGGTCGACGCGCTCGCCGGCCGGGTCCATGGGAATGCCGGACGACTCGTAGTCGGTGGCCATCCACCCGGCACCGATGCCCAGCTCCAGCCGGCCCCCCGACAGCACGTCGAGCGTGGCCATCTCCTTGGCCGTCACCACCGGGTGCTTGTAGTCGTTGTCGAGCACCAGCGGGCCGATCCGCAAGGTGCGGGTGGCAGCGGCCGCGGCCGCGAGCGCGGGTACCGGGGCGAGCTGCTCCCCGAAGTGGTCGGGCATGAACAGGGTCGAGTAGCCGAGGTCCTCCGCCTCCCGGGCCAGCGCCGTCCAGTCCGTGCCCGATGGAGCCGAGCTGAGCTGGATCCCGAAGCGGAACCTACGAGGGTGAGGCATGGCGCTCACCCTAGGGCGCGTCTGGCGCCTGGCCGTGCGGCCGGCTGGGTAACCTCGTGGGGTCGTGCGTCCCCTCCCCCTGCGCCGCCTGCTTCCCCGCTTCGCCGCCGTCATCATCGGTAGTGGTCTCGTGCTGGCCATCGCGGCCGCGGCCATGGCCGTCCCCGCCCGCCTGATCGGCGAGTCCGGCTCGGGCGACCCCCGCGGCATCGACCTGGGCCCCTTGGCCCAGCGTTCCTACATGTACGCGGGGGACGGCTCGCTCCTGGCCACGCTCAAGGACGAGGAGAACCGCCAGCCCGTCCCGCTGGCCGAGGTGCCGCCGCACGTGGTGTCGGCCATCCTCGCGGTCGAGGACGCCGGGTTCTGGGTCCATGACGGCTTCGACGTGCGCGGCATGCTCCGCGCGTTCAGAGCCAACGTCGACTCCGGCGGCATCAGCCAGGGCGGCTCGACCATCACCCAGCAGCTGGTGAAGCTCGACCAGCTCACCCCCGAGCAGACCCTCGACCGCAAGGTGCAGGAGCTGTTCCTCGCCTCCCGCCTCGAGAAGGAGATGACCAAGGAGGAGATCCTCGACCGCTACCTGAACACCGTCTACTTCGGCAACCACAGCTACGGCATCCAGGCGGCGGCCGAGACGTACTTCGGCATCAGCGCCCAGCAGCTCGACGTGGGCCAGGCCGCGATGCTGGCCGGGATCATCCGCAACCCCGTCCAGTACAACCCGGTGCGCTACCCGGACCGGGCCCAGGCCCGCCGCAACATCGCTATCAACCGCATGGTCGACGTGGGGGCGCTGACCGAGGCCGACGCCACCTGGTGGCACGCGGCGCCGACGGTGCCTCAGCTCTACCAGGTGTTGCCGGTGGCGAACGACTACTTCCCGTCCGAGGTCGAGCAACAGCTCCTCGACCTCAACGACCCCCAGTTCGCCATGCTCGGCACCACCGAGACCGAGCGGCGCACCTCCGTCTACCAGGGTGGCATCAAGGTCTACACCACACTCGACCCGGCCGGGCAGGCCCAGGCCATCGCCGCCCGCGACCAGAACCTGCCGTTGGAGAACGGCACGTTCGCCGTGCCCGGTACCGATCCGGTCACCGGGGCGCCGAACCGGGGGTCGGCGGCGGTCGTGTCGGTCGAGCCCGCCACCGGCGCGGTGCGAACCATGGTCGGGGGGCCCGGCTTCGACCAGTGGCAGTACAACCTCGCCGTCGACAACCCGCGCCAGGTGGGCTCGTCGATGAAGACCTACGTGCTGGCCACGCTGATGGAGCAGGGCTACTCGCCCGACGACATCATCAACGGCACCGCGCCTTGCCAGTTCTCCAACCCCGGCGGTGAGATCGACCCCTACGACGTCGGCAACTACGCCGACGGCAGCGGCAGCGTGAGCACGATCGTCTCCGCCACGCTGACCTCCTCCAACTGCGCCTTCGTCCGGCTGGGCCTGATCGCGGGGCTGCCCGCGGTGGTCGACATGGCCCAGCGCCTCGGCGTCAGGAAGTCCCCGCTCGAAGCGCTCCCGTCGCTGCCGCTCGGCACCAAGGAGATCACCCCGCTGGAGATGGCCTCCGCCTACGGCACGCTGGCCGCCGATGGCGTCTACAACCCGCCGTACCTGATCGACCGCATCGAGGACAGCGCCGGCAACATCATCTACCAGCACGCACCGGCACCGGAACAGGTGATCTCGCCGCAGACGGCCCGGCTGGTGACCTACATCCTCGAGCAGAACGTGCAGAGTGGCACCGGCACCGCGGCTCGCCTCCGAGGCGCCCGAGCGGCCGGCAAGACCGGCACGACGCAGTTGGCGTCCGACGGCTGGTTCGTGGGCTACACGCCCGCCCTGTCCACCGCCGTCTGGGTCGGCGGCCTCGGGGCCAAGTTCCCCATCATCCTCGGCGGCACCGGCATCACCGGCGGCCGCTACCCGGCTCGCATCTGGGGTGCGTTCATGAACGCCTGGCAGGAGGGCAAGCCGGCATTCCCCTTCGCGGCGGCGGCCCCGGTGCCCCCGAAGGGGGCCATGCTCGAGGTGCCTGGTGGCCGGGATCTGACTCCGCCGCCGGCGCCCCCGCCGCCTCCACCTGATCCGGGGTTCCCGTTCCCTTTCCCCCCAACGGTCCCGGTGCCCCCGGGCCAGGCAACCCCGGCGGCGACAACGGCAACGGCGGCGACAACGGCAACGGCGGCCACGGTCGCCGCGACTAGGGGTCGTCCTCCGCCCACGGAGACACCCCCGCCTACGACAGGCATCCCCACGTGAGCGGCGGATAGGGTGCCGCGCTGATGGGTCGCTGGGAATCCCTCCTCATCGTCCAAGAGCACGACACCCGCGCCGACCAGTTGGCGCACCGGGTCGAGACCCTGCCGGCGCGGGCCGAGCTGGCGGCGGTCACCGAGCAGATCGGTGCGGTGGATCGCAACCTGGCCGCCGTGGAGTCCCGCCGCGGCGAGCTGTCCCGCAGCCAGCAGCGGCTCGAGACCGAGATCGCGGCCCTTACCGAGCGGGCCAACCAGGCCGAGAAGCAGCTCTACTCCGGGTCGGTCACGGCGCCCCGCGAGCTCCAGGCCCTCCAGGACGACGTGGCCTCGATCCGCCGCCGCATCGGCCAGATCGAGGACGACGAGCTGGAGATCATGGAGCTGACCGAGCCGGTGGACGCCCAGCACGCCGAGCTCACGGCCGAGCGCGAGCGGCTCGACGGCGAAGCGATGCGCATCACCGCCGCGCTGGCCGAAACCGAGGCCGAGATCGAGGCCGAGCTGGCGGTCGTGCGGGCCGAGCGCGCCGAGGCAGCCGCGGCCGTGCCCGACGACCTGTGGCCCGAGTACGACCGGCTGCGCGCCCATCTCGGTGGGGTGGCCATCGCCCGGCTGGCCGGCTCGACCTGCCAGGGCTGCCACCTGGCGCTCCCGGCGGTCGAGATCGACCGCATCCGCAAGCTGGCGACAGACGAGACCGTGCACTGCGAGGAGTGCGGCCGGCTCCTCGTGCACGACTGACCGGTTCCGGCGGCGGTGTTCCTCTGGTTCGCGGGCGGCGCGTTCGTCCTCGTGTGGGTTGTGTTCCGCAGCCCGGCAGTCGACTACCGCCTGGTGATGGTGGGGGCCGTCCTGCCCGTGGGTGAGCTGCCGTTCGGCTCGCCCCGGCTGCTCCACAGCTTGACCGCGGCGGCCGCGGCGCTCGGGCTGGCCATGCTGGTGACGCCGCGGCGGCGGCTGGCGCAACGCCGGCTGGTCGCCGTGCCCATCGGCATGTTCATCCACCTGCTGCTGGACGGCGTCTGGACCGACACCCAGGCGTTCTGGTGGCCGTTCGCGGGGCTGGCCTGGAGCGACGCCCGCCTACCCGAGCTGTCCCGCGGCGCCTTCGACCTGGTGCTGGAGGCGCTGGGCGCGGCCGCCCTCTGGTGGTGCTGGCGCCGCTTCCGGCTGTACCAGCCCGCCCGCCGGGCCCGCTTCCTGCGCACCGGGCAGCTCGACCGGGACGTGGTGACGCCGTGATCGTCATCGCCCGCCACGGCCGCACCGCGGCCAACGCCGGCGGACTGCTGCTGGGCCGGGCCGACCCGCCGCTCGACGCCGAGGGCATCCGGCAGGCGGAGGCGCTGGGCCGAGCGTGTGCCGGCCTCGACGTCGCCCGGGTCGTGACCAGCCCGCTGGGCCGCTGCCGCGACACGGCCGACGCCATCGCCACCGCCGCGGGCGGCGTCCCGGTCGTGGTGGACGAACGTTGGGTCGAGCTGGACTACGGGGAGCTGGACGGCGTGCCGTTCGCCGACCTGCCGGCCGAGCTGTGGTCGGCGTGGCGAGGCGACATCGAGTGGTGCCCGCCGGGGGGCGAGACGCTGGCCGCCCTGGGCCGCCGAGTGCGGGCGGGGGCCGAGTCGCTGGTGGACGAGGCCCGGGACCGCGACGTCGTGGTGGTCAGCCACGTCTCGCCCATCAAGGCCGCGGTCGCCTGGGCGCTGGGGGTGGGCGACGAGATCACCTGGCGCATGTGGGTGGGCCCGGCCTCGCTCACCCGCATCGGCTGCAGCGGCCCGGCGCCGTCGCTGCGCTCGTTCAACGAATTGGCTCATCTGGCCTGACATCCGGCCCATAGGGTCGGGGACATGGGCCAACCGATCGTCATCGTCGACTCGTTCACCGACGTGCCGTTCGCCGGGAACCCCGCCGGGGTGTGCGTGCTGGCCGCGGCCACCACCGAGGCGTGGATGCAGTCGGTGGCGGCCGAGCTCAACCTGTCCGAGACCTCGTTCGTCGTGCCCCGGCCCGACGGGGACCACGACCTGCGCTGGTTCACCCCCACCACCGAGGTCGACCTCTGCGGGCACGCCACCCTGGCCAGCGCCCACGTGCTGGGCGGCGATCGCCGGTTCCACACCCGCAGCGGCCCGCTGGTGTGCCGGGCCGCGGGGGAGGGGACCATCGAGATGGACTTCCCCGCCCTGCCGGTCGAGCCCGTCGCCGACCCGCCGGACGTGGCGCCCGCCCTGGGCCTGTCCCCGGACAGGGTGGTGGGCGTGTACGCCAACGAGGGCGGCTGGCTGTTCGCCGAGCTGGCCTCGGCCGCCGACGTGCGGGTGGTGGTGCCCGACCTTGCCGCGGTGGTGGCGCTGGGCGGGTCCATCATCGTGGCGGCCACGCCCGGCGAGCGCGAAGGGATCGACTCGGTCTGCCGGGTCTTCGTCCCCGGGGCCGGCATAGCCGAGGACCCGGTGACCGGGGCGGCCCATTGCCTCATCGGCCCGTGGCTCGCGGCCCGCACCGGCCGTGCCGAGTTCACCGGCGAGCAGGCCTCGCCCCGCGGCGGCATCGTGGGCATGCGGGTCGAGGGCGAGCGGGTCGTCCTCTCCGGCCGCGCCGTGACCCTGCTGGAGGGCACGCTGCGCGAGGACCCGCCGCCCGCCTGAGGCCCGCGTCACTCGGGGGCGAGCGGGAGGGTGATGACCAGGCGCGCCCCGGGGTGGTGATCCGGGTCGACCACGATCGTGCCGCCGTGCGCCGCGACCACGTCGCGGGCGATGGCGAGACCGAGGCCGGTGCCGCCCTCGCCCTGGGCGCGGGCGCCGTCCAGCCGGGCGAAGCGCTCGAACACCTCGTCGCGCCGGTCCGGCGGGATGCCCGGCCCGTCGTCGCTGACGGCCACGACCGCGTCGTCCCCCGAGGCGGTCACGCTCAGCGCCACGGTGCTGCGAGCGTGGCGCACGGCGTTGTCCACCACGTTGCCGACCGCCCGGGCCAGCTGGTCGGCGTCGCCCAGCACCCGGGCGGCGCCGATGCCCGTGCTGTCGACCGCGACGCGCCCGGACGCCCGCAGCCGGCGGGCCTGGCGGTCGACGACGTCGTCCAGGTCGACCGGAACACGCCGGGCGGAGGAGGCCCCGGCGTCGCTGCGGGCCAGGGCCAGCAGGTCGTCCACCAGGTGCTGCATGCCGATCGTCTCGGCCAGCACGCTGCGGCTCGTGGCCGAGGGATCGGCGGCCGCGGGGTGTTCGAGGTCGACCTCGATCTCGGCTCGTATGCGGGCGAGTGGGCTCCGCAGCTCGTGCGACGCGTCGGCCACGAAGCGCTGCTGGCGGCGGGCGCCGTCCTCGATGCGGTCCAGCATGGCGTTCATGGTGCGGGCCAGGCGCCCGACCTCGTCGTCGGGCGGCGGCACCGGGACCCGCCGATCGAGGCCGGAGGCGCCGATGCCGTCGACCTCCCGGCGGATCGCCTCGACCGGCCGCAGCGTCCGGCCGACGAGCGCCCACACCAGCGCGGCCAGCAGCAGCGTCACGGCGGGGACCGCCAGCACCAACGACCGGGTCAGGGCGCCGGTGCTCTCGGCGATGTCGTCGAGCGGGGCGCCCACGTGGACCACCACGGGCCTCCCGGTGGCGTCGGTGCCGCGGGCCGAGGCCACGTGGAACGGGCTCTCGTCGCCCAGGTCGACCGTGCGCACGACCGGGGCGTCACCTTCGGGCGGCGCGGCCAGCGGCGGGCGATCCTTGAGCGACGGGGTGGCCGAGACGACCTGGCCGCCGGCGTCGACGATCTGGGCGACCCCGTCGTCGTCGGCCACGGGCACGAGCGTGGCGGGCACCCGCCCGTCCTCGACCTCGGACGCCAGCGCCCGGGCCTGGATCACCAGCGTGTCGTCCAGGTTCTCCGTGAGCACCCGGCGCTGGTGGGCCACGAGCCAGACACCGGTGAGGGTGAGCACGGCCGCCACCGCGAGCGCCGCCGCCAGGGTGATGCGGAACCGGACCGTGCCGGTCAGGCGGGCCAAACGGCGGTCACGTCCCATCGGCACCGATCCGGTAGCCCGCGCCCCGCACCGTCTCGATCGAGTGGCGGCCGTACGGCTCGTCGATCTTGCGGCGCAGGCGGCGGATGTACACCTCGACGATGTTGGGGTCGCCGGTGAAGTCGCTGTCCCACACCCCGGCCAGGATCTGGTCCTTGGAGACGACCTGGCCGGCCCGCCGCACCAGCAGCTCCAGCACGTCGAACTCCCGCGTGGTGAGGCCGAGCTCCGCCGCGGCCCGCCAGGCCCGGCGCCGGACCGGGTCGATGCGCAGGTCGCCCACCGATGCGGGTGCCACGGTGCGCTCGGCCGAGCGGCGCAGCAACGCTCGCACCCGGGCCACCAGCACCGTGAACGAGAACGGCTTGGTGAGGAAGTCGTCGGCCCCCGTGTCCAGCGCCTCGGCCTCGTCGAGGTAGCCGTCCTTGGCCGTGAGCATGAGGATCGGGGTCCACACCCCGCCGGCCCGCAGGTCGGCGCACACCCGGAACCCGTTGCGCCCCGGCAGCATGATGTCGAGCACGATCAGGTCGTAGGCTCCCTCCGTGGCCCGCCACAGGCCCTCGTCGCCGTCGGGGGCGACCTCCACGGTGAAGCCCTCCGCCTCCAGCCCGCGGCGCACCGCCCCGGCGAGCTTGGCGTCGTCCTCGACGAGCAGGAGCTTCACGGCCCTCCTTCCGGGACCAGTGTGGCCCGGCCGCTCGGCCGGCGGGCGACCATGTCAGCGCCGGTTCAGGCGGCCCGGTGCACCATGGCGGTGACGAAGTCGTAGGAGGCACGACGATGCAGAGACGCACGAAGGTGATCGGGGCCGCAGCGCTGGCAGTCGGGGCGCTGCTCTGCACCGGCGCCGGGGTGGCGGTGGCGCAGGGCGGCGACGACGGCAACGAGCACGAGGTGCCGATCACGGGCGCCGAGCTGGACAAGGCCAGCGCGGTGGCGCTGGAGGAGACCGGCGGGGGCCGGGTGACCGAGACCGAGAAGGGCGACGAGGAAGGCGCCTACGAGGTCGAGGTCACGCTGGACGACGGCACCCAGGTGGACGTCCATCTCGACTCGAACTTCCACGTCATCGACCACGAGAGCGACGGGCAGGGCGCCGACGACGACTAGTAGTGGTCGCCGCTCACTGAGTGTGCGGGTGTGACTGAACGGAGCGCCGGGCGGGCATGCCTGGGGCGTGGCGATGACCATGGCCCCGACGACGCTCCGGCGATGCACGGCATGCGGCCGTATCGTCGATGGGGGCGCGAACTTCTGCCCGGAGTGTGGCGTTCGCCAGATCGATCACGACCACCGGCCCGAGCCGCAGGTGGGGGGGCAGGTGGCGGTGCCCGACGCCCCCAACCCGCCCGTCCTGATGATCCTGCTGGCGCTCGCGGTCGCCGCCCTGCTCCTGGCGTTGGCGGCGGGACTGGTGATCGGGCGGGTCGGCACCGCGCTGGGCGACCTCGGCTCGTCCGGCGGCGAGGGCGACGCGGCCGACGCCATGGACGCCTACGCCCCCCTGGCCGAGGGGTGGCAGGACAAGCACGACCACGTGGCCGGTCAGGGCGAGGGTGACGATTCGGCAGGGCTGGCCGTGGCGGCGACCGACGCCGGTGCCTGGATCGAGGTCAACCGCGGCGACTTGCAGGCTCTGGCGGACGGCGCGGACGGCGACTCGGGCCCCCTCTATGACCAGCTGGTGGCCATCTTCGATCGCCGGGCCGAGGTGCTGGCCGACATCGAGGCGGTCGCCACCGAGGGCGGGACCGGGCTCGGCGCAGCGAGCGACGATCTGGGCGAGCTCGCCGTGCTGGACCAGCAGGCCGAGGCCACGACCTGCGAGATCGCCGACGTGATGCGGGCCGAGGGTGACGATCCCGCGGACCACATCACCTCGGGGATGAACGTCGTCTGCCCGTAGCGGGCGCTCAGCGGCCCACGATGTCGGCCATGCTGGCCAGCGCCCCAGGAAGCGCCAGCACGAGCAGGGCGACGAGGGCCACCCGCCCGACGAGCCGCGCCCGATGGGAGCGCACGGCGTCGACCAGCGCGTCCCAGCGGGTGGCCAGCACCAACACCAGCCCGAGGACCACGAGGGCGACGGTCACCGAGTAGCCGGCGACGGCCAGGATCGCCGCGGGCGCATAGCGCACCAGCACGCGCCGTTCGGTGGACGGCAGCGGCAGCCAGGTGCTCAGACGGGCCATCCAACCGGCCAGCGCCAGCCCGTAGGCGAGGGCCAGGACGCTGAAGACCGCGACGGACAGCCACCCGGGACCGACGATGTCGAAGTCCGGGTTGTCGTCCCGCAGCGGGTCCACGATCGTGCCCAGCACGACCAGCAGGCCGGCCCCGAACGCCAGCCCGCCGAGCGGGTTGCGCGGTAGGTAGCGGCGCACGACGAGGTAGATCCCCGCGGTGATCAGCCCGCCGAAGATCCCGGTGAACAGGATGAAGTCCCGGGTGCCGGTGGCGGTGATCTCACCCACGATCTGGTCCGCCTCGGTGATCCGGCCCTGGGCCGCGTCGCCGCCGGTGACCGCCAGCAGTCGCATCGCCAGCCGCCCGCCGGCCCCGATCACGGTGATCCCGGCCACGATCCCGCCGGTGATGGCCAGCGCGCAGTACCAGACGAACCGCCGCGCCACCTCGTTGGCGCTGAGCCGCGGCTCAGCGGCCGGTACATGGAACGGCCGCCGGCACCAGGCCAGCCCGGCCCCGAGGCCCGCCACGAGGAGCACTCCGCACACCGCCATCACCGCCATGGGTGTGAGTCTCGCATCCGGTTGGGCGCGGCCTCGCGTCCGGCGGGTGCCTCCGCCTGCTTACGCTCGGCCCATGACCCCGCCGCCGGAGGGCTGGGCCGAGGCCTGGCAGCACACGTGGGACGAGCTCGAGGACACCCTCGTCGGCGACCGAGCCCTCCGGATCGCCGCCTTGCTCGACGCGGTCGAAGCCGTGGTTGTCCCCGGGTCCGCGCCCACGGTGCTCGACCTCGGCTGCGGGACCGGCACCGTCACGCGCCGGCTGCTGTCGCGCCTGCCGGCGGCCCGGGTGGTCGCGCTCGACGTCGACCCGGTCCTCCTCACGATCGCGGCCGCCACCTTCGCCGGCGACGAGCGAGTCCGCCTCGCCCGCGCCGACCTACGCGACCCGGCCTGGATCGCCGCCGTCCCCGACGCTCCGGTCGACGCCGTGGTCACGGCCACTGCGCTGCACTGGCTGCCGGAGGCGACGGTCGCTCGCCTCTACCGGGATCTCGCCCCCATGATCCGCCCGGGCGGCGTCTTCGCCCATGCCGAGCAGATGCCGCTGGACGCTCCCCGCCTGGCCTCGGCCTTCGCCGGCCTCGACGGCCGGCGTCACCCCGCCACCGCGGCCCGCCTCCATGCCTGGGACGCCTGGTGGGCCGGCGCCGCCCGGGATCCGCTCCTGGCCATTGCCGGCGACGAGCGGCGCGCCATCTTCCCCACCAGCTACCCGACCGAGGAGTTCTCGCCGCCGGCCGCCTGGCACCTGGCGTCCCTGACGGCCGCAGGGTTCGCCGAGGCGAGCGTCACGTGGCGCTCCGGCCACGCCGCCGTGGTCACCGCCCTCCGCTGACGCTCACTCGGGCCCGGCCGGCCGCTCGGCGACCAGGGCGAGCACGTTAGGCACGGGGTCGTCACGCGGCTCCTCGACGCGAAGCAACCGCAACGGGCTGGACAGGACGTCGTTGAGCAGCTCGGCCAGCGTCCGGTGGCGAACCCCGACCGCGTGACGGATCCCGTTGTCGCTCCACCAGGGCGCGTCCCGGTGCCAGCCCGACTGCCGGTACGTGGGATGCACGATCCGGCCGCCATCGTCGCGACCT
>Ga0111538_10012086_pt1 | contig 11412 bp, 10 predicted proteins | sample SoiMethybrSBSTD1_FD_79669 | JGI IMG/M metagenome (GOLD analysis project Ga0111538, IMG submission 79669) | Bulk soil microbial communities from a Populus tree surrounding site in Tennessee, USA - Soil MetaG P. TD hybrid SBSTD1 (version 2)... | ecosystem: Environmental > Terrestrial > Soil >... | reverse complement strand
GCAGCTCCGCGCGATCCTCGACGGCTTCGGGGAACGCTTCGGCAAATACGTCCTCAACCTGTCGGCGCACAGCCACAACTACGAGCGGACGAAACCGCAAGCGCACGTCGTCCACGTCACCGCGGGGATCGGCGGCGGCGCGCTGTCGACCGCCCCGACGGCGTGCAAGTGGGCCGACTGCGAGGCCCCCTCGTGGGTCGCGTTTCGCGCCATCCACCACGGTTTCGTCAAGCTGACCGTCCGTGCCGAGCACATCACGCTGGAGGCGATCTGCGCGGGGGCGTCACCCGCCGAGGACAGCATCCGCTGCACGGACGGCGAGAGCATGGACCACGCGCTGATCGCCGCGGGAAACTGAGCGGCGGACGGCCGTCGCCGGCTAGCGCCGCAACAGCAACCCGTTCGCGATCGCGGCAGCAACGGCCACGGCCGCGCTGATCGCCAGCAGCCAGTCCGGGACGGTCCAGCGGCGTGGCGAGGTGCGGCGCAAGACGAGATGAACGCGCGGGGCCTGCGGCTGCATCTGGTCGCGAAAGCGCTTGATGCCGGCGCCCAGACCGTCACCGAGCTGGGGAAGCTTCGTCGCGCCGAACACGACGACGAGGATCGTCAGGATCAGCACCAGCTCGCCGAAGCCCATCCCGAACGGCACGGCCCTATTATGGCCCGTTCAGCGCTGATAGGCGAACAGCAGCTGCAACGCGGTGGCCCCCGACGCGAGCGCGGCGCAGACGAGCAGCCAGTCGGACCACGACCAGCGCGGCGCGTCGGGCGCGGGCATCCTCCTCGCGCGGACGAGAGCCGCGAGACCGCTGCCCAGCTCAGGCAGCTTCTTCGGGCCGACAAAGATCAGGCCCAAGAGGACGAGGACCGTAATCTCGCCCGCGCCGAGGTTGAACACGACGTCATCATGACCTGGATCGACGCCGCTTCTCGCGCAGTCCTTCGACGCGGCGGAACGAGTCGTCCTCGCGGCCGAACAGCGCGATCTTCGGCGGCTGCCCTCTGGCCTCGGCGTCCTCGACCGCGCGCAGCAAGCGGCGGATCCCGTATTGCCCGCGATCGCAGCAGAGGCACGCGCAGGGCCGCTTCCCGTTGGACCCGGGAAAATAGCGCCAGCCGACCACCTGGGGCAGCGTCTTGACGCGCGTGATCTCGGACGGGGCGATGCGGCGCGGGATGATGACCTGGTAGCCCTCGGCGCCGCGCTCCGTGCCGTCGTGCCCGGCCGCCATGATCAATCCGGCCGCCGCCGCCGCCGTCATCGCGATCTGGCGGCTGTTGTAGTGGCCGACCTCGACGCGCTCGTCGTCGGGGATGCGGAAGTAGACGCCGACGATGGCGCCGCGCCCGCGTCTGAGCTCGCGCAGCCACTGGTGCGACAGATAGAAGCTGGGGCTGACCGGCATCGCGTACACACCGCGCCGGCCGCGTGCGGCCATCGCGATGCCGCGCCGGCGGATGCGGGCGACGTTGGTGTGGGCGGTGAGATGGACGAGCGTCATGGCGGAACCGTTCGACCGCCATCATGCCATCGGGGGACGAACCTCTCGCCCTCGGGCGGCGGGCGCTGGTAGGCTGCCCGCCGCCCGTGTCCGCGCCCGCCCCCGCCCCCAACAAGATCACCAGCTTGCCCAACCTGCTCAGCCTTTCGCGGCTGCCGCTGGGCGGGCTGTTCTGGGCGACGCTCGGCCCCACGACGACGCACGCGGCGATCTCGCTGGGGGTGATGGCGCTGGCCGCCGGGACCGACGTGCTGGATGGGACCATCGCCCGACGCCGCGGCCAGTCGACCGCGGGGATGGGATCGTGGCTGGACCCGATCTGCGACAAGCTGTTCGTGGGCGCGGTGCTGGGCGCGCTGTACTTCAAACGCGGCGTGCCGCTGTGGCTGCTGGCGGTGATCGTGGCGCGCGAGCTGATCCAGCTACCGATGGTGGTGGTCTACCGGGTGTTCCCGACGCTGCGGCACTGGCTGCGCTACGACTTCCGCGCCAGCCACCTCGGCAAGGCCGCCACGATCATCCAGTTCCTCGCCATCGGCTCGCTGGTGATGGGCTGGCCGACGGCGTACCCGCTGGCGTGGGGCGCGTTCGGCGTCGGCCTGGTCGCGCTGGCCGACTACGTGCGCCGCGCGGTCGCGATTGGTAAGCAGCGGTTGCATCAACCCGAAGAGGTGAAACGGACATGACGACGCGGAGATCCTGGAGCTTGCTCGTGGGCGCGTTTTTGCTCGCGGGATGCCATAGTGCCGACATGCAGACGAAGACACCCGCGGCGCCGGCGCGCCCGCTGGTCGGCGGCGTCGAACGGCTGGATCCCGCGCTGGACGCGCTGGTCGCGGCCGACGCCCGGCCCGAGGTGCTGGCGCAGGGGTACAAGTGGTCCGAGGGGCCGGTGTGGACGGGCGGCGCGCTGCTGTTCTCGGACGTCCCCAACAACGTGATCTGGCGCTGGCACGAGGGGGAAGGTGTCCGCGAGTTCCTGCGCCCCAGCGGCTACACGGGTAGCGTCCCGCGCGGCGGGGAGCCGGGATCGAACGGCCTCGCCGTCGACGCCGGCGGCCGCCTGCACATGTGCCAGCACGGCGATCGGCGCATCGCGCGCCTGGCGGCGGACGGCAAGACGTTCGAGACCGTCGCCGATCGCTTCGACGGCAAGCGCTTCAACAGCCCGAACGACCTGGTGGTGCGCGCGAACGGCGACGTCTACTTCACCGATCCGATCTACGGCCTCGAGGGTCACGAGAAGGACCCGAAGCGCGAGATCCCCTGGAGCGGCGTCTACCGCGCGCGCGCCGGCGGCAGCGTCGACGTGCTCGACAAGACGCTGACGTTCCCCAACGGCCTCGCGTTTTCGCCCGACGGCAAGACGCTGTACGTCGCGGTGTCCGATCCCGCGCGCGCGATCTGGATGGCCTACGACGTCGACGCGGACGGCGGCGTCAGCAACGGGCGGGTGTTCTTCGACGCGACGTCGTTCGTGAAGGCCGGCAAGAAGGGCCTCCCCGACGGGCTGAAGGTCGACGTCGACGGCAACCTCTTCGCCACCGGACCGGGCGGCGTGTTCGTGTTTTCGCCGGCGGGCAAACACCTCGGCACGATCGTCACCGGCGAGCCGACCGCGAACTGCGCCTTCGGCGACGACGGCCAGACGCTGTACATGACCGCGAACGACAAGCTGACGCGGATCCGCCTCAAGACCCGCGGGGTCGTCGGCAAGTAGCGATGGCGCCGCCGCCGGACAACAATCCGGGTTTGCCGGGTTTGCCGGGTTCGCCCGGCTCGCCCGGCGCGGCGCGAAAGTTTGGCTGGCTGCCGCCGCCGGACAGCCGCAAGTACCACCTGCTGCTCGCGGCGGTGGCGATGCTGGTCCTCGGACCGCTGGGCGGCGTCACCAGCGCCTACATGTTCTTCAGCCTCGGGTTCGCGGTCGGCGGCCAGGTGCTGGCGGGCATCCTCGGCTCGACGGTCACGTTCGGCTACGGCGCCGAAGGGAAACACGGCGCGAACTACATCCAGACGCTGGCCGCGTCGGTGGCGTCGATGGCGGGCATGTGCGTGCTGATCCAGGCGATGGTCTGGCTGGGGATGCCGCTGCCCGCGTCCTGGAAGCTGGTGCTTTATTTCGGCTGCATCGGCATGTTCGCGATCGGCGTCGGCATGTTGTACACGCCGATCCTCGTCGATCGGCTGCAGCTGGAATATCCGTCGGGGCACGCGGTGGCGAACATCCTGCGGGCGCTGACGGACCCCCGCCTGCTGCGCCGATCGATCGGCAGGCTGGGCGGCGGCGCCGCCGGCGGCATCGCCGCGGGATTCGCCGGTCGCCTCTCGTGGGTCGAGCACGCCGGCCTGTCGGGGTCGACGCTGGGCGCCGGGCTGATCGTCGGGTCGCGCATCGGCGTGCCCGCGATCGTGATGGCGGCGGTCGGCGCCTTGATGACGCCATCGCTGCGCGCGGCCGGCGTCCTCGGCGCGAACGATCCGTTCCGCAAGGTCGGGTTCCTGGTCGGCCTGGCGATGATCTTCGGCGCCGGCGTCGTCGACATGACCTTCATCGCGCTGGAGGCGGTCAGCCGCGTCCGCGCGCGGCGCGGGGAGGCGCCGCCCGTCCAGTCCGGCGGCCTCAGCACCGGCCGGCTCGCGCTGTGGGTGATTGCTTGGGGCATCGCGCTGGTCCTCGTCGCCACGCTGCTGCTCGGCCAGCCGGTGGGCTACGTGCTGTTCGCGATCGTGCTGGTCTTCTTGTTCGTGTTCATCAACGGCATCTCGACGGGCATCTCGGACTGGAACCCGATCTCGAGCGCCTTCGTTGTTTCGGTGCTCCTGATGTCGGCCATCGGCCTGCTGGATCCGATCGTCGCGATGATGGCGGCCAGCGTGCTGCTGGTTTCGACGCTGGTGGGCGTGGACATGCAGCAGGATCGATCGACGGGCTGGCGGCTGGGATCCAACCGGGCCATGCAGTTCCGCTACCAGGCCGCCGGCATCGCGATGGGCTCCGTGCTGTGCGTGGTGCTGGCCAAGCTGTTCATGAGCGCGTATCCGCAGCTCAAGACCGACATGTTCACCCACCCGGAAGCGGGCGCGGGCGTCTGGCAGTCGGCGATGACGTACAAGTTCGTGGGCGCCATCCGCGGCCTCGGCCACCTGGCGGGGTTCCAGCTCAAGGCGCTGGCGATCGGCCTGGCGATCGGCGTCGGCATCGCTGTCGGCCGGCGCGGCCTCGCGGCCTCGCGCGCCTACCAGCACTTCCTCAAGTCGGGCTCGCTGGGCTTCGCGGTGGGCTGGATCGTGGACGCGATCCTGCTGTCCAGCCCGTACGCGTCGTCCACCGGTGGATTTCTCGACCTCAAGGTGTCGGCCTGGTTCGCAGGCGGCAGCGTCATCAGCTCGCTGCTCGCATGGCAAGCGAGCGCGCCGAAGAAGCAGCCGGAAGTCCCCCTGGAAGGCGGAGACGTCCTGCCCGCCGACATGAGCACGACGTCCCTTGTCGGTGGCGGCCTGATCGCGGGCGAGTCGCTGTACGCGCTCGGCGCCGGCATCGCCAGCTTGCTCACGCTGCTGTAGGCCGCGGCGACGCGCGGACGTGATCGCAACTCGCGATGAGCGACTTCATGTTCCAACTCACCCGCTCGGAGCACGACTCTTTAAGGTCACAGTCTGTGACCTTAGAGAAAGGACGAGGGCGGCACCGCAAGTACCTCCCCTTCGCTTTCACGGAACACGGTGTTGCAATGCTGGCGAGCGTGCTCCGCAGTCCGCGTGCGATCTCCGTGAACATCGAAATCGTGCGCGCGTCAGGAGGCGTCACCGAAAGATCGGATTCAAGCTGTCGTAGAGCGATTAGACTCCCCGGGTTGCTGTTGCTCTCCTCCACACACCCCCGCTGGTTCGCCGCCAGCTCCGCGGATCTGCCGGCGCTGCTGTCCGACCACCTGCACTGTGAGCGCAAGGCGGCGGAGAACGCGCTGTCGCTGGTGCGGCGCTACCCGCACCGGGGCGCTTCGGTCGACAAGCTGGGGCGGCTGGCGCACGAGGAGACCAGCCACGTCGTCCAGGTCGGCGCGCTGCTGGCGCGGCGTGGGTGGACGCCGCGCGCGGACATGCCCAACCGTTACGCGCGCGCGCTGCTGGCGGAGGTGCGCGGGCGCGAGCCGGAGCGGCTGTTCGACGCGCTGCTGGTGGCGACGTTCATCGAGGCGCGCTCACACGAGCGGCTCGGCCTCTTGGCGCGCGGGTTCGCGCGCGCGGGCGAGCGCGAACTGGCCGACTTCTACGCGACGCTGGCGACCGCCGAGGAACGCCACGCCGAGATCTTCATCGAGCTGGCGCGGCCGCTGTTGCCGGCCGCCGCCGCTGACGCCCGCATCGAGGAGCTGGGCCGACGGGAGACCGAGATCCTCGCGGCGCTGCCCCACGGCAGCCGGATCCACTGATGTCGGAGACCCCTCTCCCTAACCCTCTCCCACACTGCCGCTGCGCGGGGCGAGGGGACCGGAAGCGGAGACCCCTCTCCCTAACCTCTCCCACACTGCCGCTACGCGGGGCGAGGGGACCGGAGAAAGGCGAGTTCGCCGCCGACGATCGTCGCGGTCACCTCCATCGCCGACGACCAGAGGGCGAGATCGGCCACCTGACCGACGGCGATGCGGCCGGTGTCGGCGAGGCCGATGGCGGCGGCGGGCACGGCGCTGGCCATCGCGAGCGCGTCCTCGAGGCGCGCGCCGGCGAGACCCGCCATCATCCGCACCGCGCGGTCGAGCGTCAGCGTCGAGCCGGCCAGCGTGCCGTCCGCGAGCCGCGCGCTCTGCCCGTCGGAGATCACCTGCACGCCCGCCAGCGCGTAACGGCCCGGCGGCGCGCCCGCCGCGGCGATCGCGTCGGTCACCAGCGCGCAACGTTCGGGCCCCTTGCTGCGCAGGGCGACGTTGAGCGCGGCCGGATGCACGTGCACGCCGTCGGCGATCAACATGACCGTCAGCCGATCGTCGGCCAGCGCGGCGCCGACCGCGCCCGGCGCGCGGTGGCGCAGCGGCGACATCGCGTTGTAAAGGTGGGTCGCCAGCGTCGCGCCCGCGTCGATCGCGGCGACGGTCTGCTCGAAGGTCGCGTCGGTGTGGCCCAGGCTGACGGCGGCGCCGGCCTGGCGCAGGCGCGCGATCAGCGCGAGCGCGCCGGGGCGCTCGGGCGCGAGGGTCATCAGCCGGACCATCCCCGCGGCGAGCAGATCGGCCAGCGCCTCGTCCAGCGTCGCGCCCCCGGCGGCGATCGCGTCGGCGCGGTGAGCGCCGGCGCGCGCAGGCGACAGCAGCGGCCCTTCCAGGTGCAGGCCGGGCATGCGCGCCCCGGCCCCGCCGCGCGCGGACGTGAAGGCGGCGGCGAGGGCGCGGTAGTCGGCCGCGCCGGCACTGACCGCGGTCGGCAGGAACGTGGTCACGCCCGTCGACGGCAGCCGCGCCGCCAGATCGCGCAGCGCCTGCGCGTCGGCGCCGACCTCCAGCCCGAATCCGCCGTTGACCTGCAGATCGACGAGGCCGGGCGAGACGATCTCCGCGTCTATGCGCGGCGACGGCAAACGATCCACATTGCCGACGCTGACCGCGCTGCCGATTCGAACATCCACGATGCGCCCGCGCTCGATGACCAGCGCGCCGCGGACCAGATTTCCGTCGACGAGCAAGCGTCCGGTGACGGCTGCAACGGCGCCGCCTTGGTTGTGACCCGCGGGGGATTCTGTCATGTTCCCTTCGCCATCATCCTAACGGAGGTTCGATGCGCTTACCGCCCACCAAGTTGCCGGCGTTGCCACATTGGGCCGCGCTGATGTTGCCGCTGCTCACCATGCTCGCACAGCCGGTGTCCGCCGCGCCGCCCACACCGCCGGCGCCGCCGAACCCACCGACCGCGCCCTCGTCGCCGATGCCACCGCCGCCGACGGTCGCGTCGCCCGCCGCGGCCCCACCCGCGAACGGCGGGCAGGCCTTCCCGTTTCCGGTCACGGAGCGGACGCTGGCCAACGGGCTCAAGATCTACGTCGTCGGCTTCGACTCCCCCGGCCTGGTCGCCTTCTATTCGGTCGTCCGCACCGGCAGCCGCAACGAGGTCGAGCCGGGAAAATCCGGCTTCGCGCACTTCTTCGAGCACCTGATGTTCCGCGGCAGCGTGAACTACACGGCCGACAAGTACACCGCGGTCATCAAGGAGATGGGCGCGGACTCGAACGCGTACACGTCTGACGACCTGACCGTGTATCACATCCTCGCCGGCAAGGCGGCACTGCCCCAGATCGTCGACATCGAAGCCGATCGCTTCCAGCGCCTGCAATACGAGGACGCGAAGTTCCAGAAAGAAGCGCGCGCCGTGCTGGGGGAATACAACAAGAACGCGTCGAACCCGATCGAGAAGATGGTCGAGACGCTGTACGACAACGCGTTCACGACCCACACGTACAAGCACACGACGATGGGCTTCCTGAAGGACATCGAAAACATGCCGAAGGAGCTGGCGTACTCGCGGCAGTTCTTCGATCGCTACTACCGTCCCGAAAACGTCATCCTCCTGGTCGTCGGCGACGCCGAGCCCGAAGCGGTGTTCAAGCTGGTCGAGAAGCACTACGGCGAGTGGAAGCGGGGCGGCAAGCACCCGGCCGTGTCCGCCGAGCCGCCGCAGAAGCGGGAGAAGCGGGCGGCGCTCACCTGGAAGGGGGCGACGCTGCCGATGCTGCTCGAGGGCTACCACGCGCCCGCGTTCTCGACGACGAACGTCGACGTGCCGACGCTGGACGTGCTGTCCGAGCTGCTGTTCGCCGAACGCGCGCCCCTGTACAAGCGGCTGGTGATCAAGGAACAGAAGGTCGAGACGCTGTCGGGATCGAACGATGCGCACGTCGATCCCAACCTGTTCACCGTGCTGGCGCGCATCAAGAAACCGGACGACCTCGGCTACGTCGAAAAGGCGATCCACGACGAGATGGCCCGCATCGCCCGCGAGGGCGTCGACGAGAAGACGCTCGCGGAGGTCCTGTCGCACGTCAAATACGCGTTCGCGGGTCAGCTGTCGACCGCGGACAAGACCGCGAACACGGCGGCGCAGTTCCTGGCGCTGACCGGCGACATCAGCTCGATGAACGCGTACTTCGCGCTCTATGACAAGGTCACCAGCGCCGACGTCAAGCGCGTCGCGGGGGCCATCTTCACGCCCGCGAACCGCACCGTCGTGACGATGAAGGCGAACAAGCCATGAAGACGCTGATGATGATGATGTCGATCATGGCGCTGGCCGCGGGCGCCGCGGTCGCCGCGCCCGCCAAGGCGGTTGGGAAGAAGGCGGAGAAACCCAAGACCAGCGTGGCCGGCATCCGCACCGTGTTCCTCCAGTCGCCGGCGAACCCGCTGGTCGCCCTGCGCGTCTTCTTCCAGGTCGGATCGGTCGACGACCCGAAGGGGAAAGAAGGCCTCGCGCATCTGACCGCGATGATGCTGGGCAAGGGGGGGAGCAAGGCGAGGAGCTACGCCGAGGTGCTGGACGCGCTCTACCCGCTGGCGGCGCAGATTCGCGTCTACGGCGACAAGGAGTCGATCGTGTTCGAGGGGACCGTCCACCGCGACAACCTCGCCCGATACGCCGATCTGCTCGCCGAACAGGTGCTGACGCCGCGCTTCGCCGACGACGACTTCACCCGCAATCGCCAGGACCAGCTCGACTACCTCACCAAGACGCTGCGCGGGAACCTCGACGAGGATCTGGCCAAACAGGCGATGGCGACGGTGATGTACCGCGGTCAGCCCTACGGCCGGCCGTCGCAGGGGACGGTGGCCGGCGTGGGGGCGCTTACGCTCGAGGACGTGCGCAAGCTGTACGCGTCCCACTTCGGGCGCAGTCGCCTGGTCATCGGCGTCGCGGGCGGCTATCCCGACGGCTTCGCCGAGACGTTCGCGAAGCGCTTCGCCGTGTTGCCCGCCAAGGCGCCGCCGCTGCCGAAGCTGCCGCCCCCGCCCCTGCCCAAGACGAACCAGCTCATCGTCGTCGAGAAGGAAGCGCGCGCGCACGCGATCTCAATCGGCCGGCCGATCGCGGTGACCCGCAAGGACCCGGACTTCTACCCGCTGACGGTGGCGCGTTCGTACCTGGGCGAGCACCGCACGTTCAACGGCGTCTTGATGAACCACCTGCGCGAGATGCGCGGCCTCAACTACGGCGACTACGCATACATCGAGAACTTCATTCAGGACGGCTGGTCGACGTTCCCGCTGCCCAACATCTGGCGCCGGCAGCAGCACTTCGAGCTCTGGCTGCGCCCGGTGCCGCCGCACAACAGCCTGTTCGCGCTGCGCGCCGCGCTCTACGAGACCGACAAGCTGATCCGCGACGGCATCCCGCAGGCGGGCTTCGACATGACGCGCACGTTCCTCGCGAACTACTCGAACCTGTGGGCGCAGGACGCGTCGCGCCGCCTCGGCTTCGCCATCGACGCGGTGGTCACCGGCAAGGACGTGGTCAAGGAGCTGCAAGCGCGGCTGCCCAAGATGAAGAAGGCAGACGTCGACCGGGCGGTGCGGAAGTACATCTCGCTGCAGGGCCTGACCATCGCCATCGTCGCCGACAAGGCACAGGTGGTCGCCGACACGTTGACGGACGGCGGCCCGACCGGGATCACCTACGACACCGCCGGCACGCCCCCCGATGTCGTCGCCGAGGACGACCTGATCAAGCGCTTCCCGCTGCCGATCGAGAAAGCCGACGTCCGCGTCGTGCCCGTCGACCAGATGTTCGAGAAGTAGCGGCCGAGCTCGAAAGGCTCAAACCGAGCGCCCTTTCCGTCGCCGAATCGTGATATGCGGGTACGACGTGCTGTCGCGGACCGCCGCCTCGGAATTCACCGCCAAATTCGGACGGACGCCCCGCTGGGTTGTCGCGGCACCTGGCCGCGTCAACATCATCGGCGAGCACACCGACTACAGCGGCGGACTGGTGCTTCCGATGGCGATCGATCGCCACACGGTGATCGCGGCGGCGCCCGCCGCGCCCGACGCGGGCCTGCGCCTGCGGCTCTACAGCTCCGCCGTCGACGAATCGGTCGACATCCCGCTGGCCGCCACGCCCGTACCGGGCGAGCCGCGCTGGGCGAACTACGCGCGCGGCGTGGTCGCCGGCTTCGGGGCGCGGGGCCTCGTCCCGCCCGCGCTCGACGCGCTGGTGATCTCGGACGTGCCGCTGGGCGGCGGCCTGTCGAGCAGCGCCTCGTTCGAGGTCGCGACCGCGACGCTGCTGGAGGCCGCCCTCGGCACCCGGCTGGATCCGACGGAGAAGGCACGCATCTGCCGGCAGGCGGAGCATGACTACGCGGGCGTCCCGTGTGGGATCATGGACCAGCTCATCTCGGTGCTGGGTGACGAGGCGGGCGCGCTGCTGATCAACTGCCGAACGCAAACGACGCAGCTGGTGCCGTTCGCCGATCCGTCGGTGTCGCTGCTGATCGCCAACAGCAATGTGCGTCACGCACTGGGCGACGGCGAGTATGCCGTCCGCCGTGCGGCGTGCGTCGAGGCGGCGCGCGTGCTGGGCGTCGACGAGCTGGGCCAGGCGACACCGGCGATGGTGGCTGCCGCCGAGGCGCGCCTCGGTCCGCTGCTTCACCGGCGCGCGCGCCACGTGGTGACGGAGAATGCGCGCACGCGCGCGGCGGCGGAGGCGCTGGCGGGGGGCGACTGGCGCGGGGCCGGCGCGCTGATGTTCGAGAGCCACCGGTCGCTGCGCGACGACTTCGAGGTCAGCGCGCCCGAGTTGGACACGCTGGTCGCGCTCGCGGGCGACATCGGCGAAGCGGGCGGCGTGTTCGGCGCGCGCATGACGGGCGGCGGCTTCGGCGGCTGCACGGTGACGCTGGCCGCGACCGACTGCGTGGGCG
>Ga0111538_10012085_pt1 | contig 11413 bp, 12 predicted proteins | sample SoiMethybrSBSTD1_FD_79669 | JGI IMG/M metagenome (GOLD analysis project Ga0111538, IMG submission 79669) | Bulk soil microbial communities from a Populus tree surrounding site in Tennessee, USA - Soil MetaG P. TD hybrid SBSTD1 (version 2)... | ecosystem: Environmental > Terrestrial > Soil >... | reverse complement strand
GATCTCCGTGGCCGCGCGCTCGATTTGGCCGGCATCGGCGCCGTCGTTGAGATCGACGCGGGCGGCTACGAGAAGGGCGTTGGGGCCGAGGACCATCGTGAGCAGCTCGCGCACCTCCACAATGGCGGCGTGTTGTTCGATGACATCCTCGATGGTGGCCCGCTCCTCGGGGAGCGCGGCGGCGCCGACCAGGAGATGAGAGACGTCGCGCGCCATCCAGATCGCGACCGAGATCAGCAGCACGCCGATGACCACGGATGCGGCCGGGTCCCAGTACGACTCGCCGGTGATCTGGCCCAGCCCGATCCCGATGGCGGCGATCGCGATGCCGATCAGCGCGACCGTGTCTTCGAAGAGCACCATCTTCACGTTTGGATCGCGACTGTCGCGCGCGTAGCGCATCAGCGGCTTGCCGGCCTCGCGCGCCTCGCCGCGCCTCTGGCGCATCGCTCGCACCCATGATGTGCCCTCAGCGGCAAAGGCGATGGCGAGGGTGATCCAGGCGATCAGGTAGCCACCGGATTCGCTGCCGGCAAGGAGCTCGACGATGCCGTAGCCAATCGCAAAGACGGCCCCCGCCATCAACATCCCGATTGCCGCCATGAACGTCCAAAGGAAGCGCTGATGGCCGTATCCGAAGGGCTGAGCCTCGGTTGGCTCGCGTTGGCTGAGCTTGAACGAGACGAGCAGAAAGGCCTGGTTGGTCGTGTCGGCGAGCGAGTGCGCGGCCTCTGCGAGCAGCGCGGCCGACCCGCTGAGCAACCCGCCCGCGAGCTTCGCCACCGCGACGGCCGCGTTGGCGGCCAGCGCGATGAGGACCGTCTTGCGAGTGGCGCCCACCTCGCGGGCTGACCGGAGGCTGCGCCTGCTGACCTGCCGCGCGCGCGGCGCGCGCCCGCCTGGTGCGTCGGCCCGCTCGATGCCGCGCAGCGTCAGCTCGACGCTCCGGTGCCGGTGGACTGGTCCGGCACTCGCGCCTCGTTGCCGTCGGTCTGCTGATAAGCGTCTGGACCGGCACCGGTGTCGCCGGCACCGTCGTCGCCGAAGGCGGACTTGATCCTCTCGCGCTGACTGATCAGTACCGCGACTCCGCCGCCCACCGCGACCGCAGCGATGATCCTTCGGCCGCGGCGTTTGGGCTCAGCCTTTCGTCGCTGGAGCGCGTGGGACGCGTTTCGGACCGATGTGGCGGCCTGGCGGAGGTTGTCGTAGAGCTTCTTGTCCTCGGCCGCCTTCCCGCGCTTGCGCGCAATGCGCCTGGACGCGCTGGCAAAGCCGTCGAGCGCGTTGCGGATCTGCTCCTGCACGTACGCGTCGTCCGCCAGTCCGCGCAGGTAAGGAAGCGCCTGCTTGGCCCGTTCCGTGTTCACCATCGCATCTTCTCCTCCAATGAAGTCAGGCCGGCTCCGGCCGTTCCTCGCCGGGCCAGCTTCCGGTCAGCTTGCTGAACGCCTGACGCGACCCGTGATCGAAGAGTCCGCGCACGACGCGGAAGATGACGCCCTCGAGCGCGAGCGCCGCGAGCAGCTTCGCCCATGGAATCTCGCGATGCTTCGGATCGGGCGCTTCCTCGTCGTCGATCACGCCCCAGAGCAGCTCGAACAGCTTCTTGCCCACGGCGCCGGCGGCGATTCCCCCGAGCACGCTGACCGGAACGAACACCACCTTGCTCACCGGTCCGCCTCCTTGTGGGTGCTTGACATGGCAGAGACCTAGCGCTTGCTCCACCGGCCGAGCAGGAACCCCGCCATCGCGGCCCCGGCGACCGCCACCGGCAGCGGGTTCTCGCGCGCCTTTTGCGACGCCTGCGTTGCCGCACTCGTCGCGGTTTCGGGCGACGCCTCGCGCGCCTTGCCCAGCACGTCGTCCTTGGCTGCCATGACCTTGGTCTTGGCCTCCGCGGCCTTCTCGCGCGCCCGCTGCTTGGCCTCCTCGGCCGACTTCTTGGCGTGCGCTTTGACGTCGGTCTTGGCCGCGAGGGCCTCAACCGTGTCGCCCATCTGCTCCCGGGTCGCCTCGATGTTGCTCCGAATCTCCTCGGGCGAACGGCCCTCGGTCTCCGGTGTCTCGGTGGGCTTGCCCTCGGTCATCGGCGTCCCTCCTGCGCTCGTGACTTCGCGGTTTCCACGTCCTCCTTGGTGCTGTCGATCGCCTGCTCGGGCACGGGCGGCGTCGCCTGCTGCACCTTGCTCTTGCCGACCAGCGCGAGGATCCCGGCCGCAGCGGCGAGCACCACCCCGACAATCAGCGCTGCCACCCAACCGTCGACGGCAGTCGCCAGGCCAAGGATCGCCGCAGCGACGAGCGCTCCGACCGCATAAAGTCCAACCACGCCGGCGCCGCCGAACATCCCGGCGCCGATGCCCGCCCGCTTGCCCTTCTCGGCGAGCTCGGCCTTTGCCAGCTCAACCTCCGCACGCACCAGGCGTGTCGTCTGGTCCGCGAGCTGGCGAGTCAGCTCAGGCACTGACTGGTCCGTCGCGGGCCCGTTCGTCGGGATACTTGCCATCACAACCTCCGAGGTCCGTCGTTGACCGGCCAGTACCCGCGCCGAGCATCCGCAAAGCAACGTTGGGACCCGGATGGCGAATTTCGTCCGCGGGAGGGCTCGACCCGACCGCGCGGGCGTTGGGCCGTGACCAAGGTCACTGATCACTGACCCCAAGCGGGTGAGACTCCCTCCAGATGGGTCAGAATCGCCTCGGGTGCAACCGTGACCTCCGTCGCCCTTCCGCGGAAAGACGCCGATGAGCACGATCGCGGCTGACCTGGATCCGGCTGCGTTTCGCGACCTCAGCGGACGTTTCACGGGACAGCTCGTCCGGCCAGGTGACCCGACCTACGACGAGCACCGAAGGGTCTGGAACGGCTCGATTGACCGGACGCCGGCGCTGATCGCCCGTTGCGCGTGCATCTCCGACGTCGTCGGAGCGCTGAAGCTCGCGCGCGAGACCGGCCTTCCGGTTGCGGTCCGGGGCGGCGGACACAGCTTCCCGGGTCTGTCGGTCTGCGACGGGGGCCTGGTCATCGACCTCGGCCCCATGAAGGGGATTCGGGTCGACCCGGAGGAGCGGACCGTGCGGGCCCAGGCGGGCGTCCTGCTTGGCGAACTCGACCAGTCAACGCAGAGGCACGGGCTGGCGGTTCCGGCCGGAATCGTCACGCATACCGGGCTCGCCGGACTGACGCTTGGCGGGGGGATCGGCTGGCTGATGCGAAAGCACGGCCTGACGATCGACCAGCTTCTCTCGGCGGAAGTGGTCACCGCGACGGGGGAGCGCGTGACGGCGTCGGACACCGAGAACCGCGACCTCTTCTGGGGAATCCGCGGCGGCGGTGGCAACTTCGGCATCGTCAGCGAGTTCGAGTTTCGCCTCAATTCCGTCGGCCCCATGGTGCTCGCCGGACCGATCTTCTGGCGGATCGATGAGTCGCCCCGCCTGCTGCGCTTCTACCGCGACTGGATCGCGCACGCCCCGGATGACCTGATGACGATCGTGATCCATCGCAAGGCTCCGCCGCTCGACTTCGTGCCCGCCGAGCTCCACGGCGAGCTGGTCACCGCCGTCGTGTGCTGCTACTCGGGGCCCGTGGAGGAGGGCGAGAAGGTCTTGCGGCCGCTGAAGGCGTTCGGGTCGCCGGTGCTCGACCTTTGCAAGCCGAAGCCCTACCTCGAGCACCAGGCGATGTTCGACCCATCGTTCCCGCACGGCTGGTGGTATTACATGCGCGCCTGCGACGTGGCGGAGCTGACCGACGAGGTGATCGACATCACCGTCGACCATTCCCTGCGCATCCGCTCGCCGCTGACCACCTTCCCGATCTGGCAGATGGGCGGGGCGGTCGCCCGCCGCGGCGACGACGAGACGGCGTTCACCAGCCGTCGCGCCGGGCACACGTTCAACATCGCCGGCGTCACGTCCGGGCCCGAAGGCTTTGACGAAGAGCGCGAGTGGGCGCGCAGCTTCTGGTCCGCCCTCGCCCCGCATCACATGGGCGTCTACGTGAACTTCCTCATGGACGAGGGCTCCGAACGCGTGCGCGCCGCCTACGGCGCGGCGAAGTACAGCCGGCTCCAAGAGCTGAAGAGGAAGTACGACCCCGACAACCTCTTCCAGCTCAACCAGAACATCCGGCCCGACTGACCTCGGCAGCCCGGGCGACGCGCAGAAGAGCCTCGATCACCGCCGCCGGACGCAGACCCATCCGCTCCGCCGCGGGAGTTGCCGGTCGACTCTGGCCCCCGGGGGGAGGAGACTGTGCACCTCTACGATCCGAACAAGGGGAGAGACCGTCATGCGGCTCGGCAACCTGCTCAAGAAGGCGAAGGACGTCTACGACAAGCGTGGCGGCTCCGCCGCGGCCAAGGGAGACATGCAGGAGCTGAAGGACATCCAGGCCGGTGGCGGCACGACGTCCGAGAAGGTCAAGCGCGCCGCCCAGGCCCTGAAGGAGCCCGGCGCGAAGGGCCCGCAGCGCTAGCTGCCTGCTCACGCGCGCACTGACGGCGGCCTTTCGTCGCCTTGCCGGATGTCGGCGGCAGCGCGTCGGACGATCAGGCGTGCTGGCGTGGGATGACGATGACCGGCACGGGTGAGTGCCGGATGATCCGCGACGCGCGGGAGCCGAGGAACACCCGGGTGGGCGGAGCGGCGGAGCTGGAGCCGACAACGAGCAAGTCGCCATCGCGCCATTCGACGTCGTCAATCGCCTCCTCCCAGCTCGCCCCGTGGCCCACCACCGCGGGCGCCTGGCCCGCTACCGCCTCGACCTCCTGAACCCAGTGCTCGACGAGCTCGGCGGCGAACGGCGCGTGGGCGGGGACGGCGAACGAGGCGATGCGCAGCGGTGCTCCTAGCCTGGCCGCGAGTGCGGCGGCCGCGTGCACGAGCCCCGCAGAGCCGCCGAACGCCGCCGTCACCCGCGCCACGCGAGCGCCGGCCCGCGACCGGAACCCGTGCGGCGCGAGCGCGACCGGCACCGGCGAGCCGTGCAGCAGGCGGGCGGTGACGCTGCCGATCGCCGGCTGGCCGGAGGTGCCGACGACGATCATCGATGCCTCGTGGCGCTCGGCCATCTCGAGCAGGCCGGCCGGCGCGGAGCGGGCGTGGTGCACCAGCGAGGCGGCGGCCACGTCGTCGGCCAGGCGCGCCCGCGCGCGCTCGAGGGCGGCGCGCGCCATGCCGTCGAGGAAGCGGCGGTACTCGCTGTCTACGCGCGGCGCTCCCGGCGGCACCGGGGAGGGGACGACGGCGCACACGACGAGGTCGTCGTGGGCCGACCGGGCCAGCGTGCCGGCCAGGTGCAGGACCGCCGCGCCGTGCCCGTCCGGCGCGTAGCCGACGACGAGCGTCACCGCGACGCCTCCGCTTCGGCCGCGAGCTGGGCGGCGCGCTCGTCCCGCGCGATGCCGTGGCCGAGCCCGCCCAAGCTCACGAGCGTCGCGTTGGCGTCGGCCGGTACATCGCAGCGAAGTACGCCAGCTCCGTGGCTTCGTGTGCCGGCTGCAAAACGCGGTGCCGCGCGGGCACGTGCGGCGAAGGACATACCTGCAAAGTGGGCGGATCCGACTGGAACGGAATCTCGCCTTGCTCCGGCCGTCGCCGGTCTTGTGGACGCGACTGGACGTCGAGACCAGCCGGGAGCGGTGTGCGACTCCGAGTCGCCAGCGCTGGCGAAGGTCGAGGGCGGCATCACCGCAGCGCGGAAGGCGCTGCGCGCCGAATCGAGCAAGCGTGATCGCGGGGAGACGGTGGCCGCCGATCTCTTCGCGCTCGACGACGAGGGCGGCGACCTCGTCGAGCTCCGCGTCGCGGGCTGACCCCCGGTGTGGCCGGGGCTGCTCGAGCTGGCGCCGCCGGTAGACTCGATCGACGCGCGCGAGCGAGAGGAGACCGCATGAGCACCGCGCCGCAGGCCGCCCCGGAGCGCCGCGAGACGGAGGCGGCCGTCGGAACGGTCCACGTCTTCGATCCGCACCCGCTGGAGAGCGTCGAAAGTGATCTGCGCTCTGTGCACGTCAAACCCGGCTACGATCGCCACAGGGGCCTCCTCTAAAGCTCCGCAGTTACGAATTCGCGTGAGTCTCTCGCGCCGATGATTGCAGCGCGGACGAGCCCGGCTCCGGTCGCGATCACCTACTCGGCGCCGGGTACGAGGTGGGTGAGCTGGTCCTGGACCTGCGCCAGGCCCGCTGGGGGATGGGGGAGAACTCGGCCGGGAGGCTGGCGGGGGAAGGCGAAGGGTTTTCGGCGGGACAGCACGGTGAGCGGCAGGTGCCGGAGGGGGGGTCGGGTGTGGGCCTGTCGCATCTGGGCAAGGCTGGTGGTGGAGTCGAGATGAGCCCGCCGCGGCTCGGTGCGGCGCCGGACCGATTTGGGTCGGCCCGGCGTACCTGCCTTGCCCTGCGGTGTGACCCGGTGGGAGTATCGAGGCCATCGGCGCGGTCCGAGCGAGGAGGAGTTGATGGCCGAGGTTCGGCGCCGGCGACTGGTTGGTGGTTCGTTTGAGGTGTGTCGGGGTCTGGCGCTGGCCCTCGTCTTCGTTGTCGTCGCCGTCGAGCCGGCTTTCGCCGCATCGGTGAGGATCGAGAAGCCGCGTCGCATCTCGTTGGCGAGTCCGTTCTCTGGCCCCTGTGCGCAAGGGGACCCGAATTTCACGCCCGGGGTTGCGGTCGAGACTTCGGTCGCGGTCGACCCGCGTGATGCCCGCCGGATCCTCGTCTCGTGGATCCAGGATGGCCACGCTTCGGACCTGGTGATGGCCTCGCGCGATGGCGGCGGTTCGTTCGCGCGGATCTTCGTGCCCGGGCTTTCGGCCTGCACGGGAGGAAGCCCGCAGATCGTCAGCGATCCAGGCGTCGCCTTCAGCGCCGACGGGCGGGTGGCGTACTTCAGCGGCGCCCCGTTCAACGTCCTGAGCGAGAACCCCTTCACGCCGGCGGTGGGCATGGCCGCGAGCCGCTCGTTCGACGGCGGCTTCTCGTGGTCGACGCCGCTCATGGTGCAACCGGTGACCAACGACTTCTGGGACAAGCCCGAGCTGTCAGTGGATCCTCGCCGCCCCCGCGTTGCCTACTACGCCTTCGACAAGCGCCTCGCGCCCGGCTACACCAGCGGCCACAGCCTGCTGTCGACCACGACCAATCGCGGGCGGACATGGTCGGCGCCACAAAAGCTGTATGACCCGCATACCTCCGACAGCTGGCCTGGCACGAGCACGATCCTTGTCAACCGAGATGGCTCGCTGCTCGACATCTTCGTGCTCTCGAGCCAGGGCGGCGTCGGGCCCTCGCGGATCATGGCGATCCGCTCGGTCAATGGCGGCCACACGTGGGGCGAGCCGATCGCGATCGGCCGGTCGTCCGGCCTGGTCAACGACCCGGTCAGCCAGAACATCCTCGAGACGAACACCGCCCTCCCCTCCCAGACCGTCGCGCCGAATGGCGACGTGTACGTGGCATGGACGAAGCCCGGCGAGCGCAACGCGTCGTCGAAGATCGCGATCGCCCGGTCATCCGACGAAGGGCGCCATTGGAGCAGAGGCTCGCTCGCGGTGCGCGGGCAGACGGCGCTGCCGGCGATCGCCGTCGCCGGTGACGGCACGGTCGGGCTGCTCCACTACGTCATCGCTCCCAAGAGCCACGCCGGCAACTGGCCAGCGAGGTTGGCGCTCGCCACATCACGCGACCGCGCGCGCCGCTGGAGCCGTCGTCACGTCGCCGGTGCGTTCAACCTGCTAACGGCGGACGGCGAGAACTATCGCGGCTGCTGCTTCGTCGGCGACTACATAGGCCTCGCGACGATGCCGCACGGTTTCGCCGGGGCGTTTTCGATGGCCAAGCCGATCGCACGAAACGCGATCGACGTCTACTTCATGCGCGCGACGACATCCCGCCGCGGCGGATAGCGCACCGCGCGAACCTCAAAGCCTGGACAGCGAGAGAGCAACGCGCCTCGCCGACCCGTATGGGAGCTCCTCCAGCGAGCCTCACGGTCAGACGCACTTCACGCGACCGAAGGCACCTGCACGCGGCTCCCGGGCCCCCGCCTGGACGAACCCGCGCGCGTCGTCCACGCCGCGGCCCACGCAAACTTCCGCCGGCGAAGAGAGAGCGTGACGTCGCGTACGCTGCCTCACTATCGCTTTGCGCTAGTTGCGCAAGCCACGTCGGCTGACGCGAGACGCCTCCTCATCGTCCCGAGCATCGGCCGGCTCGAGGTCCGCGCGTACTCCTGCTGCTCCGATCCGCGTCGCCAGGCTGCCTAGGTACGACCTGCGTAACACCGGCGACGACGCAGCTGTCGTGCCGGTCGGGAAACGGCGCTCTCAACCCGCCGACTTTCGAGGGTGCTGGTCTTGCTGAGCACCCGGTAGCGAGCTGTGGGGGCTGCCGAGACTTTCGCAGCCGGATCGCAATGCGGCTGCCGCGACGGGACGACCTGTCGTGGCGGGCGGCGGGGGTTGACATCCGGCACGCGCGTAGGAGGCTTAAGGCTGCGGGGGTTGCCGCGCCGAATCCTGGGGGCTCAATGCCGTCGCGACAGAACCGACGTCGGGTCTTGATCTTCTTGGTGGCGGTTGCACTAGCGGCGCTGGTGGTGTCAGCGGGCTTGGCGGCGAGCGCGGCATCGGCGGCCCCGGTGGCGGTGCCGCGGTTGGTCTGGCATCGCTGCGCCAGCCCTGAGCAGCAGGGCTTTCAGTGCGCCACCGCCCGGGTTCCCCTGGATTACTCGAATCCGGGCGGTCCGACGATCCGGCTGGCGGTGATCAGGCATCGGGCGAGCGATCGCGCCCACCGCATCGGCACGCTGTTTTTCAACCCGGGCGGGCCGGGCGCCGCGGGCACGGTGTTCCTGCCCTTGCTCGTCGAGCAGCTCCCCCCGGCGCTGCAGGCGCTGGCGGCGCGCTTTGATATCGCCAGCTGGGACCCGCGGGGAGTCGGGTCAAGCACCGCGGTCAAGTGCCTCCCCAGCGCGGGGGACGAGATGCGCTTCCTCGACGGGATGGTGGCCGGGGAATCGTTCCCAGTCGGCAGGGCCGAGATGGACCGGTGGATTGAGCGCTATCGGATCTTCGACCGCCTGTGCGCGCGGCGCAACCGCACCCTGCTCCGACACGTCTCGACCGCCGATACCGCCAGGGATCTTGACCTGTTGCGCGCCGCGGTGGGCGATCGGAGGCTGAGCTATCTCGGGTACTCCTGGGGCACCTTCCTTGGCGCCACCTACGCCAACCTGTTCCCGGGCCGGGTGCGGGCGCTGGTGCTCGACGGTAACCTCAACCCGAGGGCGTATGTCGGCCGCCAGCTGAGGGCCAGCCGCGGGCGGTTTTTGAGCACCGACCTGCGCCAGCGCTCTGACCAGGGTTCGGCCCGGGACCTGAACGCCTTCCTCGAGCTGTGCGGGGGCACCGACGCCGCCCACTGTGCCTTTTTCGCCGGCAGCGCTGCGGCCACCCAGGCGCAGTACTTCGCGCTGCTTGAACGGCTGCGAACCGATCCGCAGAGCGCGCAGCTGACCTACGCCGAGGTGGTGTCGGCCACGGGCAGCGCCCTGGAAGCCACGGCCTGGCGTGACCTCGCCCAGCTCCTGCAGCAGCTGTGGACGACCGGCCAGGTAAGCACCGCCTCGGCCGCGAGCGCGCCGCCGCAGTCGATCGGGCAGACGTTCGCGATCAGATGCTCGGAGAGCCCCAACCCGGGCCCGGCCGGCTTCCGCTCGCTGGACCGCTTCGCCTACGACCGCTCCGGCCCCATCGGCCCGTGGTGGTCGTGGACCTCGGTGGCGTGCGCCAGCTGGTCGACGAGCGCGGCCGATCGATACACCGGGCCGTGGAATCGACGCACCGCAAACCCAGTGCTGGTGGTCGGCAACACCGACGATCCCAACACGCCCTATGAGGGGGCCGTGGCGATGGCCCGCCAGCTGGCCCGCGCCCGCCTGCTGACCCTCGACGGCTACGGCCACACCAGTGGCGCGGATCCCAGCGCCTGCGTCTTCAACGCATACGTCGCCTACCTCGTCGATCTCACGCTTCCGCCGCGCGGGACCGTTTGCCAGCCCGACCGGGCGCCCTTCGATCCGAACTTCCGCCAGCCGCTTCCGTAAGCGGCCGCACGCCACAGCCACGCCAACCCGGGCAGGCTGCCCGACAATCGACAGCGCATCGAGGGCGTGATCCTCGCCCAGCTGCGACCCGCGGGGAGTGGGGTCAGCAGTGCTTTGGGGCCGACTCGCCCCGCGCGCGGGAAAATACGCGCTCGATTCGGCTCGAGCGGCTCCGAGCCCGCTTTTTGCGGGGAGTTGGATGGCTACGATCGCGCCGGCAATGGACACCCTGCTGCTCGGCCGCTTCGGTGCCCTCATCGCGGACCGTCGCACTCTGGCTGCTCGCCGGCTTCCTGGACTCGTTCCTCTTCATTCGCACCAGCGCGCGCCTGATGCGCAGCCCCAAGGTCCCGTGGTGGCCGGGCAGCGTGAAGTCCGGCGACCTGCACATCCACCACCTGGTGTGGGGGATCATCCTGCTGCTGCTGTGCGGCTTCCTGGGGTTCGCGACCGACGCGCACACGCCGTGGACCCAGATCCTCGCCGTCCCGTTCGGGATCGGCGCCGGGTTCACGCTGGACGAGTTCGCACTCTGGCTCCGCCTGGAGGACGTCTACTAGGCCGAGCAGAGGCGCGCGTCGGTCGAGGCGGTGATGATCGCGCTCACCTTCGCCGTCTTCATCGTCGTCGGCGCCGTGCCCTTCCCCGAGGGGTCGATCAACGTCGTCGTCCCCATCGTCCTCCTGCAGCTCTTCACCACCGCCGTGCTCCTGGCCAAGCGGAAGTACTTCATGGCTCTGATGGGCGGCGCCCAGGCGGGTGCCCTCCTCGACGGCCTCGCGGCCGAAGTGGATGGCCACCTGGTCGATCTCGACCTCGAGGGCCCGGCAGAGCGCGGCGAGGTCCTTGTTGGCCTGCTCGTCGAGCGCGAACCGCTCGACCGGGTAGCGGCAGTCGGCCTCGTAGGCGCCGTCGGGCAGCTCGACGGGGTCGCCGTCGTACTGGCGGCACACCGAGCCGACCGGATCGGCGGCGACGTCGGACCACTGCAGCGGCTCGTCCCAGGCATGCGCCCGGTGCCCGACCCGCGCGGCAGCGGTCAGCGGCAACTGCGGGTGGATCTTGGCCAGCGCCACCAGCGCCCTGAGCGCGCTCAGCAGCACTGTGCCGTCGCCGACCCCGGCGTGCAGCTCGACCGGCAGCTCGAGGATGGACAGCCGCTCGCGGGATGCGGGCCAGCGGCTTGCGGACCTTCTCGGCCACGCCCTTGCGAGTCAGGCCGGCGTCGACGAGCCGCTGGTAGCCGTAGGCCTCATCGACAGGGGAGAGCTCCTCGCGAACGAGGTTCTCGATCATGGCAAGCT
>Ga0111538_10012084_pt1 | contig 11413 bp, 9 predicted proteins | sample SoiMethybrSBSTD1_FD_79669 | JGI IMG/M metagenome (GOLD analysis project Ga0111538, IMG submission 79669) | Bulk soil microbial communities from a Populus tree surrounding site in Tennessee, USA - Soil MetaG P. TD hybrid SBSTD1 (version 2)... | ecosystem: Environmental > Terrestrial > Soil > Tree... | reverse complement strand
GTCATTCGTGTGAACGGCTGAACGAAGGGTGTGGTCGGCGGGCTGCTTGGACCACTGCCACTACCGCTGTCGACCAGGTGTCCGGCGCTGTTTGTGGCCCTGACACTCAAGCCGTTCATCGAAACGAGCAGACCGGCGCTCGTCAGCAAGCCCATCCTGAGCATGTCGCGACGACTCAAACCGGCAGCGACGATTTCGCGCCTGTTCCTGGCGGCTTGCTGCTTTTCTTTCTCCGCCTTTCGATTAATCTTCGAGATGTTCGCCATTGCGGTTCTCCTTTGTTGCTACAAAGAGGCGCAAAATTCACAAGAAATGGTTTGTGTTTTTTGTGCCTCTTTGTGGCTAAAGTGGCTTTAGTTGCACCAGTCACCTGTCTGTTGCAGACAGCGGAAATTGTTGCCGAGTGCGGGAAAGACGGGTGTGCCGTCGCTGCGCTTCACATCACGAATGAAAGCGTCTGGACGTATGAAACCATCGCGCGGATCTTCGGGAATCGGACAGATGACCCAGCGAAACACACCATCATCAACCGGACGCGTGCGCAGCTCGATCAGACCTTTCGAAGCGAGGTTGTCGATCTGTGAAGGACTGGTGAGAATGGCGGTGCCGTCGAGATCACGACCGTTTGTAGCGGCGATAGGATCGAGCTCTTTCTTTCCTGCAGCGGTAAAAGCCTTCGGCGTATACACAACCCAGACTGCGAGCCACATACCGACCGGATCGTTTGAGAAGTAACCGTCGCGCGTGTCGAATATGTTGTCTTGTCGTTTGTTCGGAAGAAACGGATCGAGGATCGAGCCGTTCGATGCCTTTGGAAAGATAAACACGCGGAAGCGCTCGGCAGTATCGAAAGCGACCTGTCCACGCGTGGTAAGTTGGCCGGCAGCATTGCGCTCGAAGCTGGTGGAGTTGAGCACGCCGAAGATGTTGGCGTAAGTCAAACCACTCGAGCCTGTAGTTCCCGGCGTCGTTTCAATTGTTCGGACGTTACTGCGGTTCGGATCAGTGTTGGTGTTGTCGATGACGAAGTCGCCGGCGCGCGCAGCAGTGCCGACGCGCAAAACGATGTTTCCGGGCACGATGCCGTGCGCGGTGTAAGCAGCGTCGCTGAAGTCAAAAGGCGACGTGCCAAGGCTGCTGCCTCCATCCGCAGCAACGTTCGTATCGAAATTAAGGCCGGCCACCGCCAACAATACAAGCGTGAAGGCGGCTAGCCAGACCATGCGCTTTGAGGTTTTCCTGTTCGTATTCATGATGGGTTGAGTCTCCTTACTCTGCTGAAATGTGAGGCGCAGTATCGTGGAAGGATTTTCGGAGGTATGTCAGCGTGGCGACACGGATGTCACCCCGCTGACAAAAGTTGGAAGAAAGTCTCGACACCAACTGCGACGAGCAAACCGACGTAGGTCTGAAGCGTCTTGAGGCATTTGACGCGGATCCAACCGCGACCTAACTCGATGATGTTGCGTCGCTCGAGATCGTTGAGAACTGTGGTCGTAGTTTGGCGCGCAGCTCCAATCAAGCTCGCGACGTCGTGATGTGTGAGTGGCACGAGGAGATCGGTGCTTTCTATTTCGGGACGACTGGTAGAAATCTCGTGCAGCAGTTCGCAAACGCGTGCAGAGACTGGTTTCGACGTGATGTCTGAAAGCTTCTTCTCCATTCGTCGCCGGCGATCGCCGACGAGCCGGATGTAACTCAATGCGAGTTTCGGTTGAGTTGTGAGGAGTTGTGCGAAGTCGTGCTTTGAGAAAACCCAGATCAGCACGTCGTCGAGTGCCTGCGCGAGGTTACTGCGCGGTGATTCGTCGACGAGTGCAAACTCGCCAAAGATCTCGCCAGTCTGAATGATGTCGATGGCGATCTCTTTTCCCGATTCGGAGAGCACGGACAGTTTGATCCGGCCCTGCTTCAGAATGTAGACGAAGTCAGGGCGATCACCGGGCATGTAGATGAACTCCCCGCGCGCTTTACGCAGGCTACGCGCGTGCGCGGTGATGTGATTCATATCCTCGGGCCGCAGGCCAGAAAGGATTTGCACACGCGGGTTGTAACGCGGAGTTGCTGTTGCGACTTGCATCGATCTAACTCCTTGGTGAAAAGGACGCCAGGGAACGTACTGTAGGGGCGGCCCTCCGTGGCCGCCCCTGGTTTTGAATGGTGTTCGCCAAACCCAAGCCGTCGATATATGAATCGCTTTGGCTCAAACCACGGGCGGCCACGGAGGGCCGCCCCTACAGTACGTTCCGAGGCACCTAGTAATTGGGAGGTGAGAAAGTGCCTACGCTTATGCGTGCAGCGACTCTGGGGTGCGCAGCATTTCTGCCAGACTCAAATTGTCAAACTTCAGTTGCTCGGGGCTCGGCATGCGATCAAGTCGCATCAACTCTTCCACCGCGGCCATCTCAGCATCACGGTTCATGCCCGCAACAGCCAGCACGCGATTGTCCTTCACGTAGAAAGCAAGAAAGTCGCGGGACGAGACGTCTCCCCGATAGACGATCTCGTCCCATGACGTGGCGCGGCCGACGTAGAGCAGGCCAACGTCAAACTGCCGCGTCCAGAAAAAAGGAATGCCTTCGAAGACGACATCGCATCCCACCATATTGCGCGCCGCTGTGCGACCCTGCTGCTGCGCTGTGCGCCAGTGTTCGATGCGCTGGCGCTTGCCCCTGCGCGAGTCAACGAAACTGGCGATGTCCCCCGCAGCGTAGAGTCCTTCAGCGGCGCGCAGCCGCGAATCAACAACCACCGCTCCACTCTCATCCAATTCGACACCTTCGAGAAACTGCGTAACCGGCCGCACGCCAACACCAACAACGACCATATCCGTTTCGATCAGCTCGCCATTGTCGAGCATGACCGCTTCAACGGTGTGATTGCCCTCGAATCGATAGACGATGCACCCGAGCTTGAAACGAACACCATGGCTTTCGTGCTCACGCCTGAACACCTTGCCAACTTCAGCGCCGAGAGTGGCTTCGAAAGGCTCGTGCGACGGTGCAACCACGGTCACATCCAGCCCACGTTCGCGGAGACTGAAAGCCGCCTCCATCGCGATGAAGCTCGCGCCGACAACCACAGCCCGCCGCGAACGCGTAGCCGTCTCAATGATCAAATCCGCGTCAGCGAAACTGCGCAGCAGGCAAACATTCTTCAGATCCGATCCGGGAATGTTGGGACGAACAGGCGCGCCGCCTGTGGCAACGAGAAGCGCGTCGTAGTCCATCGTCTCGCCGCTTTCGAAAGTGATTTTCTTCGCCTGCGGCTCGACGCGTGAGACCTCTCTATTGAGAAGCAGTTTGATATCGTGCTGGCGGAAAAACTGTTCCGAGCGCAGCGGCATCCACTCCGGTTCAGCGTGACCGTGCAGGTAGTCTTTGCTGAGGTTCGGCCGGTCGTAAGGCGCGCGGTCTTCGCGCGTGATCATAACGAGACTGCCACGGAAGCCTTCTTCGCGCAAAGTTTGCGCCGCAGAGTAGCCGGCCGCACCTGCGCCGATAATGACGAACTGCCGCGGATCTGCAAGCGCGTCGTGTCGCACCATCTCGGGTGTGCGCCGGTCTTTTGCATCCTCGGGTACAGTCACCAAAATCCGCTCACCTTCCAGGCGCAAGCTGTAAGAGACGAGTGCGTCGAGTGCCGGCGGCTCTTCGAGATCGCCGTTGACGATGTTGAAAGCCGCATGGTGCCAGGGACAAACGACACGAGTGCCGCAGAGCACGCCTTCGGCAAGCGGGCCGCCGTAGTGAGGACAGGGGGCGCTGACCGCGTGGAATTTGTTGTCGACACGCGCCAGCAGGATCCGTGTTTCTCCAACCGAGACTTCCTTCATCTCGCCGTCGCGGAGGTCGGATTTATTCGCGACGTGAACTTCTTTAGACCACATGATAATTGCTAGGCCACACTCACGAGATGGCCCATCTTCTCCTTCTTGGTTTTGAGGTAACCGACGAAGAAATCGTGTGGCTCGACTTCGAGTCGCACACGTTCAACTACTTCCAAACCGGCCTGACGAAGTGCTTGAAGCTTCGCCGGGTTGTCCGACATTACTCGCACCGAACGAAGGCCGAGTTCGAGCAGGATCTCGGCGCACTGCTCGTACCGTCGCATGTCTGCCGCGAAGCCGAGGCGCTCGTTTGCTTCGATCGTGTCTGCGCCCTGATCCTGCAGCGCGTAGGCGCGAATCTTGTTGATGATGCCGATGCCGCGGCCTTCTTGCTGCTGGTACACGATGACGCCGTGGCCTTCTACTTCTATTAGCTTCATGGCTGCCTCGAGTTGCCGGCCGCAATCGCACTTGAGTGAGCCAAACACGTCGCCCGTCATACATTGCGAGTGAATGCGCACGAGACTCGTTTGATCGGGGCGCAAGTCGCCTTTAGCCATGACGACGAATTCTTCGGTGGAGATCAGCGAGCGGAAACCGATGATGCGAAACTCACCGGTCTCTGTTGGTAGTCGCGCATCTGCGACCCGCTCGATGGTTCGTGGTGCAACGTTCGAATGTATAAGCCTGAGTGTCATGTCGGTTCTCAGTTGTACTGTAGGGCGGCCCTCCGTGGCCGCCCCTGTGTGGAATTGAACGGCCGTCGAAAGAATCGCCGTCTCTCGCGCGGCAACAACCAACCTCCATAAGTTGAATGTCCCTGCGAGGGGCGGCCACGGAGGGCCGCCCCTACAGCACGTTCCGTGGCGCCCAGTACGTTCAGCGTCATAGGGACTTTAGATATTCAACAAGATCCGTTTTCTGCTGTTCGGTTAAGTTTGTTCCCAGAAAGCTGTTGTAGTGATCGACTACCTCGCGCAGCGTGCTGAAACGCCCATCGTGATAGAACCCACCTTTCTGGTGCGTCCATAGCCCTTTCAACGGAGCGGTTCGATAACGTTCGTCGGGCGAGCGCTTCGCCTGAAAATCGTCGATACCGATCTCTTCTGGCGTGTGCATGTTCCAACCAGGCTCGGTATAGATCGGCGGCACGTGACACGTCGCGCACTTCGCCTGATCTTTGAACACCACCGCACCTCGAGCTGCCGCCGCAGGATCGAAACTCCCCGCAGGCGCAGCAGGAGCTGGAATCGCGAGCTGATAGAACTGAAGCGCCGGCAGCTTTGCCGTGATCAGATCCGGATTGCTACGGACATTACCGAAACCCGCGCGTGCGGCGATTGGAAATTTCACCGGGTCGTTGAGTCGCGGATCGTAAAACGTTCCCTGCCCGTGCATCTCGAGATTTGCGACAAACGCGTTCCAGTGTGTAACTGAGCCCCAGCCCGTCCAGGTGTGCAGATTTACGCCGGCCAGTCCGAACGCCGGAGGAATGAGAGTCGACGCTGACTTGCCATCAGGCCTGAACGCCTTGCCGTCAAGAAACAACTCGGCATCGAATCTTCCCGGTCCCCAACTCTGCAGAACTGTTCGCACCGTCGCTTCGTCAACACCGAGCAGTTGTGCAACTGGTTGCAGGTTCGGACTCAACGATGCGATCACGCCGACGTTGAGATCGCGGTTGGCCCAGCCGTCAAGTCGTTGACCGATGCCGGGCGCGAACGAATCATCAACCGTCGAATGACAAAACGCACATGTGATGCCGACAGATTTAAGACTGCCATCGCCGTTGAAAGTTCCTTTCACGCCGACGACGGCATTGAGCTTCAGCAATGCAAGCGTGGTCGCCGGGTCGTCGAGATTCACACGACCGTGCTTCAACTGCGAAACGAGCGATGCCGGCAACGCATCCGTGTCAACTTTCAGTCCGACGGCGAGCGCGGTCTTCGGACTGACGCCTGGACCAACACCACCGAAATTCGCACCCTCAATCGCGCGATGAAGTTGCAGCGCGTCGCTCCAGAATGCTTCGTCGCCGAAAGTATCGAAGCGAAAAGTCTGCTTGCCTTCCACGAGCATCTGCGCTGAGTTAGCGTCTGTCGTCTCGGGTATCCATCTCGCGTCGCTACGTCGATCCATAATCACAAGAGTTATGGCGACGGCTAAAAGTAACAAAGCCAACTTCAGCAATCCGTTTGTATGCATCATCTCTCCCTCCCTGAGTTGAATCGTCTCCAAAATAGCGGGAGATGTGATTAAGTTCTGTCATGCTCCTGACTAAGCCGCGCTAATGCGAGTGCGCCGAGCGAGAGACCGAAATCTCTGAGCGCCACGTCGAAGTAGCCGGGGATCATGAGCAGGTTGGCCACGATCAGGAGAAGCCATGCCGAGACGACATACGCGAAGATGCGCGGTTTGAACGCGACTCCGAGCCCGGCAACGATCTCGATGACGCCAACTGCCAGCATGAGCTCGTGCCCGTGACCGCCCGTCAGGTTGTTGACGAATCCCGGGAGATACTGATCCCAGTTCACCAGAAGGTGAAAAAATTTATCTAGTCCGGCCACGATTGGGGCGACGGTGAATCCGGTGCGCAGAATCTGATAGGCCTGATAGGAAGGAGTCGAGATGCTGCGACTCTTAGCGGAAGCGATTCCTACTGAACTATTTATTGCCTGTGCCATAGTCCTTGTCTCCTTAATAAGATTTGGGTCTGAACCCTGTGAGAACTATTAAGATACTCTTCTCACCTAATAAGTCAAGAACTGATTTGACTTTTTGTGTTTTCTTTAATAACAGGCTAGAATCTGGAGCGGAGGTGGTTGAACGATGGAGTCAATTGCGTTTGATAAGCGCTTTTTTGAGAGTACGCGCGGTCAGATCGTTACGCTCCTGCGGGGTGCGCCCTGCACGGTCGAAGACCTGGCACAGAAACTCAGCCTCACCGATAACGCGGTCCGGGCACATCTTTCAACTCTCGAGCGCGATGGACTGGTGCGGCAAAGTGGTCTGCGTCGCGGCCCTCGTAAACCTCACTTCACGTACGTCCTGACAGACGAAGCAGACAGACTCTTCCCAAAAGCCTACGACGCGCTACTCAACCAATTGATCGCAGTTCTAAAAACGCGTTTGAGTCCGCCTGAGATCGACGCGGCTCTTCGTGAAGTGGGACGGGCGATGGCTGCCACCGCGCCTCCGGCACGAAATGCTGATCTGGAAAGCCGCGTGCAGAGTGCGTTGAAAGTGTTGGAGGCGATTGGTGGCGCCGCCGGGGTTGTGAAGGAGGACGAAAAGTACGTGATTGAAAGTAGCGGCTGCCCTCTGGCCGCAGCAGTGGCGGTCCATCCGGAAGTCTGTCACCTGGCGGAGTCTCTCGTCGCGGAAATCGTCCAAGCCCCGGTCCATGAACAGTGTGATCGGTCCGGCCGCCCCAAATGCCGTTTTGAGATTAGCCACGAGGAAAAGAGTTAGCCACAAAAAGGCACATAAGGCACAAACAAAAGATGGAGTGCGCGTTTCCGATTTCATTTTGTGCCTTTTGTGCTTTTTGTGCTTTCTGTGGCTTATACTGGCACAAATGCTGGATCTCAATTACGTCAGAGAAAATATCGATAAGGTGCGCGAGGCGCTTGCGGCGCGGCGCGCGGATACAACGGCGCTAGATGATTTCACACGCGCTGATGAAGAGCGCAGACGCGTTATCAGCGAGTCGGACAAACTCAATGCTGAGCGTAATGCTTCGAGTCGAGAGATCGGCGCGTTGATGAAGGAAGGAAAAAAGGACGAAGCCGAAGCGCGACGAGCCGAAGTCGGACGCCTGAAGGATCGCATCGGAGAACTCGATCAACTTCGCACGCAGACTGAGACGCGGATGCACGATCTGCTTTCCACGCTTCCGAACATTCCGGACCCGTCGGTGCCGGTTGGTTCGGATGAATCGGCAAATACCGAGGTACGTCGCTGGGGTACGGTTCCACAGTTTAATTTCGAGCCGAAGGATCACGTCGATCTTGGAACAGCACTCGGCATACTCGATCTCGAGCGCGCCACGAAGATCGCTGCGGCACGTTTTGCGATCCTGAACGGGGCGGGAGCCCGTCTCGAACGCGCGCTCATCAATTTCATGCTCGACGTGCAGACGCGCGAGCACGGTTATCTTGAAACGCTGCCGCCGTTCATCGTCAATCGCACTGCGCTCTTCGGTACGGCTCAGTTGCCGAAGTTTGAAGCCGATCTCTTCAAACTCGAAGATCCGCGCGAGCTCTACCTGATACCGACGGCCGAAGTACCCGTCACGAACTACAACCGCGAGGAGATACTCGACGCTTCACAACTACCCATGAAATGGGCAGCGTACACGCCGTGTTTTCGTTCCGAGGCAGGCAGTTATGGGCGCGACACACGCGGTGTGATCAGGCAACACCAGTTTGAGAAAGTCGAACTGGTGAAATACTCGTTGCCGGAAAATTCTTACGAAGAGCTCGAGGCGCTCACGCGCGACGCGGAGTCAATCCTGCAAAAGCTGGAATTGCATTATCGTGTCGTCACGCTCGCGACCGGCGATCTTGGGTTTGGATCAGCGAAGACTTACGACATCGAAGTGTGGCTGCCGTCGCAGAATACGTTTCGTGAGATCTCTTCGTGTTCAAACTATGAAGCGTTCCAGGCACGGCGCGCGCAGATTCGTTTTCGGCGCGCGGGTGGCGCAAAGCCGGAGTTTGTACACACGCTCAACGGCTCCGGTCTCGCGGTTGGGCGCACGTGGATTGCTGTGTTGGAGAATTATCAGCAGGAAGATGGATCGGTGATTATTCCGGAGGTTCTGCGGCCGTACATGGGGATTGATCGCATTGGTTAGACAGGATGAACAGGATTAAGCAGGATTTACATGTTAATCCTGAAACATCCTGTTCATCCTGTCTCAAACAACCTATCGAATTCGCAGGTCGAACGGCATCAACATCATCGACTCGCCATTCTTCATCTTGTCCATCAACTGCATGTATCGCAACGCGCGTCGCGCATCTTCCGGCAATGCAGCGTACACCGCACGCTGCTGCTCAACCTTCGTGTTCGAGTTGTCACTACCACCACTCAACAACTCCTGCAGGAACGTCGTCGGATAAGGCAGGATCACACGCTCGACGCCCTTGTCGGCCGGAATCTTCGCGAGCTGTTTTGCAACCTCAATCGCCTTATCGAGACCGCCGAAGTCGTCCACCAAACCGCGATCCTTCGCCTGCGCACCAGTCCACACGCGTCCCTGGCCTACCGCATCGATGGACTGCGCATCCTTGTTGCGACCCTTCGCCACCTTCGGTACGAAGTCGTTGTAGTAAGTGGTTTTGATCCAATCTTCAAACTTCGCCCGCTCGTCATCGGAAAACTTTTCCGTCTCACGAAACATTCCCGCGTTCTTGCCACGCAAGACGTATTCATTCGAGATACCCAGCCAGTCATAAAACCCGCGCATGACGGGCTTGCCCGCAACGACGCCAATCGAACCCGTTATCGTCGACGGCTGCGCAATGATCTTGGCCGCGCTCGCCGAAATGTAGTAACCGCCCGAAGCAGCCACGTCGCTCATCGAAACAACGACCGGCTTCTTCGCGTTCGCCGCTTCAACTGCATGCCAGATGATGTCGGACGCAAGGCCGGAGCCTCCCGGACTATCAACGCGCAACACGATCGCCTTGAGTGTCTTGTCAGCGGCCGCATCGTTCAGGGCTTTCGCGACTGTGTCTGATCCAATCGACTGCTCTCCCGATGGACTGTTTTGTGAGCTACCGGAACCGATGTCGCCACTCGCGTAGATCACCGCAATACGTTCACCCTTGTTCAGACCCAACGACTCCGGCGCTACATCTCGATAATCCGATCCACGAACAGCTACAAACTGATCCGTGTCTTTATAGCCTAACCGTTTTTTGAATTCCTTTTCGACGTCGTCCCTGTACAACACGTCGTCGATGAGACCAACTTCTTTCGCTTTCGCTGCACTGTAAGGAGCGTTGTCGATCAGCGCTTTAACTTCGTCGGGCGTCTTATGACGTGCCTGTGCGATCGTGCTCACGTAACGACCGTAAAGATCGTCGAGCATCGAGTTAATGTATTCGCGATGAGCTTCAGTCATCTGTTTCTGCGTGAACATATCGCCCGCGCTCTTATACTTTCCGATCTGAAAAATGTCGGGATAGATACCGAGCTTATCGAGTGAGCCACGGAAGAACATCACGTCAGCCGCAAGGCCGTTGATGAACAACTCACCTGGCGGCGGCACGATGATCTTGTCGCACGCGGTCGCGATGTAATACTCCTTGTTCAGACCAAACTCGATGTATGCGTAGACGGGTTTGCCGGAAGAACGGAAATCCGTGATCGCGTCACGAAGCTCTTCAGATTTGCCCCAACCAACACCGGAAAGATCCACGTCGAGCAGGATGGCTTTGATCCGCTTGTCGACCTTTGCTTTCTTAAACTGCATTACGAGACCGGTCAGCGACTGATCCGGCCCTCCAAAATATCTCTTGAAAGGATCGTCGGGACTGTAATCTGGAAGTGAGCCTGCGAGGCGGAGGGTGAGCACGCTGTTGTCCTTAATCGGTGGTTCGCTCTTGCGGAACGCAGCCCAGATGAGCGCGACACCGATGGCAGCCACGATTACCACGGCTCCCAGAATTCCGACGATGATTAAAATTGCCTTACGTGTTCCTGACATCATTAAATCCTCAGTTTGTTGCGGTTTAGCTGTTCATACAGTTTGTGAGTACGTTAGTGCAGCGGAAAAGGTTTAGTGAGCAAGGACAGCCGGCAGGAGCAGGGACAGCCGGCAGGAGCAGGGACAGCGGTCAGAAGCAGGAAATCCAACCATCCTGCTCCGGATAATCCTGCTCCTGTTCACTGCGTCCTGCTCCTGATAATCCAGCCACCACCGATGACTTCGTCACCACGATAAAACACGGAGGCTTGGCCGGGCGTGATCGCTCGCTGTGGCTCGTCGAAGACGATGCGCGCACGACCGTTCTCGAGTGGAGTGATGGTGGCGGGCGCTGCCGTGTGACGATAACGAACTCGTACTTCGGCACGCACCGGTTCTCTCGGATCGTCCAACGCAATCCAGTTAACTTGGGCAACGGTGAACTCGCTGCTAAGCAGTTCCTCGGCTGGACCAGCCGTGACGCGATTCTTTTCGGCATCGATCGAAATCACATACAACGCGCGCTCATTTGCGATGCCCATTCCGCGTCGCTGCCCGACGGTGTAACGATGAATACCTTCGTGGTGTCCGATGACGCGGCCGCTCGGGTCGACGATTTCACCTGCGCCCGGCAAACGGTCAGTCGCGCTCTCGGCCTCCAGATAACGATCGATAAAGCCGGCGTAGTTACCGTCAGGTACAAAACAAATTTCCTGAGACTCTTTCTTCTCGGAAACACCGTTCAGCCCGTGCTGTCGCGCTGCATCGCGCGCTTCGGGCTTCGACATTTCACCGAGTGGAAACAACGCACGCGACAACTGTGCCTGCGTAAGTTCCCAGAGAAAATACGACTGGTCTTTCTGTTGGTTTGTGCCACGCAGAAGTTT
>Ga0111538_10012082_pt1 | contig 11415 bp, 9 predicted proteins | sample SoiMethybrSBSTD1_FD_79669 | JGI IMG/M metagenome (GOLD analysis project Ga0111538, IMG submission 79669) | Bulk soil microbial communities from a Populus tree surrounding site in Tennessee, USA - Soil MetaG P. TD hybrid SBSTD1 (version 2)... | ecosystem: Environmental > Terrestrial > Soil > Tree... | reverse complement strand
GCACCTCGCGGCCCGGGGCGAGGCGGAAGAACTTGCTCGGCGGACTCTCCATGAAGTCGTCACGCTCGATCCAGAGCTCGCGTGCGAAAGGCACGCTGCGCGTCCCGGCCGAGGGATCCTCCGGGTTGTTGACGGCCTCGAGCTCCTCGACCTGCCCCTCGGGGTAGTTCTCGAGCACGAGCCTGAGCGGACGTAGCACCGCGAAGCGTCGGGGCGCCGTCCGGTTGAGCACATCCCTGACCTCGTGCTCGAGCATCTCGATCTCTACGGCGCTGTGCCCTTTGCCTCCCACGCCGACCGCGTCCAGGAAGTTGCGCACTCCCTCGGGCGGGAAGCCGCGCCGGCGCAGCGCCGAGACGGTGGGCATGCGCGGATCGTCCCAGCCTCGGACGTGGCCCTCGTTCACGAGCCGCCCCAGGAACCGCTTCGAAAGCACGGTGTACGTGAGGTTGAGGCGGGCGAACTCGTACTGGCGCGGACGCGAAGGCACCGGCAGGTTCTCGATCAGCCAGTCGTACAGCGGCCGGTGATCCTCGAACTCGAGCGTGCAGATGGAGTGGGTGACGCCCTCGATCGCATCCGACTGGCCGTGGGCGAAGTCGTACAGCGGATAGATGCACCATTGGTCGCCGGTCCGCGGGTGTGTCGCATGCAAGATCCGATAGAGCACCGGGTCGCGCAGGTTGAGGTTGGGCGAAGCCATGTCGATCTTGGCCCTGAGCACCCGGGCGCCCTCCGGAAACTCTCCCACGCGCATGCGCTCGAACAGGTCGAGATTCTCCTCGAGCGAGCGGTCGCGCCAGGGGCTGTTCTCGCCGGGCTGGGTGAAGGTTCCGCGGTGCTCGCGGATCTCTTCAGCGGAGAGGTCGTCGACGTAGGCCTTGCCGGCCCTGATCAGATGGACCGCCCACTCGTAGAGCTGATGGAAGTAGTCGGAGGCGTAATAGAGATGCTCGCCCCAGTCGAAGCCGAGCCAGCGGATGTCTTCCTGAATCGCGTCGATGTATTCCTGCTCTTCCTTGATCGGGTTCGTGTCGTCGAAGCGCAGGTGGCAGCGCCCGCCGAACTCCTGGGCGATCCCGAAGTTGAGCGCGATCGACTTCGGGTGGCCGATGTGGAGGTAACCGTTCGGCTCGGGCGGGAAGCGCGTCACGACCTCCGAGACCCTGCCCTCACGCACATCGGCGGCGACGATCTCGCGGATGAAATCGGTTCGCTCGGGAGCGGCTGGACTCTGCGCACTCACACCGCTGCTACTCATCGTCTGGAGGAGACTAGTTCACTGGGTTGCCGCGTCCGTCGTGCCGCACGCCTGGGCGCGTCGCGCGTCAGGGCGGCGTCCGGTGAATGTCCGTTGAACGTCGGTGCCTCCTGGTCTGGTGCAAGAGCACATCCAGACGCCCCCGGGCTGCTCGCGGTGGGACGAAAGGAGCGAACAATGCGTGACGACATCGTGCGGCACACCAAGGGACATCGGGCCTCCCCGGCGATGGTGGTGTCCCTCATCGCCCTCTTCGTGGCGCTCGGCGGAACGAGCTACGCCGCGCTGAAGCTCCCGGCGAACAGCGTGGGCTCGGCGCAGGTGATCAACGGTTCTCTCCAGACGGCCGATCTGGCCAAGAAGACGGCCGCCGCCCTCAAGGGCAAGCCCGGTCGGCAGGGACCGCAAGGGCCGCCCGGAGCTACCGGGGCTGCCGGCGCACCGGGCCCGGCCGGCAAGGACGGGAGCAGCGCAACGATCAGCGGTGTGGCCGCCGGCGGAGATCTCGCGGGCACTTTTCCCAACCCGACGATCGCGAACGGCGCCGTCAGCGGTGCGAAGGTTGCCGACGGGACGCTGACCATCGCCGACCTCTCCCTCCTCAAGCAGACGGCGACCATCGACGTCCCCTCGATCCCGGCCTCGTCGTGCACCGGCTTCTCGCTCATCCACACGGGCACCAAGCCTGGAGACATTGCGTTCGCCTTCGCGCCTCTCGATCTCTCCGACGAGCTCGTCCTCCCGCCGTCCATGTTCGACACCGCCGGCGAGACACCGTTGAAGATCTGCAACGTCGGCGCGACGGCGCTGGACCCGCCGAGCATGACCTACACCGTCTACACCATCGCCGGCTGAGCCAGCGGAGCGCGCGTGTGTGACCGCCGGCGCGATGCCGAGCGGGGTTCTTGCCTCGCGCGGCGACTATCTCGACCAGCAGCTCGATCCTGCGCAGCTGCTGCTCTGCTCACGCGACGCCGTTGTAATGTCGCACCACGAGCGACTCTAGGATCCTCCGCATTGGGGCCGTTGCCGCGGTGGCCGGCGCGCTCGGCCAGCTTGTCGCGACGGTGCTCGAGCCCGATTCGAGCGGCGAACCGGTCGACGCGGTGCGAGTCGTCGCCGACAGCGGATTCTTCACCGCCGACCGTCTGTTGGACCTCATCGGAGTGCTGCTGACGGTTGCTGCGCTCACTGTCGTCTCTCTCACCTTCGCCGAAGGAGCCGGACGAGATTGGGTCCGCCTTGGACAGCCCTTCCTCCTGCTGATGGGGGCGCTCGGGTCGGCGGCGGTGGTGGGAGGGGCGGTCAAGAAGGACCTCGCGGACAGTTGGGTCGATGCGCCGGGCGGGGCCCAGGAGTCGTACCTGGCCTCCTTCGACGCCGCGAGCCAGCTCACGGACGATCTCTTCTTCGTGGCGTTCCTTGCCCTCGGGCTGTACCTAGCCGCCCTCGCGGCGGCGATCCTGACCGGAGGCGTGTACGCACCCTGGATCGGATGGGCCGCTGCCGTCAGTTCTTTCCTCGTGCTCGCCGGCGATCTGCTCCTACTCGCTTCGGACGTGGCCTTTCTCGCCCTGCTCGCGGGGTTCGCGCTCTTTCTCGCCGCGCTGCTGGCGCTCGGCGTGTCACTGTGGCGGCAGGCGGCCGGTTCGATCTGAGCTCGGCCAGCGCGATTGGCTGTCTGTTGGCGTCGCTGGGACAGGCGCCCTACAGCTGCTCGCCGGCGAACACGAACGGGGTCGGCTGACCTCTGTACCGGGCGGCAGGGTGATCCGGCCACGATGCTTGTCGCCACCGAGGTAGAGGATCACGTCGAATCGGCCGGAAGCGCGGCTGCAAGTGACGGCGCACGTACTTGAGGCCCTCTCGGTACACGCCGTCGACCGCGGTCACATCGGCGCCCAGCTGCTTGCACCGGAGCGCCATGTAGCCGTCGTTGCAGCCGATGTCGAGCACCCGCTTCCCGGCCAAGTTCTCCTCCGTGAGGCCGAGCCGACCGAACTCGGCGTCCAGCATTTCGAGCGACTTGTGACCCTCCGTCACGAGCCCGTTACCGAGGTCAATCGAGTGGAACCAGTTGATCTCGTCGGCGTCGAGCACCCGGCTTGATGGTAATCCGTGGTCAGGCCTCGAGCTTCGGCGTGATCAGAAAGACGAGAGCCCCGCCGAGGGCGAGGCTTCAGGAAGGCGCATACGGGATTCGAACCCGTGCCGCCGCCGTGAGAGGGCGGTGTCCTAGGCCACTAGACGAATGCGCCCGGGTGGAGGCGTCAGTGTAGCGCCGATCGGCTTCCAGGACGCTTCCGCGGCTAGGGAAGCGGCGACCCGTCCGGACACTGACCGGACTCCACGGCCGACACGAACTCGGGTGATAGCACCCAGCGCCACTCGTCTCCGACGCGGACGGCATGCGCGGTGTACTCGTCGACGACGCCCTCCTTGTCGTTGATCTGGATCCGCACCGCCTGCATGCGGCGCTGAGGGATCCTCGGGATCTGCTTGCGCACGGGCCGGACGGAGAGGACGCGGACCGTCGCGTCGTGCTCGAGCTCCGGCTCGCGATCGCCGCAGTAGACGAACCGGATCTGGCTGAGCAGCTTCTGGTGCGCCGGGTGGAGGTGCTTCCAGCTCTCGTTGAAATCGCCCTTCAGGTTGTCGACGGTGATCTCCTGCAGGAACTCGCCCGCACTGAGGTCGCTCTGCTGCGAATCCGAGCCGCCGCAGCCGGCCAGAACCAGGGTCAGGAGCAGGAGGAAGCGGCGCAATGGGCGGCAATCGTCGCACGAAGGTCGGCGGTACAATGGCCGCCCGGTGCGGGGTCGTCTAATGGTAGGACGCCTGACTCTGGATCAGGTAGTCTAGGTTCGAGTCCTAGCCCCGCAGCTTTACGAAGCCGCTGGAAACAGCGGCTTTTTGTATGCTGGGCTGAGAACGCTCACTTGACGGGGACCTCCACGAGATCCTCCAGCAGCTCCCCCTTGGGACCGGTGTAGTAGAGCTCCTTCGCGTCCACCGGCATGCCGAGCAGCTCTTCGAGCGCTTCCTTACCGCTTCGCGTCTTGTCGACGTGAACCTTCGACGGGGTCGCCGTGATGTCGAGCAGCTCGGCGCGTCCCTTGGCGAAGTCGATCTCGATCATGTCCAGACGGAGGCCCTTCGACGGTATGCGCGCTTCGGTGAGCAGCACTCGCTTGCCGCTCTTCCGCAGCTGCTTGACCAGGTCTGCCGTCAGCTCGCTGTAGTGGAGCACCTGCTGTCCGGTGCGTTTGACTCCCTCGCTCACGAGCTGCTCGAGCAGCTTGTCGTACACGCGCCCCAGCCGCCAACGGTCCTTGGCCGTGACGTTCACCCACTTCGTCTCGTCGTTGAGCGCTTCGCGCACCCGCCTGAGCCGCGCCCACTGCTTTTCGGTCAGCTCGACGGTCAGGCCGGGCCCCTTGGCCGCCGAGATGAGTTCCATCTCCTCGATCAGCGCCTCGCCGGTCATGCCCTTGGTCTCGGCGCGCAGCTTGAGCAAGTCGGCAACATCCTTGTCCGCAATTCCAAGCGCCTTGCCTCGCGCCGCGATCGCCTCCATCTCCGCAACGGCGCGCATGTAGCCCTGCTTGAGCAGCGCGAGCTCTTCGCCGCTCAGCTTGGCGGCGTCGCCGATCAGCTCGATCGCCTCGTTCGTCTTCACGAAGACGCGTAGGTCGCGAATGCCGCGCTTGACAGTGAGATACACGGCGTACACGAAGCGTCCAAACTCCTCGGCGAGCGGAACGACCACGGCGCGGAGGGCGGCGGGCGGGCGCAGGATCGACCGCCAGGCCGCACGCGCTTCCAGCTCCGCGGATGCGGCTTGCACGATGCTCTTGCGGATGCCCTCCTCGACTCCCTCGAGCCGGTTCGAGAGCGCGGCGACGTCGCCCGCCTCCGCGCCCGCGTCGAACGCCTTGATCGCCGGCCGGATGGCGGGCAGCGCCTTGAACAATGCGGCCGCGTCGAAGCCGGCTCCGATCACGGCGACGATCACCCATGCGAGCGAAGGATCCGTCGAGGCCAAGCGCGCTCCAGACGCCGCCATCCGCGTCTCGTAGCGCTTGAACTCCTCGACCGCCTGGTAGGCGCCGATGCCGAGCGCCGTCCCTGCGGCGAGCACGGCCAGCGTCCCTCCGCCGCCGGTGAGGAGGCCGGCCGCGATCGCAATGATCGCAAGCACGAAATCGGGGATGACGTCCGTCCAGTTTTCGTCGGAGATGTGGTCGCGGATGATCCGGTCGAGCAGCGTGCCGGGCTCGATTCCCTGGGCCGTCTTCGACGTCTCGAGCAACGTGTCGAGGCCGTAGATCATGCGGGGGTTCTCGGCCAGCTTGACGCGCGTCTTGGCGATGTCGGCCTGCCGCGCCGCGATGTAGGCGAGCATGCGCCCGCCGACCTCGGTCTCCGACGCGCGCGCGAGGGCCTCACGGTCGAACTTGCGCTCCCCGACGAGCGGGTGCTCCTTGACGACCGTGCCGACCGCTGCCTCCGCCCGCCCGAGCGCCTCCCTGCGCTGGCCGACCCAGTACGCCTGGTCGGCCATCTCCTCCGGTGTCAGAACGACGCCGGTCGCGTGCTCCTCGCGGATCTTCTCGGCCGTCTCGTACTCGGCGCGTGCGGACGTGGCCGCGAGCGCCGTGAAGAGCTTCTTCGTCGCGTCCCCCTTTCGATAGCGCTCTTCCTCGCGCAGCAGGACGTGCTCGTACTGATCGAGCAGGACCTTTGCGACGGCCCGCGTCTCGCGGTCGAAGACGGCCTCGTACTGCCGGATGACCAACTCGAACTCATCGAGGCCGCCCGGGAATCCGGCTGTGACGAGGTCGGCGTTCAGCTCGGAGCGCATCCTCGTGAGCGCCGGCTGCGACCCGAGGGCCGTTCCGGCAGCCCGTGGATCGCTCGCGCCGAGACCGCCCAGGCGGGCGTTCGACGTCAGCATCGACAGATAGCGGCGGTAGCGGCCGTAGATCGCATCGAGCCCGAAGAGCCGGTTCTCTATGAGGCGCCGCTCTTCAGCTGTCTCCTTGCGTTCCCGCCGCTCGGCCGCGAACCGCTCGAGCGACTCCTCGAACGCGCGCCAGTTCGTGGAAGTCCCCGTCACGCGGCTTGCGTACTCCGAACGCTCGGCGGGCGTGAGCGCGGCGATCTGCATTGCCACGCGAAGCGCGGTCTCGAAATCCTTGGGCAGCAGCTCAGCCTTGCCGCCTTCTGCGAAGAGGAATGGGCGGGCCTCGTCGGGGATCAGCTCCCAGAGCTGCCTGCGCAGATCGCCCGGCTGAGCGAGGTACTGAGCGCGCTGCTCGACGATCTGTGCACGGAGTCGCAGCCAGTCCTGGGCGAGCAGGCGATCGTGCGCATTCCGCTTCGGATCGAGCTTCTGACCGACCTTGTACCCGGTGAGGCGCCAGAAGAGCTCGTCGGTCTGCTTGTTGATCTCGGTCTTCGCTTCAGCGCTGAGGGCGTGAAACTCCCTGCCTCGTTGCGCGATCGCCCCGCGGCTCATCGGCTCGACGCCGACGGCGAAGATCGTGATCAGCTTGTAGCCATTGCGCAGGTCCTTGAGCGTCGCCGTCGGACCCTGGTCGATGGGAATCGCGTTGCCGTCCTTGTCGACCCAGTAGATCTGGCCGGCCGCGATGCCCTGCTCGGCCTGCTCCCTCGTGAGCCCCTCGGCCTGCCGCGTCTGGACAGCGAACTCGACGAGGAGCTCCCGCGCGTCCATGACACGGTCGACCTTGACGCTGAAGCGAACGGTCGGAACCGCCTGGAACCGTTGGAGCAGACGGGCGGGCACGCGACGCGCTCCGGAGTTCGCCTTGGCGAGGTGACGAGCGACGGCCCGATTGCCTGCGGAACGCTGGAGCGCCCAGATCAGGGCGGGGCCGCCGCTTGCTAGCCCCGCGCCCCCGAGGGGGTCGAATTCGGCAGGGTCGACGGACCGAGCCTGGCCTGTCGTCGCCGCAGCCTGGCGCTCGTCGACGCGCTCGTTCACTCTCTACCCCGACCGTTCCGTTCATCGTCGCACAGTCGCTGCCTGGGTCGAAGCGAGCTGGTCGCGTGCTCTCTGTAGCGTCCCGTCCCTTGCCCGAGTCGACCGACCTGCGAGCGACGCCCGAGGACGTCCTACCGGGCGAGGCAGCGACGCTTCGGGCCGCCCAGGCATCGCTCGCTGGTGAAAGCCGCGGCCTCAGGGCCCTGTGGCCCTTCCTCGGGCCGGCGTTCATCGCCGCCGTCGCGTACGTCGACCCGGGCAACTTCGCCACCGGGGCGGCCGCCGGCTCCAAGTTCGGCTACCTGCTCGTCTGGGTCGTCGTCAGCGCCAACCTGATGGCGATGCTCGTGCAGACGCTGTCGGCCAAGCTCGGCGTGGCGAGCGGCCTCAACCTGGCCGAGGCCTGCCGCGAGACGATGCCGCGGGCGCGCTACGGCCTGTGGGTCCAGGCCGAGCTCGTCGCGATGGCGACCGACATCGCGGAGGTGGTAGGCGCGGCGCTGGGACTGAACCTGCTGACAGGCCTGCCGCTGTTTCCCGCGGCTCTCGTCACCGGCGGCGCCGCCTTCGCCATCCTCGGCCTCCAGCGCCACGGCTTCCGCAGGCTGGAGGCGGCCATTGCGGCCCTCGTCGGCGTGATCGCGATTTCGTTCGCCTTGAGCGTCTTCGTCGTCGAGCCCGACGGCCGCGAGATCGTGCGCCACCTCGTGCCGGCCTTCCAGGGAACCGAGTCCCTGCTGCTCGCGACCGGGATCCTCGGCGCCACGCTGATGCCGCACGTCATCTATCTCCACTCCGCGCTGACGCAGCACCGCATCGTCGGCCGTGACGACCGGGAGCGCCGGCTGATCCAGCGCTTCGAGCGGATCGACGTGATGATCGCCATGTCGATCGCCGGCCTGGTCAACCTCTCGATCCTCGCGATCTTCGCCGCCTCGCTCGGCGGCCTCGGCGTGGACGAGATCCCGGTTGCCCACGACCTCCTGAAGTCTCAGGAGGGCGCCGGCGTCGCCTTCCTCTTCGGGCTCGCGCTCCTCGCATCCGGCCTCTCTTCGTCGTCGGTCGGGACGATGGCCGGGCAGGTCGTGATGCAGGGGTTCATCAACCGCCGGATCCCGCTGTTCCTGCGCCGGGCGATCACGCTCACGCCGGCCCTGGTGGTCGTGGGCGTCGGGCTCGATCCCTCGCGCGCGCTCGTGATCAGTCAGGTCGTGCTGTCGTTCGGGATCCCGTTCGCACTGGTGCCGCTGATCTGGATCACGAGCCGCCGAGACATCATGGGGGCGCTCGCGAACACGCGCGTGACGACCGTCGTCGCGAGTGGGATCGCGACGGTGATCATCACGCTCAACGTCGTCCTGCTCGTGGACCTCGCGTTCTGACGATCAGTCGGGGTACTCGTCCTTTCGCCAGGCGCGGAAGTCGTCAGAACGCGCCTTGGGAGCTGCTCGCTCGAGCAGGAAGCTGAAAAAGGGCGCCACGAACGGGTCCGGGGCCGACACCGTGTAGGTGTGATAGACGGTCCCGTTCTCGCGCGCGAACGCGATCCAGCTCGGGTTCTCGCGCAGCCCGTCCTCGAGCCCGGCACCGATCTGCCCGGACCACTCCTCGAGCCAGTCCGGCGGCTGCTCGATCAGCTCCTTCACCTCCGGTACCTGCTCGGCCTGCTCCTTTGTCAGCGCGAGGCCGAAGTCGAAGGGGAAGGCGGTGCCGTACGTGGAGACGTAGGGGAACTCCCAGCCCATCCGCTGCTTGTAGGCGGTTAGCCGCTCGATCGGCGCCCGCGAGAAGCAAATCAGCGTCACGTCGCGGTGGTTCAGGTGGACGAGCGAGCCGTCGAGGCCGTCCGCGAGGCTCGTGCAGCCGGGGCACGCGCCTTTCTCGTAATCCGGCCCGAACATGACGTTGTAGGCGAGGAGCTGAGAGCGGCCGTCGAACAGCTCCGCCAGGGTCTTCTTGCCCTCCTCGGTGTCGAACTCGTACTCCTTCTCGACGGGCACCCATGGGAGGTCGAGCCTCTGCTTCCTGATCTCCTCGTTCCGCTGTGCCTGCTCCGCCTCGAGCTTCGCGAGCTCGTCGCGGGCCGCCTGCCATTCCTCACGTGTTCCGGTCTTGTGCTCGGGCATTCCGCTTCCGCCTCCTTTGACTCGGTCAGCAGTTGAGACCGGGATGGCCCGCCGAACTCATCGGCGGGTCGTCAGGTCTCGAGCCGGTAGATCGGAACCAGGCGCTTCTCCGCCTCGGTGTCGATGTGGGCCACGACCTCGACGTACGGCTCCAGCCCGGACCCGCGCAGCTTCGCCTTGAGCAGGCCGTCGACCTGGTAGATCCCCGACGAGTTGTTCATCAGGATCTCGATCCCGATCGGCTTGGTCTCGCCGTCGTGGATCAGCACCTCTTCGATCGCGGCCGCGGACAGCGAGTGGATCGACACGCGTCCGTGCTCGAACGGGATCCGCGAGCGGCCCTTGGCCATGTCCAGGGCGTCGGCGACCCGGATGATCCCGGCCTCCAGCGTCAGCGGCTTGCCGTAGTCGCGGTGACTCGTGATCGCCTGCAGCACCTCGGACGTGATGACGGTGACGTCGGGCTCCTCGTAGAGGCCGTCGAGCAGCTCACGCGCCTTGCCCTCGCCCAGAAAGAGGCTGTAGTCCTCGTGGCCGTCGCGGTGGACGGCCATGCCCACGCAATGCAGGAGCGCGCCGAGCGCAACGACGACCTCCGACTCGTCGCTCGTCATCGAGTAGTCCTTGATCATCGCCGTCTCGACGCCGTGCTTCGTGAGCTGGCGCAGGAGCTTGAGCGCGATGTTCGTGACGATCTGGATGTGCACCCACGAGTGGTCGTTGATCTCCATGCGCACGACCGCGTTGATGTTCGCGACGTGCCACCACCCCTTGAGCTGCTTGTCCTCGTTCACGCGGTCGATCAGCTCGCGCAGCTTGCGGTTCGCCCGCGGCGGAACGTTGATCCGCATCTTCTCGACCGCCTCCGCGGGCGTGAGCCTCGTCTCCCGCTCCGCCTCCTCCGGGATCGGCTGGTCGATCCGCTCCTCGGTCTCGCGGTCGAGCGACATGGGCTGGACTGTAGTAAGCCGGGCTAGGCGGGCGGCGCAGCCGGAGGCGGAGGCTCCTCGGCCGGCGGCTCCGCCGGCGTTGCAGGAGCTTCCGGCGCTGCGGCTGCTTCAGGTGCCGCAGCGGCAGCGGGCTGCCTGATCTCGAGCAGCCGGTAGTACGTGACGGTCAGCGCGAGCGCGACGAACGGCGCCGTGATCGTGTAGCTGACCACGTTGCGGACGAATGCTCCGAAGGCGCCGTGGAGCCAGAAGGTCAGGAGCGCGATCACGATCGAGGCTGCGAGCAGGATGAGGAAGCTGAGCAGGATGATGAAGAAGACGTTCCAGCCGTTGCCGCTGACGAGCTCGCGACTGCGGCCGAACGAGTCCATCACCGCCCGCGACTCGAGCACGATCACGGGGACGATCACGCACCAGATCGTCAGCAGGTAGAGACCGGGGACGATCAGCAGGAGGAAGCCGATCGAGATCGCGATGCCCGCGAGGAGGCCGGCTCCGATCAGCCGCCCGAGGTGGGGCTGCACCCGCGAGAACGTCTCGCCCATGGTCATGTCCGCCCGCCCGTCGCGGACGTCGGCAACCGCCTCTACGAGAGCGCCCTGCAACCAGAAGAGGCCGACGATGCCGATCAGCGCACCGAGCAGTGCGCCGAACCAGCCGAGCAGCAACGCGAGCAGCAGCGAGACGAGCCCGAGGATCACGTACACCACGAACGCGAACGGCATCAGGTGCTGCCAGTGGGCCTTGTAGAGCTCCCACGCCTCGCGGATGGTTGCGCCCGGCGACAACAAGGTCGCGGGAGCCTACAGGACCCTCAGGACGATGTCATCAGGCGACCTGGGCGGCCCAGTCGCCGTAGAGCGCGGTGTAGAGGCCGCGCCGAGCCATCAGCTCTGCGTGGGTTCCCTGCTCGACCACGCGGCCGTGCTCCAGCACGACGATCAGGTCGGCGTCGCGAATCGTCGAGAGGCGATGCGCGATCACGAACGCGGTGCGGCCGGCGAGTAGCTCGCGCAGCGCCCGCTCGATGCGACGCTCGGTGCCGATGTCGACCGACGACGTCGCCTC
>Ga0111538_10012081_pt1 | contig 11415 bp, 10 predicted proteins | sample SoiMethybrSBSTD1_FD_79669 | JGI IMG/M metagenome (GOLD analysis project Ga0111538, IMG submission 79669) | Bulk soil microbial communities from a Populus tree surrounding site in Tennessee, USA - Soil MetaG P. TD hybrid SBSTD1 (version 2)... | ecosystem: Environmental > Terrestrial > Soil >... | reverse complement strand
TCAGCAACCGGCGCCGAAGTTCTCTGATTATCCTGTACGGGTCACGCGAACCAAATCCCCGGTCAAGGTCAAGGTTTACAGCACGCCTGATACCTCCTGCTTTGGTGCGATGCTGCGGCAGACTGCCAGGCAGGGTGTCAGGTTCGCCGGACACTACGCCATTGATTACTGGGGGTGCGGGACTAGTTGTGCGCGCATCGGCATTGTCGATCTCAACAATGGCCGGGCTTATGTCTCTCCTTTTTATGTCGGGATTGCCGGCGGCGGGCAGCACAAATCGATTAGAACCGAAGCCGGCAGTATGCTGGTGCTAGTCAATGACCCCGAAGTGGTTCGTCAAGAGTATGGCGATCCCGCGCCTGAAGAGGTTGCGCCCGCTTATTTTCTTTGGACGGGTAAGCAGTTGTTGCCTGTTCGGGAAGGCAAGGTCGAAAGTGTTGAGCCAAAGCGCGCGTTCGAACCATGCTCAAGGAAAAGTCGTTCGTGACTTTTGGTTTTGGGCGGGGGGCTTGGGCGGGTTTTTGTAATGCAAGCTGTTAGCTTGCGGAGGAGCAGAGCAATTGACAGGATTTACATGATTTACAGAATTAGAGAAGAGTGAATCGTTTCTTGCTCTTAATCTTGTCAATCCTGTTAATCATGTCTATTGAATCCTTTGGAGGACTTCCATGGCTGACAATCCGAATCAAATAGTTGCGTTAACCGACAGCGAAAAGGCTGCGGTGGTTGAGAAAAAAGTAACCTGCCCATTTGTCGGCAGCCTCGTCGCCCAGGGTGACCTCGCGGTGCGTAACGAAGCTAACAACCCCCTCGCCAGCGTCGACGACATCCGGGCCCTCGGCAACAGCGGTGGTGGTGATCTGGGAGACTTGCTCGCCTTCTTCGCCGAGGGAAATCATGCCTTCATGCGTGGAGCCGATGGAAAGCTAAACGCCCCAGTGCCGGCCAATCTTTTTTCCCTGGAATTACCGGGATCGCAGGGTTCGCATCCGGGTCACAGCGGCATGCTCCAGGGAGATCCGGAAGCTCTCAACTCAGGACGTTTCAGTCGGCCGGATTTCGATCGCTTGTTGATTCACGCGCAAGATGGCGTCATCAAGCGCTCAGATGTCGGCCGCTTCATCGCCGAAAATCTTTTGCGTGATCCAAAGTCGAAAGTAGCCGACTTGAACACGGCCGAGCTTTTGGCGGGAGACGTGGTGAATCTGGTCGAGACGGCCGGCTCAGCTTTGGCAAGTAAGCTTTTCGGATCTAAGAAAGAGGGCGGCACCACCCATCGAAATGTGGAAGAGAAACTCACGAAGATTGGCGGCGAAAACAATCTGGTCGGTTCGGCGGGCGAGTTCGGATTGCTTTTCGCTTTTGTCGCCAACAAACCGGGTGCAAAGAAAATCCACGGTGAGCCAACCGTCGATGTCGATGATCTGAAGACTATGTTTGTTGACAAGCGACTTCCCAACGGTTGGGAGACCTGGAAGAAATCGCGGGTTGATTGGGTGACGAACACGACTGGTTTGCTGGTGAGCGCCGCGAAGGAATATCGAAAACTCAAGTCCCAATGAGTTGCGATGCTGCCGGCTCCAGTGGTGCCACAAGGGTGTGACAGCGGCAAGTCTTATTCACCCCGGGCTTCAGCCCGGTGACCCAGGGCCTGAAAGATCAAAAACCGTTTCAACGGTTTATTAGTTGACTCGTGAGGGAACCTCTTCAGGCTTAACCGCTCAGTGCTCAGTAAAGAAGTAAAACGCCTCTAAAAACAGCCTGGGAGGCAAGATGATGGATCGTCTGGGAAAGCAGGTGTTGATCAGAGTCAGATTGATCTCGCTTTTGCTTCTGGTCTCAATTTTTCTGACTACCGCCTGTGGTAATAACCGCCGGTTTGATTCTGCGGTGTGGTTGAAAAGCGATGCGCGAGCGCGTGGCCGCATGTCTCAGGATCTGGTTGACCGCAGCATACTGTTGGGAAAATCCGTTGAGGAAGCGAAGGCAGTGCTCGGCCAGCCTGACTTCACTTACCCGAGTGCGCTTCAATATAAAATCGATTTGGGTTGGGCTTTTAAGGCCTCTTACCGTTACGGCTTGCAGGTTCACCTCGACGAGAAGCGTCTGGTTCGCGAAGTAAAGATAGTTGACTGACTAACAATGAAGCTGGCCAGAGCCCTAACCTTCGTGTCCGCCCTCATCTTCGTCGTCGTGGGAGCAGGTTTCCTCCTGTTCCCGAAGCGATATGGTGACGTGCTCGAAATTTCCTTGCCTACAGCCATGGCCAGAACGGATGTGCGCGCGACTTATGGCGGACTGGAGTCGGGCCTTGGGATTTTCCTCATTCTCTGCGTAGTTCGGCGTGAATGGATCCGGCCCGGCCTTTGGGCGCTGGCGCTGACGGTCGGCGGGTTTGCTATAGGGCGGCTGGTGGGATTCGTCGCCGAGGGGACCATAAACAATTTCATGCTGTTCTTTCTGGCGCTCGAGCTGGCAGTCGCCTTGCTGGCGCTGTCTCTATTGCGCCGAGTGGAAAACTGAGCATCCTCGGAGCGCAAATTTCAAATCTGAGATCTCAGATCTCAGGGGTTGCCCCGCAGAAAACCTTTCAAGTTTCCTCCCCTCAATGTTAATAATCTCCGGCGTGGGGCGTTTTATGAGCGGAGAGGATTTTAAGGAGGAAGCCGTGCTGGCAGCTGTAAAACCGCTTAAAACCGTGGATTCATTCGCCGAGGGCGCCGAATCACAGCAAGATTCGCCCAAGCGGCCCTGGCCGGCGAGTGCCCCGCAAACCGGAGCGAGAGTGTCGAATGCTGACGGTCTTGAGAGCCTGTTTCGGCGCCATCAGGACCGGGTTTTTCGAACTGCCTATCGCGTGACCGGCTGTGCGGCTGATGCCGAGGACGTGCTACAGACAGTTTTTCTACGGGTTGCGCGAGGGCAGGAAGCGGCCGAAGCTGCCGACAATGCCGAAGCGTATTTTTCGCGTGCTGCCGTCAACGCCTCGCTCGATCTTCTGCGCAGCCGCAAGCGTTCGCGAGCGGTCGCTTTCGACGATGTGGAAGAGCGGGCGAGCATTGCGACGTTTGTCTCCCAGGACAATCCCGCCAGCCATCAGGAAGATCGTGAGCTCAGACAACTCATCCGCGAGGCCGTCGCCAAACTTGGCGCGACCGCCGGGCAGATGTTTGCGCTACGTTACTTCGAAGGTCACGGAAACGCCGACATCGCGAAGATCATGAACACTTCGCCGTTGGTTGTGGGCGTGACGTTGCACCGGGCGCGAACGCGTCTAAGAAAAGAGATTGGCAGATATTTGCATCAAAAGGATTAGGATCTGTTTAGCCGAGATAGTCGCCTTGTAAACAAGCAATCATTGGAGAAGGTCATGAAAAACAAAGAACTCGACAACATTCTGGATCAGGTAACGAGCGGAATTCATTCCGAGCAGGTTGACGATCAGGTGGTCAATGATGCCAGCGCGCGCGTATGGGCGCGCCTGTCAGAATCCACGACGATAGCGGCCGCTGCCGCGTCGCCAGCCGTTGCAGCCGATCACATTGAAGGCTGCCCGGATTTTCAATCGTTGATCCCGGCCTACCTGGCCGGCGAGCTTTCGGAAGCACGCTCGCTGCTGCTGGTCGATCACACGCACGAATGCATCCCCTGCCGCCGAGCTTTGAAGAACGCTCGCGAAGGCCAGGTGGAGACGGTTTTCCCCGTGCGTCGTAAGTCGCAGCGCAAAACCGGCACTTACAGTTTGCGTCCGGTGGTCCTGCGTTGGGGCATCGCCGCGGCGCTATTGGTTGGTTTGGGATTGATCACTCTGCCTCTGATCCAGCGTTACACCGGATCGATTGAAGCGACCGTGCAGGCCGCCGACGGTCCGCTCTATTTGGTTGCCGATGCGAAAACGCGAGCTTTGAATGTTGGCGAAAAGATTGGACGCGGTGACGTCATTCGTACCGCCAAGGATGGTCACGCGATTGTCCGCCTCGAAGACGGCTCGACCATCGAGATGAAGGATCGCTCTGAGGTTTCCATTAGACGGAGCTTCAGTGGCACAACTCTTCATTTGGATGGCGGCAGCGTAATCATCGAAGCGAGCAAGCACGCGAAACGCCGAACGGTGGTGGGCAAGCTGGTCAAAGAGATCCGGAGATTCTTCGGCGGTCAGGACCGCGGCGATTTCTTTGTCGAGACCAACGATTCATTAGTCTCGGTTACCGGGACTACTTTCGCCGTCAATGCCGGAACCAAGGGCTCGCGCGTCAGCGTTATTGAAGGCGAAGTGCACCTGGATCGTAACGGCACCGACAAGGTGCTGCGCGCAGGCGATCAGGCCACCACCAACGCTGCGATTGAAACAATCCCGGTCAAAGACGAAGTGAAGTGGAGCCGCAACGCTGCGCGTTACGCGCAGGTGCTGGAAGGTCTGGCCGCGCTGCGCAAGGAGTTGAATGCGGTGCCCAGGCCGGGAGTCCGCAACTCGACGCGTTTGCTCGACATGATGCCCGGAAACACCGTCCTGTATGCGGCGCTGCCAAATCTGGCCAACTCGATCGTGGATTCAAACCGCATCATCCAGGAGCGTATTCAAGAGAATCCGGCGTTGAAGGATTGGTTCGCCAGTCAGCAGGGGCAGCGCGGACACGGCATGAACCAGGCCATCACCGCGATCAAGGACTTCGGTGATCAACTGGGTGAGGAAATTGCTGTGGGAGCGGGCATGAATGACCAGGGCCACCCGAGCGAGCCGATTGTCCTGGCCCAACTCAAGAACCCGGGCGGCTTCCGCGCCTTCTTCGACGCCGAAGTACAGAAGCTCAACACCTCGGGCAAGGCGCCGCAGATTCAGTGGGTCGATGATCCGCAAAACGCGCAGGCCAATTCAACCGCCGGCGAAAAGCAGCTGTATGTTTGGATTTCCGGAGACCTTCTGGTGGCTTCGCCGAAACTCGAACAGCTGCAGACGATCGCCAGGGGCGGCAGCACATTTTCGGCGTCGCCGTTTTATTCGCGCATTGCTCAGGTTTATGGCGAGGGCGCCGGGATCGTTCTGGCCGCCGATTTGGAGAAGATTATCGCGCACACGCGCGGAGTTCGCCGGCTCGCAGTCGGTGACCAGCGCGAAACCGCACTGAGCCAACTCGGCGTGTTCAATATGAAGTCCTTTGTCCTCGATCAGAAAGACACCGATGGCAAGACTCATACCCGCGCAGTGCTCGCTTACACGCCGGCCGACAGCGGAGTCACTTCATGGTTAGCACAGCCGGCGCCCATGGGTTCGCTGGAGTACATCTCGCCGGATGCGAATCTGGTTGCCGGGTTCGTGATCAAGAATCCGACGGCAGTTGTCGATGACTTGCTGCGTGTCCTGAACGGGGTGTCTCCGGATCTCAACAAGCACTTGACCGAGCTGGAAACCAATCATGGTTTGAATCTGCGCAACGACATCGCCGCGCCTCTCGGTGGCGAGTACGCGTTCGCGATTGATGGGCCTATCCTGCCGGTGCCTTCATGGAAGCTGGTATTTCAGGTCAACGATCCGACCCGTTTGCAGCAAACGTTTGAACGCGTGGTTGACGAAGTGAATAAGGAAACCGCGAAGGAAGGGAAGAAGGGGTTGGAGTGGCAGAAGTCCGAATCCGGCGGTCGCACCTTCTATGCGTTGCGTTCCATGGATTTTGGCGGAGTCCAGGTGAACTATGTCTTCGCTAATGGCTACCTGATTGCCTGTCCGACGCGCGCCCTGGTTGATCAGGCCCTGCGATATCACGATTCAGGTTCGACGCTGACGCACTCGCCCCAATTCATGGCGGGCCTGCCGGCGGACGGTAACGTGAACTTCTCGGCGCTGGTCTATCACAACCTGGCTCCGCTGGTGCAGCCGTTTGCTAACGGCATCGCGAGCAGCGCGACGGATGAGCGGCAGAAAGCGATTGCCGCGATGGCCGCCAATATGCAGCCAACGCTGGCCTATGCTTATGCTTTCGGCGACCGCATTGAAGTCGCGGCGAACACCGAGGGCGGACCGTTCGGATTAAGTCCGGCAACGCTGCTCGGTATGCCCAACGCCTTCGAACTGCATCACATTCTCGAACAGGGAATGAAGAAGAAGAACTAGGATCGATTGAAAAATTGTAGGGGCGTCCCTCCGTGGGCGCCCCGGTAATCAAACGAAAGAGGGGCGCCCACGGAGGGACGCCCCTACAGAATTAGGGCACTACGCCGAGTCACGAAGGCATTAAATGTCTCCGTGACTCAAGTCGCTTCGCAGGTTGGAAAAACCCGGCTGAAGCCTGAGTACCAACACCTTCCCGGAGGCCTGACCATGCCTGGAAAAATATTCGTGTCTCTTGATTCATCCGCTGATCGACGGCTTCTGACAAATGGCCTTACCTTGATCGCTCTGGGCCTCTCGATCTTATTTCTGAACTCGTGGGACAATGTTATCGTAAGAACATCGGTCGGATTTTTCTGGGGCAGCTTTTTCCTGATTCTAAACGGTCCGGCCGCTTTCAGACGTTTCGGAAATCTCGCAAAAAAGAATGACACCAACCGCAGCAGCTACCGATTATCAACTGAATAGCCCCGGTGTCATTACTCTCGACAATCTATCGGTTACTTTCGGCGGCCGGCCAATCCTCAAGGCGCTTAACGGCGAATTGCGCGGGCGCTCGATTGGCCTCCTGGGCCCCAATGGCGCCGGCAAGACCACTCTGATTCACACGCTGCTTGGCTTTCATGCACCCTCAGCCGGTACGGCGAAAATTTTCGGCAGCGACATTCGCGGCGGCGCAAATCAAATCAAGCGACTGATCGGCTACATGCCTGAGCGCGATTCTTTTATCTCAAAGATGTCGTGCATTCACTTCGTCCGCTTCATGGCTGAGCTTTCCGGCTTGCCGCCCGGCGCGGCTTTGGAGCGCGCGCACGAAGCACTTTTCTTCGTTGGCCTGGGCGAGGCGCGTTATCGAAATGTAGATACGTTTTCGCTGGGCATGAAGCAGCTCGCGAAGCTGGCCCAGGCGATTGTGCATGGACCGAAATTGATCTTTCTGGACGAGCCCACAAATGGACTTGATCCGCCGGCGCGCCAGCGAATGATCAAAATGATTCGCGAGATTCGCGACAGCGGGCAGGCCAACATAGTTTTGTCGTCGCATCTGTTGCGCGACGTTGAGGAATGCTGCGAAGAAATTGTGATTCTGAAAGATGGACACCTGGTGGTGTACTGCAACCTGGAAGAAGAGCGCAAAGCCAACAAGAAATTTCTCATGCTGGAAACCCGCGGCGAGCTCAAACAGTTTGTGGCCGGCGTCGACGCGCTGGGTTGCGAATGCGCCATGACCAGCGATCACCGCTTGAAGATTATTCTTCAGGATGGCACTGAGATTCGAGATTTGTATCGTCTGGCCGCAGAATCGCAGGTGCAGATTCGACGACTGATGTATAAACGCGATTCGCTGGAAGATATTTTCCTGAAGGCAATGGAGAACGGAGCCGTGTCAGAAGCCCGACCGTAAGGGAGGGCAAGATGAGCGACAAGTTAGTTCATTGCCACTGAGATCTGTTAACCCAATTAGCCCTCCCTGACGGTCGGGCTTCGGACACCAATTTCTTATGGCCGTACTTGAGCGCAGCTACAAACGATACGAAGGCGTTTTGTCGCCGGAATGGAGCCGTTTCCTGATCATCCCGCGGCATGCCTTCCGGGCTGTATTTCGCTCGAAGCTGTTTACGGGTTTCTATGTCCTTTCGTTTGTGGTCCCGTTGGCCTTTGCGATCCTGATTTACTTGCGCCACAACGCTGAAGCCCTGGCGATCATGAATCTGAGCATTGTGAACGTCTTGCCAATCGACGCGAGGTTCTTCCAGGCATTTGTGATGGCCCAGGGATGGATCGGATTTATTCTGGCGCTCCTGATCGGCCCGCAACAGGTGTCTCGCGATCTGACCAACAATGCGTTGCCGCTTTATCTGAGCCGGCCCTTCAATCGCACCGAATATGTCGTGGGTAAAATGTCCATTGTGATTATTTTGCTTTCGACCATTACCTGGGTGCCCGGGCTGATTCTGTTCCTCTTGCAGAGTTATCTCGAAGGCTGGTCGTGGTTTTCGGAAAATATTCCCATTGCCAGCGCCATCTTTATCGGCAGTGTGGTTTGGATTCTTTTGCTCGCGTTACTGACGCAGACGATTTCGGCGTGGGTCAAGTGGCGCATCGCCGCCAGCGCCGGCTTGATCGGTCTCTTCTTTATTCCCTCGGTATTCGCGGCGATCTTAAATCAGTTGTTAGAGACGCATTGGGGCAACATCATCAGTTTGTCCGCGCTGATTCAAAACGTTTGGGCCGGGTTGTTTGGCACGTTCGTGCGCCAGGTGAACGACGTGCGGGCCATGCGCAACGGCCGGGTGATTAGTTCAGCGCTGATGACTGAACCGCCGCTTTGGGCTTCGTGGATGGTGCTGTTTCTGATCTGCGCGCTTTGCCTGCTGTTGTTGTCGCGCAAGGTGAAGGCCTACGAAGTGATTAAGTGAAGATGCTGTCCGCAGGCCGAGGCGCAGCCTCGGAGGATTATTCATCAGGGAGTAGCCCGGAAAGGCATAGCCTTTCCGCACATCGGGCGGCAAAGCCGCGAAAGATTGAATGACAGATTCATCCGAACAATTGATCGTCTTCGACAACGTCTCGAAATTCTACGGCGAGATACTCGGCGTGAATAGAGTGAGTCTCGAGATTCCTGCGGGCATCACCAGTCTGGTTGGTCCAAACGGGGCGGGGAAGACAACGCTGATGAATTTGATGTGTGGGTTGCTGCGGCCCACGCGCGGCACACTCACCGTGCTTGGCATTCCCACAGATCAGCCGGAAAGACTTTTTCGCAAGGTTGGCTATTGTTCGCAGTTTGATTCGTTTCCGCGCGGACTCACCGCCCGCGAATTCATCAGTTCCTTTCTCCTGGTTTCAGGCTTTTCGCGAAAAGAAGCGGACGAATTGACTGAAGCGGCGCTGAACCGGGTCGAGTTAATGCCGGCTGCCGATCGAAAGCTCGGCGCGTACAGCAAGGGTATGCGGCAGCGCGCCCGGCTGGCCCAGTCGATTGCCCATCAACCTTCGGTGCTGATTTTGGATGAGCCGCTGAACGGTCTCGACCCGATGGTCCGAGCTGAGACTATTGCGCTCTTCAAACAACTCGCGGCCGATGGTCTGCATTTGATCATCTCGAGCCATATCCTGCACGAAGTCGACATGATGTCCGACCGCGTGGTCTTGCTCAACAATGGTTACGTGGTGGCCGAAGGCGCGATTCACGGCGTGCGCGATGAAATGGATGTCGAGCACCCGATGCAAGTCCTGATTCGTTGTAATCAGCCGTCCGCGCTGGCGGCGCAGATGTTTGGCAAAACCGAAGTGGTGGAAGCGCGGGTTCACGAGGATCGGCAGGGTTTGTTTATAAAGACTCGCAACCCGGATCAGTTCTATTTGTCGCTTAACGAGGTGGTGGCCCAGGGCGAGATCTCAGTCGAGTCGATCACGCCGGTCGATGACGACTTGAGCGCGGTTTATGAATATTTGATCGGAGCGCAGTAGTGGCTGCGCGGTACGCACGCTTCCAGCGTGCAAAATCCGGGAGACGGCGTAAATGGCACGCTGGAAGCGTGCGTACCGACTTGAAAACTTTATGAGTTCAACCGCTGAAACAATTCAAACCCGGACCGGGGCAATGAACGGCGCCAATGTGTCGCTCTGGTTGCGCCAGATTGCCGCCATCCTGCGGCTGGAACTAAAGAAGAATTTTTTTGGTAAGCGGTCGCTGCTGGTTTATCTGCTGGCGATGATGCCGATTGGTTTGCTGGTCCTGGTGGAAGCCATCAATCCTCTGGGTCGGGACACAGCGCAGTTGCCGACAGTGTTTTCGATCTTTTACAACTCGCTGATCCTGCGCACCGTGGTCTTTTTTGGCTGTGCGTGGATCTTTATGAATCTGTTCCGCGGCGAGCTTGTCGATCGCAGTCTGCATTATTACTTCCTGTCTTCAGTTCGTCGCGAAGTGCTGGTGACCGGAAAGTATTTGTCAGGTCTACTGACCTCGGTGATCCTGTTTGGGGCGGTCACGATCATATGCATGCTGATCGTTTTCTTCGCGCACTTCTATAGTTCCAGCACCCGTTTCTTTTTTGATGGGCCGGGGTTCAGCCAGCTCTTCTGGTATGTGACGATTACGATCCTGGCCTGTGTCGGCTACGGCGCGTTCTTTTTGGTGGTTGGATTATTCGTGCGTAATCCGATAATTCCGGCTTTACTGCTTTATGGTTGGGAGTGGATCAACTTTCTGCTGCCGCCGCTACTGAAGAAGATTAGCGTTATTCATTACCTGAATTCGTTGGTTCCCGTCCCGGTCTCTGAGGGGCCATTCGCAGTCGTCGCAGAACCGACTCCCGCCTGGATTTCGATCCCGGGATTGCTGATTGTCACCACTCTGGTGCTGATTCTCGCCGGCACGCGCATTCACCGGATGGAAATCAGATATGGCGGTGATTAGTTCTGTTGGTTCGCTTCGAGGTTGGTATCCGCCTGTTTAGACCTGAACATTCAACGAGCTGGTTTCCCTTTAACTTGCTCTCTCAAATTGCGACGCCGACCGTATCGCCTCCCAGGTTCAAAGTGGATCGGATTTGCGTGGCGCTGATGCCTTCAATCTCAGGCTCCAGGTTAATGCGAGTGATGCGGTAGCCCACGTCGCGGCCGTAGACGATGTTTGTGATGTTGGGCAGGCGGCGAATCTCAAAGCTGCCAGCGAAGGCACTTAGAGATTCCTCGATGCGTGCTTTCACTTCGGCAAATGTGAATGGGTTCTGGTCACCCTGACCGTGGGTTTCTCTGATTCCGATGACCACGTAGCCTTCCATCGCCAGCGCTTCCAGGAACAGGGCGCGGTGGCCCTCGTGCCAGGGCTGATAACGGCCGATCATCAGCGCGGCCGGTTTGTGCAGGCGTGGTCCGAGTAACCCGCGATCCTCAAGATAGTTGGTGATAATCTCGACGTTCCTTTCGACGGACGCGTCACCCTCGACCTGGAGGTTCAGCACGTTCGGATCAGGCTGCTCGTACGGATCATCGATACCGGTCATGTGTTTTAGCTCGCCGGCGCGGGCGCGGCTATAGAGCTTTTTAGGATCTCGCTTTTCGCACACCGACAAAGGTGTGTGAACGTAGACCTCGACAAAGGCAGTCCCTATCATGCAGCGCACCACGGCCCTGGCGTCGGCGTAGGGACTGACCAGGGCACAGATGACCGCGCCTCCGTGCTTGACGATCTCACCCGCAACGAACCCGGCGCGCAGGACATTCAGGTTGCGGTCCTCTTTGGTGAAGCCGAGCCCGGTGGAAAGCTTCTGACGCATCGCGCCGTCGCCGTCGAGCAT
>Ga0111538_10012079_pt1 | contig 11415 bp, 8 predicted proteins | sample SoiMethybrSBSTD1_FD_79669 | JGI IMG/M metagenome (GOLD analysis project Ga0111538, IMG submission 79669) | Bulk soil microbial communities from a Populus tree surrounding site in Tennessee, USA - Soil MetaG P. TD hybrid SBSTD1 (version 2)... | ecosystem: Environmental > Terrestrial > Soil > Tree... | reverse complement strand
TCTTCGGGTCTTCCAGCAGCAGGCTGACGACGTCAACATCGACGGTGTCGATGATCACATCCAGCACCAAATCCAGGACCTTCTCGACAACCAGCGAGCTCGCGATCGCCTCGCTGATCTTGTAGATGGACAGCGCGTCCTTGAGGCGGATGTTCTCGTGCTGCAGGCGCTGTCGGTCCAGGCCGCGCTGCACGATGTGGATGACCTCCTCGACCTTGAACGGCTTGAGGATGTAGTCGTAGGCGCCCTTCTTCATCGCCTCGATCGCCGTCTCGACCGTGCCGAAGCCGGTCATGATGACCGTGATGACCGGGATGCTCTCGTCGGTCACCTTCGCGATCAGCTCGAGACCGCCCATGTTGGGCATCTTGAGATCCGAGATCACCAGGTTGTAGCTGCGCTTCTTGAGCTCCTCCATCGCCGCGACGCCGTCCTCGACGGCGTGCACGACGTAGCCCTCCATGCTCAGGAAGTCCGCCAGGATTTCTCGGATCACCTTCTCGTCGTCGACGACGAGGATGCGCGCCGTGTCAGCCGTCAGTACGTAGTCGGATGACTCCGGCGCCGGTTCTGCCCCGGCGGCCGCTGCGGTTGCGACCAGGGTCTCTCGGTCACTGGTGCTCAAGAATCCCCGAGGAATCAGCCTAGTCCAGCCCGCCAGGGATCGCCAGAGGATAAGCCGACGCGCGCGGACGGGCGTGCGGACGGGCCGCCCGGCGCGTTCATGGAAATTGAACCCTCTCCCAGCCCCTCTCCCGCTGGCGCGGGCGAGGGGTGACAAGTGTGTGTGGCGCTACCGGGTCACCCGCGAAGTTTCTGATGTTGCGCAACCATCTCCTTGTACTTCTGCTCGCGTTCGTTGGCCTTCTTGTCCTCCGATTCGGCGTCCTTCTTCGCGGATTCGTAGTCGCTGTTCTTGTCCTTCCACTGGCTCTCGTATTCGCCGACGGCAAAGTTGGAATCCGGCTTGATGCCCTTCTGCTGGGCCAGCTTCGCCTTTTCGAACTCCGTCTTGGCCTGGGCCGCCTTCTGGTGGGCCTCCGCCGCGGTGCGCGCCGCCTTGAGCGCCTCTTCCTTCTGGTCGAGCCACTCCAGCTTCGCCTCCGCGACCTTCACCTGAAGGCCCGCGATCTCCTTGCCTTGCTTGGCCTTGTTGTGGCGGTTCTCGTCGTGCGACGCGACCGCCGATTCTTCCTCGGTGGCGGCCGTCTCGACCTGCAGGTCGGCCTGCTTCTTCTCGTTCTTCGCGACGTCCAGATCGCGTTCGAGGGCGTCCAGCCGGCTCTGCGCCGTGCGCAGCTCGCTGTTCGCCACCTCGATCTCGGTCTTCGCGTCGAACACACCCTTCTTCTCGCCCGCGGAGACGTTGTCGAGCGCCGCGTCGTCGACCGTGTACTTGAGGCCGCTGCTGCAGCCGGGGGCGGCGGCGCCCACCGAGAGGCAGAGGACCAGCCAGAACGTGTTTTTCATGACGACCATGGTGAGCCGCGGCCACGGATTGCGTCAAGACCGGCGAACAAGAGTCACGCGGTGCCCCGCGCGGGCCCGCCTGTGGCATTCGATTGACCCGCGCAGTAAAGTCCTTTTTCATAGCCTGCGGCGGTTCCCCCCCTCGAGCAATGCCGCCGCTCATCCCGCTGGAGTCCGGAACATGAACGCACTTAAGCAGTTACGAGCCCCCCTGGTTCTTCTCGTCGGTGTCGCGTTTCTGACCAGCGCCGGCTGCGCCGGCACCAAGCCGGATCAGACCATCACCGGCAGCGGCGGCATTGGCGGCACGGGCGGCGTCGGTCCACCCCCGATCAACGGCCTCGAATCGCTGACGGTGGCCCCGACCGAGGCGACCGTCACCCTGACGGCCGGCGCGGCGGGCACTCTCACCTCGGCGGCCCAGAAGTTCACCGCGACCGGCGTCGTGTTCGGCGAGACCAAAGACGTCAGCGCGATGGTCGGTTGGTCCGCCGACCTCAAGGGGGTCGTCATCGACGGCAACGGCAACGCCACCGCGACGGCGCCCGGCCTCTACAGGATCACCGCCAAGAGCGGGAACCTGATGGCGCAGGCGACGCTGACCGCCAGCTTCTCCGGCGCGATCTTCGATCCCGGCTTCAACCAGACCAACAACAACAAGACCGTGCTCGACGGGGCCACGTCGGGGACCACCACCATCACGTATCCGACCGATCACGCGCTGTTCCCGAGCAACCTGTCGCCCATCTACGCGCAGATGGCGGCGCCCGGCGCGAACTCGATCGCGCGTCTCAGCTTCCAGGCGCCCGGCCTCGACATCAGCTACTACGCCAACTGCGTGACCACCGACGACACCAACAACAACGATCCGCTCCCGGGCACCGGCTGCAACGTGAAGATGCCGCTGACCTTGACCCAGCTCTTCATCGCGACCAGCGAGCGCCAGGACATCAAGATGACGGCGCGCGTCTCGAACGGCGGGGCGCCCGTCGAGTCGGCGCCGATCAACGTGGCCTGGGCCAACGTCGGCCTGTCGGGCGGCATCTACTACTGGTCGACGATCCCGAACCCGCCCAAGGCGACGATGGAGAACGCGCCGGCCCAGCCGCCCAACTACGTCTTGCTGGACCCGGCGCAGAACAACGGCACGGCGGTCTACCGTTACGACTTCGCCAACGGGACGGCCGCGCCGACGGTCACCTGGACGGACGACGGCGGCCCGAAGAGCGATCCGCCCTACCAGGGAGCGCCCGCGGCCGTGAACAACAACGTCGGCAAGGGGCACTGCATCGGCTGCCACGCGATCAGCAACGACGGCAAGCTGATGGCGCTGACCATCGGCGGGTCGGACACCGTGAACGGCGCGAACCTCGCCCTGCTGGACATCGGCCAGCAGACGTTGATCAACATCAACCCAGGCGCCAGCACCGATCCGAACAGCTCGCCCACCTCGAACTGGAGCGACTACTGGAAGCGGTTCCGGGTCGAGAAGGTCGCGGCCGAGAGCACCTGGGGGCCCAACAACGACCGCATGGTCAGCATGTACCAGTCGCGCCTCTACATGACGCAGGTGACGGTCACCGGGACGACGGGGAGCGCGATCCGCGTCGGGCCGATCCTGCCGTCGTGGACCGAATACGCGTCGGATCCGTTCTGGAGCCAGGACGGCAGCCTGTTCGCGTTCACGTCGTTCGACCAGCCGGACATCGGCCAGGGGTACAACGCCGACGGCCTCAACGGCGACATGAAGCGGCGCGGAAAGATCGCGATCGCCACCGCCGATGCGACCACCATCAACGACAACGCGCACGATCTCGTTCCGCGCGCGAACGGCGTGACCAGCTTTTATCCGAGCATCAGCAACGACAACAAGCTGGTGGTGTTCAACCAGAGCACCTGCGGGACTGATCCGGACCTGTACCGCCTGGCCGGCGACTACGGCGGCCAGTCGTGCGACGGCTACGACGACACCACCGCAACGCTGTGGATGACGACACCCGGGGGCGGCACCCCGGTCCGGCTCGACGCCGCCAATGGCGCCCCGAATACGGGCAACTCCTGGCCGCGGTTCAGTCCGGACAAGGGCAACTTCCGCGGCGAGCTGATCTACTGGATCGCGTTCTCCTCGCGGCGCCCGTATGGGGGGCAGCTGAACACCAACCCGGCGGCCACGAAGCCGCAGCTGTGGATCGCGGCGGTCCGCACCGGCGAGATCATCGTCGGCGATCCGAGCTGGGCGGCGGTCTGGTTGCCGACGCAGAATCCGCGGCAGATGAGCGCGCAGGGCAACCACGTCCCCGTCTGGGTGAAGTTCGTCGTCGTCATCGAGGGCTGATCTGTCCAGCGCGGCGCGAGGTCCGTTGCTCGCGGCCGGACTGCTGTGCGCGGTTGGCTGCAGCGTCGACAGCGCCGGGCTGTCCGGCAGCGGCGCGCCTGCGATGTCGGGCGCGGCGGGCGCCGCCGCTTCGGGCGGCCGGGGCGGCGGGCTCGTGCCTGCGGGCGGCGGAGGCGCCGGCGCGGGATCGTCGGGGACGGCGGGCGGTGGAGGCGGCGACGCGGGCAGTGGCGGCGCGGCCGGCGCATTCGTGGCCGGGCGGGGCGGCACCGCCGGCGACGGGGAGGCCGGGACGACGGGCGGCGGCGGTGCGGCCGGCTCGACGGCGATGGCGGGCACCGGTGGCGGCGGCTCGGGAACAGCGGGCACGGGCGGCGGTGCGGCCGGCCTGGGCGGCGGTGGTCGGGGCGGTGCGACGGGGACGGGCGGTGGCGCCGGCAGCGGTGACGTCATCTGCGGCACGCCGGTCGCGACCAAGGCGTGCGAGGACTGCATGGCCGCCGGCGGCAGCTGCATGGGCGGGACGTGCCAGTTCCTCTGCGGCACGCCATGCAATCCCTGCACGGGGGACATCAAGTGTCCGGAGGGGATCGCCTGCTCGATCGAATGTCCGGCGTCCGGGTGCGCGGGCGCCATCGACTGCCGCGTCGCCACCAGCTGTACAGTGCGCTGCGGCCAGGACGCGTGCACGGGTGCGGTTCAGTGCGGCGGTAGTCCATGTTCGGTCACGTGTCTGGGCGGCAACTCCTGCCGGGGTGGCGTCACCGGCGCCGGAAGCATGAACACGATCGTCTGTTCGGGCACCGGCTCGTGCCGGGGCGCGGTCACGTGTTCGGGCGGATCCTGTCAGGTGAACTGTACGGGCCCGCAATCATGCGCGATGGGTGTCGCGGCGGACGCCGCCAGCAACAACGTCTCGTGCCGCGGCAACGGCGCGTGCGCCGGACGCGTTCGCTGCAGCGGCAACACCTGCACGACCGATTGCACCGGACCGGCCGTGTGCGCGATGGGCGCCTGCTGTTCGGCCGCAAGCTGCACGCGCATGCCGCTAAATCTGCAGTGCCGCTAGCCGGGCCGCTCAGCGCCCGAACCACCACACCATTCGTCCAGGAGTTACGCAGGCCCACGCGCTTTGCCCGTCCGCGCGATCAGTGCCCAATCAAGTTCGGAAGGTCAGGACAGGCGCGGGCCGCCGATGGCCCGGCCGCGTCCGGTAGAGAGCCGCGCCTCGAACTTGATTGGGCACTGATCGCGGCGACAAGAGCTAGCCACTCTCGCGCTGCGCGCGAGAGCGGCTAGTCCGCCGCCGCGTCCGCCGCGTCCGGATCCCCGTCGGTGCCCGCGTCGAGCGGCGTGAAGATGATGCATGCCTGGTTGATCAGGCAGATGTCCGGCACGCAGTAGGCGGCGGTGTTCAGCACGTTGCAGCAGGAGGCGCCCGAGCCGCAGAAATTCGCGGCCGTGCTGGCGCACGGGTCGGTGGATCCGGTCGGCGCGACCTGGATCTTCGTGCAGACGCAGGGGACGCCGGCCAGCTGGACGCCCAGGTACGAATCGCAGGTGCAGCGCAGCGGGCTCTCGCATTCGTTGCCGCACATCGTGCACGCCTTGCCGATGCCCAGCTCGTTTGCCTCGGCGGGCGGGCATCCGACCGGGGCTTCCAGCCCGACCTCGAACACGCCGGCATCCTGCGGCCCGCAGGTCTTCTTGACCGGTGATGAGCAGGCCGCCGCGGCGCAGACGAACAGTGCCGCCAGGACAATCGCGCTTCGCACCATCCGCTTAGACTATCGCCGGTCGCGAGCCCGTCGAAAAAAATCTGAGTCAGTCAGTCAGTCGAAGTACCGCGTCAGGCGCACCGTGAACGAATGCGTGCCGACGTACTCCAGCGCGCCGTACACCTCCTGGCCACGGCTGAGCCCGAAGCGCGCGATCGCGTCGATGCGGGTGGCGCCCATGTGGAGCTGCAACGCCGGCGCGACCCAGACGGCGCGGATGTCGTTGAACTTCGTGACATCCTGGCCCTCGATGGGCGCGACGCGATTGAGCTGGATCATCGTCGCCAGCTCGACGGACGCGCCCAGGGGTGATGACCAGGGCTTCACGCTGATCGCGTAGTGCGCGTCCCAGAAGTAGATCGACGGCACGGTGATGTGTTGCTCGTCGAAATTGCCGTCCGGACCAACCAGCGCGATCGCCCCCTGGTTCATCACGTACCTGAACGGGCCGAGCACGCCACCCACGACCAGCGTCGGCTCGATGTGGAAGTAGTAGGGGATCACGAAGGCGGCCAGCGAGCCGTCGGCCAGGTGGAAGTCGAAGCGGGTCGTGTGCGTCGCGAGGCGGCCGCGCAGCGCGAGGCCGGCGATCAACGCTTCGCCCGCGAGCCGTTCCGTCCAGGTCGCGCCCACCGTGGTATCGCCCAGCGACGCCGCGGTCTGGTGCCGGTCCTGCATCGTCGGCTCCATGTTCAGCACGGACGTCACGTCGATGGTCGTGACGTGGAACAGCACCTGGCCGTCGAACGTGAAACGCCGCCAGCGCCAGCCGCCGCCCAGCGCCGCCCGGAAGTTGTGCGCCTTGCCTGCGATATACGGCAACACGGTGAGGTCGTTGGTCACCGCGTACGCGCCGTCGAAGTAGATGCTCGTCGGCGGTTCCGGCAGCCGCAGCGCCGGTCCGTCGACCGGCGGGGGATAGGAGTAGGCGGGGCCGTCGAACTCGTCGCCATACGGGCCGTCGCCTTCGTCGACCGGGGCGTTCGTGGCCGCAGGTGCCGCGCTTTTCGGCGGCGCTTCTTCCGGCGGCGCCTCTTCCGGCGGCGCCTCCTCGTCGTCCGCGCGCGCAGCCACGGCGTACGCGACGAAAAGCGGGACGGCGATCATCGCGAGCTTGCTCGACAACGGTCTGGAACCACGTGTACCGCAAAGCGCCTCGACGTCGCAAGTGCTGGTCCCTACTCGACAAAAATCGGGTTTGCCGGCGCTGGCAAAAGCTGCAACAGTCTTCACATGAGCTTGACTAGTCGCTTAACTTTTACGGTACGCGCCTGTCTGCCGCTGGTTGTCGTCACTCTGCTTCCCCTCTCCGACGCGCGCGCGGCGGTCAGTCAACCTAGCGGCGAGTCGATGCCCCAGCCGCCGAACAAGGCGGAGCTGGACGTGATCTGCTCGCGTGGGTTCCCCGACGGCCGGACCGGCGCGCAACGCATGGGCTCGTGCGGCAACCTGCCGGCCTCCACGCCCGACCAGTCGGCCGACTCGTTGCTTGGTCTGTTCAGCTACAACCAGGAAGGCGGGATGCTCGATCCGGTGCGCGACGCGTACACGACGCCCGGCACGTTTTCGCCGCAATGCGGGCTGACCGGGACGATCGTGCTCCGCGGCGGCGTCTGCCAGAACACGCTCGCCTGGTACAACGCGGTCGAGAACCCGACGGCCCCACCCGCCATGAACGAGCTCTACACGCTGGTCCCCGGCGACCTGAGGCTGCCGCCGCCGATGGGACTGGGCTGCGACGACAACGACTTTTGCCCGCTGGCGACGCGCATGCACAATCAGGCGCCGACCCAGCACAGGTGGGCCGATCCGTTGCCGGAGTTCGCGGGCAACATCCGCACCGACCCGCGCTGGAAGGGCGGCCTGATCGGGTTCGCGCTGGTGCCGCCGATGATGAACGGCCAACCGCAGGGGCAATGTCCCCAGATCCACTACTCGCAGAAGGAGCTGAACCCGAAATCCACCGCGGCCGGTACCGCGGGCATGCCCTGGGTCATGGCGCTCGTCTATCAGTCGAAGATCGATCCCGGCGCGTATTACCTCGCGTTCGAGGATCAGCCGGCCTGTCCGGCGAGCTGGCAGGGCGGCAACTGCGGCGGCGTCGGCGTGAACGACGGCGACTTCAACGACTTCGTCTTCTACGTCAAGGGACTCACGTGCAAGGGCGGCGGCCAGCCGTGCACGATCGCCGGAGCGAAGGGGATCTGCGCGCAGGGCGCCACCCAGTGCGCCGCGGGCGGGACGATGACCACCTGCGTACCGGTCGTGCAGCCGTCGCCGGAGATGTGCGACGGCGTCGACAACGACTGCAACGACGTGGTCGACGAGGGCGATGGCCTGTGTCCCCCGATGGAGGTCTGCTCCCAGGGTGTCTGCCGCCACTTCTGCGACGACAGCGAGTTCCCCTGCGCGGTCGGTTTGACCTGCGACACCAGCGACCGCCTGTGCAAGGACCGCGGTTGTATCGGCAAGACGTGCGCGGCGGGGCAGGTGTGCCAGCTCGGCACCTGTGTGGGCGGCTGCGACGGCGTGATGTGCCCGCAGGGTCAGGTCTGCCGCCTAGGCAACTGCGTTTCGCCGTGCACGGGGATCAGCTGTCCCGCCGATCGCCCGGTGTGCGAGGGCGGCGCCTGCCAGCCGCTGTGCAGCGACAAGTGCCGCAGCTGCGACACCGGTTTCAGCTGCGACATGCGGGCGGGGAGCGCGACGTTGGGCTACTGCCTGGTGACCGGCTGCGAGAACAAGACCTGCCCGGCCGGCCAGGTCTGCGTCGGGGGCAACTGCCAGGACGGCTGCCAGGGCGTCACCTGCCCGGGCGGGCAGGAGTGCATGATGGGCAAGTGCACGCTGGTGGCGATGCCCGACGCGGGCGTGCCCGCGGGCTCGGGCGGCCAGGGCGGGTTCGTGATTCTGGGGAATGGCGGTCAGGGCGGGTCCGGCGGCGCGAGGGGCGGCGCCGGGGGCGCCACCACCTCGGGCGCCGCGGGCAACGGCAGCGCCGGCACGACACCGCCGCGCCCCCCGATCTCGACCTGCGGGTGCGACACGACGGGGGGGCCGGGCGGCGGCGTCGTCGCGCTGGTGTTCGCGGGGATCGCGGTCGCGGTCGGGCGCCGGCGGCGCGCCGTCGCGCGGGCGCGCAAGTGAACCGTCGGGCCGCGCGTTGACGACGGCGGCCCGCGTCTCGTTGCTGCTCCTGATCGCGACGCCGCTCGCGCGCGCGCAGTCCGCGCCGCCGGCCGAGACGCCGCCACCGGCGCCAGCCGCGCCAGAACCGGCGCCGACCGCGCCGCCGGCGCCGACCGCACCGCAGCTTCCCTACGCGCTGGTGGCCGATGCGACGATCACCGGCGCGGCGATCGCGGTGTGGATCGGCACCGAGACGGTCCTCAAGAGCGAGCTGGCTCCGTCGACCTGCCGCTGGTGCGATCCACCGGGGTTCGACAGCAGCGTGCGGGACGCGCTGCGCTGGCAAGACACGGGGAAGCCCGACGTGATCAGCTACGTGCTGCCGCTCGCGGTCGAGCCGCTGGTCGTGTTTGGCCTGAACGCGTATTCGGCGCGCGATCAGGCGCCGCCGCGCGCGGCGTGGGTCGACGCGCTGCTGGTTTCGGAAGCGACGGCGATCGCGATGGCGATGAATCAGGCGGTGAAGTTCATCGTCGGGCGCGAACGCCCGTTCGTGCATGCGTTGCCCGAGGCCGACAAGCCGAATACCAGCCGCCCGACCGACAACAACCTGTCGTTCTATTCGGGCCACGCGACGATGGCGTTCGCGATGGCTGTATCGGGCGGCACCGTCGCGTCGATGCGCGGCTACCGGCTGGCGCCCTGGGTCTGGGCCGCGGGCCTGTCGCTGGGGGTGGCGACGGCGTATCTGCGCATCGCCGCCGATCGCCACTACGCCAGCGATGTGATGGTCGGCGCGGCGATCGGATCGCTGACGGGCTTCGCGGTGCCGTACCTGTTCCACAACCCGAAGCGGCAATTCATGGTCGCGCCCGCGCCGCTCGACCACGGCGCTGCGCTGGCCGTGCGCGGGATCTTCTGAAAATTTCACAGGGAGGACGGGAGACACAGAGCCGGAGAATTCTGATCTCCAGAGTTCTGATCTCCGGCTCCCCTCCTCTGCGTCTCCCTGTTTATTTCTGCCTCTGCGATCCGGTGACAATCAGTTTTTTGAGCGGGCGGTGCGTCGCGCCCGCGGCCCGCGCGACCTTCAGCGTGACGGACGAGCTCGTGGCGTGGCCTGGTTATTGCCCTGGTGACCCCCACCATGAAGCGCGCTCTCCTGCTGTTTGCCGTCGCAGTCGGCGGTTGTTATTCGCAGACCAGCAGTCAGCCGGTGCCGGCCGCGATCGTCAACGACGCCTGCGGCGCGAACCCCAGTCAGGAGACGTGCGCGGCCGGCGCGGGCTGCGAGTGGCGCGCGCTCAAATCGGAGTGCCCGGCCGGGACCGCCTGTCCGGAAGGCGTCTGCGTGACGCCCGATGCGTGCGCCGGTCTCGCGGACCGCGCGCGCTGTGAAGCCGACACGCGGTGCGCGTGGTCGGGGCTGAGGCTCGCGTCGGCGTCGATCGATCTCTGCCCGGTCGGACAGGGCTGCGAGGCTGGCGGCTATTGTCACGCGCGCGACGCCTCGGGCGGTGGCTGCACCTGCGTCCAGCCGATTGCCTGTCCCGCGGACGCCGCCTGCCCAGCGGTCCAGTGCGACTGCTCGAATCCGCCGCCCGGCACCGGCAGCGGCGGTGGCACCTGCACCTGCGCGTGTCCGACCTGCGCCCCCGGCCAGGCCTGTCCGCCGTGTTCGTGTGACTGTGGCAGCGGCGGCGGTGGTTCCTGCGCCGGTGCCGATGTCGGTGGCGGCGGCACCTGTACCTGCGCGTGTCCGACCTGCGCGCCCGGCGCGCCCTGTGCCCCGTGCGACTGCGCGTGCGGCGCCGGCAACGTCGGCGTGACCACGACGACGATGGTCGCCCCCGGGGCGCCCGCCATCGCCACCGTCGATCCGTGCGCCGGGCACGGCGACGCCAGAGCCTGCACGGCCGACGGCGCGAATTCGTGCAGCTGGCTCGAGCTCGGCATCGTCTGCGTCACGACACCGTGTCCAAGCGGCGCGTGCGTCCAGGTGAAACCGGTGCCCGACGGCGGTGCGGGCGGGTGCGGGTGCGCCTGTCCCGCGTGCGTCGCGGGCCAGAGCTGCCCGCCGTGCACGTGCGATTGCTGCGGGCGGGGGGCCGACCTGCCGCCGACGCCGGAGCCGGTCTCCCCGACGGGGTAGGCGGTTCTGGTCCCGAGGCTGGGCAAGCGCGCTTCGCCGCCGGCACTTTGCGTTAAGCTGGCCGCGCGTGATCGGCCAGCTCCCGGCTCTCCTTGCGATGTTCGCCCTCGGCACGGGCAACGCCCCCTCCGAGGGCGCGGTCATGCCGGAGACGCCGCCGCCGGCCCAGCCGCAAGACGATCTGCCGATCGCGATCTCGTGGAACGCGCCCGGCGAGTGTCCCGGGCTCGACGCGCTGAAGACGGAGGTCCGCCGGGTCGCAGGGCAGGTGCCGCCGCCGGCCGAACCGCTGTCGGCGGAGGCGACGGTCCGTCGTGGTCCTGGCACCAGCTGGCAGCTCACGCTCACGACCCGGGCCGGCGCGCGCGCGGGCGAGCGCCGGCTGGCCGGCGCCGACTGTGGCGAGCTGATGCACGCGGCGGCGCTGGTGATGGCGCTCATGATCAACCCGCAGGCGAGCATCGTCCCGGAGCCGCCGCCCCCACCGCCACCGCCACCGCCGCCGCCGCCGCCGATCTCCGAACGGCGTTTCGCGGCCGGGGCCGACGTCG
>Ga0111538_10012078_pt1 | contig 11416 bp, 8 predicted proteins | sample SoiMethybrSBSTD1_FD_79669 | JGI IMG/M metagenome (GOLD analysis project Ga0111538, IMG submission 79669) | Bulk soil microbial communities from a Populus tree surrounding site in Tennessee, USA - Soil MetaG P. TD hybrid SBSTD1 (version 2)... | ecosystem: Environmental > Terrestrial > Soil > Tree... | reverse complement strand
GTATCGAGGTAAAAGCAACTTATTTGCAACTCATTCAATCTTCACAACCCTGAATACTTTCCGATTATTCAGGCCCCACCTGCATTCAACAAGATATACACCACTAGCCCCTTTTAACTTTACCGTTCTGTCGCCGGCAAGCAGTCGTTGTGAACTTATTTTCTTTCCTGCCATATCGTAAACAGTTACTGCGACGGCATTGTCGCCGACAATGCTCCAGTCAATATTGAGATAATTATTCCTGTAAAGCGGGTTGGGATAAACTGTGATGTTGTCACCTTCCTGCAAACCTTTTGTTATCGGTCGGGTTTGTGTCACCGTCACAACAGCGGGTAGCGAAACAACCTGGCAACCGCCCGCATTTGTTATGGCAACTGTGTAGCTTCCGCTGGTCGTTGCGGTATAGCTTTCTGTTGTTGCGCCTGTGATAGTCACGCCATCTTTTTTCCATTGATAGATATTACCGGCTGCGGTCCCAACATACAGGGTCACACTTCCTCCCTGCGGGAAGCTCAGCGGGCCGGTAGCCAAAATTATTGATGCAGGCCGCGGTGTTACCGTTATATTAATATCACCTGATAATGTGGAGCAACCTTCGGCATTGGTGACCAAAACCGTATATAATCCAGTTGCCGTTGCTGTATAATTAGATTGTGTTTGCGATGCAATGTTTACTCCGTTCTTTCTCCATTGATAAATATATCCCGTGCCGGTTATCGCTTTCAGCAACACGTTGCTTCCTTCGCAGAAAGTTGTGGGTCCTGCAATTGCCACAGTGGCCAGCGGCGCCATAGTTACTGCCACATTAATTATGGATGAAGTCGTGGAGCAGCCTGATGCATTGCTGACAACAACTGAATAAGCGCCAGTTGACGCAGCCGAATAATTTGATGTTATTTCCTGCGGAATGTTTACTCCATTCTTTTTCCATTGATAGGTATATCCTGTTCCCGTTATTGCTTTCAGCAACACATTTTTACCTGCACAGAATGTAATGGGTCCGGATGCCGCCACGCTGGCCAATGGTGCATTGTTGACTGTTACATTTACCGTCGATGAAGTGACGGCACAACCCGAAGCATTGGTAACAACAACACTGTATAGACCCGATGCCGTGGCTGTGTAATTGACCTGTGTTCCATCAGTAATGCTGACCCCTGCTTTTTTCCACTGGTATGTATAATTAGTGCCGGTATTTGCCCGGAGCATTACGCTCTGGCCGGCACAGAATGTCAACGGACCATTTGGAGTAATGGTAGCGACTGGCAATGGATTCACCGATATTGGTATTGCACCCGAGGTTACAGAACATCCGCTTGAATTAGTGACAATAACTGTATACAATCCTGGTTCTGTTGCGTAGAAATTAGATTGATTAGCACCGGGAATGGCAGCTGCACCCCGTATCCATTGGTAAGTATAATTGGTACCTGTATTTGCTTTCAGCAATACGTTCTTGCCTGAGCAGAATGTTGTAGATCCTGAAGGTATTATTGTCGCTGCAGGCAATGGTTTTACTACAACATTTAAACCTGCTGATACGGCCGAACATCCGCCTGCATTTGTCACTATTACAGTATAAATACCCGTCGTTGAAGCGTTGTAATTGGAAGATGTCGCACCTGCTATATCTGCAGCACCTCTCTTCCATTGATAAGTGTAGCCTGTTCCTGCAATTGCTTTCAGTTGAACAGTTCTTCCTTCGCAAAATGTCAAAGCACTTGCAGCTGCAACGTTTGCAAGCGGAACAGGATTAATTGTTACACTGACCAATGAAGATGTTGAAGAACAACCTGTGGCATTCGTGACCACAACGGAATAAGCTCCGGCTGTTGTCGCAGTATAATTTGAAGAAGTCGCGTTGCCAATATCAACACCAGCTTTCTTCCACTGATAAGTATAGCCAGTACCTGTGATCGCTTTAAGCAGCACATTTTTACCTGCGCAGAACGATAGCGGTCCTGCCGCAGCAACAGTCGCCAATGGTGGATTGACGACGTTTACAATCACTGTTTCAGAAGTTGCAGACAATCCAAAAGCATCTTTGACAAGAACTGAATAATAACCCGATGTATTTATAGTGTAGCTTGACTGAGTAGCACCGGCAATATTGACGCCTGCTTTTTTCCATTGATAAGTATAACCAACTCCTTTATTTGCATCCAGCGTAACACTTTTACCGCTACAGAACGAAATGGGTCCATTGGCGGTAACTGATGCAACAAGGTTAGGAACATCAGCCGGCGCATCGGCGATCCAAACCTCGCTTCCAAATAATTCATGCGTAGCCGCTACCAATACTTTTGCACCATATTCGAAAATCTCGGTGGGGTCAGAGCCCAAATGCCCGGGTTGAATTTCGCTCATCAACCTCGTGGCTGATTCTGCGCCGTTGCTGATCCAAACTTCCCGACCATGTTCGCCGTCATCCGCAGCAAAGAAAATATTACTTCCCACTTTTGTAAGTGCCGTTGGACTACTACCAAAGCCACCGGGATAAATATCTTTCACCATAATGGTACCGTTGCCTGTACCGTTACTTCCCCACAACTCACGACCCGATATCCCATCATTTGCAGCAAAAAGAACGACACCATTAAAGTTGATAAAAGAATTCGGATTGCTGCCTGCTGATCCACTATAAATATCTTTAACCATAACTGTAGCCGCTCCGGTGCCATTGCTTTTCCAAACTTCAATGCCATTTACACCGTCATCTGCTGCAAAATAGAGCGTGCCATTTACATTAGTCAAAAACGAAGGATTGCTGCTGTTTGCGCCAGCATTGATATTTCTTACCATCACCGTTCCTCCTTCGGTTCCGTTGCTTTTCCAGAGTTCAACGCCATTTATGCCGTCGTCTGCAACAAAATACAGAACACCGTTTACATTGGTTAAAAATGAAGGATTGCTTCCCCCACTTGCCCTGATATTTTTTACCATCACCGTTCCCCCTTCTGTTCCATCGCTTTTCCAAAGCTCAATGCCGTCTGTACCATTATCAGCAGTAAAGAATAGTACTCCGTTTACATTTACCGTGTTATCGGGGTTGCTGTTGCCCGTGTGATTAATATCCTTAACGAGCGTCGTACCTTCTTCAGTGCCATCGCTCTTCCAAAGCTCCCGGCCGTTTACATTTTCCGTAGCTGCAAAATATAGGAACTGACCAACTGATTTAAAGTGAGCGGGGTCGCTCCCGGGATTTAAAAAACTGCCGGCAGAGTTTGGATTAATATCTTTCACTGCTGTTGCATAATCACCTGTGCTTTTCCATAACTCACTACCCGAGTACATGCCTGACCTCGGAAAAAACAATTCACCATTGTGAACGGCCAGTTCCATCGTATCCCAATTACCATCAACACCGGTCTTTGTGCCCGCAAATGTGCCATCGGTCCGATATAGATGCCAGTCCATTGGAGTAAAACCATCATGATGGAAGGCAGTAAAATAGACCAGGCCACCCATTTCAACGAAATTTTGCGGATTGCTGCCTGGCGTGGGCACTATATTTTTTACGAGAACTGCGGCGTGGGGAGTTCCGTCGGTCTTTCGCAGCTCATCACCATAGATATCATCATTTCCTGAAAAGAATATGCTTCCGTTTACTTTTACGAATTCGTAACCTACATTGACTGCGGGGCCTTTGAAGGATTCCAGGAGAACTGTTCCCTGGGGAGTTCCATTGCTTTTCCATACTGCACTATAATTCGCTGCAAAATAGAGTTCGCCATCCACATTAGTAAGCGAGGAGGGATTGCTTGAACCCGGGTAGTCGGGATCCGGGTCGGGGATTATATTCTTAACGATCTTGGTCCCTGCCACCGTACCATCAGTTTTCCAAAGTTCCGCTCCTGTAGCGTGGTCATAACCACTAAAATAGATGGTTTCGTTTACGCTTACGATATTATTGCTTTCTCCATAAGGATTTTCATCAAGGTCTTTCAATAATACTGTGCCAGCCTCTGTACCATCTGATTTCCAAAGTGCATTTCCGTTAGCGTTCGTCGATGCAAAAAAATAAACGTTGCCATTAGTTGCTGCAAAATGGTCAAGGTTGGTTCCCAGATCACCCTCCTGGATATCCTTTACCATCGTTGTTCCTCCTTCAGTGGCATCAGTTTTCCAAAGCTCCCATCCGTGAACCCCATCGTTGCCCACAAAAAACAATACACTATTTATACCTATAAAGTTTTTGCCATATAGCCAGGTATTGACCTGAACATCTTTTACGAGTGAAGTTCCTCCAGTGGTGCCATCACTTTTCCAAAGCTGGTAATAAGCATTAGCATTATCATTTTCAGAAGCCCCGAAAAGCAAGAGTCCGCCAATATTGATTAGATCTCCAATCTGATCAAAGGTTTTTACAAGCGTGGTGCCGAGTGAGGTGCCGTCAGACCTCCATAATTCATCCTTATCATTGGAATTGCGGATCACAAAGTAGATAATTCCGTTGACGCCGACGAGGCTATGAGGTCTATACTTTTCATCGGTCGAATTTTTTGCGGCCGGCCAGTCTTTAAGTCGTGTGTTGCCGGCTTCAGTTCCGTCACTTTTCCATAATTCTGATGTAGCCGTGTTGGAATTGAAGATGTTAAAAAACATTATGTGGTCAACCTTCACAATGCTCCCTATTCCTTCAAAATCGGATAGTGCCTTGATCTTGATGGTTCCTTCTGCAAAGCCATTGCTTCTCCAAAGGCCTCTTGCGGGGCTACTTCCAATATTGAAAAACAGCAGCCCGTCCTTTTCGGTGAGGTTTGACGGACGAATTACATTATAAGGGATTCCGCCATTGATATCTTTCAGCAGCGTAAACGGCTGACCAGATACCTGGGATTGAAAACAAAAATTTGCAAGGACAATGAATGCTACGAAGATTTTTCCCATAGCCGAAGATTTTAAAGGTGGAGTATCGCAGGTACTTCGGCTTAGCAAAGATTGGACTTCTCAATTTATTAATAATTCCCGCGAAAACAAATGATGACAAGACATTTATTTTCAGCGGTCTCTTCTAATATATTACTGATAGGTCGAAATAAATTTCAAAGCGTAAACAAAGCCGGACGGAATTGTTAGATGTTCACAAAAGGATGCGATTTTTGACCACACTTTAAGCCCCGGACATTTCCCTGTTCACTTAAAAAAGAATAATTATATTGATTACAAAAAAAGCTTATGACTGCTAAAACAACCAACCTGCTTTATTGGATCTTTACTATTTTATTTGTCGGCCTAATGGCATTTACTGCCGTGCCCAACCTGCTTAACTCACCTGATTCGGTAAAGTTGATCCACGATCAGCTGGGATACCCCACCTATTTCGTTCCTTATATTGGCTTCGTAAAGCTGTTAGGGTGCATCGCACTTCTAATCCCCGGTCTGAACAAAATAAAAGAATGGGCCTATGCGGGCCTCTTCTTTGACCTAATCAGCTCCATCTACTCGGGCATTGCCGCATTTGGTTTTGATCCCAGGATGCTGGGAATGCTGGCGTGGATTGTACCGGGTATCCTGTCTTATTATTTTTGGAATAAAAAGAAAAGTTCAGAGTTTAAAGTTTTAGCTAACCATGATCGGGCTTCAAAAATTTGACAGGAACGATTACGATAATTTGATCAGGTGGATTAATTCTGAAGAAATGCTTATTCAAATCGCCGGCCGGCAAATGTCATTTCCCGTAACCAGTGAACAACTTGATGCCTCGCAAGCTGACCCGAACCGAAATGCATTCAGTATTATTTATACCGAGACGGGCAAATCCATTGGTCACTGTGAACTATACCTGATGGAAAATTCGGTTAAAATTGACCGTGTGATCATCGGAGATGATTCAATGAAAGGCAAAGGAATTTGTAGCCAGCTCATGGAGCTGCTTTTGGACTACGGGTTTAATGTAATGGGCCAGGAGGTGATTGAATTAAACGTGTTTACCTGGAATGCACCGGCTATCCGGTGCTATGAAACCGCAGGACTCATGAAAAATTTGGAAAAGACTATGGAATTTGAATCCAATGGCGAAAAATGGACCGCTCTTAATATGTCAATTGACAGGAAGAATTATAAAAATCTGAAATAGACCATTCTATTATTGGCCAAACTCAACTCAGGGCGCAAGGCGAACAACGGCATCATTGAACTCATCCAAAGGAAACGGCTTCTCAAAAAAGGCATCAGCTCCGTTTTCAATCGCCACATCGCGGGCAGTCCCGAAACCGGAAATCATGATTATTTTTAGCGCGGGATATTTTTTCCTGAGATAGATGAGAAAATCAACGCCATACCCATCCGGCAGCTTGTTGTCTAATATAACCAGCGACGGCAGTTGGTTTTTGAGGTATTCATCGGCGGACAGGAGACTGCTTACGTAGTCAAGTTGATAATTCCTGTCATTCAGGATCATGTCAAGGACCAAACCAATCTGGCCCTCGTCATCAACAACCAGGACTTTTTTTGATGCTATCCCGGGTTTTTCTTTTATTGTCTTTGGCATAGTGCGAATTTGAATGGGTGATTGCTACTTTGAGGATCGCTTCGGCATCCACTATGAAATTATAGCAAATTATTTGCCTTCTATAACTTTTAGAAGGGAAATTATTCAGGATGCGCCGACCGTAGCGAACGAACTAATCTATCCCGGCTCGTTTTTTGTAAATTCGGCCCACTCAATCTTTTCGTATGGCTAACTCCCCCTTTTCCCGCCGCAAATTTATTACCACCATAACGGCCGGCGCCGCTACAGTAGCTAATTTCAGCCCGTTTGAATCATTAGCCAAGTCCTCACCGGCCCCACCCTTTGTTGGTCCGGACCGGGCTATCCGGATCGTGAGTAACTACAACTTTTCAACAAAAGAGCTGGAAATCCTCCGGTCGGTGTCAAAAAATATCGAACTGCAGTTAGTGTCTGACCTGGCCTCACCGGCCATGGAAGAGGCCGAGGTCATCATTGGAAACGTCGATGGCCCGGTGCTCTCCCGGGCAAAGCAACTAAAATGGGTGCAGGTAATGCATGCGGGGGTGGAACATATGTCCAAAGAAATGATTGACCACCCGCTGGTGCTTACAAATATGCAAAGAATATTTGCGCCCGTGATTGCTGAAACAGCTATCGCCATGCTATTAAGCCTGACCCGCGGGTTGGTTCAGCATGCCATTCCAAACTTCGGTCAGAAGAAATGGTCCGGCAGTCTGCCTGCGGAAGTACAGCTTGAAGATCTCTACAATAAGACAATTGGAATTGTGGGCATGGGAGGCATCGGCTCCGAAACAGCAAAACGTCTTCATTACGGTTTCAACATGCGTGTGCTGGCAACCGATGCCAAGGCAATGCCTAAACCGGATTACGTCGAAGAATTACATGATCCGACCTGGTTTATGGAGATGGTTCCAAAGGTTGACGTGCTTATGAGTGCTGCACCCCTGACAAAAGAAACCCGGGAAATGTTTAATGATGAGGTGTTCAGTAAAATAAAGCGGAACTCTTACTTCATTAATGTAACGCGCGGTGGGCTGGTGAACCAGGAAGCCCTCGTCGATGCATTGAAAACTAAAAAGATCAGGGGTGCGGGAATTGATGTCGCCACGCCCGAGCCTTTGCCGGCAGACAGCCCCTTATGGACCTGTCCCAACCTGGTAATCACCCCTCACAATTCCGGGGCAGCAGCAATCCGACAGGAAAGGATGTTTGGACTTGTATTGGAAAACGTGAGGCGATACGCATCAGGGTTGCCTTTGATGAATGTTGTAGATAAGGAAAAGGGATATTGAGCCAGGGTAAGGGGTTGTTTTTTGTTTTTCTGCCATGGCCCCGGTCGGAACTATTTTAATGGCACAGCAATATGTTATCATAGCTGCGCAATTTTGCATTTCGTAAACCAACAACTATTAAAGATGCTTATTGAATTAAAACGCCTGGTGTGGTTTTTAGCCCTTATTATTTCCTGCACCATTGATCTTTCGGCCCAAACCATACCTGACTCCACTTTGAAAAAGATTGACGACATTTTCAAAAAATGGGATAATACATACAGCCCCGGATGCACGGTAGGTATTGTGAGAAATGATTCGCTGATCTTTTCAAAAGGTTATGGAATGGCAAATCTTGAATATGCGATCCCTAATACACCGGCCACCGTATTCCATATGGCTTCGGTATCAAAACAGTTTACAGCGTTTGCAATTGTGTTACTCGCTGCCCAGGGTAAACTAAAGCTGGATGACGACATACGCAAATGGCTTCCGTGGTTTCCTGATCTGAAAGAAAAGATTACCATTCGCCACCTCTTGAACCATACCAGCGGGATACGAGACCAGTGGCAATTGCTGGCGATGTCGGGCACAAGACTGGATGATGTCATAACACAGGCGCATATTGTAAAAATACTGAGCCAACAAAAAGCACTCAATTTTAAACCGGGTGACGAATACAGTTATTCCAACAGCGGGTTTACCATGCTGGCTGAAATTGTGAAGTCGGTAACAGGCCAAACCCTCCGTAATTTTACCGATTCGGCGATCTTCAAACCTTTGGGAATGGTCAACACTCATTTTCATGACAATTACGAGGAAGTTGAAAAAAACCGTTCTTATTCTTACCAGCGCATAGACAGCGCTAAATTTTCAAACAGCGTATTGAGCTATTCCAATGCGGGAGCAACAAGTCTATTTACCAATATTCCTGACCTCGCCAAATGGGCCATGAATTTTTATACGCACGCCGTAGCTACGCAACGTGAAATTGACCTGCTTACAGAAAAAGGTAAGTTGAATAGCGGCAAGGAATTGACGTATGCTCTTGGAATTGCTGTAGACAAGTATAAAGGATGGAAACAATATTCACATAGCGGCGGTGATGCCGGTTACAGGACTTACTTAACAGTATTACCCGATCTGAAAATGGCCTTCATGGTATTCAGCAACCTGGGAGATTTCAACACCTATGAAAAAGCCTATGCTATAGCGGACCTTTTTATAAAAGACAGTACACAGAAAAACGAAGAAATCAAAAAAAGGCCAAGAGATAGCACGGCTGCGGTTTTGAAAGATACCATGTCGCTAAAGAAATTCCTGGGCAGTTATATCAGTGAAGATGGTTTGCCATTCAGTTTTGAATTGAAAGGAAGCAAATTATATTACCAGGTATACGATCAGCGAAATTTCATGATTAAAGAGGAAAAAGATACTTTTTCCATGGCCGAGGAGCCGCAAGTTAAATTTGTTTTTGGCTTGAAAGCAAAAGATACATCCGTCAGCATTTTTACACCTGACCGCGCCTATTTTTTGTTAAAGTATACAAAGGACACATCGCAAAGCGATGAAATGCTGAAGAAATATACGGGTATATATTATTGCCCTGAGCTCGATTATAAATATGGCATCGAACTTAAGGAACATAAATTAGTACTTACCAATGCAAAATATGATGATACAAAACTAAACCTGGTGGGCACGGAACATCTCACAAGCAACTACTGGTGGATGGATCATCTGAAAATTATCCGGGACGGCAAAAATTCTATCACAGGTTTCGAGGTGAATTCAGGAAGGGTCATGCACGTGCGATTTAATAAGATTAAATAAACTAATTTCCAATGAGAGAAAAAGTAGTTCATCACAGTACGTCAAGCAATGCCGTATATGGTTTGGGGTTTATCGGGGCAGCCATATATTATATCATGAATGCGGCGGGTTTCTGGATGGGTGTAGTGGGGGTTTTAAAAGCAATTGTGTGGCCGGCCGTGCTAGTGTATGAGGCTCTTGGCAAGCTGAATGCATGAGTGAACTATCGCGATATTCCTCCGAAAAAAGATTTGCTGCAACGATGTTGCAACGCTTCGAAGGGAGATTTATTAATCAAATTGTGTCGCTGTACAACGATCGTGAATTCACAGTCTTATAGCTTCCGGACTTATGTAGAATATTTTTCCAATTGTTATTTTACTATGTTGTGAATAATTATTTTCCAACAATAAATTCTACCAGACAACCTTTTCTGAAAAGTCTCCGCTTATTATGAACACCCATGGTCTTCCACAACCATGGCAGGCATTCACTACATTTTTTTTATTTCTAAAATGTGATTTATGAAAAGACTCATGAAACGGGGTGCGTTTGTCATAAGCATTCCCGCATTACTCATCTTTCTGACACTGGTTGTTTTGACACCAGGTTGCCATAAGAATGATATAATAAAAAAGCTCAAAAATTTTGAGCAGGTTAATCTTGTGGCCAACAACGACGAATACGATGCGCCGACAGTTGAGCCAAAGTTGGTAAATGCATGGGGCCTAGCCTGGGCTCCCTCGGGCATTGCCTGGGTAAATTCAGAAGACGGGCATGTAAGCGCTCTGTTTAATGGTGAGGGCGTAGCACCGAGGATACCCGTAAATATTCCGGGGCCTGGCGGTCCTGCCATGGGCAATCCAACAGGAATCGTATTTAATGGCACAACTGATTTTATGCTCAGTAATGGTTCTGCTGCCCGCTTCTTGTTCGTAGGTGCCGACGGCGTATTGTCTGGATGGAACCCGACAGCCGGCGATAATGCGATTTTAATAAAAGATAACTCTGCCACTTCCGCTTATACCGGGCTGGCTATTGGCGTAAGTAATGGCGCCAATTTTATTTACGGAGCCGATTTCAGGGCGAACAAGATAGCAGTCTGGGACAAAAACTTTGATCCGGTAGACATGCCTTTTTCAGACCCGTCAATACCCGACGGATATGCTCCTTTTAATATACAGGCAGTCGGCGACTGGCTTTATGTAACGTATGCAAAAGTGGGTGATGATGGAGAGGAAGAAACAGGCGTAGGAAAGGGATTTGTGAGCATATTCAATACAGACGGCAGCTTTGTGAAAAGATTTGCCAGCAGGGATCTGTTGAATGCACCATGGGGAGTAGCGATGGCTGACAAAAGTTTTTTCAAAGATGACGAAGATAATTCAGGCGACAACGAAGACGGTGATTATGGAAAAACGGCGCATCACGATTCGAACAGGATACTGATTGGAAATTTCGGTGATGGTAAAATAAATGTTTATACAACTGATGGTGCATTTGTTGGCCAGTTGATTTCACACGGCCGCCCATTGGTCATTGAGGGATTATGGGCAATCGGTTTTGCCCCGGCAACCGCTACATCAATTGATCCAAACAGGCTTTACTTTACGGCGGGTCCCGAAGACGAGGAGGATGGATTGTTTGGATACCTGATAAAAAAGTAGGAGTGGGTTTTTCCTGAACAGTAGCGCCCCAAGCAATTGGGGCGTTTTTTTATCATTTTATCGGCTGGTTCCGGCCATCCTGATTTTTCGAAAATCAATTGGCTTAAGTTTGTGCGTGATTTTGACTAACAAATAAAATTGCATTCAATGAGAAACTTACTGTATTCTATCCTCATCCTATCAGCGTTTGT
>Ga0111538_10012077_pt1 | contig 11416 bp, 8 predicted proteins | sample SoiMethybrSBSTD1_FD_79669 | JGI IMG/M metagenome (GOLD analysis project Ga0111538, IMG submission 79669) | Bulk soil microbial communities from a Populus tree surrounding site in Tennessee, USA - Soil MetaG P. TD hybrid SBSTD1 (version 2)... | ecosystem: Environmental > Terrestrial > Soil > Tree... | reverse complement strand
CGAACTTCTTGCCGATCAGCCTCGGCTCGTCGGAGTAGAGGATCGTCCCGTCCTTGGACCACACCTTCACGCGGACGACCTCGTCGGTGATGATCCGGCCGAGCACGATCTCGTCCATCCGGCTGATTGCCGCCGGGTCGCCGTGCACGAGGCCGTCACGCAGGGCCGCCGTCTCGACCAGGCTCGCCTCCTCGCGCACGCGGTCCTTGGTGTCGCGCTCGGCCTCGTCGATGCCGACCTGGCGCAGGGCGAAGTAGCCGCCGACCACGACCACCACGACGGCGGCCAGGCTGGCGAGGGCGAAGCGCGCTACGGCCTGGAACACGCGTCCAATCATGTTGCACGGGGGGTCCGAAAGCCCATGCGACAAAGGTCCAATTGAAACCCCGACCGCGCCTGACCCACTCTCAGGCCACCCCACAACCGAACGGGAGAAGACCATGAAGACCCTCACACGCAACATCTCGCTGGCCTTCGCGGTCGTCGCGCTCGCGCTGGTGCCGGCCACGGCGTTCGCTCGCCACGGCGCCGACGACACCGGGTTCGAAGACAACGGCGGCCTCCGCGACGACAGTGTCAGCCACGACACCCAGCCAGATGACAACGGCGGCCTCCGCGACGACAGTGTCAGCGACGACACCCAGGCCGACGACAGCCGCGGTGGCGGCGATCGCAACGAGCAGCGCGTCGCCGGCGACTGCACGGGCAACGCGACCTCGAAGCTGAAGGTCAAGCAGGACAACGGCAAGCTCGAGACGGAGTTCGAGGTCGATCAGAACCGCAATGGCGTGACCTGGAAGGTCCGCTTCCGCCTGAACGGCGAGCGCGTCGTCAAGACGACCGCGACGACCAAGGCCCCGAGTGGCTCGTTCTCGGTCGAGCGGCGACTAGCCGACGCACCGGGCAGCGACCACGTGGTCGGCAAGGCGATCAGCCCCGGCGGCCAGGTCTGCAAGGCCGGCCTGACTATCTGAGCGGCTCGACGAATTCGAGGAAGTGGTCGAGGACCCCCTGGGGGTCCTCGACCTGTGGCCAGTGGCCGATCGCTTCGTCGAGCAGGACGACATCAGCGTCCGGAATCAGCTCGGCGTAGCGGTCGGCCAGGTGCCGTCCTGAGTTCGGGTCACACGGGCCGTCGATCAGCCGCATCGGAACTTTGGTCGCGCGCATCGCCGCGACCCAACGGTTCCGGTGGTGGGCGCGATCGATGACGAACCGCCCCACCTTGTGCGTCACACGGCGGCCGTCGTTGTAACTGAGGACCTCGCTGAGCTGCCGCCAGAGCTCGTCCGAGGGCTTCGTGTCTGGCCCGAACAGCTCGTTCACGGCTGGGCGGAGCACGCGGTCCGACAGGAAGAGCGACGGGAGCATCGCAAACAGCCCGCCGACCGGCGTCTTGGCGGTCAGAGTCTGGATGAACCGCGGCCGGTACACCTCGATGAACATGCCGCCGTTCAACCACGTGATCGACGTGAACGAGTACGGGCGATCGGCTTCACCGCGCTCCTCGTGCCGAGCCAGCATCTCCTGCACCACGCTGTCGCCGACGTCGTGGGCGAGGACATGGCACTCGCTGACGCCGAGGTGCGCGAGCAGCGCCTCGTGCATGTCCGCGTGGTCGTGGACCGAGTACTCGTATTCGCGCGGCTTCGCAGAGAATCCCATCCCGAGCATGTCAGGCGCGATCACCGTGAAGCGCTTGGTCAGCTCGGGCCAGATGTCGCTCCAGTCGAACGAGCTGAAGGGGTAGCCGTGGACCAGCAGCAGGGCCGGCCCGGTGCCCTCGCGGCGATAGAAGACCTCGAAGCCGAGGTAGTCGAAGTGCTCGCCGCGCGAGCGCCAGTCCTCGAGCTGTGCGTCCATCGCTAGCGCGAGACTACGACAGGCGCGGCACTGCGGTTGCCCCAGGCATCCTCGAGCGTGATGCTCGCGGAGTCGCCGACCTTGAGGGCGCTCTTCGACACGAAGTGGCCGGTGGCGTCGGGCTTCAGGGTCTCCTTCTTGCGACCGCCCTTCGCCCGCGTGATCTCGAGCGTCGCGTTCACGGCGCCGGTGGCGTCGAGCCACGGACGGAACGAGCAGTCGAGGCAGTAATGCTCGATGTTGTCGAGGCTCGTGCCCGAGTAGCCGCGCGTCGGGTCGAGGAAGGTCGCGCCGGTGGCCGCAGGGTCGGCGGCCATGTCGGGGAAGTCGACCGGCCCGATCGTGAACGCGATCGGCGCGTTGCCCGCGGCGAGCGGCGGCCGCGCGGTGCTGCGGACGGTCTGCTCCTCGAGGGTGGAGGTCGGTCCCGCGGCGAATGTGACGTGCCCGTCGGGGTCGAGCTTCGCGTCCGCGGCGGCGAGGCCGCTCCACGGCGCCACCTCGAACGGGTCGGATACGCGCTCGTACTCGGCGTCCCCGCCGCCCTGGCGCCACTTCCCGTTCACGACGAAGCGGTAGATCCCGGCCGGGGTCGCCTGGTACGTGCGCCCCTGCGGGTCGACGAGCGGGAACTGCGAGACGAACGCCTCGAAGGTCGCGGTCCAGTTCCAGACCTGCCCACCGGCGCGGTAGGTGGCAATCCCGTCGGGCGAGCTGCTGGGGTACGCGACGGTGACGGGCACCTCACCGGTCTGGTCGGCGAACGTCTCCCAGCCGTCGCCGACCTTGCGCTCCACGCGCACGACCGGATCGTCGGTGTAGTTGTTGCCTCCGACCCACGTGAACGTGGCGGCGTCGAAGCGCTCGATGCCCTTCGGCTGCGTCACGATCGGGGCGTCGCCGGTCCCGTCGTCGGGGAGCGTCGCGTCGTAGGCCTGGACTCCCGCGGCGGCGGCCTCGCCCACCGCCCGCACCTTCGCGTCCTCGGCCTGCTGGTCAGCGGCCTCCTTGGCGATCATGGGCGCCCAGGCCGGATCGGCCTTGTCCGGGACGGTCTCGCCGTCGATTTTGGCCAGCGACTCGTCGTCGCCCTTCAGCGCATGGCCCATCCGCGTCAGGCGCGTCGCGTAGTAGTCACTCGAGTGCGGGCCCCACCCCGTCAGCGCCTTGCGGTAGTGGTCGTGGCTCATGAAGTCGCGGTAGGTCGCGATGTAGCCGTTGTAGTCGTTGGCCATCGAGATCGTGGCCGTGATCGTGTAGCCGCGGTCGCGCGCGAACTCCGGCGACTGGACGGTGCCGCCGCGCACGTCGGTGTCGTCGTGGGTGTAGTTGCCGCGGATCTTCTGGAGGTCGGTGGGCTCCGATTCGGCCATCGGGCCGCAGCCGAGCTCGTTGCACGTCGGGTCGTCCCAGCCCGCCGCGTCATTTCGGATCTGGGCGCGCATGTGCTGCGCGATGCGGTCGGAGATCGTCTCGGTGTGCGCCGGGCTCGGGTCGTCCCTCAGGGTGCAGGTCCACGTCCCCGTCCCCGAGCCGTCGTCGGAGTGCGTGCCGTCGTCATTCGGCACGCACTTGAGCGCGGGGTCGGCGTTCGGCGAGGTGGGGTCGTAGCCCAGGTACTCGTTGCCCGGCACCGTGTCGGTGCGCGTCTTGATGTTGAAAGCCTGGTCGGCCCACTGCTCGCACGAGCAGACGGTGAAGAGGATGTCGCCCAGCCGGAACGCCTGCATGTGAACCCCAAGCGTGTCCTCGAGGCCGGTGTAGGAGGGCGCCGAGTAGTTCTCGGGGATCGGGATGCCGAGCTCCTCGAAGTCGTCGGTCGTCAGGCCGGGGAACTCGGCGCCTGCCTGCTCGAAGATCGGCCGCGCCGTGCTGCCGGCGGGCACCTCGGTGCAGTCGGGCAGCCCCACGACAGGGATGCGCGGGTTCCCGGACAGCGCGGCGTCGGTACGGCACGAGGAGACACCCGGGTACGGATGCGAGACGGGGCCGCCGAACCACCGGTTCTCCATCGCCACCGGGAAGTCGCTCATCCACGGAACGAAACGCTCGCTGTAGGGCGTGCCGCCGTACATCGACGGCCGCGCGTCGGGCGTCGGCCGCTGCGCGCGGATGTTGTTCACGTTCTCGATGACGCCGTCGGCCAGGAGCCTGCCCGCCCACTCCATCTGCTGGTACTGCGCGTGGTTGAAGACCGCGCGGTCGTGAACGGGGTGCCAGCGGTCCTCCTCGACCTCACTCGTGCCGGTGGCGTTCTGAGTGAAGATCGACACGCCGCCGACACTGCGGTCGACGATTCGCTGGGCGACCGTGGGGTACTCGCCCGAGATCAGGTCGTAGCCCTCGAGGTCCTCCGGGTGCTGCCCGATGTTGACCACCGTCGACAGCGGCTTCGGATTCGCCGGGTCGTCGACGTTCTCGAAGCGCACCACCGTCAGGTCGTGGTCGGTGTAGGAGCGCGGGAAGCCCGAGGTCCCGCCGTCGTCGGCGATGCCCGGGCCCATCGGGTTCTTGTGGAACTTGTCGAAGTAGCTGACCGTCCCGCTGACGCGGACGTCGTGCATGTCGTCGAGCGCGCGCTTGATGGCCTCCGCGTTGCGGTGCGCGTAGTAGTCGAAGAAGCGGAAGTCGAACACGTCCTGGAACGCCCAGACGCCCCAGTCGAACGACGAGTACGACGGCGACGAGTGGTTGTGCGTCACGGAGAGCGTCAGGTTCTGCTCGTTGATCGTGCCGCCGGTCTGCTCGTCGAGGAGTTGCGCCGTCCGCCGCCATAGGGCGTCCTGCGGGATGTAATGGTCGTCGCTGACGAGCGCGATGTAGTTGTCGTCGGCGCCCTTGATCACGAGTGCGCGCACGCTCTCGCGCGCCTGCACGCCGTAAGACGCCTGGTTCTTGACCTGCTGGAGATGGGGGTCGGCGTTCCCGTAGCCGCCGTCGCGCGTCGAGGCGTACTGGCCGGCCGAGTTTCCCACGTGGTAAGTGCCGTCCACCACAGCGGCACCCGCGCGCACCTGCCCGGCCCACGCGGACGAGGCCGGGACCAGTGTGATCGCAGCCGCAACGAGGGCCAGCGCGAAACGGTTCACAGCACACCTAACGTTCTAGAAGGTCAGTGCTTGCGCTTGGCGCGCGCTACGCGGAGACTGCGACAGGAGCGGCGTCGCGGGCGACCAGCTCCTGCTGGAGCGCGCGGCGGCCGCGGTGGTGCAGACCGTGGATCGAGTCCTCGGACTTGCCGAGGTGCGCCGCGATCTCGCCCGGCGACCAGCCGGCCACGTGCCGGAGCACGACGACCTCGCGCTGCTCCTCGGGGAGCTCGGAGAGCGCGTCGCGGAGGGTGAGCGACAGCGACGACGCCTGCTCCTCGTGCCCCTCATCGACCGCGAACGTGTCCTCGCACGGCACCGCGCGGCGGCGGCGGATGTGGTCGATGGCCATGTTGTGAGTGATCCGGAGCAGCCACGACGAGAACGGGACCGAGCGCTGCTCGTACTTCTCGATCGAGCCCATCAGCCGTGTGAACACCTGCTGGGTGACGTCCTCCGCCTCGTGCTCGTCGCGGACGATGCTGCGGGCATAGCCGTAGACGTTGTCCGCGAACCGCAGATACAGGTACCGGATCGCGTCCTGGTCGCCCTGCTTGGCCCGGACGATGACCCGCGCGAGCTCCTGAGGCGAGCGATCCTCGTCGAGCTTCTGCTTGCGGTGGAAGCGGCCCTCGTTGAGAGTGGAGTAGCGGTCGAGCAGGTGCTGCATCAGGTGTGTCCCTCCTGTGTGTGAGTCCTTGGGGGCCTGCCCTCCCCTGGACGATGCGAGCAACTTAAGTACCGCTCCTTTGGCGCCGATTAGGTGTCTTGTTAGTTGCGAATTAGCGAGCTAACAAATTTGTTGTAACCCAAAATAGGGACACTGGACCAGGATGAGGAGTATGATCGCCGCAGGGTCGACTCGATGGACTCGGACTCGATGACGACCGGCGCCAGGGACGGGTCCGGACACACGGACGACGTCTTCACACGCCTGCCCTACGGCGTGGTCGTCGTCGAGCCCGGTGGGCTCGTCAGCGCGAGCAATCCCTGCGCTCAGGGCTACCTCCCCGCGCTGGAGGGCGGCGAGGCGACGCACTGCGCGGAGCTGCTGGATTGCATGGCCCCCGGCGGCCCCTGCGCGGACGGCTGCCTGGCCGAGCGCGCAGGGCGATCCGAGACCCCCCTTCCCGAGATCCGCATCGACACGCGCAGCCCCGGCGGCGTCAGCGCGCTCTGGGTGACCGCCGCCCCGCTCGGCGACGGCCGCTCCCTGCTCCACCTTCGCCCCGGCGACGCGCGTGACCGCCGGCGCCGCAGCGACCCGCACTGGATCAGCGGACCGCGCCTGCGGATCTCGGCGTTCGGGCGCATGCACGTCGACAGCGCCGAGGGGCCGCTGGGAGGAAAGTGGCTGCAGCAGCGCCCAGGACACGTCCTGAAGTACCTGGTCTGCGAGCGCAACCGGGTCGTGCACGCCGAGGAGATCGCGGAGGCGCTGTGGCCGGGCGCCGGGCCGACCGCGCTCAACAACGTGCGCCACTTCATCCACGCGCTGCGCGACAAGCTCGAGCCGGACCGGCCCAAGCGGGCTCCGTCGTCGTTCATCGCCGCGGTCCAGGGCGGCTACGCGATCGACCGCCGGCGGGTGCAGATCGACGCCGACGAATTCGAGGATGCGGCGAAGAAGGGCATCGACGCGGCGCGGCGCGGAGCCACCGACGAGGCCGAGGCGGAGCTGGGCAAGGCACTCTCGCTCTATCGCGGCGACTTCCTGTCTGACGAACCGTACGCCGAGTGGGCGTACCTGGAGCGCGACCGGCTGCGCGGGGTAACCACGCAATGCCTGCGCCTGCTGGCCACGATCTTCGCCAAGCGCGACGACATCGACGCCGCCGCGAGCGTGCTCGAGCAGCTCGCCGAGCTCGAGCCGTACGACGCCGAGGTACACAGGCAGCTGCTGACGGCATGGCTGCGCCTGGGGCGCCGGACCGAGGCCGCGCGCCGCTACACCTCGTTCCGCATGCGGATGCTGCGCGAGTTCGGCGAGGAGCCGGACTTCGAGCTGGCCGAGCTCACGCAGACGGCCGCGCGGGCGCGCTCTCTCTAGCGCCAGTTATCCCCCGTACCTGCGTTAGGTCGTTTATGACCCATACGGGCAAGGGACTACTGCTCGCAGCGTCCACACGCGACGACGAGCTCACGGCGCTCGCGGGCGGGCGCGCGGCACACCGGCTGCCCGTCGCGAACCGGCCGCTGCTCTCGTACGGGCTTGCCGCAATGCAGGCGTCCGGAGTCGAGGACGTCGCGGTGATCGTGTCGCCCGGGACCGCGGAGGACGTGCGCGGGCTACTCGCGGGCAGCACCGACGGGATGATGCGGATCGCCTGCCTCGACGCGGGCGAGCCGCAGGGCCTCGTGCACGCGCTTCGCGCGGCCACCCACTTCCTGGACGACCGCCCCGTGATGGTGCACCTTGGCGACGCGCTCGTCTCGCAGCCGCTGCCGCCGCTCTTCGACGAGCTCGAGGTCGGCGCTGCCGACGCGATCTTCCTGGTGCGCAACGCCGCCGAGTTCGGGGGGCAGATGCCGACACCGGGCCTGCGCCCGCTGCGGTTGGTCGACGACAAGCCGGTTCCGCCGGGCGAGCAGGCGCTCACCGGCGTCTTCGCACTCGGGCCCGCGGCCATCGACGCCGCGCTCGCGCTTCCGGACGACGCCGGCGTGACCGAGATCGTCCGCGCGGTCAGCGACACCGGCCGGCTCGAGACGCGGATCGTGAACGGCGCGTGGAAGTACACGGGTGAGGTCGACGGGCTGCTCGCGGCGAACCGGATGGTCCTCGACACGATCGAGCCCGACCTCGCGGGCTGCGACCTGTCGCAGGCGCGCATCGAGGGCCGGGTCCAGGTCCACCCGACCGCCGTGATCGAGCGAAGCACGATCCGCGGGCCCGCCGTGATCGGCCCGCGTGCCGTGCTCCAGGACGCGTTCGTCGGGCCGTACAGCGCGGTCGGCACGGAGGTTCGCCTCGAGGGCGCGGAGCTCGAGCATTCGATCGTGCTCGACCACGCTGTGATCAGGCACATCGGGCACCGGCTCGAGGACAGCCTGGTCGGCAGCGGCGCGACCGTGACGCGCGACTTCGCCTTCCCCTCCGGCCTGCGGCTGCGCGTCGGCCGCCGGGCCGAGGTCCTGCTCGCCTAGGCGCGGCCGTACACAGGGATCGCCGCGCCGCTCGTGACGGCCGCGTCGTCGGACACGAGGAAGCGGACCACCTTCGCGATCTCGGCCGGCTGCACCCACTTGGAGAAGTCCGCATCGGGCTCCGCCGCCCGGTTCGCCGGCGTGTCGATCACGCTCGGCAGGATCGCGTTCGCGCGGATGCCGTCGGCGCGGTAGTCGGCGTCGAGCGCCTGGACGAACGCCAGCACGGCAGCCTTCGACGTCACATACGCGGCCGCCCCCGGGAACGGGCGCAGGGCGGGCCGCGCCGACACGCCGACGTAGGCGCCGCCCCCGCGCTCGACCAGCCGCGGCATTGCTGCGCGCGCGAGCAGGAAGCCCGGTCGCAGGTTGAGCTGCAGCAGCCGCTCCCAGTCGTCGGGATCCATCTCGTGCACGCGCGGCCCGGCCGCGAAGCCGCCGACCAGGTTGACCACCGCGCCCAGATCGTCGACCCCGTTCACCGCGTCGTGGACCGCACTCGGATCCATCAAGTCCGCTTGGACGAGCGACAGGCCATCCTCTTCGACGACGCGCTCGCGCTCCCGCTCGACCACCCAGGTGGCGGTCACGGGGTACCCCGCGTCGAGCAGCTCGCGGAGCACCGCGCCGCCCAGTGCGCCCGTCCCGCCGGCCACGAGAACCGCGTGCATGCGGCCACTCTAAGCGCCCGGAGCCGTCCGGCGTCGGCCCTAAGTTGGGCCGCCCGATGGAGCAGGCGATCCTCATACCGACCCTCGCAGAGAAGGTCTTCGCGCGCGACCTCGCGGACGGCCAGCAGGTCGAGACCGCCTTCGTCGTGCGCGACGTCAGCCGCCGCGCCAAGCGCAACGGCGACGCGTTCCTGAAGCTCCAGCTCGGCGACGTCACGGGCCGCGTCGAGGCGGTGTGCTGGGACGACGTCGACGCCATCGCCGAGGCATCGCTGCCCGGCAAGGTCGTGATGGTCCGCGGCACCTACTCGGTCGACGACCGCTACGGGTCCACGCTGACGGTGCGCGAGCTGCGCGCGGCGGGCGACGGCGAGTACGACCCCCAGGACCTGCACGAGTGCGCGCCCATCCCGTTCGCCCAGATGGAGGCCGACCTGCGCGAGCTGATCGGCACCGTCCAGTGCCCGCATCTGCGTGGCCTGCTCGAGCGTTGCTTCGCGCCGGAGGGCCCGATCTGGCAGCGGTGGAGCGTGTGGCCCGCGGCCAAGCACTACCACCAGGCCTACCGCCACGGGCTGCTCGAGCACTGCCTCTCGGTCGCCCAGGGCGTCAGCGCGATGGCGGCCACCTTCGGCGGGCTCGACCGCGACGTGGCCGTCACGGGCGCGATCCTGCACGACATCGGCAAGATCGAGGCGTACCAGATGGACGGCGAGGCGATCGACCTCTCGGACGCCGGCAAGCTCCAGGGTGAGATCCCGCTCGGCTACCACCTCGTCCGGCGCGAGATCGAGGAGATCCCCGGCTTCCCGCCCGAGACGGCCCAGGCCGTCCTTCACATCATCCTGGCCCACCACGGCTCGCTCGAACACGGCAGCCCCGTGGCCCCCTGCACGCGCGAGGCGACGCTCGTGCACATGATCGACAACCTCGGCGGCAAGCTCGGCAGCTTCGACCGGCTCGAGAAGGCGCTCGGCGACGGCGAGCGCTGGTCGCGCTTCGACCGCGCACTGGACGGCTCGGCGTACTTCGCGCGCCGCGACGCCGCCTAGCCAGCCCGCACCTCCCAGGGTGGTGTGACCGAGGCGTCCGTGCCGAACTCGGCGAACAGCAGCGGGGTGAGGACCTCAGCTCGACGGACCGTGGTCGCTCGCTGTCGTCCTGCGACCACGAAGTACCCGAGCCGAACGCTGCGGCATTTCGTGCATGCCATGGCTGCATCAAGTGCCGCAGCGAGAAACCGGCGATCCCTACCCAGCCTCGGGCGCCGCCCCCTCACACACCGCCGGCGAGTCCTAGCCAGCCCGCAAAGAGCGGAAAAGCGCGCGCACCGGTTACTCAACGGCGCTCGGCGTGCGTTTCCCTTCCTTATGCTCGGTTAGATCCGCGGGCATCCTGCCCGCGCTCTGATGACCTAGCTCGGCCTCCGGCCTCACATTCGATGGCAAAAGACACCGAAAAGCTCATCCGGCAGCTGTCGCTGATCTCGTTCCTGATGGCCGAGCGGCGCTCGGTGACCGCACTCGAGATCAAGCAGGAGGTCGAGGGCTACTCGGGGATGAACGACGACGCCTTCGCGCGCCGCTTCTACGCGGACCGCGCGGAGCTCGAGTCGCTCGGGATCGACCTCAAGGTCGACAAGCCAGCCGACGGCTCGTACGAGGCCGAGAGCTACACGCTGCCGCCGGAGAACTTCTACCTGCCGTCGATCGAGTTCTCGGACGCGGAGCTCGGCGCGCTGCGGATGGCGCTCAGCCTGCTGGACGGCGAATTCGCCTACGCGGAGCCGCTGCGGCTCGCGCTCCAGCAGCTCTCGTGGGGGAAGCCGTCGCCGCTCGGCACGGGCGAGAACCAGCCGGTTGCGCTCGCTCAGACCGCCGAGGCAGGCGGGCGCGAGCTCTCGCAGCGGCTGTCGAAGGTGGAGACGGCGATCTTCCGCCGCAAGACGATCGTGTTCGACTACTACACGATCGGCCGCGACGCCGAGGAGAAGCGCAAGGTCGACCCGTACCAGCTCCTCTACCAGCGCGGACAGTTCTATTTGATCGGGTACTCGCACGAGCGCCAGGACATCCGCGTCTTCCGCCTCTCGCGCATCCGCGGGAAGGTCTCCTACTCGTCCAAGGCGGAACACGACTTCTCGCGCCCGGACGAATTCGACCATCGCTGGTACGCGACCCGCACCGACTGGCAGCTCGGCGAGCCGGAGGGCACCGCTCGGATCTGGCTGTCGAGCCGCGTCGACTGGCTGATCGAGCGCCACTACGGCCACGCGGGCTCTCTCCAGCCGGCGGCCGACGCCGACGACGCCCCGGCGGAGGGCTCTGTGTTCGAGACCGAGTACGCCGATCCGCGAGCGATCGTCCATTGGGTGCTCGAGCTGGGCGATCGTGCACGGCTGCTTGGGCCGCCGGAGCTGGTCGACCTCGCCGCGGAGCGAATCGAGCTGATCGTCGATCGCCACAGCGGCGCGTTCGAGACCGCCAAGCCGAAGACCCGCACGACGGAGCGGCCCGAGCCCGAGGCGGACGACGGCAAGAGCGACTCGCCGATCCGGCCGGAGCGCTTCGCGCGGCTCGTAACGCTCGCGAGCATCCTCATCCAGGCCGCCCGCGAGGGCACGAAGCTCGACGTCGCACCGCTCTG
>Ga0111538_10012076_pt1 | contig 11416 bp, 10 predicted proteins | sample SoiMethybrSBSTD1_FD_79669 | JGI IMG/M metagenome (GOLD analysis project Ga0111538, IMG submission 79669) | Bulk soil microbial communities from a Populus tree surrounding site in Tennessee, USA - Soil MetaG P. TD hybrid SBSTD1 (version 2)... | ecosystem: Environmental > Terrestrial > Soil >... | reverse complement strand
TCGTACGACAGACCCGCAACCACCGGCATCAACGCGAGGCGAATCAGGAAGTTCAACAACAGCGAATCAAACTTGATTACCGAAAACAAAATGATTGCTACCAGCATCACGACCATCAGAAAACTCGTGCCGCAGCGCGGATGCTGGCGTGGTTGCGGACGCGCGTTATCGACGGTCAACGGCAGACCCGCTTCCCACGTGAATACTGTCTTGTGTTCGGCGCCGTGGTATTCAAACACGCGGCGGATGTCCTTCAACAACGAGAAGCTGACGATCATGATCAGAAAGAACGTCATGCGAATCAGCCCGTCGATGAGGTTGAAGGCGACAGACGGTCGCACCGGATGCAGGTAAGTCTTCACTGTGGTCCAGGCGTCTTCGTACCACGCTTCGTTCGCTGGTTCCGAGGCAACGGCGCCGGGAGTAACCGGCGCAGTCACTGCGGCGGGCGCGGTGGCCCAACCAGCGGCGATGAAGAGCGCGTTCGTCAGTAACAATGGAGCAGCGACGAAGAGCAGGATGTTGAAGATCAGCGCGAAGACTATCGAACCCGCGGCCGCGGCCGTTGTTCCTTTCTTTACCTCGTCTTTGGACCGCTTCTGAGTCGGAACCGGAAACAGTCCGGGAACGGCGCCGGTCAGTCCCGCGAAATCTCCTTCGCCCTCGATCACTGCGGGCGAAAGCGCAACCTTCACTTCTTCTGTCTTCGCTTCTTCGACTTCCGCAAACGCCTCGTTAGCAGAATAATTGAGCGCCTTGATTCCGAGACCCATCGATTGGATCAGCACCGCACCGCCACGCAAGACCGGTAACTTCAGTATCGGATACTTATCGCTCCACTTGGGCAGGCGCGCGGCAGTGTTGACGATCGTGCCGTCAGCTTTGCGGACGGCGATGGCGTAGGCATTCGGAGTGCGCATCATGACGCCTTCGATAACCGCCTGGCCTCCGACGATCAGATCTCGTTCTGGTGTGCTCATATCAAAAGTCGAATTACGGTTACAAAAATGCCGGCGTTGGATGTAGTTCGCGGGCTGCGAACTACCGACTCACGCCGGCGTTTAAGAGTTGTACTGGCTAATGCTGTGGAGTGGCGGTGGTTTCGGCAGCGGGTTTCTTGCCGTAACGCTTGTTAAAGCGATCGACGCGTCCTGCGGTATCGACCAGCTTCTGTTTACCCGTGAAGAAGGGGTGGCAAGCCGAACAGATTTCGACGTGCAGGTCGCCCTTCTTGGTAGAGCGAGTCTTGAATGTCTCGCCGCACGCGCAGGAGACGGTAATTTCAACGTATTCGGGATGAATTCCTGGTTTCATTTCTTATCACTCTCTATAGGCGGCCCCCGGCCGCATTTTCAAACACGCCATGATAGGGGTCGGGGCGCGCGATCGTCAAGTAATGGACTGCTTCTCTGCGGCCCTCTGCGTATCTCTGTGATCTCTGCGTTAAATGCCGTATAGACGCAGAGACCGCAGAGATACGCAGAGGGCCGCAGAGAAGCAATCACTTCTTCCTGGTGTTTCGCTCCCAGAAAACCCGATCTGCATACCCCTGAATCGATCGGTTCTGAGATGCGAGTTCGAGGCGCTTCGCAGCCAAACAACAATACGTCTCGTCGATTTCGACGCCGAGGTAGTGTCGGCCGAGCTTTTTAGCGACGACGGTTGTTGTTCCTGATCCGTTGAACGGATCGAAAACGAGATCACCCTCGCGTGAGCTCGCAAGAATCACTTTCGCCAGCAACTTCTCCGGTTTCTGCGTCGGATGATCTGTATTCTCCGGCATCGACCAATACGGCACCGTCAGATCCGTCCACAGATTCGACGGATGTGTCAGCCGGAAACGCCCGTTTTCACTCTCCGTCCAATCTTTCGGCGCGCCGTTCCGGTCAGTGTACGGCGCAATCACCTGCCGCTTGAGCATCACGGCCTCGACGTCGAAGTAATAATCGTCACTAACCGTGAAAAACCAAATGTCTTCCGAACAGTTTTTCCAATTCGACTTCGCCCCGCGACCTTTTTCGCGCTCCCATGTGATCCTGTTCTGAGGAATGAAATACTTCTCGCCGACGCGGTGAATCGCAGCCGAGCAGCGCCAGTCGCCGCAGATGTAAACAGAAGCCGTCGGTTTGAGTACCCGGACAGTCTTAGCCAGCCATGAATCCAGCCATTCCGCGTATTCGTCAATCGATGTTTTTCTGAATTTTCGATCGTTGAAACTCTTATTCAGATTGTAAGGCGGATCGGCAAACATCAGATCGACGCACTCGGGAATATTCCGTAAGGCGGCAAAAACGTCCTGACACACGAGCTTATCGCGCAGATCATCAATGATTGCCGGAGAGTTTAGCTTCGCAAGAGCGGGCTGATAACGGGCAAGATCTTCATCTGACAATGTCAGAGTTCTATTTGCAGGGGCGCGACTCATAGCAACAAAGCCGTAGATTACACAGTTCCGCGCAATCTGTGGATGGCTTTAAGAAAAAATTTGCTATAATCCGGTTTCGCTTTCATCTCTTATTCGCTGTAAAAGCAATGTTCACAACGGTTGTCTCCCCATCGTCGCGGAGATAATCTGACCGGTCTAATGTCAGAAGACACCAAGCAACCTGGTTCGGAAGAACCCACACCGCCGGGCGTCTCAGATGCTGAGGCGTCCGGCACGCCACCACCATCAGCAATTCCCCCCGCAGGTACGCTCGCAGGCGCCGACGCCGAAAAGGCGGCGATGGTCGAGCAGGCAAAGTCGCGCGTGGCCGCCGTGAAGGAGTCGTTGCAGGACCAGCCGGCAGCGGGCGCGCCGAAACCTCCAGTCAAAAAGAAAGAAGAAGGTCCGAAACCTACCGATGCGAGCGGTCATCCGCTCGTCAAGAAACTGAAAGCGCAGTTTGGCGAAGCTGTCGGTGACGCGTCCGAGTTCATCGGTCAGCTTTCGATTACGGTTGACGGCGCGCGCATCGTTGAGATCTGCGACTTTCTTAGACTCGATCAGGACACGCCTTTCAATTACCTTTCAGATCTGACGTGCGTCCACTACCCGGATCGTTGGGATGCGCCGTTCGAGATCGTCTACAACCTGTTTTCAATTCCGACAAATGAGCGGGTCCGACTGAAGGTTCGCACGAGTGACACGGTCGATAGCGTGACTGGTGTTTGGCCGGCGGCTAACTGGCTCGAACGGGAGGTGTTCGACCTGTTCGGCATTCGCTTCGCAGGTCATCCGGATCTGCGACGGCTGCTTTTGCCACCTGATTGGGAAGGTCATCCGCTCCGAAAGGATTATCCGCTCGAGTTTGTGGAGAATGCCTGGACCGAACAGCACCTGCCGGTGATGTCTGAGGTGGAGATGGAGCAGTTGCACCAGCGGCGCGCTTACGGTCTCGAGATACTTTCAGTGCCGCAGGAACGCTTGATGCGCGAGATCTTTCGCGGCGGCAAGGAAGTCATGCCGAAAGATAAATGACACCAAAAGAGATCGCCACTCATTACGACGCGAAAGTCTTTGATACGGCCGATGCGGCCAAGGTGGCAGGGTTTGTTTTGACTGAAACTGCGGCGCCGCGAAACGTTTGGAACAAAGCGAGCGCTGCGAGTGCGATTGTGCTGAAGCTGGTTGAGCAGAGAAACAGTGGGGAAGCGGAAGAGATTGGTTTGGTGATCGAGCCATTCCGCGTCACCGGATGTTATAAGCCAAAACCAGCAGAGGTCCCCGCAGCTTGAAGGATCATTGGTCATATATCATTTACCATTTGTCATTTGTCATTTTCTTCGGAAGCCGGAGGTCCGCAATGAAAAATGACAAGTGTCAAATGATATATGACCAATGATTCCGTCTTACGAAATTAGAGTATGCACCAGGTAGAGATCGCGACAACACAGGAAACACTGCTCGACAGCCCAGAGATGGTGCTGAACATGGGGCCGCAGCACCCGTCCACACACGGCGTGCTTCGCGTGGTCCTGCGGCTCGACGGCGAAACCGTCATGGACCTCGATTGCGACATCGGTTACCTGCACCGCGGCATGGAGAAGATCGCAGAGAACCGGATGTACACGATGATCGCGCCTTACTGGGATCGTCTCGATTACATCGCCGCCGTCTCGAACGGCCTCGTTTGGGTCGAAACCGTCGAGCAGATGATGGGTCTCGCCGTTCCACCGCGCGCACACTACCTGCGCACGATTCTGACCGAGCTCAATCGCATCGCATCGCACCTGCTGTGGCTCGCAACGCACGCGCTCGACATCGGCGCTGTGACCGTCTTGCTGTGGGCGCTGCGCGAACGCGAAGAGATCTTGAAGATATTCGAGCGACAGTTTGGCGCGCGTCTGACGTGTCACGCGTGGCGCGTCGGCGGCATGCCGAACGATGCGTACGACGATTTCAACAAAGACGTGCGCCAGTTCGTCAACAACTTCCCGAAGCGTCTCGACGAATACGAGACGGTGCTTTCCGAGAATCGCATCTGGTTGAGTCGAACCGTCGGCATCGGCGTCATCTCTGCTGAAGACGCGATTGCGATCGGATTGTCGGGTCCGGCCCTTCGCGGTTCCGGCGTCGCGTGGGATGTGCGTAAGTCTCGACCGTACGCCGCATACGCCGACATGGATTTCGACATTCCGCTCGGCGAGAACGGCGATACTTATGATCGATACCTCGTGCGACTGGAAGAGATGCGACAGTCGCGCCGCATCATCGATCAGGCGCTTGAAAAACTTCCCGATGGTCCAGTGAACGCGAAGTTGCCGAAGATCGTGAAGCCGCCGGCCGGCGATTACTACCACTCGATCGAAGGACCCAAAGGCGAGATAGGTTGCTACATCGTTTCCGACGGCAGCGCGCAGCCCTGGCGCGTGAGAGTGCGTCCGCCATCATTCATCAACCTGCAAGCGTTGAAGCAGATGTGTGTGGGACACCTCGTCGCCGATGTGGTCGCGATTATCGGTACGCTCGACATCGTTTTAGGAGAGATTGATCGCTAACCAACGATGATTCTTCTATCCCCTATAAACGTTCTCAACGATCTCCTGCAGAGTCTCGGACTCAGCGCCGACGCGATCAACTTTTTTGTTTGGCCGTTGATTCAGATCGGGCTGGTGGTGACGCTGGTCGCGCTCTGGGTGGCTTACGCGACCTATCTCGAGCGCAAAATCTCGGCGTTCATGCAGGCGAGGCTTGGTCCGATGCGAGTTGGGCCATGGGGACTGTTGCAGCCCATCGCAGACGGAATCAAGCTCCTGACTAAAGAAGACTTCATTCCGGAAAGCGCCGATCGCTGGATCTTCTTTTTCGCGCCTTATATCGCGGTCGCTTCGGCGTTCATCGTGTTTTCGGTGATTCCGTTTGGTCCGGATTGGGCGGTCATCGCAGACGTAAATATTGGCCTGCTGCTCGTGCTCGCGGTTTCGAGTGTCGGCGTGCTCGCGCTGATTCTTGCGGGCTGGTCGTCGAACTCAAAGTACGCGTTGCTCGGTGGATTGCGCTCGAGCGCGCAGATGGTCTCGTATGAAGTGGCGATGGGGTTGTCGCTGATCGGCGCGTTGATGTTTGCGCGGACGCTCTCGCTCTCGGGCATCGTCGCTGCGCAGGGATCAGATTCGATCTGGTTTGTTCTTTATCAACCAGCAGGATTTATGCTGTTTCTGATCAGCGGCATCGCTGAAAACAATCGCGCGCCGTTCGATCTGCCGGAAGCGGAGTCGGAGCTCGTCGCGGGTTTTCATACCGAGTACTCGGGCATGCGCTGGTCGCTCTTCTTCATGGCCGAGTATGCGGCGATGGTAGTCGTTGCATCCGTGGCGACGACGGTATATCTCGGTGGCTGGTATTTCCCGTTTGTTTATCGGCTCGAGACCAGCGGACATCACAACTTGTTTGTGATCGTCAGCCTGTTAGTCTTTCTAGTTAAGGCTTCGCTCATCCTGTACTTCTATTTCTGGCTGCGCTGGACGTTGCCGCGTTTCCGCTACGACCAGTTGATGGACATCGGTTGGAAGTGGCTGATTCCGTCGGCGCTGATCAATATCGTGTTGTCGGGATTTGCAATCTTCGCGGTGCAGGCTTTAGATGGTTACAGAGGGCTGAAGACGATCGAGTCGCTCAATAACGGGTTGAATCTGACGGCCACCGGAAAAGGCATCATGATCGCTTTTGGCCTGGTGGGTCTGTTCGTAACCGCGACGCTCCTCTCGCGAATCAACTGGCGCTCGCGCGATTTCAATCTGAAGACGCAGCGCAGAAATATCAGGCTGGTGAATTTGCCGAAAGGCAAGCCGGCAGTGCAGCCAGGGAATTAAATATGCCATTAGTCAAGACTCCAAAACCGACGTTCGCACAGAAGCTCAAACGCTTCTTCATGATCGACCTGATCAGGGGGCTTGGGCTGACGCTGAAATACAACGTTGGCGCGCTCACTGATAAAGACGCCGTGGCGGGCAAGGGAATTTATACGGAACAGTATCCGAAGGTTCGTCCCGACGTCGCGCCGCGTTTTCATGGCGCGCCGCGTCTCAATATGGATCCCGAGACGCACGACACGCTCTGCATCGCCTGCAATCTCTGCGCAATCGCGTGTCCGGAGGATTGCATCGACGTGATTCCGATGGACGTCGAGATCATCGTTGCGGGCAAGCCGCGGCGAAAGAAGGTGCTCGACGAGTTTATCTTCGACACGTCGCGATGCATGTTCTGCGCGTTGTGCCAGGAGGCTTGTCCGACGTCGTGTCTGGAGTTGACGCAGGACTTCGAGCTCGCGACCTATTCGCGCGCGGGCTTCGTCTGGAACCGCGAAATGCTCGAGCAAGGGCGGGAAACGGTGAAGTACACAAGCTAATTTTGGGCCACAAAAAGGCACAAAATCACAAAATGAAAATCGATTCAATCCTTTTAAGCTTTAACTCTTTTGTGCATTTTGTGCCTTTTCGTGGCGGATCTTTTCGATGACACTCTCCGGTTACGAAGCTCTCTTCTTCTGGATCTTTGCGCTCGCGGCCATTTTTGCGGGGTTGCTGACGGTGATGGCGCGCAATGCCGTGCACAGCGCGCTGTTTCTTATCTCGTCCCTGGTGTCTGTCGCAGCGCTGTTTGTGCTCGCGCGGGCGGAGTTCATCGCGGGTGTGCAGATCCTCGTGTATGTGGGGGGCGTCATGGTCCTGTTTCTGTTTGTGATCATGCTCGTCAACGTCGGCGCCGAAGAGCGCGGGCATGAGGAGATTTTCAACCACCCAAGACAGGTGGCCGCGAGCCTGATTTTCTGTTTGCTGTTCGTTGCCGGCGTGCTCTACGCCGTCAACAAGGGTTATCGAGGTTTGCAGCAACTCCATCCCACGACTCCAGACACAGCCGCTCAACACGACGCAGCTCGAGAATCGTCGTATGCGACGTCGGCCACAGGAACCAGCCGGCGTACAGACGATTCCGAAAGCTTCGGCAGTGTTCTGTATCGCTATGCATCTTTGCCCTTCGAGATCGCGAGCGTGTTGTTGCTGGTTGCGATCATCGGATCGGTGATGCTCGCCCGCACACTCAGGCAGGAAGCTTCAGCAGACGACGTCGATCCGGAAACGTTGAAGACTGAGATTGTGAACGATCCGGAACTCGCAAGGCTCGAGCCGCAGTCAGAATAGTTATGCTCAACTTTTTCAATCCCGCATTACTGTTGCTGCTCCAGGACCAAAGCAGCCGCTTTAGTCTGATGAAGCAGTCGGCGCTGAATCCCGATTTGTCGAAGTTTCTCGTGATCGGAGCGCTGCTGTTTATCATCGGCGTGGCTGGAGTGCTGACGCGGCGAAACATCATCGTGATCTTCATGTCGATCGAGTTGATTCTCAACGCCGCGAATCTGAACTTCATCGCCTTCTCTCGCTACTTGCAGTCAACGGGCAGCGCCAACGCGCTCGCCGGACAGATATTCACGGTGTTTGTGATCGTGGTCGCAGCAGCAGAAGCCGCGATCGGGTTGGGAATCGTCATTGCGCTCTACAGGAACAAGGAAACGATCTGGGTTGACGAGATTGATTTGTTGAAATGGTGAAAATAGGTCCTACAGGACCTATTCAGTTTCTTCTAAATGCAAAAATACATCTGGCTAGTTCCCCTGCTACCCCTTATCGGCGCTGTAATCAACGGCCTTCTCGGCCGCAAGTTTCGCTTCTCTGAAAAACTCATCGGCGGCATCGCGGTCGGCTCGGTGGCGCTTGCTTTCCTCATCAGCGTGGCTGCGGTGTACTCGTATGGTTTCGGCGGGCATCCGGAATGGCCCAAGCCGTACGTCACGAGCCAGGATGGTTTTAGTTTCGACTGGATTCCCGGTGGCGCGGTCAGAGTCAATCAAGGTGCTCATCGCGACTCGGAAACCCAGGGCCCACCTAAATTCGCCTTGCTTAACATCGAGTGGAGCTATCAACTCGATCCGTTGTCGGCGATCTTCATGTTGATCGTCACCGGCGTCGGCCTGTGCATTTTTGTTTTTGCGACTGGTTACATGCATGGCGAGGCCGGCTTCTACCGCTTCTTCGCATACATGGGTCTTTTCATTTTTGCGATGCTTGTGCTCGTCATGGGCTCGAACTTCCTGATGATGTTTGTCGGTTGGGAAGGAGTGGGTCTCTGTTCGTATCTGCTGATCGGCTATTACTTCGACCGGCAGGAAGCCGCAAACGCTTCACGCAAAGCGTTCATCACCAACCGCATCGGCGACTTCGGATTCGCGCTCGCGATCTTCGGCATCATCGCAGTATTCGGCAGCGCGCAATACACAGACGTCTTCAACCAGGCAAAAGACTACCCGATAGAACATCTCGGTCAGTTCGGAATTCTCTCGTGGATAGCACTGGGACTTTTCATCGGCGCTTGCGGAAAGTCTGCACAACTCCCACTGCACGTGTGGCTGCCTGACGCGATGGCTGGTCCAACACCAGTCTCCGCTTTGATTCACGCGGCGACGATGGTGACTGCCGGACTCTACATGGTGACGCGCACTAACGTCATCTTCCAGCACTCGCAAACGATGCTTCTCGTCGTGGCGCTCGTCGGCGCTGCGACTGCGATCTTCGCGGCCACGATCGGTATCACACAAAACGACATCAAGCGGGTTCTCGCTTACTCAACCGTGTCGCAGCTCGGCTTCATGTTCATGGCGTGCGGTGTCGGCGCGTTTGTGATCGGCATCTTTCACGTGATGACGCATGCATTCTTCAAAGCGCTGATGTTCCTCGGCGCGGGCAGCGTCATTCATGGCATGCATCACGAGCAGGACATGCGCCGGATGGGCGGTCTGAAGAAGTACATGCCCTACACGTACTGGACGTTCATGGCCGGCTGGCTCGCGATCTGTGGAGTCATTCCGTTCAGTGGCTTCTGGTCCAAAGACGAGATCCTGTGGAACGCAGCCTCGACCACGCATATCCCGCTCGGCTGGCTCGTCTGGTTGATCGGCACGATCGCGGCTACATGCACGGCGTTTTACATGACGCGCCTCATGGCGCTCACGTTCTGGGGTAAGGAGAGGTTTCTCGAAGCGCCGGCAGGCGGCGAAGCTGACGAAGCACACGCCGCGGCATACACCAAAGGCATGGCGCCTCACGACGCTACTCGTCCAGCAGCCGGAGATCGTCCGCGACACGAGCCTGGCGAGCATGTTGGACCAGTGCATGAAGACGCCGCGCATCACGTCGCCACGCACGGCCATGGTGAACATCACGGCGCACACACGCCACATGAGTCGCCGCCGTCGATGTGGGTGCCGCTCGTAGCGCTGGCAGTGCTCGCAACGATTGGTGGATTCATCGGTATTGGACCGGCGTTTCGCACGATAACGGGAACCGAGCATCCGGGCGGCCGCCTGAATATCTCAACATGGCTGAAACCCGTTATCTGGAACCCGGTTACGCGCGAGTTCAACTCGCCGGAAGGCGCTCACGAAGCTGCGCCTGCTGCCGAAACTGCGCACGCCGAAACCGCTCCTGCGGAACCTGCGCCCGCAGAAGCTCCCACCGCTGAAGCTGCACATGGAAGCGTCGCTGCCGCTTATGGTGACACGGGATTCAACCTGGCCCATGCGGTCGAAGGCGCGACGCACAGCGAACTCGCAACCGAGTGGCTGTTTATCATCATTTCGCTCGTGGTTGCCGGCATCGGCATGTTGCTCGGTGGACTCTTCTACGTCTGGCGCCCAGCGCTCGCCGGCATCTGGGCACAACGACTGCGCCCGCTTTACAACGCGAGTTACAACAAGTACTGGGTTGACGAATTCTACGGTTGGGCCGTCACGCGGCGCACGATGGATGCAGCGCGCGCGGTTTTTCGATTCGACTCTGGGATCGTGGACGGCATCGTCAACGGTCTCGCGTGGTTGAGCCGTCAGTTCAGTCGCGTTGTCGGTGGATTCGACAAATATTTCGTCGACGGTCTCGTCAACACCATCGCTGCGTTCATCATGCGTTTGATGTCGCCGTTGTTCCGCGCTGCGCAAACCGGGTTCACACAAAACTACGCGCTCGTGATGGTGTTGGGATTGATGATCGCGGTGGCAGTGTTTTTTGCAAAGGATATTTTCGGCAGATAGTTTGAGACTCAAATGACTAACATTCACATTCTCTCTCTGATCACCTGGTTGCCGGCTGTGGGCGCGATCCTCATCCTCGCGTTTATGAAAAAGGACCAGTCGAACCTGATCAAGAAATTTGCGACTGCGTGGTTCGGACTCGACTTCCTCGTCTCACTTTGGTTGTTGAAATACAACCGCGGCATGGGCGGCATGCAGTTTCTTGAAGACCACGAATGGATACCCGTCATCGGCGCTCGCTACCAGATGGGCGTCGACGGCGTCGCGGTGCTGCTCATAGTTCTCACCACGCTGCTCGGCGCGATCGCTGCATTGTCTTCGTGGGACTACATTCAAAAACGAGAGAAAGAGTATTACGCGCTGTTGCTGCTTTTGCAGACGGCTGTGATTGGTGTCTTTGCTTCGATGGACCTGTTTCTGTTTTACCTGTTCTTTGAAGTCTCACTGGTGCCGATGTACTTCCTGATCGGAATCTGGGGCGGTGAGAATCGTCTTTACGCGGCGATCAAGTTCTTTCTCTATACCCTCGTCGGATCGGTGGTGATGCTGCTCGGTGTTTTGAAGATGTATTTCCTGACGCAGGACGCCACCATAGTCAGCAAGGTAGTTCCACAGACGTGGGCCGCGCTGGCAGGCAACGAGCAAGCCGCGCAGCTGGTCGCGAGCACTTATCAAACAGCAGTTCAGAACGCCACCGGTACATTCAACATCCTGTACATGCAGGCGATGGGACCTTTCCTGCCGACAGGTACGCTCCAGGTGCTTTTGTTTGGCGCGTTCGCGCTCGGGTTTGCGATCAAGGTACCGATGTTTCCGTTTCACACGTGGCTACCGGACGCTCACGTCGAAGCGCC
>Ga0111538_10012075_pt1 | contig 11416 bp, 7 predicted proteins | sample SoiMethybrSBSTD1_FD_79669 | JGI IMG/M metagenome (GOLD analysis project Ga0111538, IMG submission 79669) | Bulk soil microbial communities from a Populus tree surrounding site in Tennessee, USA - Soil MetaG P. TD hybrid SBSTD1 (version 2)... | ecosystem: Environmental > Terrestrial > Soil > Tree... | reverse complement strand
CGCCGGACCGCCGTGAAGCGCTGTCCCTGCTGATCGATCACCATGCCGGTGATCGCGTGCCCCTCGCGCGTGAACGAGAACTCGTTGCCGGTGTCCTGCGAGAAGAACTGCAGCCCCGACAACGGCAGCAGTTCACCCGGACGTCCGCTTGGTCCGATCAGGATCAGGCGGGCGCCGTCCACCTCCACCCGGAAGTCGACGTTCCGATCGCCGAGCACCACGCGATACAGGCCCGTGAGCGCGGCGAACGTCGCGGGCTCCACCGTGGCAACCTGCTTCTCGACCCGCGGCCTCACCGGCCACGCGTATTCCCGCGCCACCGAACGCTGGATCTCGTCGATCAGCGCTTCGCTCTCGCCGTTCGTCATGATCGCGAGCCCCTGCCCGGTCGCGGGCAGAACGATCACTCGCGCGACGTAGCCGACGGTGCTCCCGCCATGGGCGACCGTCAGTGAGTCCCCCGCGCCGCCACCGAGCGCGAACCCCAGCCCCCATTCGCCGATCTGCCGCGTGACCATGTCGCGCGCGGTGCCGGGCGTGAGCAGGGCGCCGGGCTCGCGTTGGATCGTGCGCACCACGCTGACGCCGAACCGTGCGAGGTCCGGGGCGGTCGACCAGAGTCCGGCGGCCGCCAGCTCGGGATAGACGTTCGAGCGCCGCGCGCCGCCCGAGTGGCCGATGGCAGCCGAGGAGGCCAGAGGAGCGGGGAGCGGCTGGGCGGCGAGCGTGCGCGTCATGCCCGCAGGAGCGAACAGATCCTCCCGAAGCACTTCAGTGAACGTTCGCCCGGTCGCGTCTTCGATCAGCTGCTGCACGACCGAGTACCCGCCGCCCGAATAACGCCATTCCGTCCCGGGTACGACCACGACCCGGACCGGTTGCGTGTTCGCAGGCACCGCACCATCGAGCACCTGCAGCAGCGTCGGCACCGGCATGCCGGTGCCGTAGCCGGGGAAGCTCGGAACGTTGAACCCGGCACCGTGACTCAGGAGGCCACGGAGCGTCACCGGTCGGTCGCGCGTTCGGTCGCTGGCTGGCACCTTCCAGGTCGTGAGCTTCTGATTGACGTCGTCATCCAGTCGCAGCACACCGCGATCGACCAGACGCAGCGCGGCCACCGCGGTGATCGCCTTGCTGATCGAGCCGGCCTGGAAGAGCGTCGCGGTGTCGACGCGCGCACCACCGGAGTCGATGACTCCCCAGGCGCGTGCCCACGCGAGCCGGCCCTGGTCGATCACGGCGAGGCTGACGCCGGGCACCCCGAAGCGCTTCATCCGGTCGGAGAGCGTGTACGTGGTATCGCCCCGGCCACGCACCGCCACGGTCGGGAGCAGGCCGTGTTCGATGCGGGCGATGCGCGCCGCCTCGGAACCGGTGTGCCCGGACTGGGCGAGCGCCGTCTGCCCGCCACCGCCCGCGCTGGCGAGCGCGATCAGGGCGAGCGTGGGGATCGCTACGGGGATGTGCATGACCGCTGTAGAATAGGCCCCGTGTCGCCGACCGTCGATCCTCATCGTGAGCGCCTGCTCACCATGCAGTACGCGACCACGCGCGTGATCGCGGAGGCCGCGACCATCGACGATGGGATCCCGCGGATCCTGCAGGCGATCTGCGAGAGCCTGTCGTGGGTTCATGGTGCGGTCTGGATCGTGGACGTCGAGGACCAGGTGCTTCGCCTCGCGTATGCCTGGCACCTGCCATCGAACGGCATCGAGGAGTTCGAGGCGGTGAGCCGCGCCACCATGTTCTCGAAGGGGATCGGTCTGCCGGGGCGGGTGTGGGAGAGCGGCGAGCCCGCGTGGATTCACGACGTCCTCGAGGACCCGAACTTCCCGCGCGCACCGGTCGCCAGCCGGGCGGGGCTCCACGGAGCGTTCGGTTTCCCGATCCTGCTGGGTGGCGAGATCCACGGCGTGCTCGAGTTCTTCAGCGACGAGATCCGCGAGCCGGACGAAGCGCTGCTCCAGATCCTCTCGACGATCGGCGGCCAGGTCGGACACTTCATCGAGCACCGGAACTCCGAGGAAGAACTGCGCAGCTACGCGCAGCAGCTGGCCGAGATGGTGCGCGAGCTGGAAGTGGCGAAAACCCGGGCCGAGTCCGCCACCCGTGCGAAGAGCATGTTCCTCGCGAACATGAGCCACGAGATCCGCACTCCGCTCCACGCCGTGATCGGCATGACCCAGCTGGCGCTCGGCACCCGACTCAACCCCGAGCAGCGCGAGTACCTGGATGTGGTGAACGACTCGGCCGAAACGCTGCTCGCGCTCATCAACGACATTCTCGACTTCTCGAAGATCGAGGAACGCAAGCTCGAGCTCGAACGGGTGGCGTTCGCCCTGCGCGACACGGTCGAGGACGCGGCGCGCCTGCTGGCGTTCAAGGCGCAGCAGAAGGGGCTCGAGCTGGCGTGTCGGGTGTCGCCGGACGTGCCGGTGCGCCTGGTCGGCGATCCGGGACGCCTGCGCCAGATCGTCGTCAACCTGGTCGGGAACGCCATCAAGTTCACCGAACACGGCGAGGTCGTGCTCGACATCGAGGTGGCCGGACAGACGAGTGTGAGCGTCGAGCTCCACATCCAGGTGCGCGACACCGGGATCGGTGTCCCGCGCGAGCAGCAGGCGCGCATCTTCGAAGCGTTCGAACAGGGCGACAGCTCGACGACGCGCCAGTACGGCGGCACCGGGCTCGGGCTCGCGATCACCGCCGAGCTGGTGAGAATGATGCGCGGGCGCGTGTGGCTCGAGAGCGAACCCGGCCACGGCAGCACGTTTCACTGCACGGCGCGCTTCGAGCCGGCGCCCGGCGGAGCGCGCGGTGGCCTCGAGCTGATGGATCGTTCGCTGCGGGGCGCGCGGGTGCTGGTGGTCGACGACAACGCGACCAACCGCCACATCCTGGGGGAACTGCTCACCAGCTGGCGGCTCGACCCGACGCTGGTGGACGGCGCCGCTGCGGCGCTCACCGCGCTCGATGGCGCACACCGGGTGATGAGGCCGTTCCATCTGGTGCTGCTCGACGCGCAGATGCCGGGAGTCGACGGCTACCAGCTCGCCGATCGCATCCGCACGCGTCGCGACGGTCTGGCGCCGAAGATGATCCTGCTCACGTCCGCGGGGGTGCAGGATCCGGCCGGCGTGCGCGACGCCGGCATCGATGCCGCGCTGGTCAAGCCGGTGAAGCAGTCGGACCTGCTCGACGCGATCGTCGCGGCGCTGGGCGGCGAGGTCGTTGCGCCCGAGGACGGCGTGGATGCGGGTCCCTCTCGTTCGACCCGTCCGCTCCGGATCCTGGTGGTCGAGGACAACCCCGTGAATCGGACCATGGCGTTGCGGATCCTCGAGCGCGCCGGACACGAGGTCGTGCTGGCGGTGAACGGGCAGGAGGCGCTGGATACATTGAACAACGCGGGCTTCGACGTCGTGCTCATGGACGTCCAGATGCCGGTTCTGAACGGACTGGAGGCGACTGCGCAGATCCGGCAAGGCGAACAGGGCAGCGGCCGTCACGTTCCGATCGTGGCGATGACGGCGCACGCGATGCGCGGCGATCGGGAGCGCTGTCTCGCCGCCGGAATGGACGGCTACCTGGTCAAGCCGGTGCGGGCCGAGGAGCTGATCGCGGCGGTCGAGGAGTACGGCGCGAACGGTGCCGACGCGCGCGCTGCGCGCGCGGGAACCAGCCCGCCGGGGGCGGCGGTGGAGTCGCTCGCGCCCAGCGACGACGTGCGCTCGGCGCTGCTCGCGCACGTGGGCGGCGATCCCGATCTGGCCCGCGAACTGGCGCAGATCTTCCTCGCCGATCGCGGCGGGATGATGCAGCGCATCGACCGCGCGATCCGTGCCGGTGATGCCGACGAACTCCGGCTGGCCGCGCACACCCTGAAGGGCGCGGTTGCGACGCTGGGCGCGAAGTCCGCGGCGGTGGCGGCGTCGCGACTGGAACAACTGGGCGGGAGCGCCGACCTTGCCGAAGTCGGGCGAGCGGGGTCCGAACTGAAGAAGGCGATCGGCGCGCTCGAGGACGGGCTGCGGCCGATCGCGGGCATGGCGGTTCCGACCCGGACACGAGCCGCGAAGCGCAAGCCGGGGAGGCGAGCATGACCCGCATCCTGATCGCCGAGGACGAGCGCACCACCCGCCATCTGCTGAGCAAGGTGCTCGAGAAGGCAGGCTACGAAGTCCAGGTCGCCCTCGATGGCGAGTCGGCGCTGGGGTTCCTGCGCGCCCGGACGTTCGACCTGATGCTGCTCGACGTATGGATGCCCGGCATGAGCGGGCTCGAGGTGCTCGCCGCCATGCGGGCCGAGAAGCTCACGACCCGTGCGGTCGTCATGACGTCGGACGAGACGCCCGAGACGGTGGCGCGCGCCGTGCGCGAGCAGGCCTACCACTACCTGACCAAGCCGGTGAAGATCGAGGAGCTGCTCGAGCTGGTCAGCAATGCACTGTCGGCCAAGCCCGTCCTGCCGGTGGAGATCATTTCAGCGCGCAAGGACTGGGTCGAGCTGCTGCTGCCCTGCCAGATGGAGACCGCGGACCGGATCCATGGCCTGCTTTCGCACCTGAGCGCCGATCTTCCCGAGACGGTGCGCGAGGACATCAAGTATGTGTTCATCGAAATGCTCCGCAACGCGGTGGAGTGGGGCGGTGGGCTCGATCCCAACCGCAAGGTACGCGTCGCGTACGTGCGGGCGGGCCGCATGGTTCTGTACCGGATCGCCGACCCCGGCCCCGGCTTCAAGATCGACGATCTCGACCACGCCGCGATCCACTACCCGATCGAGCAGGCCGCCGAGAGCGCGGTGGTGCGCGAGGAGCGCGGCATGCGGCCGGGCGGCTTCGGCATCCTCACCGCGCGCGCGCTGGTCGACGAGCTCGTCTACAACGAGGCCCACAACGAGGTGCTGTTCGTGAAGTATCTCGATCGCGAGCCGGAGTAGTCGCCCAGCGACCGATCAGGGAATGACGATCAGCCGCCTGGTCGCGACTCCCATCGGCGTCTCGAGTCGCAGGAAGTAGAGCCCCGAAGCCAGCCCGTTGCGTCGGAACTTCACCGACTGCGGCCCCACCGGCCGCGCCGTGTCACGAGCGAGCGTACGGACCCGCCGCCCCGCGAGGTCGATCAGCTCCAGTCGGACCGGCACCGCCGACGGCAGCACGAAGCGCAGATCGGCCGTTTCACGGATGGGATGGGGGCTGATCGCCAGGTCGATGGTCCAACGCGGCTGCTCGATGGGAATTCCGACGAGCGAGGGCCCCAAGATCGCCGCGAGGTACTGTGCCGGCGCGCCGTTGACTGCCTCGAACGAGCCCCCGGCGTAGAGCACTCCGTTGGAGTAGTCGAGCGTGCGCACGGCGTCGCCTGCGTCTGCGAGCCAGCCCGTGGGTGCGCCCGTGGGGTTGACGGCCGCGATCCGGTATCGCGTCTGTCCCCCCACTGTGTAGAAGGTGCCACCCATGTAGATGTACGCGTCGTCATGGGCGAGGGCATAGACGAACCAGTTGGGAAGCGGGTTGAATGGGGTCGCGAGCCCGGTCGTGGCACTCACCGCCCCGACGTTATTGCATTGCTGGCCGCCGAGACCCATCAGGATACCGCCCGCGTAGACGTCGTCGCCGATGACCATGATGTCGAACACCGCCGGATTCGGAAAATTCGGACCGTAATCGGCGCGCACACACGCCGGATCCCACGACGTGGTGACGCCAGTCGCGTCCACCGCGCCGAGCAGAGCCCGCGGCACTCCGCCGAGCACTGCGAACTCACCGCCCACGTATACGCGATCGCCGTCCACTTTCACCTTCCACACCAGGCTGTCGGCGCCAGGGTTCCAGCCGGTCACCGCGCCGGACACCGGATCGACTGCGGCGAGGAAGCTTCGTGGCTGGCCTCCGACCTGCGCGAACGCGCCGCCGAGAAACACGGTCGAGTCGATCGCGTCGAGGCTGGTCACGACTTCGCTGGCGTTGGGATTCCAGGGCAGCAGCGCTCCGGTCGCGTCGAACGCAGCGCCTCGACCGCGGCTCTGACCGCCGATCATGGTGAAGCCGCCCCCGAGGTAAAGCGTTCCCGCGTTCTCGTCGATGCTGTAGACGGGCGAGTTCGGTGAGGGATTCCATGAGGTCGCCACTCCAGTCGCGACGTCGAAAGCCGCGAGGTACCGTCGCGGTAGCGCATTGGCGATCCGGAATCCGCCCCCCAGGAACAGCGTGGAGCCGCTGATCGCCATGCACTCCACGGCGCCGTATCTCAGCGCGGCATCCCACGCGGTCGGATTGTTGGCGGCCGAAGTGTTGATGGCGGCGACGCCGATGCGCGATATCGCCTGGTTTCCCATCGTCGTGAACATGCCGCCGACATAGAGCGTGGTTCCGTTGAGCGCCATCGTGAGCACGGGCGCGTTCGCGTTCGGATTGAAGGCTGCGAGCCCCCCGGTTGTGAGACTGAACGCGCAAAGCCGGTTGCCGGGCGAGGTAAAGTCGCCTCCCACGTAGAGAGTGGTGGGTGAGAGTGCCAGGCAGTTCACGCCGAATGCGCCGGGCGTGGTCCAATTCGTCACAATGCCGTAATTCAGTCCGATCGCAGCGATGCCGGTTCGGGTCCGCCCGCCGATCCCGGTGAAGGATCCACCGACGTACAGGGTGGTGTCCCGCCGAATCAGAGCTCTCACCTCGCGCGTGGGACCCGTCAGATTCGGATCCCAGGGGGTTACCGCGCCGGTCGCCAGGTCGAGCGAGGCGAGCCCGTAGCGGGTCGACCCTGAGATGTTGTCGAAGACTCCGCCAACGTAGAGATTGCCACCATACGCGAGCAGTGCGGACACGGATCCGTAGGCAGTCGGAGCCCACGACAGAAGAGCGCCGCTGGTGACGTCGATCGCGGCAAGGCGCCCGCGCAGCACACCTGAGACGCTGAGGAATTGTCCGCCGATATAGAGCGTCGTGCCCTCGAGCACGATTGCCGAGACCGCGCCATTGGGAGCGATGTCCAGCGGTCCGACGGTGAGATCCGCGCGAACGTGGGCGAAGTTCTGCCGCGCGACGCCGCCGACGGTATCGAAGATTCCACCGATGAACCATCCACCCGCACCGTCCGGTGTGCACGCCCTCACGTTGCCACGCACGATGGGAAAGTTCGGGGTGCGAGCTGCGGTCGCCAGATCGACCGGGGTGCCGCCACCGGTGTAGGGACCGACCGAGCTGAAGGCGCCGCTGGCGTACAGAACGTCGCCCACTCGTTTCACCATGTACATGGGACCGTCGGTGACCCAGAGATTGCGATCGACTTCCTGCGCAGAGACCGGTGCGGTGGTGACGAGCAGAGCGGCGGCGAGGATGAAACCGAACAGCGCGCGGAGCGGTCGCATTGCATACCTCGGGAGAGGTAGTCCAAGGCGGTGGGGGCTGGAGAGTGCCGCAGGAAATATGTTACGCGCGGCAATAACAGGGCCGCCAGCGGAAACTTAGATGATCCCGCGCCGACGCAGCAGCTCGATCACAAGCTCCCGACTGCCCGCATGGGCTCTCCACACGTCAGCCGCCCATTGGTGAATCATGGTGTCGCGCGCTTCCCCCTCGGGCGCAGCGACGACGTCGCGAGCAGTGATGATGGATGAACGCGTTGCCGCTGTGGGTCAGCGTGTAACCGCTGATCTCGTGATACGCCTGTTCGTCGAGGCTCATCGTTGCGGCGGTTGCGTCCAGGGCGCGTTCCGGAGAGTCGAATGAGTGGCCAGAGTACGGAAGGCCAGGCCGGAAAGCGACGTGGTAGATTCCTGTTTCGACCACCTGGGTCCGACTGTCCGCGAGCATCGATCGCACGTCTACAACGAGTCCCACAACGAGGTGCTGTTCGTGAAGTACCTCGATCGCGAGACGGAATAGCCTTCCCGGATGCGACGCACCCTCGGCGCCGCGGCTGTCGTGTCGGTCCTGCTCGGGCTGTGGCTCGCCTGGCCGCTGCCGCGCGGCGGTCTCGGCTCCCGTCCGCATCCGGTCACCGGCTATGCCGATGCGCTGCGCCTGGTCGATTCGCTGCGGGCCCAGGAGTCGTCGGCGATCGCGAGCGAGTGCCGCACCGAACTGCGGACGCACGGCGGCCGGACCCGGCACGTGGTCGTTCTCCTGCACGGCCTCACCAACTGTCCTGCCCAGTTCGATTCGCTCGGACAGATCGCGTTCGCGCGCGGCGCCAACGTCTTCATCCCGCGACTGCCGCGCCATGGCTTCGCCGACCGCATGAGCGACGAACTGGCGCACGCCGATGCCGAGGAGCTGCGCGCGTTCACGGATCGGGTTCTCGACGTGGCGCAGGGACTGGGGGACACGGTCACGGTGGTCGGCCTTTCGGTCGGAGGCACGCTGGTGGCGTGGGCTGCCCAGGAGCGGCGCGACGTCGATCGCGCGGTGTTGATCGCTCCGATGCTGGGAGTCGAAATGGCGCCGGGCCGGTGGACACCGGTGGTCGCGCGGCTGACCGGGGCGCTGCCGAACCTGTTCTTCTGGTGGGATGCGAAGGTGAAGCAGCAGTTGCCCGGGCCCCGGCACGTCTATCCGCGGTTCTCGACGCGCTCGGTGGCGGCCACGCTGAAGATCGGCTGGATGATCCGCGAGGACGCGGTGCGTGACGCTCCCGGCTGCCGCTCCCTGACCATGGTGACGGTCGGCGGCGACAAGGCGGTCGACAATGGCCTGTGCGCCGAGGTGGTCCGCGCGTGGCGCCGGCACGGAGTCGACGTGGTGACCTGGGAGTTCCCCGCCGCGCTCCACCTCAATCACGACATCGTCGATCCGGCGCAGGTGGGCGGGAACCCGTCGATCACCTACCCGGTGCTGTCGCGCATCATCGGTCCGTGACCGGCCGCTCCACCTGGTAGTGCAGCTCCGCGAACCGGGTTCCGATCGCTCGCACCGACAGCAGGCGCAGGGGCGGATCCACGATCGACCGCGGCAGCAGCGGCTTTCCGGCACCCAGCGTCACCGAGCCGATCTGGACGAACAGCTCGTCGAGCAGGCCGTGGTCGTGGAACTGTCCGACCAGGTCGCCGCCGCCCACGATCCAGATGTTCCTGCCGCCGGCGGCCGCGGCCATCTGCTCGTGAACCGGGCGCACGTCCCCGCGCACGAAACGAATGTCCGCGCCGGGGACCGGCGGGAGGGTGCGGGAGCTGAAGACCCAGGTGGGTTGCTGGTACTGCCACGGCTCCGGCTTCTCGGCCTCCGGGCCTACTGCGTGGCGCAGCAGCCACTCGTAGGTCGTCGATCCCATCGCGAGCGCGCCGACGTCCTTGATGAAGGCCGGGTAGCTGGTTTCCTCCGGATCGCCCAGGCGGAACAGCCATTCGAGCGAGTCGTCGACCGTGGCGATGAAGCCGTCGAGGCTCGCGGCGGTGTAGTACTGGGTCTTCACGCGGCGGAGGATACCGCTACCAGGAATCGAACGCCGCCTTGTTGGTCCCGTGCGCGCGGCTGTAGGTGCCGCGGATGTAGCGGACCTGGAAGCGGTGGCCGGCGAGATGCAGCGCGTGGGTCTCGAGCAGCGCGATGACCGTCACGTCGTAGCGCCCGAAGTAGCTGATCGTGCGCGCGAGGTCGCTCTCCGTCAGCGCGGCGATGCGCGCTCGATAGACTGCCCGTGCCGCGGTGAAGCGCGCGAGCAGCTCGGGGATCGTCGCGTCGCCGTATGCGGTCGGACTCTTGTCGACGAGATAGCGGCCATCCTGCCCGAGGGCGCCATGCGCCCATTCCTCGTACCACGTGAGGTGGCCGACCACCCAGCGCACCGGATTCGCGTCCGGATGAGGGCGCCAGTCGGCCTCCTCCTCGGTGATGCCGCCGAGGTTCTTCTGGAGCAGCGTCCACATCTGCTCGTCCATCTCGTCGAGCAACTGAACGGCTGGAATCATCGCCCGTCCTCGGGTCCCATGGTCACCGGCCCCGGTGGCGCTTTCGCTGCCGGGTGTCCGAGCATCTTCTCGAGCTCCGCACGCGTCAACCCCATCTCGAGCCGCAGCGAGATCGCGCGCTTTGCGGTACCGTACCTGCGGAATGGAATCCCCACCCGGCCGTCCCCCGATCGAAGGTTCTCCGCGCGCATGGGTCGTGACCGCGGACATGGGACTCGGGCACCACCGCGCCGCGCATCCGCTGGCGCATCTCGCGGAAGGCGGCATCCTCGTCGCCGGCTCTCCCGAGACCACCGCCCCCGATGAAGCCCGGTTCTGGCATCAGATCACGTGGTCGTACGAGGTGCTGTCCCGCACCAAGGCGCTTCCGATTGCGGGGCAGGTGCTGTACGGCTCGCTCGAGCGCATCCTGCGCATTCCACCGTTCTACCCGCTGCGCGACCTCTCGCATCCCTCGTTCAACAACTACATCGTCGACCACCTGATCCGCCGCGGTCTGGGCCGCTCGCTGGTCGAGCGCGTGCGGGCGCGCCCGCTGCCCGTGATCGCGACGTTCTATGCGCCGGCACTGGTCGCCGATCATGCCGGCCTCGATCCAGCCTACTGTGTGGTCTGCGACGCCGACCTCAATCGCGTGTGGGTTGCCTCGAACGTCGCCAGGAGCCGGATCCTCTACTTCGCCCCGTGTGGGCGCGTGCGGAGACGGCTGCGTCAATACGGCGTTCCCGATGAACGCATCTTCATCACCGGGTTCCCTCTGCCGCGCGAAAACATCGGCGGCCCCGGCATGGAAACGCTCAAGGCGGACCTGATCGCGCGGCTCGGCCGGCTCGATCCGCGCGGGCGTTTCAGCGCTGCATACGGCGCGACCGTGGCAAACCTGCTGGGAGCGCCGCCCGAGCCGTCACCCCGTTCGAGCCGCGTGACGGTGGCATTCGCGGTCGGGGGGGCAGGGGCGCAGGTCGAGATCGGCCTGCAGATCGCCGGCAGCCTGAAGCCGGCGATTCTCGACCGGCGATTCCGACTGATCCTGATCGCCGGCGTGAACCGCGTGGTCGAGCGGATGTTCCGCGAGCATCTGGTGCGCATCGGCCTCGAACCGGCGCTCGGCGACGGGGTCCTGATCGTCCGCGAGGACAGCCGCCCCGCCTACTTCGATCGCTTCAACGCGCTGATGCGCGAGACCGACATCCTGTGGACCAAGCCCAGCGAGTTGTCGTTCTACACCGGGCTCGGGATCCCGATCGTCCTGGCGCCGCCGATCGGCCCGCAGGAGGACAAGAACCGGGACTGGCTGCTCGACAAAGGCTGTGCGTTTCCGCAGGACACGCCGGGCCTGGCGCTCGAGTGGCTCACCGATCTGCTGGAGGACGGGTTGCTCGCGGAACGCGCGATGGACGGCTTCATCAAGAACCGGCGACTCGGCGTCTCCAAGATCGAGGAAGTGCTCACCACCGGCACGATGGCGCGCGAAACCCACCCGCTCAGGCGGTAGTCTGCAGGTCGTCG
>Ga0111538_10012074_pt1 | contig 11417 bp, 10 predicted proteins | sample SoiMethybrSBSTD1_FD_79669 | JGI IMG/M metagenome (GOLD analysis project Ga0111538, IMG submission 79669) | Bulk soil microbial communities from a Populus tree surrounding site in Tennessee, USA - Soil MetaG P. TD hybrid SBSTD1 (version 2)... | ecosystem: Environmental > Terrestrial > Soil >... | reverse complement strand
TGGTGGGATGCCGGGATCTACCGTTTCGAAGACGACAACACGCTCGTCATGGGAACAGCGACGGATGAGCTCGTTACCTATCAGGTTACATTGCAGGCGGATCGATTCGAGGTCACCGACGCCGAAGGCTGTCGTGTGACGTATCGGCGTGCGTGACACTCGCGCGACCTAGCTGACCGGCCATCAAGCAGTCAATCGCAGACGAGCCGACCGCTCGTGTCGGTATTCGTGTGGGCAGAAGCAAGGAGGACGTCATGTGTAAATGTTCGGAGCACGAGTCCAGTGGAAGCAGCACGAAGACGCCAGTGACATCAGCCGCCCCGGCGATGAAGCCGTTGGTGCCGCTGTCGCGCCAGGTGCGCATCTCGGACGAGGGAGTGACCGGGGATCAGCCACCGGTGACGGCGCCGACCGCGCCAATAGCCACGACTGCGGTCATTCCGATCCCACCATTTACGCCATGCAGGCTCGACTTTCGAGAGGGCTGCTATCAAATCAACTTCAAGCCCACCGGCAGCCTCGTGACCTTCGAAGGCACGCTGCGTGTCGATCGTTCGGCGCCTGACGGCGGTTCGGACAATCTGATTGTGAGCGGCGATCTCTATTCGCAGCTGCCCGTCATTGGTCCCGTCGGCGAAACGCTGCCGACCGCGACGATTGAAGCCATCGAAGCGGGTGAACCGACGCCGGCGGCGCCGACGCTGAGCGTCGCCGGATCGGTCAGCACCGTCGCACAACCAGTCGTGCCAACACGGATCCTGAAGCCGAAGATTCCGATTTTTCCCCGTGCCCGCTATCACTCGTATCTCAAGGTCACGAGCGTTTCAGCGCCCGCCCTGGTTCCGGCTGGCACGAAATGTCAACTGACCATCGTCGCCGAGCAGTTCAACTACACGCAGCCACCCGCTGGACAGTTCAAAGGCACGTTTCCCGCCTCGCCTTCGCGCACCATCACGTTGAGGCTCACCAAAGTCACCGCCCCGTTCCCCTTTTCGCTGACCGGCGGACCGTACTTCGAAGGCCGCCTGTTCGAAGGAACCGTCGACAAGGGTGGCGTCACCCTCGCGTGGGTGGCGAAATTCTTCCGGCGCGCGGCCCTCGAGATCGATACGCTTGTCGGCGCCGTCCGTCCAACACCCGTGCCCGACGGGTCGGGCGGGACAGAGTTCTTTGACACCATCTTCGCGAAAACCGGCTGGCAACTGTCAGTCCTTCAGGATCAGCTGAACGTGCCGGTTCCAGCCGGCGTCGTCGCAACGAACTGCTGGAGCTCCGCCGATCTCCATGCGCTCATGACGACCGTGCGGAATGCATCGACCGATTTGGACAAAGAGTGGCGTGTGCACATGATCGTCGTGCCGGCCAGACTCGGCTGCTCGCGCGGGGTGATGTACGACCAGATTGGCGTGCCGCGCGAAGGCTGCGCAAGCTTCTCAGACGACGGCTATCCATCGGCCGATTCGTCGAACTTTGGCGCGGCCGAAAACAAGAAACAGCGTGATGTGCCGCGAGCGTTCCTGCGCAGCGCCACCCACGAGCTGACGCACACGCTCAATCAGATCCACCAGGAACAGGAAACCACCTCCGACAATTCCATCATGACGACGACGCCGAGCGTCGCCGACGTCCTCGGCGGTCCGGCCAGCGGTGAGCCGGGCATCTTTCCGGATCAGATCAAGCTGGCGCACAACACGACTGTCCGCCATCACCTGAATCACATGCCAGACCCCGTCATTCGACCGGGCGGGTGGCCATTTGCCAGCTGGTTCCCCACCGGTGCGCCGCAGGCTGCCGATCGTCATGACTTCGCACCGACTGAGTTGTCGCTGACGATCACGACCGGCAGCGACCGCGTGGCCCTGGGACAGCCGCTCGATCTGACGTGGACGATGACCAACACCAGCGGTGTTTCGCTGCGCGCCCCGAACGACGTCAGCGTCGAGGCACTCTTCGCCACGATCACGGTCACCGACGGCGACGGCCGTGAGCGTCCGGTTCGGCCGTTCACGATCCTCTGCGAGCATGCGAAGTTGGCCGATCTCGAGCCCGGCAAGAGCGTCTCGGCGGCGACAAAGGTCTTCTGGAGCTCGGCAGGCTTCGCTTTCGAGCGGCCCGGGCGCTACCGCGTCGATGTCGCGGTCTCGTGGTCGGCGCAGGGGGTTCCGGTCGGCGTACAGAATGGCATCGACGTCTTCGTCGGCTATCCCACGAGCGAGTCCGACAACGACGCCGCCGGGCTCGTGCTTCATCCGGAGGTCGGCAAGTGGGTCGCGCTCGGCGGCAACGCATATCACCTTCGCGAAGCATGCCGGCGGCTGGCGGCGCTCGGTGAGACCGCGACACCCGGCGGGACCCGCAGCGGGACTCGCGCGATGGCGGCCCTGACGACCGACGCGGTCGCGGCTCCTCGCCTGCTCGAGGGCTTCGCCGATCTCCTGCCGGACCCCGCGAAGCTGGCGAGGCTGCGTCCGGAGCTCACGACCGACGGCGGTGGGCGTGGCGCCCGTCCGGCAGCCACGCCGGCAAAGTCGCGGCGTGGTGCACGGGCTCGGAAATCGCAGACTCGAGGCCGACGAAGGGGATAGCCCATGTCCACGAACTTCGACCTGGCTCCGCCGCCGGTAACGTTCGAAGGGAAGACGGCCGTCCCCATCGACATCTCGGTGATTGACGCGCGGCTGATCTTCGATGGTGCGACGAGGTCGGCGAGCGGTGACGCGACGCTGACCTTTGTCGTGGGATCGGTGGCGGGGCGGCCGATGTTCGACTTGCGCCAGACGATAACGGCTGTGTGGCTCGACGGCGCGCCGCTTGCCGTCGGACAGGTGTTGACGCGAGATCTCGGAGGTGGTCCCGGCGCCGAGTTACGAGTGCTCGACGTGCCGCTCGACGCCGGGTCGAGCCACACGCTCCGCATTGCTTACGCGATGGGACTACCGGCTTCCCCGCCGGGGGGCAGCTACCCGCCCGGGCTCGCGTGGACCGCGGGCCCGCGGCTCGTGTTCAATTTCGGCTTCACCGACCTCGCGGCCGCACGCTATCTGGAATCCTGGGTGCCAGCGAACCTGATCTGGGATCAGTACGCCGTCAACCTCGATATTCAGGTCACAGGCACAGCGATCGTCCACCAGGCGATCACCAACGGGTCGGTCACAGCCCTTGGCCCGAACCATTGGCGCGTCGCTTTTCCCGATCGCGTCACGGCACTTTCGACCCTCGTCGAAGTGCGCGCCAGCGACACGCTCGCGTCGTTGTCGACCAGCGTGACGCTACCCGTCAGCGGACGCTCGATCACCGTCGAAGCGTTCAAGCTGGTATCAAACGTCACGGTAAATCTTGCGACGGTCCTCAGCAATCTGTCGTCGTGGCTGGTACAGAACGAGAATGACATCGGGGCCTACCTGCACGGCAACCGCTTCGTGGCGCTTCTGATTCAGGGTGGGATGGAGTACGACGGCGGCTGCACATCCGGGCCGGGATCGCTCCATCATGAGACGTTCCACTCCTGGTGGGGCCGTGGCATCAAACCGGCCAGTCAGGCCGACGGCTGGTGGGATGAAGCGTGGAACGTGTACCACGACAACGGGGGCACGGGAAGCCAGCCATTTGATTTCACCGAGAATCCGATCACGCTCTCTCCGCGCAACCCGTACTCGCGCGTCACGCCCTCGAGCGCCTATACGTCCGGTGAGCGGTTTTTCGAAGGCGTCGCCGCCCTCGCTTCGCCCGGGGCGCTCACCGGCTGGATGGGAGAGTTCTATCGAGCACATCTCGACCGGCCAGTGTCCACGCTGGATCTCGAGGCGCATCTTCTCGCACGCAGCGGACATCCGGAGCTGGTCGACGCGTTCCACCGCTGGATTTACGGCTTTCCTGACCCGTCACCTGCGCCGAACGTCTGGCTGCGGGACGATCCCTCGCACACGGGATCAGAGTCCTTTTCGGCGCGCTTCTGGGACTCGCCGGATCTGTGGGTCCGGCACGCCGACGATGGTGGAACGGCGCACCAGCCGCCGGTTGCCGGCCGTGACAACTGGTTCTACGCGCGCGTGCGCAATCAGGGCGCTGGTGCAGCGCGCCACTTCATGGTGACGTTCCAGGTCAAGCAGTTCGCCGGCGTCGAGTTCACCTGGCCCGCGGATTTTCTCCCCGCCATTGCCGCTACCGGCGGGTTCGAGCTCGCCCCGGGCGCATCGCGGATCGTCCGGGCGCGCTGGCCGGCATCGCTGGTGCCGCCGGCCGGCACGCATGCCTGCTGGCTGGCCGCCGTGCTGGCGCGATCGGATCGGCCACCAGCCGGCGCGCATGTCTGGGAGCACGGGAATCTCGCTCAGAAGAACCTGACCGTCATCAAAATCAAGCGCGGCGCATCCTTCGTCCTGCCGTTCGTCCTCCGTGGCCTGAGAGTGAACGACGAGCGCACGATCGAGCTGTCGCGGCCGTCAGCGCTCACGCAAGTGAGTGCCGGGCTTCTACGACGGACTGCGGCACCGAGGCCCGCGCCCCCTGATGTCAGCGACGCGCTCGAGCATGGTCATCTCGGCTCACAGCGCCGTCCGAATCAGCCGCTCCACACCGCCGATCGTGCGGCCCTGGCCGATGCCGGCTTCGACGCCGATACCGTGACGGCCTTCTCGGCTGGCCCTGTCGCACGCCTTCCGGTGCGGCTGCCGCTCGGGCAGAGCGTGCTCGGCTTGCAGCTGAGCGTCAAAGCCGAGTCCGTGCTGGGTCCGCTCGGTACGATCGATATGATCCTGCGGGATGGTGCTGGCAAGGCCGTGGGAGGCCTGGCGATTGAGTTGATGGCGACCGACTAGCCGCCGCGGAACGCAAAGGTCCTGTAAACTGACCGGCATTCTCGCGTGAACTCCAGGCGCATCAGCGGGAGTGCGCGAAAGGAGATGCCGTGACTCGCATGTTGACGCTCTGTGCCGTCGTCACCCTGGGCGCGGTGGCCCTCGCCCAGACACCAGCCACGCAGCGGCCCGATCCAAAGAACGTGAAGCTTCGTGGCGGCCGCTTTCAGCCGCTCACCTACGAGCAGATGACGCCGGCGCAGCGGACGATGATCGAACATGTCCTGTCTGGCCCGCGCGGCAGCAATGGCGACGGGCCGTTCAACGTCCAGCTGCGGAGCCCGGAAATGGGCGATCTGGCACAACAGTTCGGCGCCTCGACGCGTTTCGCAACCACAGTGCCTCGAAAGCTATACGAGTTGGCGATCATCATTACGGCGCGCCACTGGACCGCGCAGTTCGAGTGGACGGCCCACCGCCGCGGCGCGCTGCAGGCCGGTCTGAGCCCGGCGATCGCCGACGCGATTGCCGTCGGCAGGCGGCCGGCAAGCATGGCACCAGATGAAACAGCCGTCTACAACTTCACGACCGAGTTGCTCGAAACCAAGCAGATCAGCGACGCGACATTCAACGCGGCAAAAGCGCTCCTCAGCGAACGCGGCGTCGTCGAACTGGTCAACCTGACGGGCTACTACACCCTGGTGTCGATGCTGCTGAACATCGATCAGTATCCGCTTGCAGATGGCGCCCAGCCGGAATTGAAGCCGCTGAAGTAGTCGCGTCAGGCGTGCAAGGCGTCGAAGACCAGCTGGTCGTACCACCAGAGCGTCTGGAAGAACGTTCGCGAGGTCGTGACATCCCGAGACTGCCAAAGAAGCAGCGAACGGAGCTTGTTCGAGAATGACAGCAGATTTCCAGACCGTATCGGTCGTCATGCCGTGCCGCAACGAAGCAGCACATATCGAACATTGCGTCCGGTCGATCCTCAACCAGCAGGTTACTGGTGCGAAGCTGGAGTTCATCGTCGCCGACGGCATGTCGAATGACGGCACTCGGGACATTCTGAAACGCCTGGCTTCCCAAGATACGCGACTGCGCTCAGTCGACAACCCCCGAGGAATTGTTTCTTCTGGCCTCAATGCCGCAATCAGAGAGGCGCGTGGGCAGATTATCATCCGGGCTGATGCGCATACCGAGTATGCGTCCGATTATGTGCAGCAGTGCCTTGATGTTCTGAACGAGACCAATGCCGACAACGTCGGTGGGCCATGGGTCGCTCGCGGAAATGGATACGTCGGGCTTGCGATTGCCGCTGCCTTTCAATCGACCCTCGCATTTGGTGGTGCCAGAGGTCACGATCCCGAATATGAAGGCGAGCTTGATAGTGTCTACTTGGGATGCTGGCGGCGGGATGTGTTCCAGCGGATCGGCTATTTCGACGAGCAACTCGTTCGAAACCAGGACGATGAGTTCAATCTTCGCCTGGTGCGATCTGGAGGACGAGTCTGGCAGTCGCCCAGGATTCGAAGCTGGTATCAGCCTCGAAGCTCATTGAAGGATCTTTGTCGGCAGTATCACCAATATGGTTATTGGAAAGTGCGCGTGATCCAAAAGCACCGCCTTCCGGCTTCCGTACGGCACGTCATTCCTGCAGGGTTTGTCGCTTCGTTGGCAATATTGGCTGCTGCTGCCCCGTTTGGAACGCGCCCGGCCTATGCTCTTGGGCTGTTGGCTGGAACCTACAGCCTATGTCTCGTCGCTGCGTCAATAACGACGGCAGCCCACAGCCGACTCAGTCTGCTGCCGATTCTGCCCGTCGTTTTCGGTTGCTATCACCTGTCTTACGGTACCGGCTTTCTCAGGGGCATTTGGGACTTTCATCTTCGACGGCGCTCCAGTCCCTTTGCTGAAAGGCTGACGCGGCCCACAGGCTTGACTGCCTCACGCGAGGGCGAACGTCCCGATCGCAACCGTCCATCACAATGAGCCCCGTAAGCGTGTCCGGACGGACGTCTGGTTGAGGCCGTCGACGTAGGCCCTTCATCAGGCTCGCTGGGTTGAGTCGGGCCGGTGGGGGCCTGAACTAGTCGCGTCAGGCGTGCGAGGCGTCGAAGACCACCTGGTCGTACCACCAGAGCGTCTGGAAGAACGTTCGCGCGGATGCGAGTCGCGTGGCACTCGTGCAGTCGACGATCTCCGCGATGCTGCGACGACCGTCGATGCCGTCGAACAGACGCTTCTCTTCGGGACTCAGCACGAGAATCAGGTCATGGAACGGGTGGCTCTTGTTCAGGAGCACTCCTGCGGAGCCGCGTGGGAGGCGCTCCTGGACCAGCTGAGTGAACGGCAGTCGAATCGGCACATACCGCCGCCAGCCCTCATCGTCGAATTGAACCTTGAAGGGAGCGTGCGCGGCGTCGTCCGTCGTGTCGCGATGCACGACGCTGCTGTGACACGTCATGCTGCCTCGCCAGAGCTCTACCGCCGCAAACTGCTCTCGCTCCGGCAATCGAGTTAGACGATTGGCGTGAGGCGTCGCAGAGATGCCGCCACACTGCGGGAGATACGGCGCCTGCCAGTACCATCTGCCGAACGTCAGACCATTGCGCTCGATGAAATCGAACAGCTGCGGGACCGAATACGAGCGGTCACGCGGGTTCAACAGCGCATCGGCCAACGCGTCAGCGTTTCGCGCATCACGCGATCTGTGAAACAGCGCCGCGGCAGGATGGACCTGGGGTAGATACTCGAGCGCCGCGCCGAGGTCGTGGATTTCTTCGCGCGAGGTCCCGATGCCCAGCCTTCGACAGTATTCCTGGAGCATGTAGATACCGCTGCGGCCGTAGGGTGCGTACACCATCAGGTACAGCGCACCTCCAGGCTTGAGGACCGAGCGCAGCGCACGGAGGCCTACATCAGGATCGGCGAGGTGGTGCAGGACGCCCGTGGAGACAATCAGGTCGAAGTCACGCTTCAGCTGACCAACGTCTTCGAGCGGCAGCTGCCGCGTCTCGAGATTCGTCAGCTCGTACTTTCGCTTCAGAATTTCGGTGGCATCGATGCTCGTCGCGCTGACGTCGATGCCGGTGACATGAGCTTGTGGCCGGCAGACCGCGTACTTGGCCGCCTGCCACGTTCCACAGCCGGCCACGAGGATGTCCAAGTCAGCGCGATACGGGCGGCCGGGCCAGAGCAGATGGTAGTCGGCGCGAAGGCGATTCCCGTCGCGCCACTCGTCGCGTGCGCGATCGAGGTTAGCGACCGGCGGCGGATAGGGGTGGTGAGTGTAGAAGTCACTCACTGGATCGGCAGTCGTTGCCGATGCATGAGCCTCCTCCGCATCTCGAATAGCGTCAGGCGACACTCTTTTTCTCTCGTGAAGCGGCGGCCGCTCGCGCGCAGCCGCCGCCCATTGATATCGCGCTTCGTTACTTCACGCCGCCGCCGATGGACTGCGAGAGCTTGTCCTGCTGCTGGCGCGCCTTGTCGAGCGCCTGATCGATGCTGAAGCTCGCCGGCTTCTGACGTGGCGGGAACTCCTTGAAGGTGTCGAGGAACTGGCCGACGATGACCTGCGCGGGCACGAACAGGAACGCCCGATCCGCCTTCCATTTGTCGTAGAACACCGAGGCGTCCTCCGATGCGCGCTCGAAGGGATCGCTTCGCAGGTTGTAGAGTTGCGGTCCGCGCAGAGTGACCGGCGGCTCGAACCAGACCGCCAGGCCTTTGGCGCGCTGCTCGACGAACGTAACCTTCCAGTTGCCGACGCGCAAGGCAAACAGGTCGCCGTCGTCGCTCCAGTAGAGGAAGCCCTTCCGCGGGTTTTCGTTGATCTCACCCTTGAGGAACGGCAGCAGGTTATAGCCGTCGATGTGCACCTTGAACGTCTCAGATACGGCATTGTGAAGTCGTGGATGAGTTTGATCGGTTGATCGTGCAGACGCGGCTCAGCCTCACGGCGCAACAGGAACTGGAAGCGCCCACTCCGTCGGGTTCTCGTTCCAGACGTCGATTGCACACTTCCAGGCGCCGGTCGGGTCTTTGCGCCAAATGGTGACCGCTTTGCCAAACTGCATGTGGGCGGTGCCCGACGGATCGGAAGCCGTCGTGCGATTTCGCTCGACCATGTAACCGACGTCACCGCCATCGGCCACGGCCGCTCGTTCGGGCTCCCAGACAATTGTGAATCCGGGGATGGCCAGCGCCCGTTTGACAAACTCGCGAATGGCCGCCTTCCCCACCACGGACGGCTGTCCTGGCGGCATGACCACCGCGTCATCCGACCAGAACGACAGCATGCGCTCGAGATCACCACTGGCCGCGGCGCGGGCCCATTCGCGGCTCGTCTCCATCAACACTACCCGCTCGGCTTCGAGGTCCATAAACCACCTCACGACTGAAAAAGGCGTGTCTCGACCATTAAGGTAGCGCCGGGAAGATGGTGAGCCGCGACAAGTTTCGACCTAGTGAGTGCGGAGAACAACCCCAGCCGTTTCACGGTCGGGCTGACATCGAATCGGCAAAGAAGCGATAGGATGCCGATCGCAACCGGTCGGTTCAGACGCCCGCTCGAGCCGGAGGGCATCCGAATGTCAACACGTTTGCTCCGCTCTTCGATGTTCACGCTACTTGGACTTTCCGCTCTCTCGGCGCAGCAGCCGCCAAATCAGTCGGACGTGCTCGATCAGATAACGGCGAGTGTGATGAACGGTGCGTCGGCGGAGATCCTGAGCCAGCTCACGGACGATGTCGGTGCGCGACTCGTTGGTTCACCAGCTTACGACCAAGCCGCGCAGTGGGCCGTGGCAAGATTCCGCGAGGCCGGCGTCGCCAGTGTCGGACTGGAGGAGTTCACACTGCCGAACGGGTGGCAACGTGGGCCCGCGCGAGCGCGCCTTACCGCACCGATCTCACGGACGCTGCGCGTCGGGTCGGTCGGCTGGGCGCCATCGACCCCGCCGGGAGGCGTGCGCGGCGACCTGATTCTGGTTTCGGATCTCGCGGCGCCGGCGCTTCGCGCGCAATCGGCACAACTCAAGAACCGGATCGTTCTGGTCGATCTCGAACGGGCACTACCGGCTGACGAGCCACTCGCTTTTGCGCGCCTCCGCGACTCGTTCGCGTTGTTCAGAGATCTTGGTGTTCAGGCCGTACTCCTGCCGCACGACGTGCCGAACAACGTGTCCGGCTGGGTCGACACCGGCAATGCCCGCGGCACGGTTCTCCCGCTGCCAGTCGCGGACATTGGCTGGGAGGATCATCTGCTCGTTCGCCGTCACCTCTCTCGCGGACTCGTCACTTTCGAAGCGGAGTGGCAGAACGACGTCACCGGTCCACGACAGGTGAGCAACGTCGTCGGCGAAATCACCGGCAGTCAGTTGCCTCACGAGTGGGTCCTGCTGGGCGCACACCTCGATTCGTGGACCTGGCGACCGGCGCGCAAGACAACGGCACGGGGGTGGTCATGGTGCTCGAGGCGGCACGCGCGATTGCGGCGCTCGGCCGGCCGCCCCGGCGTTCGATTCGGTTTGCCCTCTGGGCCGCCGAGGAGCCTGGACCACCGGGTTCATCGATGTACATCAAGCGCCACGCCAGCGAGCTTCGCGACTGCGTCGCCGCTCTGAACACCGACAACGGCGCGGCCCGTCGCGCGGATGGTCTGTCAACGGCCGAAGCGACCTGCGCGAGGCAATGCGGCCCATTGCCAATCGACTTCGCGGCTTCCGTGCCGATGGGTTGTCCATGGATGTGAGCTGCGGCTCCGACGAATGCCCATTCCTGCTCGAGGGCATCCCATCATTGAAGTTGTGGGTGGACACCGAACAGTATCGACAGGTGCACCACAACGCCAGCGATACGTTCGACAAGGTCGATCCCGTGTCGCTGCGAACGGGAGGCGCCGTCGTCGCGGCCACGACTTACGCACTGAGCGATCATCCCACCCGGATCGCTCAGCACATCGATCAGGACAGTGTCCGCGAGATCCTGCGCCGTGCGCGACTCGATGTCGATCTGGTCAATACACTGTGGAGACCATGAGGCGAATCGCCGTATCAAGCATCTCTCCGATACCGCGACGATTTGCGTCTTGCCGGCAGAAATGGGCAGTCGTTCTCATCGCGCTGGTCTTGCTCACGTCTGCCTGCCAGCCTGGAAGCCAGTCACCCGCGATCCGACCTCCAATCATCGACATGCATCTCCATGCTCACTCGCTGGACCAATACGGCGGCGGTATTCCCAATTGCGCGAACGACCAAGAGATTCTGTTTCCGGGCATCGATCCCCGCGAACCGATTGTCTTCGGGCGCTTAAAGACGTGTGTCTCCCCGGTGCCTGCGGCGGCGAGCGACGAACAGCTGATGAAAGAGTCGCTCTCGGCACTTACACGCCACAATATCTTCGCGGTAACCACTGGCCCGCTCGACGCCGTTCGTTCATGGCGAGCCGCGGCTCCTGAGCGAATCATTCCCGCGCACGCGTTCGGCGATCCGGGCGCGCCCAGCGCTGAGGAGTTCCGGCACCTCGTGTCGAATGGCGAGCTCGCCCTGTTTGCGGAGGTGTCGCCGCAGTATCAAGACATGATGGCCAGTGACCCATCACTGGAACCGTACTTCGCTCTCG
>Ga0111538_10012070_pt1 | contig 11418 bp, 8 predicted proteins | sample SoiMethybrSBSTD1_FD_79669 | JGI IMG/M metagenome (GOLD analysis project Ga0111538, IMG submission 79669) | Bulk soil microbial communities from a Populus tree surrounding site in Tennessee, USA - Soil MetaG P. TD hybrid SBSTD1 (version 2)... | ecosystem: Environmental > Terrestrial > Soil > Tree... | reverse complement strand
TTGACGTAGCCGAAGCGCGCGCCGCCCTCGATGGACATGTTGCAGAGCGTGAGGCGCTCCTCCATCGTCATCCGATCGATCGCGTCACCTGCGTACTCGTAGGCGTAGCCGACGCCGCCCTTCACGCCCAGCTGATTGATGATGGCCAGGATCACGTCCTTGGCGTACACGCCCTTGGCCAGGGTGCCGTCGACGCGCACCTGGCGCAGCTTGGGTTTGGCCATCGACAGGCACTGCGTGGCCAGCACGTCGCGCACCTGGGTGGTCCCGATGCCGAACGCGATGGCCCCGACGGCGCCGTGCGTGGCAGTGTGACTGTCGCCGCAGGCGATCGTCATGCCGGGCTGGGTGAGACCGAGCTCGGGGCCGATGACGTGGACGATGCCCTGCTTGCCCGTCGCCATGTCGAACAGGTTCAGGCCGAAGTCCTTCATGTTGCGGTACATGTGCGCAGCCATGTCCTCGGCCATCGGATCGGCATAGGGGCGCGCCTGGTCTGTCGTGGGGATGATGTGATCCAGCGTGCCGAAGGTCCGCTCCGGCATCCGCACCTTCAGCTTGGCGTCCTTCAGCATCTGGAAGGCCTGCGGCGTCGTCACTTCGTGGATGAGGTGCAGGCCGATGAGAAGCTGGGTCTGGCCGGACGGCAGCGTCCGGACCGAATGCGCCTCCCACACCTTGTCGAGCAGCGTCCGTGCCATGTGTTTCCTCCTGCGTGAGCTCGCGAGGGCGTATCGTGCCCCAGCGTCACTATGTAGTCCAGTGAAACGTTCTGGCGGGAATGTTAAGCTGAGCTTCATGATCAACGCTGCGCTGTTCCCCGCGCTCGAGACCCTACTGGCGGTGGCCCGCACCGGCTCCGTCGGCGCGGCCGCGCGCCAGCGCCACATCACGTCGTCTGCTGTCAGCCAGCAGATCCGGCGTTTGGAGGCTCACTTCGACACCAAGTTCTTCGAGCGTGCCGGCCGGGGCGTGCGCCTCACGGCCGCCGGCGAGGCCGCGCTGCCCGTGGTGCGCGAGCTGTGGAGCGGGGCGGAGGTGGCCTTCGGACAGCTCGCCGAGCTGTCCGGCCGCCCCGCGACCACGCTGCGCTTGGCCGCCAGCGACTATCTCGGCAAGGGGCTGCTGGCGCCGGTGCTGCGCGACCTCCTCGACGACGAGCCGCCGGTGCGCTTCGAGATCGTCACCACGCACTCGCGCGCCGGCGTGCGCCTGGTGGCGGCCGGCGACGTCGATCTCGCGGTGGTGACGGGGCAGGAGACACCGCGCGGCCTGGAAGATCGCCACCTGTTCGATCAGCCCTTCGTGTGGGTGGGACCGCGCCGCGGCCGACGGGATCGTGAGCCGCTGACCGAGCGGCTGCGCCGCGAGCCGCTGCTGCGCCTCGCCGCCGAGAGTCGCGGCCGCGCACTGCTCGACGACTATCTCGCCGACGAGCGCATCCGGCCGCTGTCGACCATCGACGTGCCGAGTGTCTCGCTGCTGCTCTCGTACGTCTCGGGCGGCCTGGGTATCGGCCTGGTGCCGGCGCTCGCGCTGGCCGAAGCGCCGGCCGATCGTGTCGTCAGCGCGCCGGCGCGCGTGCCGGCGCTGCCGGTCGCGCTGGTCTGGCGCGCCGCCGCCCGCCGTCCACCCGCGCTGGGCCGACTGACCGCGCTCCTCGTCGCCGCCGGCGCGCGCGTCGGAGCGCGGCTACGTGGCGGCGGGCCGCGCGGCCGTCGCTCCGCCTGAGTCGCGGTTCGGGCAAACCGCCCGCCGGCCGTCAGCGTCGGGCACCCCGCCGGCCCGGCGGCCGTGAGGTGAAAGCCGCGATCGCAATCATCTCGATCAGTTGAGCCGGGGGCTGCGACTGGCGCAGGTCTTGCCGTGACCACCTGCGAGGTCGAATCTCTTCACGGGAGGTGCTGCGATGGCGAGAAAGAGCAAGGCGCGAGGCCGCAAGCGCGTCACCAAGGATCTGGCGCCCCGGCGGGAAGCGAAAGGCGGAAAAGGCGAGATCACCGGCCTCGAGCCCCAGGCGGCCCAATCGAGGCACGTGAACGGTATCAACGCCGCGCTGTGTGACGGGTCCGTGCGTCTCGCGTAGGATTCGCCGGCCCGGCTGAGCGCGCCGGGCACGGGGTAGAATCCCCGGCATGGCGACGGAGCGGCAGACCCTGTCGGGCGACACGATCCAGTCGATGCTGGGGCGCTCGGCGTTCATTCGGTTTTTGAATCTCGAGGTGGTCTCGGTGGACGCCGCGCGCGAAGAGGTCGTGTTGCGGATGCCCATGCGGCCGGAGCTGGAGCGCGGGCCCGGCTCGGGCCAGTTCCACGGCGGCCCCATCGCCGCGTTCATCGACGTGGTGGGCGACTACGTGCTGGTGATGCTGCTCGGCGGCGGCGTGCCCACCATCAATTTCCGCGTCGATTTCCTGCGGCCGGCGGTGAGCGCGGCGCTGGTCGGCACCGGACGGCTGCGCCGGGCCGGCCGGACCATCGGCGTGGTCGACGTGGATGTCCACGATGCGGAGGGCCGTCTGGTCGCGGTGGGGCGCGGCTGCTACAGCACGACCACCGACGCGCCGGCCGGGGCGCGATGATTCACGCGCGCAACCTGGGCGACGTGGTCGCCCAAGCCCCCGATCCCGACCGGATCGCCCTGATCGATCTGAGCGAGCCGGCGACGCCGCGCGCGTGGAGCTTCGGCGAGCTCGATCGGGCGGCCGCAACGGTCGCGCGCGGCCTGCTCGCGCGCGGCGGCAAACGCGGCGATCGGGTGGCGATCCTGTCCGCCAATCGCGCCGAGTACCTGACGACCTTCCTCGGCACGATGCGTGCGGGCATGGTCTCGGTGCCGATCAACCTGAAGCTGCCGCCCGCGGCGATCGAGCACATCGTCCGCGACGCCGCGGTGTCGCTGGTGTTCGTGGATGCCGAGCGCCGATCGGCCGTACCGGCCGGCCCGAGCGTCGTGGAACTCGGCGCTGAGCTCGACGCGTTCGCGAGCTCCGGAGCCTTTGCCAGCGTGGAGCCCGAGGACGGCGAAGTGGCGATGATCCTCTACACCTCGGGTTCGTCCGGCCTGCCCAAGGGCGTGCCGCTGACCCACGCCGGTGCGTTGTGGACCGCCGAGCACCGGCTGCGCGCCGCACCGGATCTGTCGGGCGAGCGCCTGCTCGTCGCCGCGCCGCTCTATCACATGAACGCGCTGTGGATCACCTGCGTGGTGGCGTTCCCGGGCCACGCCAGCGTGGTCATGCTGCCGCGCTTCTCGGCGCGCGCCTTCATCGAGGCGATCGGACGTCATCGCTGCACCTGGCTCACCGGCGTGCCGACCATGATGGCGCTGGTGGTCCAGGAGCCGGCGGCCCTGGCCGCCACCGATTGCTCGTCGGTCCAGCGCATCACCATCGGATCGGCCCCTCTCACGCAGGCGTTGATCGACCGCATCAAGGCCGCCTTCCCGGGCGCCAGCGTGACGAACGGCTGGGGCACCACCGAAAGCGGCCCGGCCGCCTTCGGCCCGCACCCGCGCGGCGTGCCGCGGCCCGATCTGTCGCTCGGCCATCCCGTCGACGGCGTCGACATCCGCCTGGTGGCCGGTGACGACCTCGATGCCGAGGAGGGCGTGCTCCAGATCCGCACCCCGGCGCTGATGCCCGGCTATCTGAACCTGCCGCAGAAGACCGCCGCGGTCATGACGCCGGACGGCTACTACATCACCGGCGACGTCATGCGGCGGGATGCGGACGGCTTCTACTTCTTCGTCGGCCGTGCCGACGACATGTTCGTGTGCGGCGGCGAGAATATCTACCCGGGCGAGGTGGAAACGATGCTCGAGCGCCATCCGGGCATCCAGCAGGCCTGCGTGGTCGCCGTGCCCGACGAGATCAAGGGGGCCAAGCCGGTGGCGTTCGTCGTCCGGGCGGGCGGGGACGAGCCGAGCGCGGAGGCGGTCAAGCAGTGGGCGCTGGCCAACGCCCCGGCGTACCAGCACCCGCGGCACGTCGAGTTCGTGGGCGAGCTGCCGCTGGCGGGGACCGGCAAGATCGACCGCAAGAGCCTGACGGAGCGCGCGCTGCGGCTCGCGCGGAGCGTGCACGCATGAAGGCGATGATCATTCGCGCGCACGGAGACCTCGATCGTCTGGTCTACGACGAGCGCTTTCCCGATCCGCACCCGGGACCCGGTGAGGTCGTCGTCGCCGTGCGCGCGACGTCGCTCAACTATCACGACGTCTTCACCCTGCGGGGCATGCCCGGGATCAAGATCCCCATGCCGGCCATCATGGGCCTCGATCTGGCCGGAGAGATCGCCGAACTCGGCACGGGCGTCGAGGGCTGGACCATCGGCGATCGAGTGCTGGTCGATCCGATCGATCGCGTGCGGGGCGGGCTCATGGGGGAGACGATCCACGGCGGACTGGCCGAGCGCTGTCGCGTGGGCGCGCATCAGCTCATCCCCATCCCCGGCGGCGTCACCTTCGCCGATGCCGCCGCGCTGCCCGTCGCCTACGGCACCGCGCACCGGATGATGGTGACGCAGGGGAAGGTCATCGCCGGCGAGCGCGTCCTCATCCTCGGAGCGAGCGGCGGCGTCGGCACGTGTTGCGTGTTCCTGGCCAAGATGGCCGGGGCCACGGTCGTCGCGTGCGCCAGCAGCGACGAGAAGATCAAGCGGCTGTACGCGCTGGGCGCCGATCACGTCATCGACTACGCGCGCGGCGACTTCATGACCGGGGTCCACGAGCGCTTCGGCAAGCCGGCGCGGCGGAACTTCGAGGGCGGAGTGGACGTCGTCGTCAACTTCACGGGGGGCAACACGTGGGTGCCCTCGCTCCGGTGTCTGCGTCGGGGCGGGCGCTTGCTCACCTGCGGGGCCACCGCCGGTTTCGATCCCAAGACGGACATCCGCTTCATCTGGACCTTCGAGCTGCAGGTCCTCGGCTCCAACGGCTGGACGCCGGAGGACCTCACGACACTGCTGCGCATGGTCGACGAACGCCGCCTGCGCCCGGTGATCGACCGCGTGCTCCCGCTCACCGAGGCGCGCGAGGGCATTCGCCTGCTCGCGGATCGCGAGGTGATCGGCAAGGTCATCGTCGTGCCGTGAGCCTCCGGCCGTGAGCCGCCGGTTGACCGCATGATGACGAAACGTTGACGCCCCCCTCCTAGACTGTGCCGCGAGGGGAGACGCCTGGACGGCGCCGCCTTCTGGAGGCAAGCTGACGGGCACATGAGGTTTCCACCACTGAACCTTTGACGGAGGAGTGCAATGGCATTGCGCATCAACAGCGAAGCACCGAACTTCAGCGCCGACACAACCCAGGGGAAGATCAACTTCCACGAGTGGATCGGCAACGGCTGGGCGATCCTGTTCTCGCACCCCAAGGACTTCACCCCGGTGTGCACCACCGAGCTCGGCTACATGGCGGGCCTGAAGCCGGAGTTCGACAAGCGCAACACCAAGATCATCGGCCTCAGCGTCGACCCGGTGGCCGACCACCAGCGCTGGTCCAAGGACATCGAGGAGACGCAGGGGCACGCGGTGACCTACCCGATGATCGGCGATCCCGAGCTGAAGGTGGCCAAGGCGTACGACATGCTGCCGGAGGAGTCCGGCACCACGTCGCAGGGCCGGACGGCCGCCGACAACGCCACGGTGCGCTCGGTGTTCGTCATCGGGCCCGACAAGAAGGTCAAGGCGATGCTCACGTACCCGATGTCCACCGGCCGCAACTTCGACGAGGTGGTGCGGATCCTGGACTCCTGCCAGCTCACGGCGAAGCACAAGGTCGCCACGCCGGTGAACTGGAAGCAGGGCGGGGACGTCATCATCGTCCCGGCGGTCTCCGACGAGGACGCCAAGAAGACGTATCCCCAGGGCTGGAAGTCGCCGAAGCCCTACCTGCGCATCGTCCCGCAGCCCAAGTAGAACCCTCCAGTTGAAGCGGGAGTCGCGCCGGTGGCCGAACTCGAGGCCACCGGCGCGATCTGTCGGGGCGAAGCGGCTCAGGCGCGTACACTGATGGCCGACACGCTCATGCGCCTGGCTGATCGCGCCGTCGAGCTGGCCGAAGCGCTCCTGCGCGAGGCGCGCGCGCAGCAGACGGCTGACGAGCGCGCGCAGGCCCGCAAGCTCGCTCGCATGCTCGCCGATCCGCACGGCAAGGACCTGACCATTGCCCTGGCGGATCAGGCCTTCCGGAGCCATCGGCCCGAGCGCATCGCCGACCAGCTCGCCTACCTGCTCGAGCGCTACGGCGTGCCGCAGTACATGGACTGGTGGGAGCGCGTCGCGCTGCTCCTCGGCGGGGCGATGGCGCACTACCTGCCGAGCCTGGTGGTCCCGCCCATCGTGGCCCGGCTGCGCCACGAGACACAGAACGTGATCCTGCCCGGCGAGGAGGAAGACCTGCGGCGCTACCTCGAAGAGCGGCGCCGGGCGGGCCTGCGTCTCAATCTCAATCAGCTCGGCGAGGCCATCCTCGGCGAGGCCGAGGCCGCGCGTCGCCTGCAGGCGTACCTGGCGCTGCTGGCGCGCGACGACGTCGAGTACATCTCGGTCAAGGTCTCCTCGGTCTTCAGCCAGATCGAGCTCGTCGCCTTCCGCGCGACCGTGGCGCGCGTGGCCGAGCGTCTGCGCACGCTCTATCGCGCCGCCGCGCGACATTTCTATCGGCACCCCGACGGCCGGGTCACGCCGAAGTTCATCAACCTCGACATGGAGGAGTATCGCGACCTCGACCTCACGGTGACCGCGTTCCGCGAAGTGCTCGACGAGCCGGAGTTCCTGCCGCTGAGCGCGGGGATCGTGCTGCAGGCCTACCTGCCCGACTCGTACCGGGTGCAGCGCGCGCTCACGGAGTGGGCGCGCGGACGGCGCGCGCGGGGCGGCGCGCCGATCAAGCTCCGCATCGTCAAGGGCGCGAATCTTGCCATGGAGAAGATTGAGGCTGCGGTGCACAACTGGCCGCAGGCGCCGTACGAGCGCAAGGCCGAGGTGGACGCCAACTACACGCGCATGCTCGAGTACGGCTGCCGGCCCGAGCACGCGGAGGCCGTGCACCTCGGCGTGGCCAGCCACAATCTCTTCGACATCGCCTATGGCTTCGTCCTGCGCGAAGCCCACGGGGTCGAGCGCTGGGTCGAGTTCGAGATGCTCGAGGGCATGGCCAACCACCAGGCCCGCGCGGTGCGCGAGCGCGCCGGCGGCTTGTTGCTCTACGCGCCGGTCGTGCGGGCGGAGGATTTCCACAGCGCCATCGCCTACCTCGTCCGCCGGCTGGACGAGAACACCGCGCCCGAGAACTTCCTGCGCCACGTCTTCGATCTCGAGCCGGGCTCGCCGGCGTGGGTCGCCGAGCGCGATCGTTTCCTCGCGGCGTTCGATCTCCAGGCCGGACTCTCCGACGCGCCCCGGCGCACGCAGGATCGGAGCAGGGAAGCGACGGCCGCGCCGATCGTGCCGTCCACCGGCGCAAGGTTCGAGAATGATCCCGACACGGACTGGACACTCGCCGCGAACCGCGCCTGGATCGTGGACGTGGCTCGTCGCTGGAGCGAGCGCTCACCGGACGCGATTCCGCTCGTGGTCGACGGCGAGCTCGAGCGGGTCCCGGCGGCGGGGGAGAAGCGCGAGCCGTCGCGCCCCGAGCGCGTGGCCTATCGTTTCGCGCTGGCCGGCCGCGCCGACGTCGATCGCGCGCTGACCGTCGCCCGGGATGTCCAGCCCGGCTGGGCGGCGCAGCCCGCCGCGATGCGGGCGGCGTTGCTGGAGGCGTGCGCGGCGGAGCTCGGGCGGCGGCGCGGCGAGCTGATCGGCGCGATGATGCTTGACGGCGCCAAGACCGTGACGGAGGCGGACGTCGAGGTCTCCGAAGCGGTCGACTTCGCCCGGTACTACGCCCACATCCTTCGCGAGAGTTCGAACGAGCTCGACGATTGTCGCGGCGAGCCGCTCGGCGTGGTGGTCGTGACCCCGCCCTGGAACTTTCCGCTGTCCATCCCGGCTGGGGGCGTGCTCGCCGCCTTGGCCGCCGGCAACGCCGTCGTGCTCAAGCCGGCGCCCGAGGCAGTACTCGTGGGCTGGGAGCTTGCCACCTGCCTGTGGAACGGCGGTGTCCCGCGCAGAATTCTCCAGTTCCTGCCGTGCCCCGACGACGAGATCGGCCGCGGGCTCATCACCGACCCGCGGGTGGACGGCGTCATCCTGACCGGTTCGGTGGAGACCGCGCGGCTCTTCCTCGGCTGGCGTCCTGATCTGCCGCTGTTCGCGGAGACCAGCGGCAAGAACGCGATCATCGTGACGTCGCTGGCCGATCGCGACCAGGCCATCCGCGATCTCGTCCGCTCGGCCTTCGGCCACAACGGCCAGAAGTGCTCGGCGGCCAGCCTGGCCATCTGCGAGGCCGAGGTGTACGACGACCCCGACTTCCGCCGCCAGCTCCGCGACGCGGCGGCCAGCCTCACCGTCGGCAGCGCGTGGGAGCTCGCCAGTCGCGTCACGCCGCTGACCCAGCCGCCGGGCTCCGCGTTGCGGCGGGCGCTCACCGTCCTCGACCCGGGCGAGGAGTGGCTGCTCGAGCCGCGCGCCTCGGCGGACAACCCTCGGCTCTGGTCTCCCGGCATCAAGCTCGGCGTGCGGCCGGGCTCCTTCTTCCACCGCACGGAATGCTTCGGGCCCGTGCTGGGACTGATGCGCGCCGACACCCTCGATCAGGCGATCGATCTGGCCAACGCGCAGCCGTTCGGCCTGACCAGCGGGATCCAGACGCTTGACGATCGCGAGATCGCGCGCTGGGTCGACCGCATCGAGGCGGGCAACCTCTATGTCAACCGGGCCATCACCGGCGCCATCGTCGGGCGCCAGCCCTTCGGCGGCTGGAAGGCCTCCTCGGTGGGGCCCGGCGCCAAGGCGGGCGGCCCGAACTACGTCCTGCAGCTCGCACGCTGGCATCAGGTGCGGCTGCCCAGCATGCCACGGGATTCACTTGCCGAGCCCGTGGCGGAGCTGCTCGCGCGATGCCTGGAAGAGCTGTCCGACAGCGACACACGCGCGCTGCTCACGGCGAGCGCGGCGAGCTACATGCACGCGTGGCGCGCTCACTTCGGCCGCGAGCACGATCCCAGCGCGATCCGGGGCGAACGCAACGCCTTCCGCTATCGACCGTGCCATCGCGTGATCGTGCGGGGAACCACGAGCGCGCACCTGTGTCAGGTCTTGCTGGCCGCGAGCGTCGCTGGAACGCGACTGACGGTGAGTCTGTCGCCGGACTCTCAGCCGTGGCCGTGGCTCGGCGATCTCGGGGGTGTGGACCTCGTCGTGGAGGCCGAGGCGGGGTTCGTGGACCGACTGGCCCACTCAGGCGACGCCGAGCGCGTACGCGTGTGGGAGCGGATCTCGACGCCGGCGCGCGCCGCCGCAAACGGCGCCGGGGTCAGCGTGATCGACGCACCCGTGCTTGCCAACGGTCGCCTGGAGCTTCGTTGGTATATGCGCGAGCAGGTGGTCTCGCGGACTCTGCACCGATACGGAAACGTCACGGAGCCCGTGGCGACGGAGTGACCGTGGCGCCCCGGTTGCGCCGGCTGATCGACCGCGGTGCGATGTACGTCGCTCGACTCGGGCTCGGGTGTTCTGCCTGAAAGGCCGGGCGCTTCCGCCAGAGCTTGCCGCTCCCTAGCGATGCCCTGGCGCATAACCATGCGACTCATCGGGCGTTGCGCGAGCCGCCAGCGTGGCCCGTCGGTTGCTGATGTCCCCGTGCACCGGTGTCCGGCGCAGCCGAAGCCGGATCGCCAGGGGAGGGACGACGATGAGCAAGAAGAAGACCGCGAAGACTACGAAGGGTGTCGGCGCGAAGGACATCACGCTCAGAGGTGTCCGCTCCGTCACGGGCGGTGCCTGGTACGCGAAGTTCGATGGCGTCGACGGCAGCCTCAAGGCCGGCGCGTCGGAGGTGCTCATGGAGACCGTCGTCGCCAAGCCGCCGGCCGGGTCACGATAGCGCGTGGTCGTCGGCCATCGGGGAGCCCCGCAGCACGCTCACACTGTGGGGCCGTCCTGGATGGCCGCGGCAAGCTTGGCGTGTACGCGCCGGCCGTCGCCGGCCTGACCGCCGAGCTTGCCGTTTTCGACCACGGTCTTACCCCGCAGGATCACCAGGCTCGGCCAGCCGTGCACCTCCCAGCCGTCCCACGCGCTGTAGTCGGAGCCGTGGAGGTCGGCGGAGCGCAGCGTGCGCCGGGCCGTGGGGTCGAACACGACGAGATCGGCGTCGCTGCCAGGGGCGATCGCGCCCTTGCGCGGATAGAGACCGAGGACTTTCGCCGCGTTGCTCGACGTGACGGCGACGAAGCGCTCGAGTGACATCCCCCGCTTGGACACGCCCTCCGTGTAGATGATCGGCAGGCGCGTCTCCACGCCGACGTGGCCGCCGGTCGCATCCGCGACGTGGCGGCTGCGCACCTTCATCGCCCGCGGCGTGCATAGCTCGTCGGTGGCCACAGTGCTGAGCGTGCCGTTCTTGAGCCCGGCCCACAGCTGCTGACGGTCTTCATCGTACTTGAGCGATGGGTAGGTGTGGAACATCACGCCGTCGGGCCGCAGATAGGCCTCCGCGGTGAACGTGGCGTAGTGGTGCAGGGTCTCGCCGTAGATGGCGCGGCCCTCGCCGCGCGCCTCGGCGATGGCCTCGACGCCCGCCCCGGCGCTCACGTGCACGAAGTACACGGCGGCGCCCTCGACGTAGCGGGCCAGGCGGAGCACGCGGCGGAACGAGATGTCCTCGGACATCGCGCTGTGCACCAGCGGCATGTGCTCGATGTCGGTGCGCCCCTCGCGCTCCAGGCGCTCGTACATGTACATGACCAGGTCGTCGTCCTCGGCGTGGATTGCCAGGATGCCGCCGTGGCGGGCCGCCTTCTCCATGATGGCCCACAGGTGGCCCATGCGGATCATGCGGCCCTTGCCGATGGGCCGCACGTCGGTGGTGAAGAACTTGAAGCTGGCGAAGCCGCCCTGGATCGCCTCCGGGATCTGGTCGATCACCTCGGGCGGGACCGCGCCCTGCAGCATCACGTGCAGGCCGTAGTCCGTGTAGCCCTGACGCCACACCTTCTCCTTGTCCTCGATGGCGCGGGCGATCGTCTGGCCCGGCTCCCACACGGCGAAATCGACGAGCGTGGTGGTGCCGCCGAAGATGGCCGCCCGGCTGACCTGCTCGGGCGGCGCGCTGGTGGTGTGCCCGCCGCCCAGCGCCGGGATAGGCCAGTGCGTGTGCACGTGCGGATCGATGCCGCCGGGGATGACGAGCTTGCCGGTGGCGTCGACGACGCGCGCGACGTCACCCGGCAGTGTGCCAGGCGCGGCCACCGCGACGATGCGCTCGCCCTCGACACCGACATCCCACGCGCCCACGCCCTGAGGCGTCAC
>Ga0111538_10012068_pt1 | contig 11420 bp, 8 predicted proteins | sample SoiMethybrSBSTD1_FD_79669 | JGI IMG/M metagenome (GOLD analysis project Ga0111538, IMG submission 79669) | Bulk soil microbial communities from a Populus tree surrounding site in Tennessee, USA - Soil MetaG P. TD hybrid SBSTD1 (version 2)... | ecosystem: Environmental > Terrestrial > Soil > Tree... | reverse complement strand
GATATGCTGCTCAACGACGCGGGTGTCGCGTGTCTCAGTGGAACCGCGTTCGGCAGCTACGGCGACGGCTATCTTCGATTCAGCTACGCCAACTCGCTGGAGAACATCCAGGAAGCATTGAGCCGGATTCGTGCGCTGTCAGAACGCTGGAGTCACGTAGCGGCGCGGTAGGCGACGAGGCCATGCCGCGTCGCGGTCGCGACTCGCACGCCGGGAACTTGTCTACGCTCACCGACCTACGACAGCTCCTTGCACCGACCCGCGTCAGTTAGATCGCGCCGACTGCCGGAGTAGCGACATGACTTCTTCGGCCTCTTTAGGCACGGCCGACGTGAGCACCTCCGCACCGGTCGGCGTCACGAGCACGCTGTCCTCGATGCGGATGTGCAGGCCCGGCATGTCGATGATCGGTTCGATGGCCATCACCATCCCGGTCTCGAACGGCAGGTTCCAGTCGCCGACATCGTGGACGGACATACCGACGTAGTGCCCGACGTACGCATATCGGGGATCGAAGCCGTGCTTCTTGAAGATGTCCTCGGCGATCTTCTGGACGACGCTCCGCGCGACACCGGGCTTGATCGCCGCGATAATCGCCTTCTGCGCCTCCAGCACGCACTCATACGCCTTGAGCTGAGCGTCAGTGAAGCGTCCTGACACCGGCCACGTCCGCGTAATGTCCATCGTCATGTAATCGAGCGATCCGGCGTAGTCCATGACGACGAGCTCGCCGGCTTTCATCTGACGGCTGTTGGCCTCGTAGTGCCACTGATTGCCCATTGGGCCGGAGCCGACAATGGCGGGGTAGGCGGCGCCCTGGAAGCCGTGCTTCAACATCCAGTAGGTGGCCTCAGCCTCGAGCTCGTATTCGTATTTGCCCGGCGCAGTGGCCTGAATCGCGCGCTTGAGCGCTTCGGCGCTGATGCGGCCGTTGTACTTGAGGATCTCGATCTCACGCGGCGACTTGATCAACCGAAGACGATCGATGTGCGGCGAGACGTCCTTCATCTCGTAGTACGGGAACTGCTCACGAAGGGCAGTGACTCGTGCCGCGTCCTCGGTGGGCTGCTGCGCGAACGGATTGGTGAGTCGTCTCGCAGTGCCGATCGCAGTGTCGAGCCGGCCGCGGTCGACCAGATCGCGCTCTGAAAGGCGAGTCCACACCTGCTCCGTACCGCCGGACGCGCGGCGGCGGGCGAGAAATTCATGGAGCGCGGTGAGCGGCTGAATCGTCGCGAATCCGTACTTCTTCGCCGTATCAGGTTCGTCGAGCCAGTTCCCGCCCTCGTAGCGAATCTCGGTGGCGCTCAACTTTGGCAGGAAGAGATGCGAGACGCCCGACGCGGCGTCCATCACCAGCACGCCGTTGAACGACTCGTTGCCGGTCAGATAGAAGAAGTCGTTGTCCTGCCGGAAGCGCACACCCGGGATCGGGCTGGTGCCGCCGAACATCAACAGCGTGCCCCGCTGCAGCACTTTCGCGAGCTGCTGCCGCCTCGCGGCAAACTCCTCGGGCGGATATCCCATCCGCTCGGCCGTAGCAAGCGCGGCTGCTGCGACTGTGAAGAGGACGATCACGGCCAGGCGGAGACGAATCATCGAAGCGTGACGCATAGCCACTCCTCTTCCTGCGCGCGGTGTTCGACGCCGAGCGGCGCGAAGGCGTGCAGCACGTCACGCTCCTCGCTGGCCATGAACCCACTCAGGATCAGGCGCCCTCCGGAATCCGTCAACTGCTTGAGCCGATCCGCAGCCGTGACCAGTAAGGCACCGGTCAGGTTCGCCAACACCACATCCGCGTTGGCCGGTGCGGCGTCACGCAGGTCGCCGACCTGCAGCGTCACACGCGAACGAGGGTTCAGGCCCAGGTTCTCGCGCGCGGCGGCAACTGCATCCGCATCATCATCGATCGCGATGACATTGGCCGCGCCAAGCAGGCTGGCCGCGATCGCCAGGACACCCGAGCCGGTGCCCACATCGATCACGGTCTTGCCGCGCATCTCGAGCTGTTGCATCGCGGCCAGGCACAGCCTCGTCGTCGCATGATGTCCGGTCCCGAACCCCATCGATGGCTGCACGACGATCGTGATCGGTGCATCCCAGGGTGGGGCGACGATCAGACGGCCGACGTGAACGGCACGAACGTCGGCCTGCGAACGGGCCGCCCAGTCCTCGTCGGGGACGTCGATCGCGTCGAGTGAGAGTCCGTCGAACGCGGCGCGCAGCTCGCGTGCGGCGCGATCGCGCTCCGCGGCGTCATGAAAGAAGACGCGCCAGACTTCGTCGCCTTCATTGATTGCGGTGACGTGATAGTCGGTGAGTGCTGCCTCGAAGAACTCTGGAACGTGGGTGACGTCGAGCGCTGGCCAGGTGCGGCCGGTCTTATCCAAAAATGTCCTTGACCCGATCGAGCAGGCCCTTGTCGTCCTGGTCGCCGACCGGCGTCGGCTCGAAGGCCTCTTTCGGCAGCGTGGCCGCGAGCTGCTCGAGCAGCTTCTTCTGTTCCTTGGACAGCTTGCGCGGTGTGCTGACCTTCAGCGTGACGAGCAGGTCGCCGTGGCCGCGGCCGCTGACGTCGGGCATGCCCTTGCCTCGAACGCGGAACGTCGTTCCAGTTTGCGTGCCGGCCGGAACGCTGAAGGGGTCGTCACCATCGAGCGTCGGGATGCGAACTTCGCCCCCGAGCGCGAGCGTGGTGAAGTTCAGCGGCACTTCGCAGTACAGGTCGTTGCCATCGCGCTGGAAGAACGGGTGATCCTGTACGTGGATCACGACATACAGATCGCCGTGCGGACCACCGAGCGGGCCGGCTTCACCTTCGCCGGTGAGGCGCAGGCGCTGGCCGGTGGCGATCCCGGCCGGAATACGTACGGAGAGCTTCTTCTCCTGTTGCACGCGTCCGGCTCCGCGGCAGGTCGCGCACGGCTTGGAGATGATTGACCCGGATCCACGGCACTGATTACACGTGCGGGCGACCGTGAAAAAGCCCTGTTGATAACGCAGTTGACCACGGCCCTGGCACTGCGGACAGGTGACGGGCTGCGTGCCCGCCGCTGCGCCGGTTCCGCCGCACGTCTCACACGAGACCTGTCGCGGAATCTGAATCGATGCTTCGACGCCCTTGGCGGCTTCGTTGAAGGAGATCTCGAGGTCGTAGCGCAGGTCGGCGCCGCGTTGTGGACCGCTGCGCCTCCGGCCGCCACCGCCGAAGACATCGCCAAAGCCGAAGATGTCGCCAAGGCCACCGAGGATGTCCTCGAAACCGCTGAACGCGTTGGGATCGAATCCGCCGGTCGCCGCGCCGCCGAGCCCCGCGTGACCGAAGCGGTCGTACATGTGCCGCTTGTCGGTATCGATCAGAATCGCGTACGCCTCGGCAGCTTCCTTGAACCGCTCTTCGGATTCTTTGTCGCCAGGATTCCGGTCGGGATGGTATTTCAGCGCGAGCTTCCGGTACGAGCTCTTGATCTCCTGTTCCGTCGCCGTCCGGGTGACGCTCAGGATCTCGTAGTAGTCACGTTTGCTCACGCGCGTGTGGCCACCTTCACCATGGCAGGCCGGAGCAGCCGGTCGCCGACTTTGTAGCCACGCTGCAGTTCCTCCATCACCTCACCCTCGCGGTGCTGCGCGCTTTCCTCCTGGGTGACCGCCTCGTGAACATTCGGATCGAAGTCGGCGCCGAGCGCCTCGATCGGTGTCACACCTCGCCTGCGCAGTATCTCGAGCATCTGCTTGTGAATCAGCTCGACGCCCTTGCGCAACGGATCGTCCTGCGCAGGGGCCTGCAGCGCGCGCTCGAGGTTGTCGATGATCGGGAGCAGATCTTTGATGGCCTCGCCAGCCGTGTACTCGGCCAGGTCGCGCCGCTCCCGGTCCATCCGCTTGCGGTAATTGTCGAATTCGGCAGCCGTGCGGAGCAGTCGATCCTGCAGCGCGTCGCGCTCTCGGCGGACTTCCTCGAGCGGATCGGGCTGGGGCTCGTCGTGCTGTTGCTGCGGATCCTGATCGTTCAAAGCTTCGGCCATGGTTACTTACGGCGCGTCGCGGAGGACGCGCGAAACGGCCTGCGTTGTCCCGTCCACCAGCGAGATCGCGCGCGAATAGCGCATGCGCGTCGGGCCGATGACGCCGACGGTGCGCGTGGTCGCGCCGTCGACGACGGTGCAGGCGATCAAGCTGAATCGTTGAAGGTCTGGTGCGGCGTGCTCGGTGCCAATCACGACGGTCAGTCCGGGGCCGTCGATGTAGGCATTGAGGAGCTGCACCATCCGCTCTTTCTCTTCCATCATGTCGAGCAGCTTTCGGAGCGTCGCCATCGACACCTGCTCGTGCGCGCTGCCGTCGAGCAGCGACGCCGCGCCTTCCACGTGGAAGGTCTGCTGTCGCGGAAGCTCTTCCAGCGTCGAGCGCGCGAGGCGAAGGGCGCGCGCCAACAGCTGATCGTAGAGCGTCCGTTCCTGCTGGAGCCTGGCCATCACCGCCTCGCGTACCTCGAGGAGCGGAAGGCCTGCGAACTCGGTGTTCAGATAGCTGGCCACCTGCGCGAGATCGTCAGACTGCAAGGTCTCCTGCGCGTCCACGACCTTCTGCGTCACCTGATTACCGCGGGCGATGACGATGACGAGCACGCGTGAGCCGCCGAGCGGCACGAACTCGATCCGCTGCAGGACAGCGGCATGGCTGTCCGCCAGGGCGAACCCGACGTGACGCGCGGCACGCGAGACGACGTGCGAGACGCTGGCCAGCAGATCGTCCATGAGCGGGGATGGACCCGCGTGCTGGCGAAGCTGATGCTCGACGTCTGCCGCGGCGCGCGCCGGACGGCGGCTTTCGAGCAGGAGATCGACGAACACGCGATAGCCGCGGTCTGTGGGCACGCGGCCCGACGAGGTATGCGGCTGATAGAGATAACCGGACTCCTCCAGATGTGCGAGGACGTTTCGCACAGTAGCCGATGACACGTGCAGCCCGCTGTCGCGGGCGAGCACCTGCGAGGAGACGGGCTCGCCCGTCTCGACGTACTCGCGCACGAGCGTCGCCAGAAGGCGACTCGACCGTTCGGACAGTTCGTAGGAACCCATGGCCAGGCAGGCGCTTAGAGAGGCCTCTGCTGATTATACCGGTCTGGTTTCGCCGCGCCTATTTTCGTAGGGCCCCCTCCCATCGCATGCTCACGGCAGCGACGTTGGGCTCGCTGATCTTGCCGTGTTTGGCAGCGATCAATTCCGCCACGATGCTGATCGCGATCTCCTGCGGCGTGATGGCCCCGATATCGAGGCCGATCGGCGCGTGAACCCCCTTCAGGGACTCGTCGGACATACCCTCACCGAGCAACTCGTCGAAGATCCGGCGCACCTTCGCCTTGCTTCCAATCAAGCCCAGATACCGCAGCCGTTGCGCCGCCAGTGCGCGTAGCGTGTCAAGGTCGTGGGTATGGCCGCGGGTGACGATCACGGCATACGCATTCGGGGGCAGGGGATGCTGATCGATCCAGGTCGGAATGTTTTCGACAACGACGTCGATACCCTCGCCGAATCGCTCGGTGTTGGCGAACTTTTCGCGGTCGTCGATGACGTGCACGCGGAAGGCGACGTCGTGCGCCATCTTCGCCACCCAGTAGCCGACGTGGCCGGCACCAAAAACGTAGACATCAGGCGACGCCTCGACGGGCTCGATAAAGACCTCCATCTGGCCTCCGCATACCAGACCCGTCTCCTGCGCGAAGTCGTCATTGAGCTCGTACTTCACGTTCAGCGGCCGGCGGGCCTTGATCGCTTCGCGGGCTTTCCAGAACGCGTCGTTCTCGTAGCAGCCGCCGCCGATCGTGCCGACGGTCCGGCCGTCCGGGAAGACCAGCATCTTGGCGCCGACGCGTTGAGGCGTGGAACCGGTGGCGGCGACGATGGTCACGAGGGCAACTTCCTCCCCGCGATCCAGGGCCTCCGAGAGGGCGGCAAAGACCTCTTGGTTCACACTTGAATTATAGAGGACGCGGTTGAACTACAGGCGCCTTCGCTTCGAGACGAATGAAGCGACCAAAAGGAGCAGAAGGGCCAGGACACCGCGTTCGAGCCAGGACCGGTTCCGCCTGTTTTTCAGCGCCGAGATGAGCCTCAGCCCGGCGACGACGGCCAAACCGGCGAGAAAGACCTGAAGAAAGCTGTAACGGCGACCGGGTGGGGCATGCGGAGTCCATGCCCGAGGCCCCGTGGCACCCTGCCAGGCGTTCGGCTCCCAGTGATAGTCGGTCCAGTTGATGAAATCGGCAAACGGCGGGGGCCGCCGATGCCTCTGTCTGAACATCCGGTGTTATCGACGAGGCAGCCCCTCCGGAAGTTCGGGCGCCCCTTCCTGGGCGCCCCCATGAAGTGGGCAGTACTCGATGGGCTCGGTGCCGACGATGAACGACTCGCTGAAGACACGAGGGCAGTTCGGCGTCGCGAGCTTGCCGGTCTCGTGATCGATGTCGATGAAGGTGATGCCCTCGGGGACGTCGAACGACGCGTTGGGATGCCCGGCGAGGGCGGCTTTCATGAAGTCGGTCCAGATCGGGAGCGCTGCGGTTGACCCGCTCAGGCCCAGTGGCTGATTGTCGTCGAAGCCCACCCATACCACCGTGAGCAGCTCCGGCGTGAAGCCGACGAACCACGCATCGCGGAGGTCGTTGGTGGTGCCGCTCTTGCCGGCGGCATCGAGGGCGAAGCCGTTAGCGCGCGCCGCCGCTCCGGTGCCTTCGTTGAGCACGCTGCGCATCATGTTGGTGACGAGATACGTCGTGTCACTCTGCGCGACGTTCCGCAGTTTCGACGCTCCGGGCTTCAGCGCTTTCGTCCCGGCCCGCACGTGATCGATCGCGAGCAGCGATCGCACCGAGCCGCCGTTGGTGAACAGCGTGTAGGCCTCGGCCACTTCCAGCGGCGTCAGCTCGAACACGCCGAGCGTGATCGACGGATAGCCCTTCGGCGTCGTGCCGACGCCGACCTGGCGCCACAGCGACGCGATCTTGTCGAAGCCGATGCGTTCGCCGACGCGAATCGTGCCGAGGTTGCGCGACATGGCGAGCGCGCGACGCAGTGTGACATCGCCGTCGTACTCGTCGTAGTTCTTCGGCTCCCACACCTGGTCGTCGAAACTGAATGTCGCAGGCTCATCCTTGGTCAGCGACGCCGGCGTGAGGTCGGTCCAGCCTTCGAGCGCGGCGTGTTCGAAGGCCGCGAGGTAGACGAAGGGCTTGAACACCGACCCCGGCTGCCGTCGCGCCTCGGTGACGCGATTGTATTGAGACTGGTTGTACGAACGGCCACCGACCAGGGCGAGGATCTCGCCGCTGCGCGGATCGACGGCCAGTAGTACGGCTTGTGCCGACTGCGGTTTCTTCTTGCGCCGCGACAGCAGCTTGTCCACGTTGGCGAGACCATTGCGGACGGCGTCGAGCGCGGCGCGCTGCATGTTGAGGTCGAGTGTGGTGTAGACGTCCACAGTGCCGGGTTGCGTCGTCAGGCCGGGGAACTGCTCGTTGACCTGTGCGCCGACCATGTCGACGAAATACGGCGCTTCGTTGTCCACGCTGCGCGCGACCACCTGCAGCGGCTCACGGCTCGCCGTCGCCGCTTCAACGTCGGTGATGTAGTTCTCGGCGGCCATGGCCTGCAGCACGACGTTGCGACGTTCGACCGCCGCCTTCGGATTGGCAAACGGGGAACGCCTCGCCGGGCTTTGAATCACGCCGGCAATGAGCGCTGCCTCACTCAAATCGAGATTCGCGACGTCTTTGCCGAAGAAGATGCGCGACGCTTCCGCGACACCGTGCACCGCGAACGAGCCGCGCTGACCGAGGTAGACGTCATTGAGATAGAGCTCGAGGATCTCTTCCTTCGACGTGCGTCGCTCGAGAACGAGCGACATCACGATCTCGCGTGCTTTTCGCAACGGCGAGACCGTGCCGCTCTGCAGCTCCTCGTTGAACTCGTCTTCGAGGAAGAACATGCGCGACAGCTGCTGCGTGATCGTGCTCGCCCCGCTCGGACGGCCGCGACTGAAGAGACTGCCAATCGCCGCGGCGATCGTCCGGAAGGGATTCACACCGGGATGTGAATAGAAGCTTTGGTCCTCGATGGCGAGCACGGCCTGCTGCATACGCTCTGGGATCGTCGACAGCGGCACATGCCGGCGCTTCTCGCGCGCGCCCGAGGTCATGAGCGACGTCAGCAGCGGCGGATCGAGGTGGATGGCCTCGGTCCGGCCCTCGCCGACGACTTCGAGTGACTGAATCCCGCGTCCGCCGGCCGGGTTTGGATTCGTCTTGGTGGCCTTTCCCGCGGGGAAGGTGACTTTGATCGTCTTGCCGGCCAGCTCGCCGCCGCGGGGGGCCAGCGTGATGACGTTGCGATCTCCTGAGAACTCGCCGGCCTGCTTCACCGCCGGCCGGTCGGCGTAGCCCAGATCGTTGAGCCGGACGATCACATCCTGCTGCGACAGCGTCTGCCCACGGCGGAACTCCGTTGGCCGGGCGTAGACGCGCGGCAGCGTGCGCTCGCGCTCGCCATGCAGGCGCTCATCGATCATCCGCGCGAAGGAGAAGTACGCGGAGCCGAGACTGGCGACGATGACTACCGCGATGCCGGTAGAGGCGTACAGGAAATAGCGGGTCCAGCGGCGCTGGAGCTTGATGCGCAGCGTCGTACGGCCGCGCTTACGGGCGGCAGGCGGTTGTTTCGTTGATCCTGCCAAGGTTGTCTACAGATCTATATCGTCACGACCCAGTGAGTTCCTGCATCGACCGGCAACTCCGCATACAGACGATCCACGAGCGCCGGGCCGTACTTATTCAAGAAATACACGAACCCGACGGCGCGCTCCTGCGGTTCGCCGCCAGGAAACGCCTGCGCCCGTGCATTCTGGAACTGGCGTCGCAGCGTCTCATCCTTCCGTTTGGCGGCCTGAATGATTTTCCCATGGAGCTTCTTCAGATCGTCCTGCATTCGCGACAGCGTCGATCGTGATGCTCCTTCTAATGTCGGATCGATCTGCACCACTTCTTTAGCCAGCCGCTCCATGCGTTGCTCGAGAGTGCGCACGGCTTCGTCCAGTGAGGCCTCGACCGACGGCGGGAGCTGCGCTTCCAGCACAGCATTGAGGACCGCTTCGTCCTGCGCGCGCAGGGACTCCAGCGCGACGTCGTATCGCGTGAGGAACCGGAGGGCATTGGAATCGACGAGGGTGGCAGTGGCGCGCTGCTGAATCAGCGGCATCGGAGTGGAAAAGGCGTCGTACACGCGTCGAAGCTGACCGAGGTAGGCAAGCTCGTTCGGGCCCGCTACATAACAGACCGTGGGAAACAGCGTGTCCTGCACGATCGGTCGCAGCAGGACACTCGGGCTGAACTCCTCCGGCGACGAGCGAACCCCTTCGAGGAGAGCGGCCGTGGATTCGGGTCGCTCACCGACGAGAAATCCCGCCTGATGCGGTTTGATCGGCTGGCGGCCGGCATTCATGTGAAACAGTGCGAGGCTGCCTTCCTGCGGGGTGGCCTGTGCGTGATACCCGCGTGCTTCGAGCGCCGCTCCGGCTTCTGCGGCGAGACGTGCCGTCTGCCCGGCCTGCTCGATCTCGCGAGCAAAGATATGTGAGACCAGCGGTTTGGCCGCCGGATCTGACGCATCGAACACGATCAGCCCGCGAGGGCCGAGCACGGTTTCGAGCCAGCGGCCGAACGCGTCTGCCATGCCAGTCCCCGGGGCATAGGCGCGGCGGAGGCCGTCAATCAGGGCCGGCGTGAACTCGGTCCCCGGCATCGCCGCTTCGAGTGCGCCGATCGCCGCGTTCACCGACTCGTCGAGCCGGACGCGGGCGACCGGCCCAGAGTGCGACTGTGGCGGATCGCCGGCGGCGATCGCAAGCGGCTTCATGTCCGCATCGAGCACGCTGCACGACTTGACCTCGTCCCAGTCGTGATCTTCGGCGTCGATCCAGAACACAGCGACCGTCGGCACGCCGTGCTCGGTTCGTACCTGCTCGGCGAGTCGAAGCGCGGTCAGCGCTTTCAGGAGCGTGAAGAGTGGTCCGCCGAAGAGACCGGCCTGCTGACCGGTTACCACGGCAACGGTTTGCGGATTGCGAAGTAGGGCAGTTGCCGAGATCGCCGCATCTGACGCGCCGCGAGTGCGCTGCTGAGCCTGCAGCAGGTCGGCAATGGCGTCACGCTGGCGGTGATGCTGGTGCGTGCGGGCAATTGCGTCACGCCAGGCCGCCGGATCGTCGGGATTGCCGGCGAAAAAGTCGGCGACGCGCGCATGATCGAAAACGAAGTCCGCCGCGAGCCGCCGGATCCACGGAAATCGCCGGATGTCGATGGGAAGCCGGGCGCCCGCCGCATCCCCGCCGCGTGCGCGCGTGTCGGGGCTCGCCGGGGCTGACACACCTGAATCGGACTGCACCTGTTGGTACTGTTGCAGAGCGCTCGCGGTAGTGTCAAGAAACCGAGCCCCAGAATGTTACGATCGCGTGATCCCCATGAATGCACTGCTAGCGCTTGAAGATGGCTCCTGGTACCGCGGGGTCGCGGCCGGTGCCCAGGGCGAGGCCCGCGGTGAGGTCGTGTTCAACACGAGCATGACCGGTTATCAGGAAGTCCTGACCGATCCCTCGTACGCCGGCCAGATCGTCACGATGACCGCCCCCCAGATCGGCAACTACGGCGTAGCCCCCGGCGACGCCGAATCGAGCACGCCCCGCGTCGCGGGGTTCGTGATGCGCGAAGCGTCGCCTATCGCGAGCAACTATCGGGCGGATAGCACGCTCCGCGATTACCTCATCCGTCACAACATCGTCGCGATCGCCGACATCGATACCCGCGCCCTGACGCGCGTCCTCCGTTCGGCGGGCGTGATGCGCGGGGTGATTGCGACCGGTCACGTCGACCCGGCCGAGCTGGTGGAGAAGGCTCGCGCGATTCCGCGTATGGAAGGCGCCGATCTCGTGCGCGAAGTGACCTGCGACAGTCCCTTCCAGTGGCACGCGAATTCGCTCGGGGAAGAGGACCACGCCGAATTCGGCATCACTCCCGGTGCCCGGGCGTCGCGCCGGCTTCGCGTCGCGGCGTACGACTTCGGGGTGAAGTTCAACATCCTTCGTCGGCTGCAGGCCTACGGCTGCGACGTGCACGTGTTTCCCGCCACGGCGCCTGCCTCGGACCTGCTGGCGATCGAGCCGGACGGTGTGTTTCTCAGCAACGGTCCCGGTGATCCGGCGGCGCTGAGTTACGCCATTGAGAACGTGCGGACGCTGACGCAGTCCGATGTCCCGATGTTCGGCATCTGCCTCGGCCACCAGATTCTGGGGCTGGCCGTCGGAGGCGAGACATTCAAGCTCAAGTTCGGCCACCGCGGCGCGAATCATCCGGTGAAGGAACTGCGGTCAGG
>Ga0111538_10012066_pt1 | contig 11421 bp, 12 predicted proteins | sample SoiMethybrSBSTD1_FD_79669 | JGI IMG/M metagenome (GOLD analysis project Ga0111538, IMG submission 79669) | Bulk soil microbial communities from a Populus tree surrounding site in Tennessee, USA - Soil MetaG P. TD hybrid SBSTD1 (version 2)... | ecosystem: Environmental > Terrestrial > Soil >... | reverse complement strand
GGGTTCAAGCCGAAGTGCATGCCACGTACCGTGATATCGATGCGCTCGCCATCCATGGCCGTCACGCGCGTGTCGAACTCCTTGCGCGCCTGCACGAACTTGAACAGCTCGTCCGGAATGAAATGACAGTGAATGTCCGTGACCATTTCACAGCCCCAAATACGCGACCTTCAATCGGTCATCGGCGAGAAGCTCGGCGCCGGCGCCTTGCATGACGATCCTTCCGTTCTCGAGCACGTAGGCGCGGTCGGCGGCGCGCAACACGTGGTGCACGTTCTGCTCCACGATCAGGATCGTATGGCCGAGATCGCGCAGCGTGCGAAGGAGATCGAACAGCAACTTGACATAAATCGGAGCCAGGCCTTCGGTCGGCTCGTCGAGCAGCAGCACCTGCGGCTTCGCCATCAACGCGCGCCCGATGGCGAGCATCTGCTGTTCGCCGCCGCTGAGCGACCTGGCGATCTGGCTGCGGCGCTCGGCCAGCACCGGCAGCAGCGCATAGACCTGCTCGAGCGTCTCCTTGCGGGCCCGGCGCGCGGCCGCGCAATAGGCGCCCATCTCCAGGTTTTCGAGCACGGTCATGAACGGAAACAGCCGCCGCCGTTCCGGCACCAGCACGAGGCCGCGCACCACGCGCTCATAGGCCGGCAGGGCCTCGATACGCTCCCGACCGATCGAGATCCGGCCTTTGCATACGGTGCGCAGGCCGGCGAGCGAGAACATCAGCGTGCTCTTGCCGGCGGCGTTGGCGCCGACCAGCGCGACGATCTGCCCGGTGTCGACGGCGAGGTCGATGCCGTGGAGGATCTGCACCGGGCCGTAGAACGCGTCGAGGCTCTCCACGCTAAGCAAGGCTCATCTCCTCCCCGAGATAAGCCTTGATCACGGCAGGATCCTTGACCAGCACCTCGGGCGCGGCGTCGGCGATCAGCTCGCCGCGGTGGAGCACCATGATGCGCGGCGCCGTCTTCATGATGGCGTAGAGCACGTGCTCGACCCAGATCACCGTGATGCCGCGCGCGGGCAGCCCGGCGACCAGGTTGGTCATCCCCCTGACCTCACTCGGGGTCAGGCCGGCCATGATCTCGTCGAACAGCACGAGGCTCGGACGCAGCGCCAGCGCGCGCGCCACTTCGAGCCGCTTGAGCAGACCGACGGTCAGGTTGCCCACCGGCGCGTCCACATAGTCGGCCAGTCCCACGTCGGTAAGTATCGCCTGCGCGCTTTCGCATGCCGCCGCGACCGTCCGATCGTGCAGCATGGCGCTCAGTGCCACATTCTCCAGCACCGAGAGGTGGCGATAGGGCTTGGGGATCTGAAAGGTGCGCGCGACGCCGGCGCGCGCGGCCTGGTACGGCTTCCAGCCGGCGACCGGCCGGTCCTGGAACACGATCTCGCCCGAGGTCGGTGCGATTGCGCCGGCGATCAGGTTGTAGAGCGTGCTCTTGCCCGCGCCGTTAGGTCCGATCAAGCCGACAAGCTCCCCCTGCCGGACCGAGAAGCTGACCCCCGCGACCGCGGCGAGGGCGCCGAACGTACGGGTCAGCTGTCGGACCTCGAGCAGAGCCGTCATGGCGCGCCCTTGCGGCCACGCTCCGCCAGCCGCTGCAGCGCGCCGGCAATGCCGCTGGGGAAATACAGCATCACCACCACGAGCACGGCACCGTAAATCGCGAGATGCAGGCCCGCGCCCGCGCCGCCGAAATAGGAGCGCAGCAACTCGGACAGCGGAGTGATGACGAACGAACCGAGCACCGGCCCGATCGCCGTGCCGAGACCGCCCAGCGCCGGAAGGAGCGCGAACTGGAACGACAACTCGGGCGAGATCACGTGCGTGGGGTCGAGGAATAGAAAATACTGCGCGAACAGCGAGCCGCCGATGCCGGCAAGGAAGGCGCTCAGGCACATGGCGCCGGTGCGCGCCAGCAGCGGATTGACGCCGGCCGCGCTGGCGGCCTCCTCGTCATCCCTCGCCGCAAACAGGTAGTAGCCGTAGCGCGAGCCTTCGACCGCCTTGGTGATAACGTAGATCAGGAGGAAGTATCCGAGCATCAACGCGGCATAGGTGGTCTTCGACTCGAACACCATATTGGCGATGCTCGCGATCGGAAGGATCGAGAAGCCCTCCGCGCCGCCCGTCAACGCCGCCCAGTTGAGCGCCGCGATCCGGACCACCTCGGCGGCGGCGAGCGTCGAAAGGATGAAAAACGGCCCGCGCAGCCGGGCGCAGACCAGCGTCAGCACCGCGCCGAACGCCGCGGCCAGGGCGCCGCCGATCCACAACCCGATCCAGGGCGTGAGGCCATAGTTCGCCGCAAGGATGCTCGAGGTGTAGGCGCCGATGCCGAAGAACGCCGCATGCCCGAATGATATGAGCCCGGCAAAGCCGCCCGCGATATTCCACGCCAGCGCGAGTCCGGCCCACAAGAAGGTCTGGATGAGGACATCCTGGAGATATTGCGGCAGCGGGACGGCGACGAGCACGAGGCAGATGGCAAGCAGGAGCAGTTCGAACAGCGAAATCGTGCCGCGTTCGGGCAGCAGCCGCCACCGTCCGGTTCGTCGCTTGGATGTGAGCGGCGCCGCGTCCATGCCGGATCAGTCGTTGATGCCGAGGGTGGCCTCGCCCTTGCGGCCGAGCAGGCCGGCGGGGCGGAAGATCATCACCAGCAGAAACAGCATGAAGAAGAACATCTGCCCGAAGGCGGGCGCGATGTAATAGCTGCTCAGCGACTGCACGATGCCGATGCAGATGCCGCCGAGCAGCGCCCCTTCGATGCTGCCCATGCCGCCCAGCACGACGATCACGAACGCGATCAGCACGAAGTTGAGGCCTACCGTCGGAAACACCGAGAACAACGGCGTCATGATGCAGGCGGAGAGACCGACCAGCGCGGAGCCGGCGGCGAAGGTGATGAGGAAGATGCGGGGCACCGGAACGCCCATGAGCTGCGCCGCCTCGCCGTCCTGGACGGTGGCGCGGATCGCCTTGCCGAGGTAGGTCGCCTGCAACATGAAGCGCAGCCCGAGCGTGCAGGCGACCGCAACGGCGAAGCCGATCAGCAATTCGGGCTTGGCATAGAATGGGCCGAAGGTGAACGAACGCCCTCCGAGGATCGGCGGCACATCCTGGAGGTCGGCCGACAACGCCATGAGCGCGACGTTCTGCATCAGGATCGACAGTCCCATGGTCGCAAACACGACGACCAAGTGCGGCTTGTCGAGCGCCGGCATGACGATCAATCGATGCACCACGATCCCGAACAGGAACATGGCCGGCACGATCGCCACGATGGAATAGTATGGGTTGAGGCCGAGATACCTCGTCATCGCCCAAGCGCCGTACATCGCGACCATCAGGAATTCGCCGTGGGCGAAATTGACGATGCGCAACACGCCGAAAATCAGCGTCAGCCCGATGCTCATCAGGGCATAGATGCCGCCGATGAGCAGGCCGGAAAAAACGAGCTGGCCGACGGTGGTCATGGTCCCGTTGGAGACCCGCGCCGCATACGTCGGAATGCCGCACGGTACCACGCGGCTCCGCGCCAGGGTGTCACGTCAGCGCTGGCTCCAGTTCGGCAGCGGCACCATGACCGGCTCGGTGGTCGCCAGTTTGGGCGGGAATACCTGATTGTTGCCGGTCTTCTGCCATTGCCACACGCCGATCGAGGCGCGGAGATTCTGGCCGGCGTCCTTGGGATCGGTGGGCCAATCGTTGTTGGTGAACTTGATGCCGCTGCCGTTGGCAAGGCTGCCCTCGGGCAGGTCGAGCTTGAGCGCGATCTCGCGCAGCTCCGCCGGCTCGAAGGTCTTGGCCTTCGGAAACACTTCGGTGAACAGCGCCCAGGTCGCCGAGAACGCCGAGGAGGCATGTCCCGCCGGCGGACGCTTCATCTTGTCGTCGTAGCGCTTGAAGAACTCGTCCGCGATCTTGAGCGTCTCCGGGGTCAGCGCCTTGGGATTCACCCGTGCGGCAAAGTCCGAAACGAAGATGCCGTTGACCATGTCGCCGATGGAGTCGCGCAGATCGGGATTGGAATAGCCGGCGCTCACGCCGACCATCGCCCCGACGTTGAAATCGAGCTCCTTGGCCTTGCGCTGAAACAGGATCGCATCGTTGGGAAACGAGATCGCGATCAGCACGTCCGGCTTGACATCCTTCAGCCGCTGGACGATCGGCGTCATGTCGGTGAGAAACTGGTCGTAGCCTTCGTCGTAGACCAGCGTGATGTTCTTTTCCTTGGCATAGGCGCGGATGGAATCGCCCACGGACTTGCCGAACGCCCGGTTCTCCCACAACAGCGCGATGCGCAGGTCGGAGGGAGATTTGCCGAGCCGCTTGGCGAGTTCGCCGAGCGTGAGGTCCACCGCCGCCTGGCCATAGCGGTACGCCGCCGGCCCGACCTGGAACGTGTATTTGAAGCCGCGCTTGGTAATGATGTCGGCCGCGCCCGCCGTTTCCCAGTGGAATACGCCATGGCGCTCGGCCGCCTGGCTGACCGGAACCGCGAGCAGCGATACTCCGGAGCCGAGGGTGATCTTGACCCCGTCCTTGGTGGTGAGGCGCTCGGTCTCGCTGATCGCCGCGGTCGGAGTTGGAATGTCGGCAAGCAGGAATTCGACCTTGCGTCCATTGACGCCGCTGCGCTCGTTGATCATCTCGCGAGCGATCTGCATCGCGGTAAAGTTCTCGGTGCCGTTCTTGGTCGCCGGGCCCGTCATCGGCTGCAGAACGCCGATGCGGATCGGTTCCTGCGCATAGCCGCTGGCGGCCGTTCCGAGCAAAGCAACCGCAGCGACCGCGAGCGTCGCCAATCTCAGCGCAACTGGCATGGACCCCATCTCCTTTTCAGTGATTTCGGCCCGGCATCTGCCGGATGCTAACACCGGCCGGGACTGGCAGCCATCGGATTGAACCCGGAAAACACCGCCGACCTGCGACAAAACTCGCAAATTCAGGTTGCATGACGACGCGCGAGCACGCGCCCCGGCAATCCAGCCGACGCCCGCACGATGCCTGCCGAAAAGAACGCCCCTTACGCCTTCGCGCCGGCCCCGCCGCCTGCGGCCGCCTCAGCCATGACCGCCTTGAGCTTGCGCATGGCGAATAGCGCTTTCGGCATGCCGAGATAGATCGTCGATTGCAGGATCACTTCCTTCATCTCATCGAAGGTGATGCCGAGATTGTGCGCATGGCGCATGTGCAGCGCGATGCCGTCCGCCTTCGCCGCCATCAGCGTCGCCAAGGTCACCAGCTCGCGCTCGCGCAAGCTCAGCCCTGGTCGCGACCATATTTCCCCGAACAGCACGTCGGTGGTGAACTGCCACAGGTCCTCGTCCAGTTCCTTGACGGCGGTGTTTTCGCCCCAGCCCATCTGTTTGTAGACGGCAAGGCCGCGCGCTCTGCGATCGTTCCCATCCGGCATGATATTCCCCTTGTCCAGCAGCGATGACCGCTCGTTACTTCGCCGACAGGTTCGCCTCGCGCGCGACGCGCTGCCATTTCGCCCGGTCGTCGCGGATGAATTGAGTAAACTCGGCCGGCGTGTTGCGGGCGGGTGTGTATCCGAGTTCCTGAAGCCGGCTGACGATTTCCGGTCGCAGCACGGCGGCTCCGAAGACCTGCGAGATCTTGTCGACGATGGCGGCCGGGGTCCCGGCCGGCGCCACGATCCCGACCCACGACACGGCCTCGAACCCCGGCAGGGTCTCCGCGATCGCCGGGATCTGCGGCGCCAACGGCGTACGCTCGAGGCTCGCCACGCCCAACGCGCGCAGGTTTCCCTGCTGCACCTGGGGCCAGACCACCGGCATGTTGTCGAAGATCAGATCGACGCTGCCCGCCAGCAGGTCGTTGAGCGCGGGCGCGCTGCCGCGGTAGGAGACGTGCGTCATCTCGGTCCGCGTCATCAGCTTGAACAGCTCGCCGGCGAAATGAATGGAGCTGCCGGGCCCCGAGCTGGCGAAATTGAGCTTGCCCGGATTCTCCTTGAGATACTTGATCAGCTCAGCGACGCTGGTGACCGGAACCTTCTTTGGGTTCACCACCAGCATGTTCGGTATGATCGCCACCAGCGTTGCCGGGGCAAAGCTGGTCACGGTGTCGTAGGGAAGATCGGTGCGATAGGCCGGCAGCACCGCATGGGTCGAGCCGGTCGCCAGCAACAGGGTGTATCCGTCGGGCGTCGCACGGGCCACGTATTCGGACCCGATCGCGCCGGTCGCCCCGCCCTTGTTCTGGACGACGACGGGCTGGCCCCAGCTGTCGCCCGCGATCTGCGCCACCATGCGGGCGCTGACGTCCGCGCCGCCCCCGGCCGGGAAAGGCACCACCAATTCGACCTGACGCGAAGGGTACTGCTGTTCCTGTGCCGCGATCGGCGATCCGGCAATGAGGAAGGCGCCAACGGCAATCCATATACGCGACGTCATCTGTTCCCACCCTGGTCTGCGCCGAAGTAAGTCTCGGCGTTGCGGTACAGCACCTTCTCCAGCACCTCGCGCGAGTATCCTTCCGCGTTCCAGTCGGCCATGACCTTCTCGTATCGCAGCACCGGAAAATCACAGCCGAACATGACGCGGTCGGCCAGGCGACCGGCGATCGCCTTCTTCAAGGCCGGCGAGTACTGGCGCGGCCCCCACCCGTGCAGTTCGTAGGAGACGTTCGGCTTGTGTGCGAGCACCGCCAGCATGTCATCCTGCCACGGATAGGCGGGCCGCGCCGCGAGAATGCGCAGTTGCGGAAAGCGCGCCGCCACGGCATCGATGTGGCGGGGATGGGCGTGGTCGAGCACGATGCCCTTGCCGCCGGGCAGTCCCTGCCCGATCCCGGTGAGGCCGGTGAGGATCATGATCGGCCGGCCGGCCTCGATCGCGAGCTGGTAGAGCGGGTCCCAGCAGGGATCGCTCGGAGGGATGCCGAGCACTTGCCCGTTGACGCATAAACCGACGAAGCCCGCGTCGGCCGCGAGCGCCCGATCGAATTCGCGGATCGCCTCGAGCGCGCGGCGCGGATCGAATTGCAGCCAATGACCGAACACCACGTCGGGGTGCTTGCGCTGAAACTCGAATGCGTAGTCGTGGTGAGCGCGGATCTCCTCGATCGGCAGAAATTTGGTGAACGAGAGATCAAGGATCGTGCGCACATTGTTTTGACGAAAGTAGTTGGCCATCTCGTCTTCGGACCAGAAGGTGGCTTTCGTCTTCCAGATCTTTTCCTGCTGGGCGAGTTCCGCCTCGGTGCGAAAGAGATAGCCGCGCTTCGTGCCCCAGTGCGAATGGCAGTCGAACAGCTTCGTCACCTTGTCCATGCAAGCGGCCTCAGGTCGATACGGGATGACGCCTGTCGATCAGGCGCTTGATCTTGGAGGTTTGCGACAGCCCGGTCAGGTGATCAAGCCCGCCGCGCTCGACTGCCTTGACCGCGAGGCGCACGCCCAGCGCTTCCTTCAGGCGGTCGGCGAGTTCGCGCTCGATGACGCCCGACGGCACGCTCTGGTCGCCGGTCTCGACCATGACGGTGATAGACTCACGCCCACCCTCGCCGCCCTCCAGGAGGCAGACATATTCACCGTTTGTGCGCGCGTCCTCGCTGACGATGGCGCCGATGGCTTCGGGGAACACGTTCACGCCGCGCAGCTTCACCATGTTGTCGCTGCGGCCAAAGATCTTGGTGATGCGGCGATGAACGCAGCCGCACGCGCACTCGCCGCTCGCGAGCGACGTGACGTCGTTCATGTTGTAGCGGATCATGGGCGCGGCATATTTGAACAAAGTCGTGATGAAGACCACGCCGCGCTCACCTTCCCGCTTGGGCTTTAAGGTTTCGGGATCGTTGACTTCGAGGACGAAGGCGTCCTCGAACACGTGCATGCCGTTTTTGTGGCTGCACTCCGCGGCCATGGTGCCGCATTCGTTGCAGCCATAGGTATCGTAGACATCCGCGCCCCATAGCGACTCCAGCGCCGCGCGGTCGTCGGTGCCGAGATGAACGATCAACGCCTTCACCGGCAGCGCGCGCGGATCGATCTTGAGCTCGTCGCGCGCGACCAGTCCCATGTGCCGCAGATAGGCCGGGAAACCGATCAGGAATTTCGCCTTCCACGCCTTGATCAGCTCGATCTGGCGTCGCGTCGGGGTCTGCGCGCCCGAGCCGGTCATGACCGGGACTGCGCCGGTGTACTTCCAGATGCCCTCGCGCGCGAGCACCCCGCCATTGGTCAACCCCATCGACAGCGCCACCTGGACCAGGTCGAACGGGCGCACGCCCTGCATATAAAGCCGCCGGCCGGTGATGATGTTCATCACCTCGCGGTCGCGCGGGGTAAAGATCATCGGCCGCGGCAGGCCGGTCGTTCCGCCGCTGGTCTGCAGGATTAACGGCAACGGCGCATGTTCGGCCGGATCGATGCCGATATAGTCCGCCCATGGCGGATTGTTGCTCGCGCTCTCGCGCATATCGTGAACGGAGAACGGCGGGATGCTGGCGAGATCCTCGAGGCCGCGGATGTCGCCCGGCGCCATCCCCGCCGCCGACCAGTGGCGGCGATAGAATGGCACCTGCCAGGCGCGTTCCATCTGGCGCAGGAACCGCTGTTCCTGCATCCCGCGCATTTCGTCGCGCGACAGCCGATATGTGGCGCTGAAATAGTCCGGCGGCGGCGGGAATTCGCGCCATAGCGCTTCGAAGTCGAGCGCCTGGTGGTAACGCGGGATCAGGTCTTGGGCTGCGCCGGGGTCCACGTTGCTGCTCAACTCATCGTTCGTCGATTCTGATGCCCGACATCTTGATCACATCCGACCATTGCGCAATCCGTGTCACCAGCAGGCGTTGGACCTGTTCGGGAGGGCCGACGCCGGGCTCGACCCCCGCGGTGCGCAGCCGTTGCTGAACGCTGTCGGTTTCGAGCGCGCGTTTCACCTCGGCGTGGAGCTTGCCGAGGATGGGCTGCGGCGTTCCCGCCGGGGCAAAGAGCGCATAACTCGTCGACACGTCATAGTCCCCGAATCCGCTCTCTCTGACCGTCGGCACGTCCGGCAACTCGCGCGAGCGCGAACGTCCGGAAACCGCCAGCGGGCGCAACTGGCCGGCCTGGATCTGCGGCAGCACCGTGGCGATGGGCGAAATCCAAAACGAGATGCGGCCGGCGATCAGATCGGTGACCGCCTGCGAGCCGACCCGATACGGAACGTGGACGACGTCAATGCCGGTGAGCCGCTTGAACAGCTCGCCGTTGAGATGCCCCGGCGTGCCGTTGCCGGCCGATCCGAACAGCAGCTCACCCGGGCGGCTCTTCGCAAGCGCGACGAATTCCTGCAGCGTCATGGCCGGGAGCGCGTTGCTTACCGACAGCACCGCGCCCGATGTTCCCATGAGCGCGATCGGGGCGAGATCCCTGATCGGATCGTAGTTCAGCTTGGGATAGAGGCTGACGCTCGCGGCCAGGGACCCTGCCGGATCGGCGATCACGATGGTGTAGCCGTCGGGCGGCGCATGCGCGACCAGGTCAATGGCGATGGTCCCGCCCGCGCCCGGGCGATTGTCGATCACGATCTGCTGCCCAAGCGACTGGCCGACCCTTTCGAGCACGATGCGCGCAACCAGGTCCATCACCCCGGCCGGGGCGAACGGCACCACCGCGCGAATGGTCCGTGTCGGATAGTCCTCCGCCCGCGCACCGGCGCTCGCCCCCGCCGCAATTGCAGCGAGTAGAACCCATGCGATACGCGGAAATGCAATTGTCATTGCGTCTTCTCTCATACGCCAAGATACGCCGCCTGCACGCGGTCGTCGGCGAGCAATTGCGCGGCGCTGCCGCTCACCGCGATCCGGCCGGTCTCGACCACATAGCCGCGGTCGGCGACCGCGAGCGCGGCGCGGGCATTCTGCTCGACCAGAAGCACGGTCAAGCCCGCGCGTTTGAGTCCCTCGATGACCTCGAGGATCTGCTCGACCAGCATCGGGGCAAGCCCCATCGAGGGCTCGTCGAGCAGCAGCAGCCGCGGCTTCGCCATCAGGGCGCGCCCGATCGCCAGCATCTGCTGCTGGCCGCCTGACAGCATGCCGGCGGTCGCGCCGCGGCGGGCCGCGAGCATGGGAAACAGGGCGTAGACGGCGGCAAGCTCGGCCTCGATGTCGGCGTCTCGCCGGCTCCATGCCCCGAGCCTGAGATTGTCCTCGACCGACAGCGGGGCGAACAGTTGCCGGCCTTCGGGCACCTGCGCGATTCCAAGCGCCACGCGTGCATGCGCCGGCATGCGATCGATGGATCGATTTTCAAACATGATCCGCCCACCTGAAATCGGTTGCACGCCGGAAATGGCCCGTATCAGCGTGGTCTTGCCGGCGCCGTTGGCGCCGACCAGGGTGACGAGCTCGCCCGCCGCGACCGCGAGCGAAACGCCGTGCAGCGCCTGGATGCGGCCGTAACTGCTGGTGACATTTTCAACCGACAGCATGGGTGCTTTCCCGCGCGCCGCGAACCCCGAGATAGGCCTCGATCACGGCGGGGTTGCTCCGCACTTCGGCGGCCGTGCCTTCAGCGAGGGTGCGTCCGTTGGCAAGCACGTGAATGCGATCGGAGATGTTCATCACCAGCCGCATGTCGTGCTCGACCAGCACGACCGTGATGCCGTCGCGGGTCAGCCGGCGAATGATCGCTTCGATCTCGGCGGTCTCCACCGGATTGCAGCCCGCCGCCGGCTCGTCGAGCAGCAGCAGTTTGGGCTCGCTCGCAAGCGCCCGCGCCATTTCAAGCCGCTTGAGGCCGCCGAACGACAGGCTGCCCGCCGCGCGCGACGCCGCGGCAGCAAGGCCGACGCGCTCGAGCGCGGCCATCGCCGCATCGCGGCTCTCCCGGTTCTGCCGGGCAACCGCGGGCAGATGCAGCAGGTCGGCGAAGATGCCGGTGCGCTCATGCCGGTGGCGCCCCACCATGACGTTCTCGAGCGCGGTCATGCGAAAGAAGATTTGCAGATTTTGGAATGTCCGCGCCAAGCCGCGACGCGCGAGCTCTTCCGGCGCGAGCGAGCTCACATCCTCGCCTGCGAGCCGCACGCGGCCCTGCTGCGCCAGGTAGAGGCCGGAGATGATGTTGAATAGGGTCGTCTTGCCGGCGCCATTCGGGCCGATGATGGAAAAGACCGCGCCCGGCGCGACCGCCAGGCTCACATCATCGACGGCATGCACGCCGCCGAAGGCGATCGACAGATGTTCGGTCGCGAGGATGGTCATGCGCGTCTTGCCGCTAGTGTTCCGTTTCCGACGTTCGCATCATTTCGCAGCACCCGCTTTTACGAACGTCGGAAACAAAGGAACACTAGCAAGTTATGATGCTAGTGCGGCTTTGCATTTGACGTTCCTATCAAGGACTCGCGGCCAATACTGATAGGAACGTCAAATGCGCCGCACTAGTGCGT
>Ga0111538_10012065_pt1 | contig 11421 bp, 6 predicted proteins | sample SoiMethybrSBSTD1_FD_79669 | JGI IMG/M metagenome (GOLD analysis project Ga0111538, IMG submission 79669) | Bulk soil microbial communities from a Populus tree surrounding site in Tennessee, USA - Soil MetaG P. TD hybrid SBSTD1 (version 2)... | ecosystem: Environmental > Terrestrial > Soil > Tree... | reverse complement strand
TGTTGCGGCGTCCGGCCGTCAGCCGCGAGCTGGTGGCCTTCGAGTACGGCGGCGATCTCTGGACCGTGCCTCGCAGCGGCGGGCAGGCGCGGCGGCTGACGTCGACGCCGAGCGCGGAGATCGATCCGTGGTTCTCGCCTGACGGTACTCGCCTCGCCTTCACGGCGACGGTCGGCGGCAATACCGACGTCTACGTCGTTCCGGTGACCGGCGGCGAACCCACGCGACTGACCTTCCATCCGAGCCTGGATGCGGCACGCGGCTGGAGTCCAGACGGACGCCGCGTGCTGTTCGCATCGACGCGCGAAACCGTGCCGGTCCCCGGCCTGCCCTCGATTTTCCGGCTGTGGTCCGTCGCCGTCGCCCCCACCGGGGCGGTCGGCGCGGTTCCGGAAGTGTTGCCGATGCCACGCGCGTTCACCGGGACCTATTCACCAGATGGGCGCCGCATCGCCTACGAAGAGATCGGCCTCGGGTTCGCGTCCGACTGGGCGCAGAACCAGAGCAGCTTGTGGCGCAACTATCGCGGCGGACGCACGCGCCCGATCCGGCTGCTCACACTTGGCGACAACGCCGTCGAGAAGCTGCCGTGGGCGAACAGCAACGACAGCGCGCCGATGTGGGTCGGCGACACGGTCTACTTCCTCTCGGATCGGAACGGCACGACCAACCTGTTCAGCTACCGGCCGGGCGCCAAGGAGGTGACGGCACTCACCCGTCACACCGACTTCGACGTGATGAACGCGTCCGCCACCACTGACGCGATCGTCTACGAGCAAGGCGGCGATTTGCACCTGTTCGACCTCGCCTCGAAGCAGTCGCGGCGGTTGACGATCGAGGTCGCGGGAGACTTTCCGTGGGCGCGCCCGCAGCTCAAGAAGGTCGCGAGCATGGTGCGCAGCGCCGTGCTGTCGCCCACGGGCGTGCGTGCCGCGTTCGAGGCCCGCGGCGAGATCTTCACGGTGCCGTCCGAGAAAGGCCAGCCGCGCAACCTGACGCAATCATCCGGGACGCACGATCGCAGCCCGGTGTGGTCGCCCGATGGCCGCGACATCGCCTGGCTGTCGGACGAGAGCGGCGAGTATCAACTGACGATCTCCGAGCAGACCGCCGTCACCAAGCCGCGGACCATCGCGCTGCCGTCGAAGGCGTTCTTCTCCGCCCCGGTCTGGTCACCCGACGGCAAGCGGCTGCTGCTCGAAGACAACCACCTGGCGTTGTGGTCGATCGACGTGGCCAGCGGCGCGGCGGCCAAGCTCGACACCGACACCTACGACGACCCGGGACGCCGCTTCGACGCGGTGTGGTCGCCCGACTCGCAGTGGATCGCGTACTCGAAGAGCCTCGACACGCACTTGCGCGCGATCTTCCTCTACTCGATTGCCGACAAGCGCGCGCACCAGGTCACCGACGGGCTCTCGGATGCGACCGCGCCGGCCTTCGATGCGTCGGGCAAATATCTGTACTTCCTCGCCAGCACCAACTACGCGCTGCGTATCAGCTGGCTCGAGATGAGCTCGGTGGATCGGCCCGTCACCCGCGCCGTCTACCTTGCGGTGCTCAGCGCCACCGAGCCGTCGCCGCTTCTGCCCGAGACCGGCGACGAGCCGGTGAAGGGATCGGGCGAGGGCGGCAAACCGGCGCCGCCGCCGCCGGTGCGCGTCGACATCGCGGGCATCGATCAGCGGATTCTCGCCGTGGGGGTGCCCGCCGGCGACTATGGGTCCCTGACCGCGGGCCCGGCCGGATCGGTGTTCTACCTGGAAACGCCGCGTGGCGGCGGACCGGCGCCGCTCACCCTGCACCGCTACCAGCTGCGCGAACGCAAGGCGGCGCCGTTTCTCGAAGGGATTCGCTCCTTCACGCTGTCAGGCGATGGCAAGAAGCTGCTCTATCGCGCCGACGGCAATCGCTGGGGCGTCGTCGGGACGGATCGTCCCGCCAAGGTGGGCGATGGCCCGATCGATCTCACCGGCCTGGATGCGTTGATCGATCCGCGTGCGGAGTGGGCGCAGATCTTCCGTGAAACCTGGCGCATTCAGCGCGAGTACTTCTACGACGCCTCGATGCATGGCGCGAACTGGCAGGCCGTCTACGACAAGTACCGTCCGTTGGTGCCGTTCGTCGCGCATCGCGCCGACCTCAGCTACCTGATGGCCATGGTGGGCGGCGAGCTGATGGTCGGCCACTCGTACATTTCGGCTCCCGGCGATCAACCTGACGGCGATCCGGTGCCGGTGGGCCTGCTCGGCGCGGACTACGCGATCGAGAACGGGCGCTATCGCATTCGCCGGATCTACACCGGCGAGAACTGGAATCCCGAGCTGCAGGCGCCGCTCAGCGCGCCCGGCGTGCAGATCAGCGTGGGCGACTACGTGCTCGAGGTCAACGGCCAGGCGCTGGCGCCGCCGGCGAGCATCTACCAGAGGTTCCAGGGCACGGCCGGACGCCAGACACTGCTCCGCGTGAACAGCACGCCTTCGCTCGAGGGCTCGCGCGTGATCACGGTGGTGCCGGTCGCGAGCGAGGACGCGCTGCGCACGCGCGCGTGGATCGAGAACAACCGCCGGCTCGTCGACAAGATGTCTGGCGGACGGCTCGCTTACGTGTGGCTGCCCAACACCGGCATGCCCGGCTACACCGCGTTCAACCGCCTCTACTATGCCCAGCAGAACAAGGACGGCGCGGTGATCGACGAGCGCTACAACCAGGGCGGCATGGTGGCGGATTACATCGTCAACGAACTGAACCGGCCGCTGATGGGCTATTTCGCGCGCCGCGACGGCAAGCCCTCGCCGTCGCCGATGGTGGGTATCTTCGGGCCGAAGGTGATGATCGTCAACGAGTCCGCCGGCTCGGGCGGCGATGCGCTGCCGTACTACTTCAAGCAGCAGAAGATCGGACCGCTGGTGGGCACGCGTACGTGGGGGGCGCTGGTGGGCACGCTGGGCGTTCCCGCGACGATCGATGGCGGCGGCATCACGGCGCCGTCGCTCGCGTTCTACGACATCCACGGCCGCTGGGCGATCGAAAATGAGGGGATCGCCCCCGACATCGAGGTCGAGATCACGCCGGCCGACACGGCCGCGGGACGTGACTCGCAGCTCGAACGGGCCGTACACGAAGCGATGAAGCTGCTGGATCAGACACCGGCGAAGCGCGTGCCGCGTCCGGCGCCAGCCGACCGGACGCGACGCACGCCTGGCCGTTGAACCGTTCAGGAGTACCGTCATGAGGCTTGCTCGCGCGCCACGGGTATCGCGGCTGGTCACTGCATCGATTGCCGTGATCGGCCTCGGCGGGATCGGGCTCGTCGGCCGGCAGCCGGCCGAGCCGGCGCTCACCTCGATCGAGGTGATGATCCCGATGCGCGACGGCGTCCGGCTGTTCACGCAGATCTATACGCCCCGCCCTCGCCAGGGCTCCGGCGCGGCAGGCTCTGGAACCGAACGGCTGCCGATCGTCTTTCAGCGCACACCCTACGGCGTTGGGCAGAACACGCCTGCCGGCGTGGCGACGGCGCTTGTCGATTTACCCGCGGATGGCTACGTCATCGTGCTGCAGGACATTCGCGGGCGCTTCAAGTCCGAGGGCCGGTTCGTGATGCTGCGCCAGCCGCGCGATCGCAAGGATCCGCAGGCGATCGACGAGAGCACCGACACCTCCGACACCATCGAATGGCTGCTCAAGAACGTCCCCAACAACAACGGACGCGTCGGCATGGTCGGCACGAGCTACCCGGCGTGGCTGGCGGTGATGGGCGCGCTCGATCCGCATCCGGCGCTGAAGCCGATCGTGCCGATGGCGTCGCCGGCGGACATGTGGCTTGGCGACGACTTCCATCACAACGGCGCATTCCGACTGAGCTACGGCCTCGAGTACGCCTACATGATGGAGTCCTCGAAGGAAATCACTCCCGCCGCGACGTTGATCGATCGCCACGACACCTACGACTGGTATCTCGAGCTCGGCCCGCTGGGGAACGCCAATCGCCGCTATTTCCACGAGGCGCTCCCGACCTGGAACGACTTCGTCCGCCATCCCGACTACGACGCGTTCTGGAAACGGCAGGCGTTTGCGCCCTGGCTGGACCGGGTCACGGTGCCCACGCTGAACGTGGCCGGCTGGTGGGATCAGGAAGATTTCTACGGGCCGATCAAGATCTACCAGCTGCTGGAAAAGCACGACACCAGGCGCGAGAACTTTCTCGTCGTCGGACCGTGGAATCACGGTGGCTGGTCGCGCGGCACCGGCCGCACGCTCGGCCGCATCGACTTTGGCAGCGATACCGCGACGCATTACCGCCGCAACGTGATGGCCACGTTCCTCGCGCACTACCTGAAAGATCAGGGCCCGGCACCCGACAGCGAAGCGCTGACGTTCCGCACCGGCGCCAACGAGTGGACCCGGCACGACGCGTGGCCACCGGTGAAAGACGTCACGCAACGGCGTTTGTACTTCCAGGAAGGCGGGAAGCTCGCATTCGCCGCGCCGCCGGCGGCCAGGCCGGACACCTTCGACACCTATCTCTCGGATCCGCGCAGCCCGGTGCCGTACCGTCCGCGGCCGATCACGCTCGGGCGCGGCTGGTCGACCTGGCTGGTCGAGGATCAACGGTTCGTGCACGGACGTCCGGACGTGCGCACCTACGCGACCGACCCGCTGACCGAACCGGTCGTCGTCTCGGGACAGGTCGCCGCACATCTGTTCGCCGCCACCAGCGGGACCGACAGCGACTGGATCGTGAAGCTGATCGACGTGTATCCGGAGAAGCATCCGGACGAGGCGATGCGCGGATTTCAGCTGATGATTGCCGGGGACGTGATCCGCGGCCGGTATCACAAGAGCATCGAACGGCCCGCCGCGCTCACGCCGAATGTTCCGGTCGAGTACGTGATTCCGTTCCCGGCCAACGATCACGCGTTTCAGGCCGGGCACCGCATCATGGTGCAGGTGCAGAGCACCTGGTTCCCCGTCATCGATCTGAACCCGCAGGAATTCGTTCCGAACATCTTTCTCGCGCAGCCGTCCGACTTCACGGCGGCGACCCAGCGCATCTATCGTTCCGGCGCGCGCGCGTCACACATCGCGCTGCCGGTCGCGGGCGCGGCGCCACGATAACCGGCGCGCGACACGCACGGTCTTCGCTTACGCGTGGGCTGGCAGAGGTATGGACGCTTCGATGCGGGTTCCGCGATTGAATTCCGACTGCACGGATAACGCCCCTCCCACGCTGCGGATGCGCTCCGCCATGCTCACAAGTCCCAACCCCACGCTGCCATCGACATCGGCTGCGGCAAAACCGCGACCTGAATCCGACACGCACAACACGATGGAATCCGATCTGGTGGCCAGCTCCACGCGCACCTGGCGGCTGCCACTGTGTTTTTCGGCGTTTCGGATCGCTTCCTGTGCGACGCGATAGAGGCAGGTCGTGACTTCGGACGGCAGGTCCGGAATCTCATCGTGGTGAAAATCAATGTCCATGCTGCCCTGGCGTGCGAATTCACCGCAGAGCGTGGAGAGGGCATTGGCCAACCCGATGTGGGCCAGTCGCGACGGATGCAGGCGGTGGGACAGGAGGTTCGCCTCGAGGCAGACCTCCTCGCTGAGCCTTCTCGAGGTATCCAGCTGTTCGGCCAGCGATGGAGCCACATCCAGAGCCGCCTGCTGCAATTCAGACAGTTGGATGGTGAGCAGAGCGAGTCGTTGACCGAGGTCATCGTGCAGTTCGCGGGCGATGCGAGCCCGTTCGTCATCTTGAACCCGAGTCAGCCGATCCCGAAGGGCCCGCAGCTTGGCCTCGGACTCCACCCGCTCGGTGATGTCCTGATAGATGCCGACGCAACCAACGAACGCCTCTCCGACGATCAGCGGCATGGCGTGGAAATCGACGTTGACCTGGCTTCCGTCCTTGCGGCGTCTGAGCGCCGTGGCATGCACCGTCTGGCCGCTCATCACGCGCCGGCTGTATTCCGCGGCGTCGGCGTCCTCCGGAACGCCAACCAGCTCGTCGGGTTCCTTGCCCACCACTTCGTCTTCTGAATAGAGAAAGATGCGTTCAAACGCCGGGTTGCAGAACCGCGCGCGGTGGTCCCGGCCGCCAACCAGAATCCCAAACGGGCTATTGGCGATCAACGCCTGCAGGAACGCGGTGTGCTCCTTGACTTCCTGCTCGTGACGCTTGCTGGCCGTAATATCGAAGGCCGTCCCCAGAATGGCCGGCTCGCCGTCGAAAACGGTGGGCGTCGCCGTGTAGTCGACCCAACGCGCCTCACCGTCTCTCGTCACCAGCTTGAACTGACTTCGAACAGGCACCGCTTCGCCTCGCCACCGCGCTTCGGCGCGCGTCCGCGCGAGATCCCTGGAATCCGGGTGGATCAGGTCCCAGACCGTCCGGGAACGGAGTTCCTCGGAGGAATACCCGGTGAAGGCTTCCACCTGGGGATTGACATAACAGAACGTTCCATCGCGACGATAGATGAAGATGCCGCACATCGTCGTCTCCGCCAGCAACCGGAACTTCGACTCGCTCGCTCGAAGCGCGTCTTCCGCCTGTTTTTGAGCGGTGATGTCGTCGATGGCGGCGAGCACGCACGACTGCCCGGCAATACTGATGAGGGCGACCGTGTACTGTGTCGTGATCAGCCTGCCCGATTTCGTCCGAAACTGAGTGTTTTGATCCCGGAGTGTCTTCTGGCGCTGCAATCGGGTGATCATCGCGGCGCGATCGGCGGGAGAGGGCCAGACGTTGAGCTCCAGCGTGGTATGCCCGATGAGTTCGGTGCGACCGTAGCCCATTTGCCGTTCGAAGGCTTCGTTCACGTCGACGTATCGCCCTTCGGCCAGGGTCGTAATCGCCATGGCCATCGGGCTGGAATAGAACGCGGTTTGAAATCGTTCTTCAGACGCGCGTAAGGCCAACTTCGTCAGCTCGCGCTCGCTGACGTCGCCCACCGGCTCGAGCTTTGTCATCTCATCCTTCATCAGCGAAACCATGCTACACCCGCCACCGCCGTCGGCGAGACGACATCGGCGCGAGGCCAAGAAGAGCTGAAGGCAACGTATTGACCGACCGATACGAACGAAGCATGTCATCAGTCCTTCGAGCTTCGATACTGCTCGCCGCCATGGCCGTCGCCCATGTCAGCGAAGCTGGACAACCGCCGGCACTGCTGGCCATCAGCTCGCCGTCCGCTGGCGCGATCGTCAGGCCGGGGCAGACGCTGTCGGTCACCGTCACGTCTCCGGCCAACGCCCAATTCGAATTCGTCTCCGTGCTCGGTGGAGGGCAGATTGCGAAATCGAACCGGGTCACATCTCTGCCCGCGCAATTGTCCCTGGCCATCCCTGGCGGTACCTCGTCCGGACCGATCCTGTTGGCAGCCGTCGGCAGGACGGTGTCGGCTGAGACCGCGACGGTCACCATCGAGGTCAATGTCGAACGAGCGGACATGCCCACCGCGATAGCCGCTCACGTGCCTGAGATCGACTTCGACGCGCCAGGCGAAGAGTTTCCGATCGTAGCGCTCGCCGACTTCCCCGCGGAAGCGGCCGTCCACGTCACCAGTTCCTCGAAGGTGACGTACTCGTCGTCGGATCAGGCGGTGGCGGCGGTGGACGCTGACGGGATGATCACAGCCATCGCGGAGGGACACGCATCGATCACGGTGAGATATACAGAGTCCGGCAAGACCGTCAGCGCTGAAATCCCAGTCACCGTTGCACCGGCGGTCTTCACGCTGACGCCGGCTGCCTTCGTCTTCGGCAGACAGAACGTCGGTGATACGGCCTCGCAGCAGGCGACGTTGACGAATTCCAGCGGTTACACGCTCACTATTGCTGACATTCAAACGTCGGGCGATTTCACTCAGACGAACGATTGCGTCTCCTCGTCACCTCTGGCGCCGGACGCCACCTGCACGGTCACAGTGACGTTCAGACCCACTGCCGTCGGCACCGGAGAAGGCGTGATGACGATCGTCAACGACAACCGCACCGCTGGATTCAAGCTCGTTGGCACGGCCCTCGCCATGAGGTTTGACGCCGCGCACGCTCAATCGCAGCCCAAATAGGCGGACGGTACGTCGCGGCTCATCGCTCGGTCCGCCGTTGCGGACCCTACAGGCCGCGCGGCTTGCGCGCGGCTTTCCGCTTGGACGCGATGAGCCGCCAGGCCTCGCGCAAGTGGCTCTCGAGCGCGTCATCCGCGATCTGATCGAGCAGGATGCCGACCCACCCGCCGGCGCCGACATACCGCGGGTAAAAGTAGATGTCGGGCGATTCTTCGATCATCAGCGACTGCAGGCCGTCCGCCACCGGCACCCAGAGCGACAGCCGGCCATCGTCGCGATGATGCTCGGAAAACATCGCGAAGCAGCCCTTGCCCTGCTCGACGAAGAAGCACGGCGCGCCGTGCGACATCTTCTCGAACGCGCTCGGAAGCGCGGCGCAGATGCGGCGGATCCGATCGACCTGTCCTTCCCGCCCGCCTTTGCGCCGGCCCGTCGCCGCGTCGCGCGCCGTGAGTTGCCGGGCCCGGAACTTCGCGATCCGCTCGATCAGGCGGACGGGCACAGGCTCGGACAATGGGAACTTGAGCGTCCCCTTGCTGCGTTCGTATGGCGCCAGCTCCTTGGCGAACGCCTCGACCAACGCATCACTTGCGGGATAGAGCGAGTAGTGTGACTTCCACCCGGCGAAATACAGCACGCCGACGCCGTTCAGCGTGTAGACCGGCATCTGGTAGGCCAGCCCTTCTTGCGCATTCGGCAGGGCCTTGAGAATCGCCCGGCGCACCGCCTCGAGGCTGGCGCGAGACTCTTTCGGCTTCGACGCGATGTACTCACGCACCGATGCGACGCGCGTTCTGGACCGTTTGGCCGTCATGCTGCGCACATTATGTGCTCAGCGTCGACGGGGAACCGTCCGATCGAAGTGACTGCAGACCATAGAGGTCTTCGCAGACAAAAATGTGCCCGATCAAGCCAGAGGCTCCAAAACTGTTGGATTAGCGGATCCCGTCTCGAGGAGACGGTGCGCAAACGTTTGGCGGCGCGAGGGCTGCGTTCACATCACACTACATGTTTGTAGCAGCAACCGGGTTGCCGCTGCATTTGTGTTGCTTCTCGGTCTGAACGTTGAGGCGATTCGTGGCAATTCCCAACGAAATCGACTGCTCACTCCGGCCTAGCTGTTGGCGTCACTGTTGCTGCTGCGATCTCCCGACGTTATGTCTGTGCGTCTTTTGGCGGTGCTGGCCAGCCTGCTGACAGGAACCTTCGTCGGGGCGAGTGGATTCACGTTCATCTCGGCAAAGGGTGCTTCGTACCTGACGGACGATCCAGCCGCCTGCGTGAACTGCCACATCATGCGCGATCAGTACGCTGCGTGGCAGCGAAGTTCACATCACGCTCAGGCGACCTGCAACGATTGCCATTTGCCCCATGACAACGTCGTCCACGCGTTGTTCGTCAAGGCGAGCAATGGGTACCGCCACTCCAAGGCATTCACGCTGCAGAACTTTGCAGAGCCCATTCGCATTGTGCCTTCCAACTCCAGAGTGCTGGAGGGGAACTGTCTTCGCTGCCACCGAGAGATGACGGATGCGATTACCGCCCACGGAACGCTGGGGGTCGCCTCGACTCCCGCCGGTCAAGTGGACTTGAACGGCTGTGTGCGATGTCACGGGGACGTCGGGCATGGGCCGCACCGATGAACGGACCCGTTTGAAGACCTTGCGGATCAACTTCGCGTTCGAGTCCGAAGGAGCTGCCGATGAGCGACAGATCTGGTGCCCTCAAACGTCCGGCCCTCTGGGTGGGAATGATCGCAGCGGGGGGCGCGGTCGGAACTGTCCTCGTGATGGCGCTCTACGCGAACATTTCCACGCGGAAGGCGGAAGCTCGGGAGACCAGCTTTAGGGTCGTCGATCTGGACGAGAGAAGTGTAGACCCAGCACTCTGGGCAAAGAACTATCCACGCCAGTTCGATACGTACCGACGCACCACCGAGCTCACCTTCACCAAGTACGGAGGCGCTGGCACAGACCCGAGGCCTATCAGCAAGCTGGAAGAAGATCCCAACTTGCGGACCATCTTCAACGGCTATGCCTTCGCCGTCGACTACAACCGGCGCCGGGGTCATGCGTACATGCTGACCGACCAGCGCATCACTGGGCGAGTGACCAAAGCGAAGCAGACCGGCAACTGTCTTCACTGCCACGCCGCTAACTCGGTCGCGTATCGCGCAGTGGGCCTGAAGAACGGCGCCCCGGGCACATTGGACGATTCTCTGAGCAGCGCCCACGGCCAGGCGCAACTCCTGGCAGGGTTGGATGGCGTCGCTAAGATGCCCTTTGAAGAGGCAACCAAGCTCGTGGAGCACCCCGTCGCCTGCCTGGATTGCCACGACCCGAAGACCATGGCGCTACGAGTGACCAAGCCCGGCTTCCTGAGGGGAATCGCGGCGCTGGCCAACGGCGACGCGGCAGTCCCCCACTTGCCCTCAATTGAGAAGTGGAGGACGGGAGACCGCTCTCGCCCGTACGACCCCAACCAGGATGCCTCCCGTCAAGAGATGCGCTCGATGGCATGTGGCCAGTGTCACGTCGAGTACTACTGCGGACCCAAGGCGACGCTCTTCTTTCCCTGGAACAAAGGCCTGAAAGTAGAAGAAATCGAAGCCTTCTACGACGAATACACATTCGCCGACGGTCATCGGTTCTTCGACTGGAAACATCCCCTGACTGGCGCCGAGGTCCTCAAGGCGCAGCACCCCGAATTCGAAATGTGGAGTCAGAGCCTTCACGCGCGCTCCGGCGTCTCCTGCGCCGATTGCCACATGCCCTATGTCCGCGAGGGCGCGATAAAGGTGTCCGACCACCACGTCCGTAGCCCCTTGCTCAATATCTCCCGCTCCTGCCAGACCTGCCATCGTTTCCCGGAGGATCAACTCAAGGCCAACGTGTTGGGCATCCAGGATCGGCATCGCGCCCTCATGCTCCGCGCGGAGGACGCGCTGGTGCAACTCATCACCGCCGTCGAGAACGCTCGCAAGTCTGGCCTCGACGACGGGACCCTGGCGCAGGTCTCGGAGTTCCAGCGCAAGGCCCAGTGGCGCGTCGATTTCATAAACGCCGAGAACTCGATGGGCTTCCACGCCCCGCAGGAGGCAGCCCGCATCCTCGGCGAGAGCATCGACTACAGCCGCCAAGGCTACGTTTCCATCGCCGCGTTGCGCGAGGTGGCCAGACCATCGAAGCCTCCAGTTACGCCCGCCAAGAGGTCACCCTAGCGATCGGCGGGCTTCGCTTGTTCGGCTACGGAGGCGCAGCAGGAGATGCAGACACGAACGCTCGCTCGTTGGTCTTTCCTGATCGGTCTCTGGACGACGTCGGCCTCTGCTCAAACGCCCGCCACC
>Ga0111538_10012064_pt1 | contig 11421 bp, 12 predicted proteins | sample SoiMethybrSBSTD1_FD_79669 | JGI IMG/M metagenome (GOLD analysis project Ga0111538, IMG submission 79669) | Bulk soil microbial communities from a Populus tree surrounding site in Tennessee, USA - Soil MetaG P. TD hybrid SBSTD1 (version 2)... | ecosystem: Environmental > Terrestrial > Soil >... | reverse complement strand
TCCGTATGCTCGGACGGTGAGCTGGTTCGGCCGCCTCGTAGACCGGATCGGCGTCCTTCGGCCGCTCCGGATCCGGGACTTCGCGCTGCTGTGGCTCGGCCTGACCGTGTCCTTCGTCGGCGACGGCGTCTACATCATCGCGATCGCCTGGCAGACCTACGACCTCTCGAACTCGCCCTCGGCGCTCGCCGCGGTCGGCGTGGCCTGGAGCCTGCCGCAGCTCGTGCTCCTGCTCCTGACCGGCGTGCTGTCGGACCGGCTCGACCGGCGGCATCTGATGATCGCGGGCGACGTCGTCCGCGGCCTGGCGATCGCCTCGATCGGGATCCTGTCGATCAACGACACGCTGACGATGACGTGGCTGCTCGTCCTGGTGGTGATCTTCGGTGCGGGGCAGGCGCTGTTCGGGCCGGCCTTCTCGTCGATCGTGCCGCAGGTCGTTCCCGAGGAGCTGCTCGTGGAGGCGAACTCGCTCGGGCAGTTCGTCCGGCCGATCACCTGGACGCTGATCGGCCCGCTCCTCGGTGGCGCCCTGGTCGCCACCGTGGGCACCGGATGGGCGTTCGTCGCCGACGCCGGGAGCTTCGCGTTCTCGGCGCTGATGATCGGGCTGATGCGCACCCGCCCCGACCGCGAGACGGCGCGGGAGCATCCCTCGGCCTGGGACGACCTCAAGGAGGGACTGCGGTACGTCCGGAGCCGGGCGTGGCTGTGGGTCGCGATGGTGGCCGCGACCGTGAGCCTGCTCGCCACGTGGGGCCCGTGGGAGGTGCTCGTGCCCTACGTCGTGCGCAACGACCTCGGCGGCTCGGCCGCGGCGCTCGGCTTGGTGTTCGCGGCCGGGGGCGTGGGCTCGGTGACCGTGGCGCTCGTCATCGGCCAGCGCGGCCGGCTGCCGAGGCGGGCGGTGACGGTGCTGTACCTGACGTGGGCGGTCGGCATGTTGATGACGGCCGGGTTCGGCCTGGTCTCCGAGGTCTGGCAGGCCGCCTTGGTCGCGTTCGTCTCCGAGAGCTGTATCACCGCGTTGATCGTGATCTGGTTCACGCTGCTCCAGCGGCTGGTTCCCGCCCACTTGCTCGGCCGCGTGTCGAGCCTGGACTGGCTGATCTCGATCGGCGGGGTCCCGCTCAGCTTCGCCGTCGTCGGCCCCGCGGCGGCGGCGTTCGGCGTGGATGCGACGCTGATCGGGGCGGGCGTGATCGGCGCCGCGATCACGATCGCGTTCATGTTCTACCCGGGGGCGCGAGACCCCGAGCGCGACGGTTCGCTGGTCGAGGCCCGAACGGAGACTTCCGCCGTACCCGGCTAGACTTCCGCCGTGGACTACCGGCACCTTGGACGCCTGGGTCTCCGCGTCAGCCCGTTGTGCCTGGGGACGATGAACTTCGGTCCGCAGACCACCGAGCCCGACAGCCACGCGATCATGGACCACGCGCTCGAGCTCGGGATCAACTTCTTCGATACCGCCAACGTCTACGGCCAGCACAAGGGCGTCGGCGCGACCGAGACGATCGTCGGCAACTGGTTCGCGAAGGGCGACGGACGTCGCGAGAGGGTCGTGCTCGCGACGAAGGTGTACAGCGAGATGGGGAGCTGGCCCAACGAGTCTCGACTGTCCGCGCTCAACATCCGCCGCGCGTGCGACGAGAGCCTTCGCCGGCTGCAGACCGACTACCTCGACCTGTATCAGATGCACCACGTCTACCGGGAGGCACCCTGGGAGGAGGTCTGGCAGGCGTTCGAGACGCTGGTGCAGCAGGGCAAGATCCTGTACGTCGGCTCGAGCAACTTCGCCGGCTGGCACATCGCCAAGGCGAACGAGGCCGCGAAGAGCCGTCACTTCCTCGGCCTGGTCTCCGAGCAGTGCATCTACAACCTGGCCGAACGCACCGTCGAGATGGACGTCCTGCCGGCCTGCCAGGACTACGGACTGGGCGTGATCCCGTGGAGCCCGCTGTGGCGGGGCCTGCTCGCCGGCGTGCTGGACGGGGAGAAGAAGGGGCGGCGAGGCTCGGGCATGGTGCAGGACAAACTCGGCCAGGTTCGGCCGCAGGTCGAGGCCTACGAGAAGTTCTGCGCCGAGCTCGGCCACCCGCCGGCCGAGGTCGCGCTCGCGTGGCTGCTGGCCAACCCGGTCGTGACGGCCCCGATCGTCGGGCCCCGCGAGATGGATCAGCTCGACGGCGCGATGCGGGCGCTCGACGTCAGGCTCGACAAGGCCGCGATGAAGCGGCTCGACGAGATCTGGCCCGGGCCGGGCGGCCCCGCGCCCGAAGCCTTCGCCTGGTAGGCCCGCCTGTCGTGCCCGGGGTCCGGGGGTGACCCTGGGGTAGGCTGGCGGCGACCATGGCCGAGGAGAGAGCGGGCGACCTCGACCACCTGAGCGACGAGGAGCGCGTGGTGGTCGAGCGTGTCGTCGAGGTTCTGCGCAAGCTGAAGTTCGGCACCGTGCTGCTCGTCGTGCAGGACGGGAAGGTCGTGCAGATCGAGATGGCCGAGAAGATCCGCCTGCGCTAGAGCGGTCTTGCGGTTTGGTGACGATGTTCCCGGGTATCGTTGACATCGCCGCAGGCACGCTGATACACATGCTCGTGTTCGGCTGACCGTGACCTCGGAGGCCGACCCCGCAACGTCTTGCCTTTCGATTGACCGGACCACCGGAGATCGAAGCGATCAACTCCAACCGGTCCATCGAAAGGAGCACCCCCCATGCCACGCATCCGAGCGAGCCTCCTGGCTCCCGTCGCGGCCCTCGCGTTGCTCGCGGCCGCGTGCGGCACGTCGAACGCCGACGCCGCCGGAGACTCGAACGCCGACTGCACGCCCGCCGAGTCGCCGATCGTTACCGTCACGGCGTACAGCAACGTCTACGACACGTATGGCAAGCTGATCTCGACCTTCCAGTCGGACTGGAAGGAGCAGCACAACGACCAGCAGATCCAGTTCTCCACCTCGTTCGGCGGGAGCACCACGCAGGCGCAGAACGTGGTGAGCGGGTTCCCCGCTGACATCGCGGCGCTCTCGCTCACGCCCGACGTCGACCTGATCAAGGACGCCGGCCTCATCACGCACGACTACACGCAGGACCCCGAGGGGAGCTTCGTGGCGTCCTCCGCGGTGGTGTTCGACGTGCGGCCGGGCAACCCGCTGGGCATCGAGAACTGGGACGACCTGGCGAAGCCCGGGGTCGAGATCCTCACGCCCGACCCGGCCTCCAGCGGCGGCGCGCGGTGGAACATCGTGGCCGCATACGGCGCCGCGATGCGCGGTGAGGTCCCCGGCTACGAGGCGAACAACCCGGCCGACGCCGAGCGGCTGCTCACCGACATCTTCAAGAACGTGACCGTGATGGACAAGAGCGCCAACGACTCGATCAAGAACTTCCAGGCGGGCAACGGCGACGTGGCGATCACCTACGAGTACGCCGTGCTGGCCTCCCAGGCGCAGGGGCTCGAGGACGAGATGGTGATCCCGCCGTCGACCGTCGCGATCCAGACGCCGACCGTCGTGATCGACAAGAACGCCCAGGCTCACTGCGTCCAGGACGTGGCGGCCGCGTTCGTGGACTTCCTCCACACTGACGAGGCCAAGGAGATCTTCACGGATGTCGGCTACGAGCGCTCGACGGACCTGAAGGCCGCACAGTCGGGTGAGAAGGGAACGTTCGAGCCGATCGACGACCTGTTCACCACCGACGACCTCGGCGGCTGGACGGAGCTGCAGGACAACACGGTGTTCGGCCCGGACGGGGCGTTCACCAAGGCCCTCGCCGCCGCACAGGGATAGCGTGTGAGCACACAGACCCTCGAGCGTCCAGCGGTCCCGCCCCCGGCTTCACCGGGGGCGGGACCGCGCCGCTCCGTCGTCCTGCGGGGGCGGCTCTCGACCTGGGGGCTGCGAGGGACCGCCATCCTGTACCTCGGCCTGTTGATCGCGTTGCCGACGATCGCGGTGATCACGAAGGGCTTCTCGGACGGGCTGGACTCCCTCAAGGCCGCGCTGCAGGCCCCCGGTGCCCGCGAGGCGATCGTGCTGACGCTGGTGCTGGCCGGGGTCTGCGCCCTGGTCAACGTGATCTTCGGGACGCTGATCGCGTATGTCCTCGTCCGCTACGAGTTTCCCGGCCGCGGGCTGCTCTCCACGGTCGTCGACATCCCGTTCGCGATCCCGACCCTGGTGACCGGCGTCATGCTCCGTGCGCTCTACGGCCCGAACTCGCCGATCGGCGGCTTCCTCGAGGGGCACGGGATCCACGTGATCTTCGCGCAGCTCGGCATCCTGCTCGCCCTTCTGTTCGTGACCCTGCCGCTCGTCGTGCGCACGGTGCAGCCGGTGCTGCTCGAGCTCGACGAGGCGGAGGAGGAGGCCGCGCGCGTGCTCGGCGCCACGCGCTGGTACGCGTTCCGCCGGGTCGTCCTGCCGAAGCTCCGGGCGGGGATCGCCGGCGGCGGGCTGCTCGCGTTCGCGCGAGCGATCGGGGAGTTCGGCGCGGTCGTCATCGTCTCGGGCAACATCATCGGCAAGACGCTGACGGCGCCGGTCCTGATCTTCCAGCTCGCGAGCCAGTTCCAGCCCAACCAGGCGGCCGCCGTCGCGACGCTCCTGTTCGCGATCTCCTTCGTGCTGGTGCTCGTCACCGAACGCCTGGTCGGCGGGAGGAGGACCGGCGAATGAGCGCCGTGACCGAGCCCCGCACGCCGCGCCTGTCCGCGAACGCCCGCCGGAAGCTCACGCACGGCGGCTTCATCGCGATCGCCGTGCTGTACGTCGGCATCCTCGTGATCGCACCGCTCGTCGGCATCGCGTGGGCGGCGCTGAAGGCCGGGCTCTCGACGATCCTGGAGACGCTTCGCCAGCCCGACGTCCTCCACGCGTTCTTCCTGACCGGGATCATCACGGTGATCACGGTGATCGTGACCTCGGTGTTCGGCGTGATCGTCGCGCTCGTGATCGCCCGCGACACGTTCCCGGGGCGGGCCCTCATGAGCGCGTTCGTCGATCTGCCGCTCGCCGTCTCGCCGGTGATCGTCGGGCTGATGGCGGTCGTGCTGTTCGGTCTGGGCGGCTGGTTCGAGCCGTGGTTCACGGCTCACGGCATCCAGATCCTGTTCGCGCTGCCCTCGATGGTGCTGGTCACGATCTTCATCTGCATCCCGTTCGTGATCCGGGAGGTCGTGCCGGTCCTGAAGGAGGTCGGCGTGACCGAGGAGGAGGCGGCGCGCACGCTCGGCGCCTCGTCGCTGCAGACGTTCTTTCGCGTCACGCTGAAGAACATCCGGTGGGGACTGCTGTACGGCATCGCGCTCACGACGGCGCGCTCGATCGGCGAGATCGGGGCGGTGCTGATCGTGAGCGGATCGATCACCGGTCAGACGGAGACCTCGACCCTGTACATCCTGCGGGCGTTCGACCAGAACCAGGATCAGCAGGGGTACATCGTTGCGATCACGCTCGCACTGGTCTCGATCGGGTTGCTGATCGCGATCGAGATCTTCAAGCATCGACAGGAAAGGCTGCAGCAGACATGACCAACACCCTGAACCTGACGGGCACGCCGATCCACGTCGAGGGCCTCTGGAAGCGCTTCGGCAGCTTCGAGGCCGTCAAGGACGTCACGTTCACCGCCGACGCGGGCAGCATCACGGCGCTGCTCGGGCCGAGCGGTTCGGGCAAGAGCACCGTCCTTCGCATGATCGCCGGGCTCGAGGAGCCGAGCGCCGGGCGGATCTGGATGGAAGGCGAGGAGCACACGTTCAAGACGGTCCAGGAGCGCCGTGTCGGGTTCGTGTTCCAGCACTTCGCGCTGTTCCGCCACATGACGGTCTCGCAGAACGTCGCCTTCGGTCTGTCGGTCCGGAAGCAGCCCAAGGCGGAGCAGCGGACGCGCGTCGAGGAGCTGCTCGATCTCGTGCAGCTCGCGGGCTTCCGCGACCGGTACCCGGATCAGCTCTCGGGCGGACAGCGGCAGCGCGTCGCACTCGCCCGCGCGCTCGCTCCAGAGCCGAAGGTGCTGCTGCTGGACGAGCCGTTCGGGGCGTTGGATGCGCGTGTGCGTCAGGAGCTTCGTCGCTGGCTGGACGACCTGCACCGCGAGCTCGGCGTGACGAGCCTGCTGGTCACCCACGACCAGGACGAGGCGCTGGAGCTCGCGAACCGCGTCGTGGTGATGCACGAGGGCCGGGTCGAGCAGGTGGGGACGCCGAGCGAGGTCTACGACGACCCCGCGACGCCGTTCGTGGCCGGGTTCGTCGGAACGGCGAACGTCCTGCACGGGCACGTCCTCGGGGGGCACGTGCAGTTCGGGACCCATCGGGTGGCCGGCGCCGATCACCTCGAGGAGGGCATCGAGGCCCGCGCGTTCGTCCGGCCGAACGACGTCCGTCTCGCGACGAACGGAAACGGCGATGGCGTCCGTGCCACCGTCGAGCGGATCGTGACGCTCGGCTGGATCTCGCGCGTCATCCTGCGCCTGCCGGACGAGCAGGTCCTGACCGCGGAGCTTCCCAACGATGAGCTCGGCGACCTCGGCTTGGGCTCGACGGTGTTCGTCGACCTGCGGCGCGCCAAGGCGTTCCGGGAGGCCGAGCCGGAGACGATCTCGGCGTCCGAACCCGTGGACGCGTTGGCGGAGTGAGCGCGCCCGAACCGGCCGAGAGCTCTGTCGAAGGCCCGGCTTCGGATCGCGTGAGCCCGCGGGAGCTCGATGTGCTCCTGTGCGTGCGCGATAGCCTCCGTTCGATCAGATTCGGTACCGTCCTCATCGTGGTGCAGGACGGCGTGGTCGTGCAGATCGAGACGGCGGAGAAGATCCGACTGCGATGAGCGACGCGCGGCCCCTATCCCTGGTCCCCGACCTGAGCGAGGCCCCGGTCAAGCTGTCCTTCCGCGACGTGAGCAAGGCCTACACGACGGGTTCGGGCACGGTGGTCGAGGCGATCCGCGACGTGTCGTTCGAGGTCGGGACGGGCGAGTTCGTCTGCCTCATCGGCCCCTCGGGGTGCGGCAAGAGCACGATCCTGAACCTGCTCGCCGGGCTCGAGCGGCCCGACGACGGTGAGGTCCTGCTCGACGGGGCCACGGTCGTGGAGCCCGGTCCGGATCGCGCCCTGCTCTTCCAGGACCCGGCCCTGTTCCCCTGGCTCTCGGTGCGCGGGAACGTGGAGTACGCGCTCAGGCTGCGGGGAACGCCCGAGGGCGAGCTCCGCGATACGGCCGAGCACTGGCTCGAGCGGGTACACCTGGCCGCGTTCGCCGACCTGCAGCCGCACGAGCTCTCGGGCGGCATGCGTCACCGAGCCGCGATCGCCAGGGCGCTCGCGTGCCGGCCTCAGGTGCTCCTGGCCGACGAGCCGTTCGGCGCGCTGGACGCGCAGATGCGCGAGATCCTGCAGGTCGAGCTCCAGCAGGTGTGGTCCGAGCTCGGCAACACGTTCGTCTTCGTCACCCACAATATCCGCGAGGCGACGTTCCTCGCGGACCGCGTGATCCTGCTCTCGGCGCGACCGGGGCGGCCCATCGAGGAGTACCGGATCACCACGCCGCGTCCGCGGCGGTTCGACGACGCCCTGCTCCGAAGCGTCGTCTTGGACATCCACGAGCGTCTGTCGGAGGAGGTGGAGCGCGTTGCAGGGGAAGAGGGTCTTCGACCGGGTATGGCCTAGGCTCGCGCTCGTCGCCGGGATCCTGTTCGTGTGGTGGGCGGTCACGGCGAGCGGCCTGATCGGGCCCGAGAAGCTCCCGTCCCCCGCGGACGTCTGGAACGCTTTCACGTCGCACGTGACGGGGGCGGACGGACTGCTCGCCGCCGCACGGGGCACCCTGATCCGGCTCGCGTTCGCGCTGGGCGTCGCCGTGGTCGTGGGCACGCTGATCGGGTTCGCGATGGCGGCGTCGGTCGTGGTGCAGCGCAGCATCGGGACGCTCATGACGGCGCTCCAGTCCCTGCCGTCGATCGCGTGGCTCCCACTCGCGCTGATCTGGTTCGGGCCGACCGAGCGGGCGGTGATGTTCGTCGTGTTCATCGGCGGGGTCCCGGCGGTCGCCATCGCGACCGCGACCTCGATCCGACAGGTCTCGCCCCTGTTCACGCGGGCAGCTCGAACGATGGGCGCGCGCGGGTGGACGCTCCAGCGGACGGTCGTGCTTCCCGCCTGCGTGCCCGGCTACTGGACCGGGTTGCAGCAGGCGTGGGCCGTCGCGTGGCGAGCGCTGCTCGCCGCCGAGATCATCCGGATCGGCGCCGCGCGGGGCCTCGGGCATCTCCTCGAAGCGTCCACGTCGGCCGAGAACATCTCGCTGATCATCGCGATCATGGGCGTGATCGTCGTGATCGGCCTCGTGATCGACCTGCTCTTCTCGGTCGTGGATCGCCGGATCCGCCGCAAGCGGGGCCTGCTCGTCCCGGCGTAGGCGCTCACAGGCCGGCGCGCTTGAGCGCCTCGGCCCGCGCCTCCTCGTACAGATCGTCGAGGCGTTTGGAGATCCGCGCCAACGGGGCGACCGGGTCCTCGATCCTGCGGGCGGCCTCGGGGAGGCGCTCCAGGTCGGAACGGAAGAGGCTCCGCGCGGTCTCCAGCGTCCGGTGCGGACCTATGCGCTCGCCGCCCTGCATCACGGGAACCAGCAAGGGTTCATGATCGTCGGGGACGTCCTCGTCGCGCAGGCCGATCACATCGCCGTTCGGGCCGCGGAACACCTGCTTGCGGCCCGGCTCGGTCACCTTCTGCGCCGACAGCTTGAGGATCGGGCGCCCGTCGTATTCGACCAGCTTGTAGGCCGAATCCAGCGAGGGGGCGTCGGCCGAGACGCCCATGCGGGTCCCGATCCCGAACGCGTCGATCGGCGCCCCACCCCGGACGAGCCGGTCGACCTCGATCTCGTCCAGGCCTCCGCTCCCGAAGATGCGCACGTGCTCGAGGCCCGCCTTGTCCAGGAGCGCTCGCGCCGAGTGCGAGAGCGCGTTCAGGTCCCCGCTGTCCAGCCGGATGCCGAGGGTCTCCGACTCCGCCAACCCGAGCTCCTCGATCACCTCGATCGCGGTCAGCACGCCGTTCATCGTGTCGAACGTGTCGACCAGGAACGTCGTGCGGTTCGGGAAGTCGCGCGCGAAGGTCCGGAACGCTTCCCGCTCCGAGGGGAACGACTCGATGTACGAGTGGGCCATCGTTCCGGTGGGCCGCAGGCCGTAGCGGCGGGCGGCCTCGACGTTGCTCGTCGCGGCGAACCCGACGATCGACGACGTCCGCGCCACGGCGAGCGCCGCGTCCAGTCCCTGGGTCCGGCGCAGCGCGAAGTCGATCACGTCTCGGCCATCGGCGGCGATCACGCACCGCGCGGCCTTGGACGCGATCGTGGTCTGGAACGTGACCTGGTTCAGGAGGAACGGCTCGACGAGCTGGGCGACCGCGATCGGCGCCGTCAGCTCGAGCAATGGCTCGTTCGCGTACACGACACGCCCCTCGGGCACGGCCCACACGTCCCCGTGGAACCGCAGCGCTCCGAGCGCGTCCAGCACCGGGTCCTCGAACCCGAGCTCGCGCCCCAGGTAGTCGAGCTCCTCTTCGGACAGCCCGAACCCCTCGAGGAACTCGAGCGCGGGCTCGAGCCCGGCGGCCACGAGGAACCCCCGGGTCGGCGGCAGCTGACGGACGAACAGGCTGAACGTCGCCTCGCCGCCCATCCCGCGCTCGAGGTAGCTCGCCGCCATGTTGAGCTCGTACAGGTCGGTGAGCAGGCCGCTGGGCGCCATGAGCCGAAGGCTACCGCGGCGCGCGTGAGGGTCAGGAGCCCGGCTGACGAGGGCATCCGAGGTCGGGTAGCGTCCGGCCGGTGAGCGAGCGCCCCGACTTCCGCATCGAGCAGAGCGAGCTCGCGAGCCGGGACGAGTTCGGCGAGTACGGGTACGAGGATCTCGAGTATTACGTCGACGTCCGCAGCACCTTCGACAAGCTCCCGCTCTGCGCCGACGACGCCAGCCTGGCCGAAAGCGGCGCCGACGTCGCGATCGTGGGCGCGCCGACCGACGACGGGACCTCGGGGAGGCCGGGGGCGCGGTTCGGCCCGAGGGCGATCCGCTCGGCGCCGACCACGTGGGGGAGCGATGCGTGGTCGATCCAACTGGAGGTCGAGCCGTACGAGCGCTTGACCGTGGTGGACGCGGGCGACGCGCCGGTCGTGCCCTCGCAGCACGCGCGGGCCCTGCGCGTGATCCACGAGAAGGTGTTCCGGGTGGCCGAGGCGGGGCCGATCCCGTTCGTGCTCGGAGGCGACCACTCGATCACGTACCCGGCGGCGGCAGCGGTCGCCCGCCACGTCTGGCCACGGAGGGTCGGCGTCGTGCACTTCGACGCGCACGCCGACACCGCCGACACGGTCTACGGCTCGCTGATCTCCCACGGCACGCCGATGCGACGGCTGATCGAGGAGGGCTGGGTCGACGGCTCGAACTTCGTGCAGATCGGACTGCGCGGTTACTGGCCGGAGAAGGCCCTGTTCGAGTGGATGCGCGAGCAAGGGTTCCGGTGGCACTCGATCGTCGAGATCGAGGAGCGTGGGATCGACGGCGTGATCGACGACGCGATCACCGAGGCGCTCGACGGCCCCGAAGTCGTCTACCTGTCGGTGGACATCGACGTGGTCGACCCGGGGATGGCGCCGGGGACCGGGACGCCCGAACCCGGAGGGATGTCGGGCCGCGAGCTGCTCCGGGCCGTCCGGCGGGTGGTCGGGGCCGTGGAGCTCGCCGGCATGGACGTCGTCGAGGTCTCGCCGCCGTACGACCAGAGCGAGATCACGTCGCTGCTCGCCTATCGTGTGGTCATGGAGGCGCTGTCGGCGCTCGCGCTCCGCACGGGGTGAACGTGGAAGCCCGCGAGCACTTCGAGGAGCTGGTCCGCGATGCGCTGGACTCGTTGCCGGCCTGGGTCCAGAAGCGGATGGTCAACGTCGAGGTCATCGTCGAGGACCGCCCGCCGCGTTCGGACCCGAACCTGCTCGGCCGCTACCACGGCGTCCCGCTGATCAAACGCGGGGAGTTCCATTCGGGCCCCGTGTTCCCCGACACGATCACGCTGTACCAGCGGACGATCGAGCGCGTCTCCGGGGACGACGACGATCTGCGCACGGTCGTCGCGCACACGATCGAGCACGAGGTCGCCCACTTCTTCGGCATCAGCGACGACCGCCTGCGCGAGATCGACCGGTACTAACGTGTCCTCGGAGCCGCACGAGCGCCTGATGCGCCTCGCGCTCGAGGAGGCCCAGGCGGCGGGGGACGCGGGCGACGTGCCGATCGGCGCGGTGGTCGCCCGCGGCGAGGAGGTGCTGGCGCGGGCCGGCAACGCGCGCGAACGCCACCGCGACCCGACCGCGCACGCCGAGGTGCTGGCGCTGCGGCAGGCGGCCGCGGCGGCGGGGAGC
>Ga0111538_10012063_pt1 | contig 11422 bp, 8 predicted proteins | sample SoiMethybrSBSTD1_FD_79669 | JGI IMG/M metagenome (GOLD analysis project Ga0111538, IMG submission 79669) | Bulk soil microbial communities from a Populus tree surrounding site in Tennessee, USA - Soil MetaG P. TD hybrid SBSTD1 (version 2)... | ecosystem: Environmental > Terrestrial > Soil > Tree... | reverse complement strand
GCTCCAGTACACGATGCGATCGCCGGATGGCGACCACGATGGCTGAATCGCATCCCCCTCGACGACTTTCTTTGGCACGCCACCGCTAAGCTCGACGACATACATCATGCTCGTCGTCTGCCGGGCCGCAGGGTCGCGAACCTCCTCGGTCGAGAACGCGATCTTTTTTCCATCCGGCGACCAGGCCGGGTCGAAACCAATATCAGTCAGACGTCGAACCGATTCCCCTGTCGCACCAGCAATGAAGATTCCTCCGTCGTCATCGGATTCGTGAAAGGCAATGAGTGTCCCGTCGGGCGAATATGCGACGGCCCCTTCGTTGCGCTTGGGATCGTTGACGATTGGCGTTGCATTCCTGCCGCCGACGCGCTGCGCATAGATATCCCAACTGCCGTTGACATAGGTCGTGTACGCGACCATCGTGCCATCGGGCGAGAGCGTCGGCGACGTCTCGACACCCGACGCTTCGGTGAGGCGCGTGAAGTGTTGCCAGGGGAGTTCTGGCTCTGTTGGTACCGACTTGTAAAACCAGATGGCCACCGCCGCGACGAGCGACGCGAGCGCGACCGTCCATGGCAGCCAGCCGACACGATTTTTGGCACCGGCAACGATTGGAACTTGAACAGCGGCGCCGGGTGATGTCGACGTTGTCGACAGCGTCTCCAGAGCAAAGGCGAGATCGGTCGCGGACTGGAATCGGAGATCCGGCTGCTTTTCGAGACAGCGGCGCACGATCCGATCGAGGCCTGGAGAAATCGAGAGACGCGCAATATCGAGCTCGGGAGGTTCCTTGGTCAGAATCGCCGTCATCGTGTCGGCGGCGGTCTCTGCCTTGAACGCCCGCTCGCCGCTGATCATTTCGTACAACACCGCGCCAAAGGCAAAGATGTCCGCTCGATGATCGACCGCGAGTCCTCGCACCTGCTCGGGGGCCATGTAAGCGAATGTGCCGAGCACCATGCCGGCGCTGGTCAGCGTTCCGGCGACCCGCGTCTCGTCGCTCGGCGCCGGTTCCATCGGTTTGGCGAGCCCGAAGTCGAGAATCTTGACGTGATCGTCCCTGGTGATCATCACGTTCTCGGGCTTGAGATCGCGATGGACGATCCCGCGCGCATGCGCGGCAGCAATGCCGCGAGCGATTTGCAAGCCATAGGCGATCGCACGACGCTGCGGGAGCGGCCCCGACTCGAGACGCGACCGCAGAGTCTCGCCATCGATCAGCTCACTGACCACGTAGGCAACGCCGTTGTGATCCCCGAATTCATAGATGGAGACGATGTTGGGATGCGAGAGCCTAGCCACGCTCAACGCCTCGCGCTCGAAGCGGGCCCGAGCTTCGGTGGTCGATGCGAGTTGCGCTAAAAGCACCTTGACGGCGACATCGCGTTGCAACTTGGTGTCGTGGGCTCGATAGACCTCCCCCATTCCGCCCGCCCCGAGCGAACCGATGATCTCGTACGTTCCAATTCGCGAACCGACCGCGAGCGACATCGCGGGCAGCATAGCATCCTCCGGCGGGACGGAGGTTGCGAGCCTCCCTTCCCTGGCGCGGATGAGAGCGAAGCCGTTTGGCGGCAAGGACTTCTCGCGCTTCCCCGTTTGTTCATACAACCGGCACGCACTCTGCTACGCGAGCTCAGGCGCACGATCGCGTGCCCACGAACGATCGCCAATGATTACAAAGCTGCTGCTGGCAGGGGCTCTGATGGGACTCTGCGTGATCATCCACGCCAGTGGCGTCACCTGGGCGCTCGGCCGAATCCGTCGCCACCCGGAATACCCGGGATTTTGGGCCGGCACGTGGCTGTTCATTCTCGTCGCCGCGTGGATCGTGCTGATGCACCTCGTTGAGATTGTCGTGTGGGCCGCCTTCTATTTCTTGAAGGACGCGATGCCCGCATTGCAGACCGCCGTTTACTTCAGCGCCGTGACTTACACGACGACCGGCTACGGTGATCTCGTGCTGCCTCCCGAATGGCGGCTTGTCGGCGCCATCGAGGCGCTCACTGGAATTCTGATGTGTGGATGGTCGACCGCGTTCTTCCTCACAGTGGGCGGCCGGCTGTATGAGCCTGGCCCCGGGGCGGCGGTCCAGCGGTGAGCACGTCCTTCTCGCTCAAGCCGTCGATCAACTGGCTGTTGGTCTTTATTCCTGTTTCGCTGGGGCTCGAGTACGCGCATGCTCCAGCCCCGGTGCTCTTTTTCTCCGCCGCACTGGCGATCATCCCGATCGCGAGACTGATCGTGCTGTCGACCGAACAGATCGCGACGCGCACCGGCGACGCAATCGGCGGCCTCCTGAATGCGACGTTCGGCAACGCGCCGGAATTGATCATTGCGCTGGTCGCCCTCCGGGCCGGCTTCTTCGACATGGTGCGCGCCTCAATCATCGGAGCGATTCTCGCCAACCTGATGCTCGCCACCGGTGTCGCGTTCTTTCTCGGCGGGCTCCGGCAACATACGCAGGAATACAACGCCAGCGCGGCGCGGCTTTACAGCTCGATGATGCTGATCTCCGCCGTGAGCCTGGGTGTTCCAAGCGCGTTCAATCGATTCTTCTCGCCGGAAGGAACGATTCGCGACGAAAAGCTGGTCAATCTTGGAACCGCGTTCGTCCTACTTGCCGCGTACGGCTTGTACCTCGTGTTCCTGCTGAAGACTCACCCGGACTACTTCAAAAGCGCCACCGTTAGTGAAGCCGAGCATGGCCACGAAGGTCCCGAATGGAGTATTGGCCGCGCGGTCGGCAGTCTCGTGCTTGCGTCCGTGCTCGCCGCCTGGATGAGCGAGATTCTCGTCGGCGCCGCCGAAGGAACCGGGAAGGCACTCGGGATGTCCGACGTCTTCATCGGGATTGTTTTTCTGGCCGTGATTGGCGGTGCGGCCGAAAGCGGATCGGCAATCGCGATGGCCCGCAAGAACAAGCTGGATCTCACCATCGGCATTGCGATGGGCAGCAGCATTCAGATTGCTCTATTCGTGGCGCCGATTCTCGTGCTCGCGAGCCGGTGGATTGCGCCGCAGCCGTTGGAACTCTCGTTCAGCCGCGCTGAGATCGGGACGTTATTCCTGGGTGTGCTCATCGCCGCGATCGTGGCCGGCGACGGACGATCCAACTGGTACAAAGGCGTTCAGTTGATGCTCGTTTACGCGATGATTGCCATCCTCTTTTATTTCCTGCCGGCGGCCGCGCACTGATTGGCGACTACTGCCCCGCACGAAGGGGTGCGAAGTCGCTCCAGATCTGCTGAATCAGTTTCGGATCGACAATTCGTGTGTCCCCCTTATCGGTCTCTTTCTCCGAATACAGCATGAGTTTGACGCTCGCGCACTCCGGACCGAGCGCGCCCGGATCGAACACGTAGAGACCTTCGATGATCGTGTTGGTCTCCGACACGTGTTGCTCGAGCTTGAAAGGATGGACTGGGGTCACTTCGGTGTCGCCGCAGAATGCTCGCATTCGCGAGAACCCCGACTTGAAGCGTTTGATCTCCGGAATTGCCATCCCTTGCGTTTGCGCGGCACCGCGCGCCACTTTGGTCCAGAACCCTTCCTCGAATTTTGGCGTCACCCGGATCAGGAGCACAGGCGGCACGTCGGCAACGTACTCGGACCAGTTGGCGAAATCCATCTGTCGACGCATCAGCGGCGGCTCCGCGTCTTGCGGACGCCTGCCGCGGTCGTTGCGATCTCGTTTCGTCGCCTGCTCGGCCTGGTACTGCGCGCCATAGACCGCCACCGGCGTGATGAACCCGATGTCGAAGTCTGCCGAAACCATCTGGTACGGATTCAAACTGCCGGCGCGACGCTGGACGATCTCCTTCAATGCGTCAGGTGGGAATGGCCGTGCGGATTCGATCGGCAGGTGCGTGCCTTCCGGCGCGCTCGCATCCTTGATCTTTTGCGCCGACGCAATCACCTCGCAGACATCTTCAGCGCGTGTCACCTTCAAATCGCCGCGCGCGGTTGCGTCGCGTTCATCGACGATCGACGTCAACCCGAGCAGTGCGCCGTCTGCGGTAAAGACCGGCCCTCCCGCTCCACCGATGGCAAGGCGGAAATCGGATTCAATCGCGCGCGGCCCGACGCGCAAGACCACGCCAGGCGTCATGCCTTTGTGTTGACGAAGTGGAGCGCTGATCGCGTAGATCTCCTGTCCTTCGATCACAGGTTTCTTTGGCGGTTGTCCACAGGCGATTTCCACAGGCCGCAACGACTCGACCGTCTTCGGATCCACTCGGATCACCGCCACATCACGATCCGTATTTGTCCCGAGCACCCGACCCGGAATCTTGACGCCGGGCGTGAGCTGAACTTCAACTGACGTCGCGGTGCCGACGGCCCGTTGATTGGTCAGGAGCAGCCCATTCTTGTCAATCAGAAACCCCGACGCGTGCGCCGTTGGCGTCCAAATGCCAAACACGCTGTCGTGCCACGGCATGAGGAGCAACGACGGATCGGATTCGACGCCAGATGACAGCGTTGCGGTTGACGAAGTTGCGGTGCCGACCTCCGCATTCTTCGTGGTCAGCTCCAGGACCACGGTCCGGCCGGCGGCAATATCAACGATCTGCATCCACTCATACGACTTTCCCTGAAACGCAACCGGCTGATCGGATTCAACCGTGTAGTTGCCGGGGCGGAGCTGCACCTCGGCCGTGCCGTCGAGCGCGGTAATGACGCGCCGTGGCGGCGCGCTTGCCGGGTTGTCGCTGATGAGCAGCACGTGACGCGGGATCGGCATCGCCTTCTGATCCGCATCGACGATCGCGACTTTGATATGAAGTGAACCGGTCGCCTGGCCCGAGGGACTGGGCGAGACGAGTGTCAGAGCCGACAGAATCAGAGCGCGGAGAAACATGTTTGAGGGATTCCCAGGTTCTTCCTAGCATCTTTATTCTACCGGTCATGGGGTGACAGAGAACAGGATCGGACAAGTGCGCGCAGTTGAGTTCCGGTCGTGTGCCACACTGGGACGTGGTACTGATTCCCGGGTCGCTGTTCGAACCGAATCTGCCGAGCGGCTTCTCCTATCGCGAGAGCTTCATCACCATCGATGAAGAATTGCAGCTCGCCAACGAGATCGCACGCGTCGAGTTCTCACCGTTTGAAATGCGCGGCGTGATCGCGCGCCGTCGGGTCGCATTCTTTGGAAAGTCGTACGACGCAGTGAACACGGCGACTCCGCCGATCCCGCAGTTTCTCGAGCCGCTACGCGACAGGCTGGCGGGATGGGCGGAACGCGATTCGCGCGAATTCGCGATGGCGCTCATCAACGAATATCCTGCTGGGGCGCCCATCGGCTGGCACCGCGACGCTCCACAGTACGACATCGTCGCTGGTGTCTCGCTGCTGTCGTCGTGCCGGATGAAATTTCGTCCGTATGTGAGTCCTGGGGCCCGGCAATCGGGGGCCGCGCGACGTATCGCGACGCACGAGACTCTGCTGGAGCGCCGGTCCGCATACCTCATGAGCGGCGTATCGAGAAACGCTTACGAGCACCACATCCCTGCCGTTTCTACTCTGCGGTATTCGATCACGTTTCGAACTCTTCGCGGTTGAGCCACTTTCGGCGAAAAAGTTGCAGCGACGTCTGGAGGAGGCACATCCATGGCAAAAAAGACCACTGCACGGAAATCGACCTCGAAAAAGCGTGCGGCCAAGCGTGAGTTGATCTCACCGCGAGGCGACAAGAGATATGTGCGGCGAGGAGCGCGCGGCCAGTTCACGGAGTCCGACGACGTCGGCCGATCGCTGGGCAACGATCCGCGCCGGAGAAGTAAGACGAGGGCGAAGAAAGGTCAGGGCGACAAAGGCGACCGCTAGCGCTATTCCATTCGCAACGCCGCGATCGGATCGATCGCGGCGGCGCGTCTGGCAGGCAGGTAGCCCGCGAGAAGCGACGCTGCGATCAGGATGGCGGCAAAAACAGCGGCGATGCGTGGATCGTTGGACGCGATGCCAAGCAGCCCAGCCTGCATCAACCGGCCGAGTGCAATCGCGAGCACCAACCCAATCGCCGCGCCGGTCAGCGTCAGGCGAAGCGCCTGTCCCACGGTCAACCTGACGACGTCTCCTGCCGAGGCGCCGAGCGCGATGCGAACACCAATTTCGTGCCGCCGTTGAGCCACGAAATACGTGATGAGCGCGTAGAGACCTACCGTCGCGAGCAGCAGCGCGATTCCGGCAAACGTGGCCATGATTGCGGCGAGATACTGCAGACCAATCGTTCGCTCGTGGAGTGCCCGCCGCATGGTCATCACATCGAACACTGGCTGATCCGGATCGATGCTCAGCAATGCACGCCGCGCTGCGGGCGCGATGGCTGTGGGATCACCCGCAGTGCGGATCACAATGCACAAATAGTCGGTCGGCGCCTGCACGATGGGCCGATACATTGCCGGCGTGTTTCGACGGATGAACCAATCGTGGATGACGTCACCCGAGATCCCGACGACGGTCAGCCACTGACCGTTGTCGGCCTTCATTCGTCTGCCAATGGGATCCTCGTTGGGCCAGTACTTGCGCGCCAGCGATTCGGAGACGATGACGACCGGCTGCGTGCCTTCACGATCCGACGAATGAAAGTCCCGTCCCCGAACGATTGGAATGCGCATCGCCGAAAAATAGTCGCGGGTGATCGTTCGGTAGTCCACCGACGGTAAGTTGTGCGGGTCTGCCGGAGGATGGCCCTCGACTTCGATGCTGCGCGAAGAGTTCGAACCGCTTGTCGGCATGTTATTGGTCGCGGCGACGCGGTCGACGCCGGTGATGGTGGCAAGCGCATCGATCGCTTTTGTGACGAACAAGCGCCGTGATGCAGCATCCGGATACGTACGGTCCGGCAGTATGAGCTTCAGGGTTAGAAGTCCGTTGGGATCGTAGCCCTGCGGTCCCGACAGGAATTGCCGGGTGCCGAGAACACCGAGACCGGCCGCGACCAGAAGGGGCAGCGCGATAGCGATTTCAAGAACGACGATCGCGCGACGCAGCGTCTGTCTGGCTGTCAAAGTGCGACCGCCTTCCTTCAACGTCTCGGTGACCGACGACCGCGCCGAGTGAAGCGCCGGTAATGGGCCGAAGATGCATGCCGTAGCGACCGCGATTCCAATCGTGACGCTGACCAATCGGAAATCAGGACCCAGGGTTTCGAACCCGGGCACGAAGCGGAGGATGTTGGCAGGCATGCTGACGCGGATCGCATACAGGCTGAGCCACGCAAATCCCACGGCCGGCGGTACCGCGATCAACGCGAGCACTGTGCTTTCAATCAACGACTCACGAACGATCCGGCTGCGGGTCGCTCCGAGCGCGACGCGCACGCCGATTTCGTGCCGACGCTCCGACGCACGAGCCAGGAGAAGGTTCGCGATGTTCGCGCAGGCAATCAGCAGCACGATGAACGCCGACGCCTGCCAGAGGGAGAGCAGCGGACCCGTCCCCTCGTCGAGCATGCCGCGCGTCAGCGTGTAGACGCGCACGCCGTGATCGCGGTTCTCCTTGGGGTATTCGCGTGACAGCCGGGCCGCGATGACTGACAACTCCGATTGCACGGCTTCGAGCGTGCTTCCGCTTCTCAGGCGGCCGATAGGCGTGGCATATCGTGCCTCGCGGCTCGGTGGTGTCTTCGGGTCGAACGCGAGTGGCGCCCAGATCTGGGAGCCATCAGGAAATGCGAATCGCGGCGGCATGACGCCGACGATCTGATGCGGCTCGCCGTCAAGGATCACGGCGCGGCCAATCACGGAAGGGTCGGCATTGAACCGCCGCTTCCACAGCGCGTCGCTGATGATCGCCACCTGGTGACGACCGAACGTCTCGTCGTCGCGGACCAACGATCGGCCGAGCGCGGGCCGCACGCTCAGGGCTTCGAAGAAACCGCTCGTGATCCGGAATCCCGGTAGCCGCTCCGGGTTGCCGCGGTCAACAAGGTTCGCGTCCCACCACACGTAAGCCGACAGAAAATCGAGCGTGCGGACCTCGGCACGCCAGTCAAGGAAGTTGGCCGGGGAAACCGATTCTTTCGTGAATTCGACATCTGGTCCCGATTCCGCCAGAAGGACCACCGAGTCGGGATCCTCCAGGGGGTACGGACGCAGCACGAGCCGATCGATCAGGTTGAAAATCGCAGCGTTGGCACCGAGTCCAAGCGCGAGAGTCATCGTGATGGTGAGCGTGAGAAGCGGGCGCTTGACGATCGCCCGGACGCTGTACCGGATTTCCTTGAATACGTCGGACATGCGCGCCTCGGGAAGGCGATCGTCGAGCAGTGACGGACAGCCGTCTATATTACGGACGCCCGCCGTGGAACGTTCAAGAGAATTGGTGAATTGGTGAATTGGTGAATTGGTGAATTGGTGAATTGGTGAATTGGTGAATTGGTGAATTGGTGAATTGGTGAATTGGTGAATTGAACGCCAGCGCGGCGTTCAGCGAAACTTCACGCTTCCACACGCTTCCTTCATTACAAACAAGTGCTTTCGGGCGATATTCGTGGCATCAGATCGCGAGAGTACCGACATGACAAGCACATCACCAAAATTCATCCCTTGGGCGCCGAGGCTTGCCGGTATCGTCCTGGCCAGCTTTCTCGCGCTCTTCGCGTTAGACGCGTTTGATGGCCGCTCACTCAGTGCGACGCTGCCGGCGTTTGCCATCCATCTGCTTCCATCGCTCATCGTGCTCGCCGTGGTCGCCGCCGCGTGGAAATGGGAGTGGATTGGCGCCGCGGGTTTCAGCGCGCTGGCGATCGCATACGCCTGGATGGCAGGCAGTCGTTTCGATTGGATCGCGGTGATCGCGCTCCCGCTTTTGGTCGTCGGACTTCTCTTTTTCGCGAGTTGGCGGCGCCACGCGTCGGTGGTCCGCTAATCTCATCCGTGCGACGCTGGAAAACGACACCGCGCACGCGCTATCCTGCGTCAAGCGAGGTGACGATGGTCAAGCGGCTGTGCGGAGTTGTTCTGCTCGTCGTGTTTTCACTGGCAGCACTCGCATGTGGTGCGAAGAGCATCAACCAGGTGCTGGCGGATCCGGCGAAGTACCGCAACCAGTCGGTAACGGTGCACGGAACCGTTGACGAAAGCGCTTCAGTTCTTGGCCGCGGGGCCTATCGCATCTCGGACTCCGGCCAGAGTCTCTGGGTCGTGACCAACGGTGGAGCGCCACGCAAAGGCGCGCGCGTCAACGTCACGGGTCACCTGCAGGAAGGGTACGACTTGAGCGGGCTCGGGAACATCATCAAAATCCCCGGCTCGGTTCAGAGTGGACTCGTGCTGGTCGAGGCGTCGCACAAAGCGCAGTGAACCGGTGGTGGTTCACTCTTGCCGCAAGGCAATGACCGGATCCACGGAAGCCGCACGGCGGGCCGGGACGTAGCACGCGGCGAGAGCGACAAGCGACAACAGGATCGCGACGGCGACATACGATAACGGGTCCGCGGGCTGGACTCCGAAGAGTTGACTCCGCAGCATTCGAGTCGCGCCAAGGCTCACCGCCGTGCCGACCATCAGACCGATCGCGACGAGTTTTCCTCCCATCTTCAGCATCAAGCCAAGCACATGGCCGCGCGGCGCACCGAGTGCCATGCGAACGCCGAGCTCGTGAGTGCGGCTGAGCACGTGAAATGACAGAACGCTGTAAATGCCGGCGGCAGCCAGCGCGAGACCGATGACGGCAAACGTACTGAACAACGCCATCGTGAAGCGCGGCTGCACCACCTCCTGGCTCAGGATCTCGTCGACCGTGATTGGGCGGCCAAGCGGCTGATCCTGATCTACGGCGCGGACCGCAGCGCGCACCGCGTTCAGTTGCAGCATCGGATCGGCGACGGCACGGACGGCAAGCATTCGCTGCAGTGGAGCGACAATAGGATAGGGCAGCGCAATCGCCGGCGCGGGATCGTTCTTGATGCCGGCATTCCGGGTGTCACCGATCACGCCCACCACCGTCACTTCGGCGGTTCGCGTCGTATCGATCAAGGTGCGAGCCGGCGGATGCTCGAGCACATCGAGGCGAATGCGCGCACCAATCGGGCTCTCTCCAGCGGGAAATAGTTTAGCCGCGGCTTCGTTGATCACCGCGACGCGATCTGCTCGCCGCACCTCTCCCGCATCGAACATCCGGCCGGCGACTAATCGAATCCCGAACGCGCGCAGATGATTCTCTCCGACCAGGTTGACCGTCATGCGCCTGGACTGCTCGGACGTGTGTCCGACGACGGCAAAGGCTGTCTGCGGTCCGCCAAACGGATGACCGATCGACGCCGCCTCGACCCCTGGGAGACTGCTGACGCGCTCGAGGACTGCCGCGACAAATTGGTTCCTCTGCTCGAGCGTGGCGTACTTCGCGGGCGGAAGTGGAACTCCGACGAGCAACACGCGATTCGATTGAATACCGGGATCGATGGTTTGCAGCACCACGAACGTGCGAATCATCAGCCCCGCGCTGACCAGGAGCACGACTGACAAGGCCACTTCGATAACGACGAGCGCATAGCGGCTGCGAGCGCCGTCATTCTCGGCGCCTGTGCTTCGACCGGCTTTCAACGCATCCGCGACGTGAGGCCTGGACATCCGAAACGCAGGAACCAGGCCGAACAGAATGCCAGTCACGAGCGAAACCACGACGGAAAATGCGAGCACCGGCATGTTGATCGTGACGCGCGACTCGTTGGGCACGTAGAACTCCGGCATCAGTGCCACGATCGTCCGGGTCGCTCCAAAGGCGAACAAAACGCCAAGCGCGCCGCCGACGAGAGACAGCAGCACACTCTCTGTGAGCAGCTGCCGAATCAAACGACTCCGTCCCGCACCAATTGACATCCGCACCGCGACTTCACGCGTTCGTGCGGTTGCCCGCGCCAGCTGCAGGTTCGCCACGTTCGCGCAGGCAATCAGCAGGAGGAACCCGACCGCCCCGAGCAGAAGCTGCAGGCTCGTGCGCATCTCGCCGCTGGCGACCGTGACGTCGAGATAGTTCCGCAGCCGCGTGGTGACTCCCTGGGATGGAAATGTGTCCGGCTTCTCTGCGGCGAGCTGTTGATGAAATGCTTTGAGCTGCTCCTCGGCTGCCGCTGCGGTGACACCCGGCGCAAGTCGCATGATTGGACTGATGAACGACAGGTCAGTGCGCCCGGGAGCGAGCGGAAGCCAGAAGCCGTCGTTGCCATACCAGCCGAAACGAGGCGGCATCACGCCGACGATCGTATGAGGTCTACCGTTCAACTGCAGGGTGCGGCCAACGGCCGTGGAACTGCCCTCGAACAGCCGCATCCACAACTTGTAGCTCAACACCACCACCGGTTCGGCGGAACCGTCCGCGCGGGTATCGGACGGTTGAATGGTTCGTCCAACGACCGGCGGTACTCCAAGAAAGTTGAACGCGTTCCCCGAGAGCAGCACGCCGCCGAAACTCTCCGGCG
>Ga0111538_10012062_pt1 | contig 11422 bp, 10 predicted proteins | sample SoiMethybrSBSTD1_FD_79669 | JGI IMG/M metagenome (GOLD analysis project Ga0111538, IMG submission 79669) | Bulk soil microbial communities from a Populus tree surrounding site in Tennessee, USA - Soil MetaG P. TD hybrid SBSTD1 (version 2)... | ecosystem: Environmental > Terrestrial > Soil >... | reverse complement strand
GACCACGATCACGACCGGGTTCAGCGCGCCGGTCGCGGCCAGTGCCCCAGCCGCAAACAACAGAGAGTCACCAGGCAGGAGTGGTGTCACCACCAGTCCGGTCTCGGCAAAAACGATGAGGAAGAGCAGGCCGTAGATCCAGGGACCGTAAGTGTCAGTGACCGCCGCGAGATGCTGGTCCAGATGCAGAAACAGATCGATGAGCGTGTCCATGAGACGAACTTGATTGTCTCATGTGTCAGCCATCGGCTGCCCCTGTGGTCTCCGATCGCACCCACGCGAGGTACTGGTCGCTGCCGGTCGTCACCGGGCACACGAGGAACTCCGGTAGCTCGTAAGGATGGAGTTGCGCCAGACGACCGCGAATGGCCTCGACCCGATCGGCCGTGGTCTTGACGACGAGTTGACGCTCGAGGTCGCTCGTCACTCGGCCGTCCCATCGATAGACCGAGGTCATCGGCGCGTAGAGGTTGACGCAAGCGGCCAGGTGCTCGTCGACGAGCGCACGAGCCACGGTCTCCGCGACGTCGCCGACGGGTACGGTCGTGAGGACGATGACGACATCAGCCACAGCAATTGACATGGGAACGACAAGATGTGCGGCGCGCGCAGCGCCGACGATACAAGGTTTTGGGGCTTGTACGGAGAGAAAACTTGCTGTACTGTGGTGGCTCGCGTGTCTCAGATCGAGAGAACCACGACTGGAGCGCAGCGGCCGCCATCGCCGCAGCGTCGTGAGCGAACGAGACGGCTCGTCCACCTGGCGATTCTTTCGTTCGCCGCCATCATGTTCATCGACGCGCTCGTCGGAGACCAGGGTCTCGTCGCGCTCATGCGCGCGCGCAGAGACCTCGAGCGCCTCAACGAGCAAGTGCAGCGCCTGAAGGATGACAACGCCCAGATGGCCGAGCAGACCCGGCGGCTGCGCGAAGACCGTGACGCGCTCGAAGAAGCGGCGCGGCGCGATCTGGGGTTGATGAAGCCCGGCGAGAAGTTGTTCATCGTCAAAGACCTGCCTCCTCCACCCCAGCCCTGAGGATCGGCCCCGCCGACGCTAGACTTCCTTCTCCCCCGTCCGGATGCGGTAGCTCTCGCCGACCGGGATCACGAACACGCGCCCGTCGCCGATCTCACCCGTCCGTGCCGCCTCGATGATGGCCTTGATGGCATCGTCGGCGATTGAGTCCTGCACCACGACCTCGATCTCCATTTTGGGCAGCAGGCTGACGTTGTATTCCTGGCCGCGGTAGATCGCGGTGTGACCCTTCTGCTTGCCATGGCCGCGGACCTCGGTGACCGTCATGCCGGAGATGTGCAGTTTCTCCAGCGCGCTCTTCACCTCGTCCACTTTGTTCGGCCGCACGATTGACTTGATGAGCTTCATGAGCGTCCCTCCAAAACGCGTTGCAGGCTGGCAGTCACGTCCGTCACCTGCGTCGCCGACAGTTTGTTGCCGTCCCGGGTCAAGTGGAACACGTCGATCGCGCGCCGCCCTTCCGTCGAGATGAGCACCAGATCGACATCACAGCCCGACTCCGACATCGCGCGGCTCACGCGGTACAAGAGGCCGAGCGCGTTCTCCGCCACAATCTCGACGATCGTGTAGCGCGGGGACGAGTCGTTGTCAGTGTGGATGACGGGCGCGAAACCTGGCAGGCGGCGTGTCAGCGCTCCCTCCTCGCGACCCTTGAGGCGGGCGGCAACGTCCACGGCGCCGACCACCACTTCCTCCAGCTTCTTAATGATCTGCGCTTCTCCGCCTTGGTTCAACTCCAGAAAGCGTTCGAGGTCGCTGAACCGGAACGAATCGACGATGAGACCGTCCGGTTTGGTGAACGCATAGCCACGCAGAATGTCCATGCCGTACAGCGAGAGCACCCCCGAGAAGTTGGAAAACAGGAATGGCTGGTCGTGGGTAATCACGGTCAGCTCCCATTCCGAATCCTTCCGCTCCAACCACGTCCGAATCGAACCGGGCTCGAGGTGCCGGGACGCCCGAACATGGGCGTAGATCGCCCGGTGGGTGAAGAGCTGCAGGTACCGCCGTGGCAGGCCCTGAAGGAAGGCCTCGACCTCCGCACCGGGCAGGTCTTCGGGACGACCGGCGACGACTTCCGCCTGCGACGCCTGCGTGCTGTCGATCACCTCGTCTCCATAGGCCACCGTCAAGTGGTTGTAGGTGTCGACATAGAGCCGCCAGAGGAGCTCCTCTTTCCACGGCGTCAACGTTTCGCGGCTGACCGCCTCGACGTCGGCGAGCGTGAGTAGGCAGAGCATTTTGAGGCGTTCCTCGGTCCCGACGAGCGCCGCGAACTGACGGACGATTTCGGGATCCTCCGTATCGCGCCGGAACGCGACCACCGACATCTTCAAGTGCTCGCCGACCAGGAAACGGACGATGGCGCGCGATTCGTCGTCGAGGCGCAGCCGATCGCACATCTTCGCCGTCATCCGATCGCTCTCGGCCGCGTGGTCGTCGCTTTCACGTCCTTTGCCGACGTCGTGATAGAGCAGCGACAGCACGAGCAGTTCCGGTCGGTCGACTTCGCTCAACAGGCGCTGAAACCGCTGCCGTTCCGGGCTCGCTTCGAGCAGGCGCTCGATGTTGCGCACAGTCAGGAGCGTGTGCTCATCGACGGTGTACTTGTGATAGAAGTCGCGGACGACCCGGCAGTCGATGGCCTTGAATTCGGGCAGGAGCTGACCGAGCAGCCGGGCGTCGTGCATCTCCGACAGCCGTTCGTACAAGCCTGGTCGTGGCTGGAAGAACCTCAACAGCGCGAGGCGATGCTCGGCTGTGGGCAGGAACGCGTCATGTGAGTGGCGACCCGCGTTCTGCTCGATGACGGCGAGCGTCTCGTCCGACACGCTGCAGCTGCTGTCGATTGCGGCCTGGAAGAGCGCCAGCCAGGTCTCCGGATGGTCCGCGGCCTGTCGACTGTCGACGAAACGGATGCCGTCGGCCGCCCGCACGAGGTTGGGCCCGACCGGCGCGGGCGCCGCCCGCAGCGCCCACTGCAGCGACCGATCGATGACGCGGGCGTGGCGGAAGTAGTCGCCCATGAAACGCTCGACCTGCTGTCGCGCGCTCGTGCCCTGATAGCCGAGACATTCGGCGACTCGCTCCTGCGCCTCGTGGCGCAGCACGTCATGCGGCCGCTTGGCGTCGAGATGGAGCACCGATCGAACCCGCAGCAGGAACTCTTCCGCGTCGGCGAGCGCCCGCGCGCCGGAGCCGCCCTGCGCCAGTAGCGCCGGATCGGTGAGCAGCGCAATCGTTTGTGCCCCGAACAGATCGCGCAGGCCCCCCGGCGACTCCTTCACGTCCGGTTCGAGCTGATACAGCGTGTCGTTGAAGCGGGCATGACGCTCGGCGATCAGTGTTTTGAGGGCGTCCAGGGTCCGCGTCGCCGTCCGCGCGGTGTCGGCGTAGGCAAAGAAGGCGTCGAGCAGCGTCGCATCGCCGACGATCGGTCTGGAGTCGGTGAGCGCCAGCAGGAACTCGGGGTTGTCCGACTCCAACCGCTCCCCTTCCCGCACCTCGCGGACGTGGTGGCCGACGGTCAGGCCGAGATCCCACAGCGGATTGAGGAACGCATGGAGGAAGCGCTCGGCATCGGCATCGATGGACTTCGAAAAGAGAATGAGGATGTCGATATCCGAGTACAGACACAGCTCCCGCCGTCCATAGCCGCCGAGAGCAAAGACGGCCACCGGCTGGGCGACGACGCCGGCTTCGGCGAACAGTTGCTGGATGAGTGCATCCATGCGATGCGAATACTGGCGCATCGCCTGGCGTCCACCTTCGCCGCGGCCGGCAGCCTCGGCCAGCTCGCTGCGCGCGGAGCCCAGCCGGGCGGCCCGAAGCGCGCGCGGATCGGACGAAGCGGTTACTGGCGACAACTGCGGATCGGGCATGGTGGTACGCGAGGAGTCGACCGACTTTCCACCGGTCCGCTCCCAGCCGAGCGTCGTATGGTAGTCGGAAATCCGCGTCGCGAACAGCGGTTCACCGGATGCCGCCGATCGCATCGCGCGGAGGTAGGTCTCTCGCATCAGTGAAACGTCCGTGATGACGGCACGATGTTCCCAGGAACCGGTTGTTACATCGATGTAGCAGCTGGCTGCCATCGATACATACATGTACGCCGCCGGCGCAGGCGCCTGCCGAAATTCGCGGTGCAGGCATCCGGCCCACCCATAAAAAACGGGCCACAACGCACGCGTTGTGGCCCCGGGAGCGCGGCGATACCCCGCGCACCGCCTGGATGCTCTCAGTACGAAACGCCGATGCCGATCGATCCCACCACTTTCGACGAGTCGCCCGAATTGATCGCCTTCGTCGTGTCGCCGAACACGTACACGTCAGCGCCGCCGTGAATGTTCCACGACCCGAACCGCGACGGCACGCCCAGCGGCAGCGTGACCAGGCCGCCGATATCGAAGAACCCGAATGCGTTGTCTTCGCCGTCCAGTTGGTAGTAGTCGCTCAAGCTGAGGCCGACTTTGAGGGGAACCGTCAGCGTCGCCCTGGACGATCCGAGCGGGAACGTCGGCCCCACACCCAGCTCGAGGTACGTGCCGGTGCCGTCGTCGGTCGCGTCCGCGGCGCCGTCCAACTCGAAGGCCACGATCCCATAAGGGTTCACGAAGTGCGTCTTCGACAGCTTGAGACTGATTTCCTGCACGGTGTTGAACATGTTGTTCGGGCTGGTGTAAGCGGTGAACGTCGTGCCGAACGAGAATCCCCCGCCGAAGCCGAGACCGAGCGTCGCGTAGAAGTCCTCTTCGTAATGCAACCTGCCCGAGATGCCATCTGAGCCTGACGACCCCGTCTGCAGACTGTGCCACGTGCCGAAATTGACGCCGACACTCTTGACCGCACCTTCACCCGAGCCGAGTGCGATGGCCAAATCGCCCGCCGGAAACATCGTGAGCTTCGGATCGGATTCCTGGACGATGCCGCGGAACACATAGACCGACGGCACGTCGAAGGCGCCGGTGAAATGAACGGCGCCATCGTTCGGACCTGAACCCGCGGGTTGTGAGGACGCCGGCGCAACGCTCGAGAGCAGCAGCCCGAGTGCAGTAAACAACTGCCGCACGAGTCCGCGTCGCTGCCCCATTCGTGATTCATCGATCATGGCGAGAGTCTAGCTGCCTAGTTCAACACGATGCCGTAGTAGGCGAACAACGCACGATTGCGGTTGTCAGACGTTCCGCTGTCGTTCCCGAGGCTGTAGCCAATATTGAAGAGCGCGCTGTGCGGCAAGGCTATGGAGATGCCCGGCGTGAAGTAACCGAAGAAGTTCTTGCCGCTGAACCAATCCGCAACGATGCTGACTCGGCCACCGATCGGCACCTCGGCACCGAGCATCACGCCGCCCTTGTCATCGGCATCGATGGACGGCGCGCCGTAGCCGCCGACGGTGAACCGTGACCCCTGGCTGATTTTCTTGCTGAAGTTGCCGTAGATGAGACCAAAGTCGTCCGCGTCATTGTTGCCGGTGTAAAAGACGAACCCGGCGGCGGCCGCCAGTCCCTTGTCGTCGTCCGCCCAGAACTTGTATTTGGCGTTCGGTGAGGTGTAGGTCGTGGTGCCGCCGTCATCGGCGTAGTGCGTCACCGCGACGTTGATCCCCACCTCAAGATTCGGTATTACGCCGACCACCCCGCGCGGGGCGAAGGTCTGCCATTGATTCACATCCGGCTTCGGCAACTGCAACAGATAGTCGAACTCGAAATAGACCTTCTTCGGTGCCACGGTGTCTGTGGAAGGGATGTTGAAAATCGTCGACTGCGCCGCCGCCGGGCCTGCCCAGGTGAGCAACAGCAAGCCACCCAGCACTGTTGCCATGAACCGCTTCACATTCACTGTCCTCGTCATCACTCGCACGCGTCACCTCCGCCTAGGTCCGCGTCGCGTGGCTGGTCGTTACGCCGTCGCGTCCTGCGGTCCGCTCGAGAAGCCGTCGATCCCCAACCTTGAGGAGTCCGTGGTGCAGCACTGCGGCACCGACCTCAGCCTTGTGCAAGAGAAACGCCACGTGCTGCCGCGGCGTCGGTGGCGGTGGAATTCCGTTCTTTGCGCTGCGAATCGCCGCCGCGATCGGTGGTGTGCGGTTCGGCGCGCACGCCAGGTGATGGCTACAAAAATGTCACTACTATCTCTCCAGTGGCCGCTTTTGTAGGTTTGAGGTCCCGACGCGACGAGAATGGGCGTCCGGATCTCGCGCCAGTGGCTGGCAGGTTGCCGCTCGGCGGGCCCGCGCCGCGCCCTCACCTGCATGTCTCACCGTCTGAGTGATCGACATGTTTGTCGCTTTTCGCCTGTGGAGGCGACACATTTGTCCGCTCGTCCCTTCGCTACGCATGAGACGATCTACTTATTCATCAGAGCTTTAGCCGACCCTTGCGATGCCTCGGCGGTGGCGCATCGCTTGCCAGAGTGCGCACTGAACCACAACAGAGCGTCTGGCGCAGGGGCCCGCGATATCGCGGAAAGCGCCAGACCACTGACAAGCGAGGTGACGGCATGAACGCTGCGGACACGGCATGGATGCTTATCGCGACGGCGCTGGTGCTGCTGATGACGCCGGCCCTGGCGTTCTTCTACGGCGGGCTCGTCCGTTCGAAGAACGCGCTGAACACGATGATGATGAGTTTCATCGCGTTCGCCTTCGTCGGCGTCCTGTGGGCCGTCGTCGGCTACTCGCTGGCGTTCGCCGCCGGATCGGACTGGATTGGCGATCTCTCGCGGCTCGGCCTGCGCGGCGTGAGTCTCGAGGCGCAAGGCTCGATTCCGCATCTGCTGTTCATGTGCTACCAGGGCACGTTCGCGATCATCACCGCGGCGCTGATTTCCGGCGCGATCGTCGAGCGGATGCGGTTCAGCGCGTACTTCCTCTTCATCGCCCTCTGGTCATTGGTCGTCTACGCGCCCATCGCGCACTGGGTGTGGGGCGGCGGCTGGCTGGCCAAGATGGGCGCGCTCGACTTTGCCGGCGGCACAGTGGTGCACGTGAACGCCGGCGTCGCGGCGCTCGTCACCGCGATGGCCGTCGGCTCGCGGCGCGACTACAAGAAGTCACCGCTCCTGCCGCACAACGTCCCGTTCACGCTACTCGGCGCGGGCCTCCTGTGGTTTGGCTGGTTCGGATTCAATGCGGGCAGCGCACTGGCCGCCAGCCCGATTGCCGCGCTCGCGTTCACGACAACGTTTCTGGCGCCGATGGGAACGCTGCTCGTGTGGACGCTGCTCGACATGGCGCGCACGGGCAAGCCGACCGCGGTTGGCGCCGCTACCGGCATCGTCGTCGGTCTCGTCGCGATCACGCCGGCGGCGGGCTTCATCGGGCCGATGAGCGCCATCGCGCTAGGGGCGCTCTCGGCGTTCCCAAGCTACTTCGGTCTTCTGTGGCGAGCGCGCACGACGCTCGACGATTCTCTCGACGTGGTCGCTGCGCACGGTATAGGCGGCACGACGGGCGCCCTCCTGACCGGTGTCTTCGCGCAGAAGAGCCTGAACGGCGTTGCCGACGGTTTGCTGTTCGGCAACCCGGCGCAGCTCGGCATTCAGTTCACCGCCGTCGTCGCAGCGCTCGTCTATAGCGGGGTCATGAGCTTCGTCCTGCTCAAGGTCATCGGCGCTCTCACGCCACTCCGCGTGGGACAAGACGATGAAAGCGTCGGACTCGATGTGAGTCAGCACGGCGAGGAAGCCTACGTGCAAACGGGCGGATCCGAGTCGCCCGCCTACTGAATCCGCCGTTGTCGACCGGAATTCACGCGAGTTCCGGTCGACGCCGTTTATCGCGAGCCAATCCGGGCAACGGCCGTATCCTTGAACCAGGGCAAAGAAAGCCAGAAGACCAGCTGGCCCTTGGTGTAGTCTCAAGAACCAGCGCCCGGAGGTATTCGTGCCGAATCAGCTGTTTCTGAAAAAGCCGCTGTCGATGCTCCACGACGAGCTGAAGAGCGAGAGTCACTTACGCCGGATTCTGGGTCCTGTTCAGCTGTCCAGCCTCGGTGTGGGAGCCATCATCGGGACCGGTATCTTCGTGCTCACCGGGGTCGCCGCGCACGATCGCACGGGTCCGGCGCTCATGCTCTCGTTCGTGTTTGCCGGGCTGACCTGCGTCTTCGCCGCCCTCTGCTACGCCGAGTTCGCCTCCATGGTGCCAGTGGCCGGATCGGCATACACCTACGCTTATGCGACGCTCGGTGAGCTCTTGGCGTGGATCATCGGCTGGGACCTGATTCTCGAGTACGCAGTCGCCTCATCCACGGTCGCCCATGGCTGGTCACATTATTTTCAGGCCTTCCTCCAGTTCTTCAACATCCCGTTTCCGGCGATATTCAGCAACGCCCCGTTCGACTACAACCCTGACACGGGGCGGCTCGTGCTCACCGGCACGTACTTCGACCTTCCGGCGATTGTCATCACGCTGCTCGTGACGATCATCCTGGTAAAGGGCATCAAGGAAAGCGCGTCGTTCAACGCCGGCATCGTGATGGTCAAGGTGGCGATCGTGCTGTTCGTGATCGCCGTCGGCTCGTTCTACGTCAAGCCGGAGAACTGGACGCCGTTCGCGCCGTTCGGTCTGACTGGCGTGAGCTTTTTCGGCAACACGCTGTTCGGCCAGACCGGTCCGGCGGGCGAACCGCTCGGCATGCTGGCCGGCGCCGCCATCGTCTTCTTTGCCTACATCGGGTTCGATTCAGTGTCGACGCACGCCGAGGAGGCGAAGAATCCATCGCGCGATGTACCGATTGGAATCATCGTGTCGCTCGTGCTCTGCACCGTGCTCTACATCGCCGTGGCTGCGGTGCTCACGGGCATGGTGAAGTACTCGGACATCAACATCGACGCGCCGGTTTCCGATGCCTTCCGCCAAGCAGGACTGCCCTGGGCCGAGCTGCTCATCTCGATTGGCGCTATCGCCGGCATCACATCCGTGTTGCTGGTGATGATGCTGAGCCAACCGCGCATCTTCCTGGCAATGGCTCGAGACGGCCTCCTGCCGGTCAAGTTCTTTGGCGCCGTCCACCCGCGGTTCCGCACCCCGTGGAAGGCGACGATCCTGACCGGCGCGTCCGTGGCCATCATGGCGGCGCTCTTGCCGCTGCGCATCCTTGCCGAACTGGTCAACATCGGCACGCTGTTGGCGTTCGTGATCGTCTGCGCCGCCGTTCTCATCATGCGCAAGACCCATCCCGACACGCCGCGCCCGTTCCGTGCGCCTGGCGGCGCGGTGGTTCCTATCCTCGGGATTCTCAGCTGTCTGCTGCTGATGTTCTCGCTGCCGGCCGAGAACTGGTTGCGGTTGGCAGTCTGGCTCCTGATTGGCTTCGTGATCTACTTCGGGTACAGCCGCCGACACAGCATCGTCGCCCGGACGCTGCTCCAGGAACCCGGTCGTGGCAGCGTCGTCTCGTCGCAGTCCGCCTGAAGACACGAACGGCCACGGTTTAGAAGACCGTGGCCGATGACCTACCCACACGACCTGGCTTACCTGCCCTGTAATCAGCGCTTGAGCGCGTCGGGCGTCAAGACGGCTTTCGCCACCATCCTCGACGCATCACGAATCTCGCGAGCTGCCGCGCGCACCGTAATGGTCGCGCGAGACATGATGTCGACGTCCTCGCCAGCGACAAACTTGTCGAGAATGCTCTTGCCGACGAACATTTTAGGGAACTCCGGCTTCTCGATCGAGATGTCGGCGTAAGGCTCCGTATTCCAGTCGACGATGACGCCGGTGAGGGAACCGGTGGTGTCCATGCCGATGAGCATGTGGATGTGCCCGTGGTAGCCGAGCTGCTCGGGAACCAAATCGGTCGTCCAGAACGCATAGCCAATCGGTTTTGCGCCGGGTGAGTTCGGATCGACCGCGTAGACCTTGAAGTGCAGCGGATCCACTTCTCCTCGCGGCGCGAACGCGACGGCCCGCGGGAAAAGGCGCTTCAGCTTGTCGGTCGGCATCTCTTCAATGAAGCCGGCAACCCGCTGCTGAGCCGCGCCGAGCCCCGGGAGAAGTAACAGACTGATGACGATGAGCAGGCGCTTTTTCATGCAGCTGTGTAGGTGAACGCCGCGCTGTACTAGATGTTATCAACGGAGGTGTCACCGCCGCAGCCAAACCGGACGATAGGCGCGCGCGGCACAGCCTAAAAGGCGGGGTTGAAGCGGAACGGTCCTTGCTCATCGGCCGTGCCGTGCACACACTCGGGTCTTTGCACGAGCTCTGGTCCGCGCGTAACCATCTCCAGCCGCTGGCAGATCGCGCCGAGAGTCCGTTTCTCGGCATCGATTGGATCGTCTCGGCAGCTGAGGCGTTCCATCGAGACGCTGAGCTTCAGGTGAAACTGCTGGCTTCCGGCGGTGAAACTGTCGCAGTCGCCCCGCTAGTCGCGCGTAGACGCAATGGACATGAGGCACTCGAGCTCATCGGCACCCCGGCGCTGACGGAGCGAGCCGGCCTTCTTCACGGAGGCTACGACGCGCTGAAGGCCCTCGTGAGAGATCTCGTGCGGCTCGGTCCTCCGGTTCATTTGCGCGGCATCGATTTAACCGGTGCGACCATGCGCGCACTGCGAGAGGTCATCGAGGGCGAGCGGCGCGGAGTCGTCCTCACCAAAGACACGCATACCTGCCTCTCTCTGCCTATCGAGCAGCCGTGGACCGAGTACGTCCGGACGCTGTCGCCGGAGATGCACCACGATCTGGGCCGCGTGGCGTCGCAGGCAGCCGCACTCGGTCACACTCGGTTCGAGATGCTGACACCGTCGACAGACGACGTGCCAGGCATGTTGACGATGCTGACGGCGATGGAAGAGTCGACCGGCACACGGGGCGAGCCAGGTGGCGCGGCGCGCCGGGAACAGCTGAACACGTTCTACGCCGCGCTGGCGTCACGCGCGGCCACGCGAGGAACGCTGCGCGTCGGCGTGCTGCACATCGGCCAGAAAGCCGCGGCGATGCAGCTGTGTCTCGAAGCCTATCAACGCCTCTGGCTGCTGAAAGCGGCCGACGACCACGCGTTCACGCACGTGTCGCCCGGCTTTTTGCTGATGCACCAGATCGTCAGGTACGCCCACGAACAGCGTCTGGCTGCGGTCGAATTTCTCGGTGAAGCGGCGCCCTGGCAGATGCGGTGGCAGCCCGTGGAACGGACCTACACGTCGGCGCTGGCCGTGCCACTGACCGCACGTGGGCTTTCCGATCTGGCATTGGACACCGTGTCGCGCGCTGCCCGCCGGTGGCTACCCTCGACGCGGGGCATGCAAGCGTCACCTCTGAGTCCGGAACTATAATTCCGGCTGTTGGTCCGCCCTGCCTGTGTTGCAGTGGCGGCCGCGGCCCTGCTCTCCGTGAGCACGGGATCCGCGCCCGCCGCGGCTCAAACCCCCGAAGCGGTTCCGT
>Ga0111538_10012061_pt1 | contig 11422 bp, 8 predicted proteins | sample SoiMethybrSBSTD1_FD_79669 | JGI IMG/M metagenome (GOLD analysis project Ga0111538, IMG submission 79669) | Bulk soil microbial communities from a Populus tree surrounding site in Tennessee, USA - Soil MetaG P. TD hybrid SBSTD1 (version 2)... | ecosystem: Environmental > Terrestrial > Soil > Tree... | reverse complement strand
TTTATATAAAACTTGAATCATTCTTTAAAGCTCATCAAATAAAATTGGGCAGAGATGCCTTATTTGATTTGCTGAGAGAATTTAGGATGCTGGTAAAACCGCTGAAGCGCAGCCACTACACTACTGATTCATATCACCGGTTTTACAAATACCCCAGTCTTATTAAAGATTGGTCCGCTGCCGCTCCCAATCAACTGTGGGTTAGCGATATAACTTACATCGAAGTGAAAGATGGGTTTGGTTATCTATCAGTAATTACTGATGCATTCTCACATAAAATTGTAGGCTGGCATTTAGCGAAAGCTCCTACAGCAAAAGCTTCGATAGAAGCCTTGAAAATGGCAATTAAAAACAATAAGAATATCGGGCAACTTATTCATCATTCTGATCGGGGAGCACAATACTGTTCCCAGGAATATGTGTCAGTATTGAAAAGCAAAGGAATAAAAATAAGCATGACCGAACATGGAGATCCGTATGAAAATGCAATGGCTGAACGAATAAATGGAATTATCAAAAATGAATATCTGGAAAAAAAGTATAACAATGATGGACAACTATGGTTGGATGTTTCAAAAACAGTCAGGTTGTATAATACAGACCGTTTACACATGAGCATTGGGATGCACACACCAGATTATATTCATCAAACAGGAATCGTAACAAAGAATTTATGGAAGAAAAAAAGTGTCAACCTATATTAGGACAAGACATTACAGAACGTACAAGTGAGTGACACAAGGGACGATGATAAGAACCACTGAAGTTCGAAACAAAAGAAAAATTAAAAGCTTACTTCATGATGATTAAAGAACAAAAGCTGATGTGGTAGTTAAATAGTTTATTAAAAAATTTAAAGCACCGCTCCCTCTCCAACCGGAGAGGGAGAAGGAGGGAGAGGCCGATGACTCAACAAGAATTACATAACCAACGATTATTTGAAGAAGCAAGAAAAGAACTGCTTCGTCAACATACCCGCAGGCATTTTTTAAAAGAAAGTGCGATGGGTTTGGGTGCATTGGCATTGGGTTCATTATTGAATAGTTGCAGAAGAAGTTCTTCGCAGCATGCATCAAATATTTTAATTGACCCGGTGAACCCATTGGCGCCGCGACCTCCAATGTTTCCGGGGAAAGCAAAGTCAGTTATTTATTTGCATATGGCGGGTGCACCATCACAATTAGAATTATTCGATTACAAGCCTGAACTGGTGAAATTAGATGGACAGGATTGCCCCCCAAGTCTGATGGAAGGTAAAAGATTTGCATTCATCCGTGGCAAAGCAACATTGCTTGGGTCACAAGCAAAATTTGCGCAGCATGGTGAAAGCGGCTTATGGGTCAGCAATTATCTTCCGCATTTTTCAACTATTGTTGATGATGTGGCAATAATAAAATCAGTCACTACCGATCAGTTTAATCATGCACCGGCGCAATTGTTCATGCATACGGGTGGTCCACGATTGGGTCGTCCGAGTATGGGTGCATGGGTAACCTATGGTTTGGGAACCGAGAATCAAAATTTACCCGGGTATGTTGTGTTGACCTCGGGTGGTAATGACCCGGACGCGGGCAAGAGTGCCTGGGGTAGTGGATTTTTGCCGAGTGTATACCAGGGTGTGCAATGCAGAAGTGAAGGTGACCCTGTTCTGTTTATAAATGATCCGAAAGGAATGGATCGTGACCTGCGTCGTGCTTCTATTGATGCGATCAATAAGATCAACCAACATCAGCATGAACAATATAAGGATCCGGAAACATTATCACGTATATCACAATACGAGATGGCGTATAAAATGCAGATCGCTGCGCCGGAAGTGATGAACATAAATGATGAGCCGCAATACATACATGATATGTATGGTACAAAACCCGGTGAAGTAAATTTTGCCAATAATGCTTTGCTTGCACGTCGTTTGGTAGAAAGGGGCGTTCGCTTTGTACAGTTATTTGACTGGGGTTGGGATAGTCATGGCACTGATCCGCAAACAGCGGTTGATATTGGTTTGATAAATAAATGCCGTAAAGTAGATAAAGCAATGACCGCGCTGATCCTTGATCTTAAACAAAGAGGTTTACTGGATGAGACATTGGTGGTGTGGGGTGGAGAATTTGGAAGAACACCGATGCAGGAAAACCGTGAAGGAAAAACAGCGCCATTTAAAGGAAGAGATCACCATACAGATGCATTCTGTATGTGGATGGCCGGGGGCGGTATAAAAGGTGGTACTACTTATGGTGAAACAGATGAGATCGGTTATACAGTAGTAGACGGAAAATTGGAAGCCTTCGATATACAGGCAACGATCCTGAATCAATTGGGGTTTGATCATGAAAAATTCACTTATGAATTCCAGGGAAGACCGTTTAGATTAACGGATGTGAAAGGCAAAGTGATCCAGGAGATATTGGCCTAGAGTTCTATAATTGAATATTGATAGTTGAGCATTGAACATTGAGCATTATTCTCGACCAAGAAAATATTCAACAATCAATTTTCAATGCTCAATATTGAACTAAGTTACATGAAGTATAACCGAAGAGAATTCCTTGAAATATCAACTTCTGCTAGTACAGCATTGGTGCTTCCTTCTCTTGATGAAATATCCTCTTTAATACAACCAACATTTTCCATGAACAAGAATTACGAACTAAGGATAATGGCTACCAATTGGGGCTTTGATGGTAGCACTGATGCTTTTTGTGCAAAAGCCAAAAAAGAAGGTTATGATGGGATCGAGATCTGGTGGCCGGCTGATAATAAAAAGGATGAATTATTTGCTGCTTTAAAAACACACGGGTTGGAGGTTGGTTTTCTTTGCGGTGGCTGGCAAAATGATCCGAAGGAACATTTGGACTATTATAAAAAAATGGTTGATGCAGCCGCGAAACAGAATATTCAACGACCTCTTTATATCAATAATCATTCAGGCAGGGATCATTTTAGTTTTGATGACAATAAAAAATTTATTGAACATACTCTTGCTCTTGCAAAAGAAACCGGGATCACCATTTGCCATGAAACCCATCGTTCAAGGATCTTATATGCAGCGCCCGTTGCAAGACAATACATGGAAAAATATCCAGACCTGAAAATTACTTTTGATGTATCGCACTGGTGCAATGTGCATGAAAGTTTGTTAGCTGATCAGCCGGAAACAGTAAGCATGACATTAGAAAGAGTGGAACATATTCATGCAAGGATCGGTCATCCGGAAGGACCGCAGGTAAATGATCCAAGAGCACCTGAATGGGAGAATGCAGTAAAAGCACATCTTGCATGGTGGGATAAAGTTGTAGAAAGAAAAAAGAAGAATGGGGAGCGAATGACTTTCTTAACTGAGTTTGGTCCGCCTGATTATATGCCGACAACGGCTTATACAAGACAGCCGTTAGCAAATCAATGGGAGATTAATGTGTATATGATGCAGATGCTTCGTAAACGATATGCATAAATTGATTATTTTTCGTAGATGAATATTCCTGAATTGATTGGTCATTTACATCCTACATTGGTTCATTTGCCAATTGGAATATTATTATTGGCGTCACTGTTTCAGTTGCTTGCACTCAAACCCAAATACGCTGCACTGCATGCTGCTACAAGTATTGCCTTGTTTTGGGGAATGATCAGTGCAATTCTTTCCTGCATCAGCGGTTATTTACTTTCTCTAAGCGGCGACTATGATGATGAATTGGTAGACATGCATACATGGTTTGCAATAGCAACTGCCTCTGTTTCCCTTATCGCCTATTTATTTAACCGGTGGGAAAATGAATTTGCCAAATGGGTAATTCTTTTAATGATACCCTTAATAATTATCACCGGTCATCTCGGTGGATCGCTTACTCATGGATCAGATTACCTGACCAGGGGATTTTCAGAAAAAGATAGTGTAGGTGAAAAGGAGATCAAACCAATTGCAGATGTACAGGAAGCAAATGTATATGCGGATATTATTCAGCCGATATTTGAAAACAGATGTTACGGTTGCCATAACAAAAGCAAAAAGAAAGGAAAGTTAAGATTGGATGAACCTGCATTTATTTTAAAAGGCGGAAAGGATGGCCAGGTAATTGAGCCGGGAAATGCTGACGAAAGTGATATGATGAAAAGATTATTATTACCCCGCAATGACGAGGATCATATGCCGCCCAAAGAAAAACCCCAATTAAAAGATAATGAAATAGCATTGATACATTGGTGGATCGCAACGGGAGCAACATTTGATAAAAAGACAAAGGAACTCGAGCAACCCCAAAAAATAAAACCTGTTTTACTTGCCTTACAAAAAGAAGTAAAAAAAGTTTTACCTGATCTGCCACAAACACCCGTGGAGAAAGCGGATGAAAAAGCAATTCAAAAACTAAAAGACAGCGGGATAATTGTTTTTCCCGTAGCCCGGAACAGCAATTATCTAACTGTAAATTTTGTTACGCTTGATTCGATCACTTATGATGATATTGCCTTGTTGTTAGGTATAAAAAAGCAATTAGTATGGCTAAACCTTGGCCAAAAGAAGGTCCCGGATAGTTTTTTGGCACCCATAGCACAACTTACAAATCTTACCCGTTTGCAATTGAACAATACGCCGATAACAGATAAAGGACTAGTTTCGTTACAATCACTGGTAAACCTGCAATACCTGAATCTTGTTGGTACAAGAGCGACGCCACAGGGTGTCATCCAATTAAAAAACCTTCCAAAGTTGCAGGCCATCTATCTTTATAAAACTTTTATCAGTTCTTCCGATTGGTCCCTGCTAAAAAGTAATTTCCCCAAAGTAGATTTAGACACTGGCAACTATTTTGTACCAATTCTTGAAACTGACACCACAATAGTAATGCCACCGGAAAAGAAGAATTAGTAATTAACGATTAATAATTAAGAATTGACACGACTGTTCCCTTTATTGTTATTTGTTTCAGTAAATATTTTCGCTCAACCTAAGCAAGAACATGATCTTGTATTTGATACCCTGGCCAAAAGATGGGATGAAGGCATTCCTTTAGGTAATGGCTGGATGGGTGCATTGATCTGGCAAAAGGATAATAAAATAAGAATGTCATTAGATAGGGTTGATCTATGGGACGATCGGCCCATGCCGGAGATCGATAAATTGAAATTCAAATGGGTAGTGGAAAAAGTAAAACTGGATCAATATGATTCGGTGCAAAAAATTGGAGATGAGCCTTATGAAAAATACCCGGCACCAACAAAGATCCCGGGGGCCGCATTAGAATTTGATCTTGCTAAGATCGGCAAAGTAAAAAAAGTATCACTTGATATCTCAACTGGATTAAGCGTTGTGGAATTTGAAAATGGAGTTAAGTTCAATAATTATATTCATGCGACCAGGCAAGTGGGATATTTCGGTTTTGAAAATATCAACGAAGACCTGATCCCTGAATTGATCATTCCAAATTATAATACAGGGAGCAATCGAACAACAGGCAATAGCGTTTCCGGGCAAAGCCTGGGGCGGCTTGGCTATGAAAAAGGAACTGTAAAAAAAGGGATCGACCATATACTCTATCATCAACCAACATGGAAGAACAATTATTATGAAGTGCTGGTGAAATGGTTCCATTTCCCGGGAAAAAGAATTATTGGGGAATGGACGATCACAAATAATCAACCTGCTTCGCTCCCTGCATTGAACATATTGGTTAAAGAACCAACCGGCTGGCCATCGCATATCGATCGGTGGAATGATTACTGGAAAAGATCATCGGTTTCTATCCCCGATCCGGTTTTAGAACGACAATACTATTTGGATATGTATAAGTTTGGTTCTGTAGCGAGGAGCAATACACCACCGATCTCTTTGCAAGCTATATGGACCGCAGATGATGGCAACCTGCCACCATGGAAAGGAGATTTTCATCATGATCTGAACACTGAATTAAGTTACTGGCCTGGTTATGCCGGTAACCATCTTGATTTGACCGAAGGATTTACCAATTGGCTTTGGAAAGTAAAAGAGGAGAATAAAAGATGGACCAAACAATACTTCGAAATGGATGGGTTAAATGTACCAGGTGTCACAACCATTACCGGTAAACCAATGGGCGGATGGATTCAATATTCGATGAGCCCAACAACAAGTGCATGGCTTGCTCAGCATTTTTATTGGCAATGGAAGTATAGTATGAATAAAACTTTTTTAAAAGATAGAGCGCAGCCGTATATAAATGACGTTACAAATTTTATTGAACAGTGGCCAAATAAAAAAAGGGTTCATCCCGAAGACATTATTAGTTCAACCCCGGAATACAATAACAACAGTATTAAGGCATGGTTCAGAGATTTTACCAGCTATGACCTTGCTCTGATAAGGCATCAATTAATTAGCCAATTGAATATGATAGACTATGAGCAAGAGCAAAGAAAAGGAATGGGGCTTACAGTTAAGTTGGATTCCCTGCAATTTAATTCTAATGAAACAGGTCTCACCATTGCTCCCGGACAAAATCTTGAATATTCACATCGGCACCAAAATCATTTGCATGCAATTCATCCTTTAGGGTTATTGAATGTTGAAGATTCAGTCCAAAAAATAATTATTGAAAATTCTTTAAAGCAAATTGAAAAGCTCGGAACAAGAAAATGGGTAGGCTATTCGTTTGCATGGATCGGCTCTATTTATGCCAGGGCACAGAATGGTGATTCAGCAGCGGCTAGCTTAAAAAAATTTGCTACTAATTTTGTTTCATCCAATAGTTTTCATTTAAATGGTGATCAGAAAGGCGGGGAATATTCTGACTTTACTTATCGTCCCTTTACATTAGAAGGAAATTTTGCATTTGCTCAAGGCATTCATGAAATGCTTATACAAAGTCATAAAGACTTTATTGAAGTCTTTCCTGCTATTCCAAAAGAATGGAAAAATGTTTCATTTAAAACATTAAGAGCAGAGGGCGCTTTTCTTATCTCAGCTAAAAAAGAATATGGGATTGTGATGGAAGTAAAAATAAGATCAGAAGCTGGGGGAATCCTTAGAGTAAAACTTCCTTTTAAAACATGGATCAATACCGGTATCGATCGCTCAGAGATAAAAGTAGTAAACGGTATTGCAGAAATGAAAATGACGAAAGGGCAAACAATTACTTTTAAAAATGCATTTGAGTGATAAACTTTTGAATGGCTAAATTGTCAAATTGTTTTGCTAATAACAATTTAACCATTTGTCAATTTAGCAGATTAGATCACTTCCCTTTAAAGTTTGCTTTTCGCTTTTCTAAAAACGCCGCGGTTCCTTCTTTCATATCTTCTGTTGCAAAACAATTTCCAAATTCTTTGATCTCCAGGTCAAAGCCATTTGTTGTTTCATCATACACTGCATTTGTTGTTGTGATACATGCTGCAACTGCTAATGGAGCTTTGCTGTTTATTGTTTCAAGAATTGCTCGTGCTTTGGTCAATAACTCTTCTTGCTTAACAACATAATTTACCAGGCCATATTGCAAAGCAGTATTTGCATCGATCATGTTCCCGCTTATTAATAATTCCAACGCTCTGCCTTTTCCTATTAATTGAACTAATCTTTGTGTGCCACCATAGCCGGGTATCAAACCTAAATTCACTTCAGGCTGACCAAACTTTGCATTTTCACTGGCAATACGAAAATGACAAGCCATTGACAATTCGCATCCTCCACCGAGAGCAAAACCATTGACGGCGGCAATGATTGGTTTGTTGCAACGCTCAATTTTTAAAAAAATATCCTGACCTCTTTTGGCCATTGCTATCGCTTGTTCCTTGCTATAATCACTAAATTCTGAAATATCAGCGCCGGCAACAAATGCCTTGGGTCCTGCCCCTGTGATAATAACAGATTTTATTTCAGGGTTTTTTTCAATTTTCTCTAAGATATTCTTCAAATCATGAAATACTTCAGCGTTCAAAGCATTCAATTTATCAGGGCGGTTAATTGTAATAGTTAGAACATTATTTTCGAGAGAAGTCAGCAATGTTTTATACATGGGGAAATTTTTCCAAAAATAGGCTAAAAGAAAAAGCCACACCAACTGGTGCGGCCTTCCTAAACCGTCCTCTATTTATTTTTATAATAAGTATTCAAAAAAAGAGATACAAATACCGGGCCGTTATTGCAAAGATTCCAGGAATTCAGATAAGGCCAGGAAGCTAAAAATGATAAATAGCACAATAGCGGCACCCGCTAATATCAGGATATCCTTCGAGACAGTGCTGTCAAGTTTTTCCGGTTGCAACATAATTTGAGGTTTTAGTTGATCGATCTCTGTTTCCGGCGTAAAATAGATCATGAATGATGCCAACATAAATTTTTCATGCTGAAAGGTGTCTCCTGTTTATTGAACGGTGTTTAAATTGTATTGAACTGTTTTATCCGGGGAATACCAGGGTCAGTAAAATTATTGCTGTCATCAGCAATACAAGCATCACTATATCCATGATACCTTCCTTGCTGATCATTTTTCTTTTATTACTCATCTTTCTTTCCATATCTTCTGTTGAATTATGGTGCAAGCTACTCAAGGCATCATCTAAAAAAGCTTTCTTTTAGTGAATGGCAATTATTGTTGAGTCACTGGCTAGACTCCGCATAGTTTTATTCGCACACATAAAAGTCATTTAGTAAACAAAAAATCCATTTCATTTATTGATCATGATGGATTTGCTGTATTAAAAGATAACAGCAGAGTAGAAGCAAGCCGTCGAAGAAAGGAAGAAGTGATGGCTGCATTACAGTAAAAAGGCTCTCATAGAAATGAGAGCCGTGGTTAATTGTACCCAGTTCTTATTGTCTGGTTAAAGTTTAGTATTGGTATTTGATCGTGTTGATTGTGGCGCTACGTTTCCTTTTCCATTCACAACTATCTTCTGCGTTTCAAATCCTGGAATTTTGAGCAGGTACAGGCCAGTCGGTATATCACTTACTTTTTGCTGTTGGAGATTTACTATTTTAAATTGTTTTAATAGTTTTCCATCAATTGTATAAAGTGTGGCTATGGTTTCTTTTTCAATTCCGTTCACACTGAAAAAGAAATTACCATTGTTCGGATTAGGTCCCACTGTTACTTTTTTTACTAATGTATTTGCTTGCGGAATTGTTTTAGCAGATGCAGTTGTGATAACAGTATCGCCGGCTTCGCGGTTATTGCCACCACCGCCATTGCCGCCACCACCTTTCGTTTTACCCGGTACTGCGATCTCATTTGAATAAGTAAATGTATTGGAGGTTGTCATGATCTTCAGCCTGTAAAAAGAAGTATCGGTAAAAGAATTCGCATCAACATTCTGGTATGATAACTGTGAAAGGCTGTTTCCGCCCGGAGCAAGAGAATTGACAAAGGCTCTGTCATTGAAACTGACCTCATTTTTTAATCTCCGTTGAATTTGATAACCACTCATATTGGTTTCAGTTTGTGATGTCCATTTCAGGGTAACTTCCGTTGCTTTTTTACGCTGGCCTGTAAATACAAGCCCTGTAACACCATCTGCCTGCTGAACATTATCATTGGCTAATGTTTGTAAAGCCATCGAGGCAATCCCTGTTTTTTCAACATAGTTTGCATTTATGTTATTGCCTGATCTTGACAGGTTGTTCCAATCTGCCCCGCTATTGTTACTTTGATAAATTACCAGCGAGTTTTCATTTTGTCCATTTAGCTCAGCATCAAAATATCTTAGCCTTAATGTGGTATTTAGGTTGCTATTATTGGTGGGTGCAATTAAATAATAACGATTAATGCTGTTTGTGAAACCGGTACCGGTTTGTGATAAATGACCCCTGCGAATAGTTACACTACCAAGATTACCGCTACTTGAAATTGTTGCGCCCAGGTTTCCTGCATTCACAGATGCAGGCGCATTCATGTCCTGGGTGATCTCAACAAAACCACCATTGGGACCAGTGATACGGTTGGTCTCTGATTCACCGGCAATGTTGGCTGTCGGAGATAACATGACATTGTTATTATTAAGTTCCAGCTGTCCTGAAATAAAATTGATCAAAGCCCTTACGCTGATGTTTCTATTCAGTAAGATCTTTGCATTATTGCTCTTTGATATTTCAAGAACATTAAATAGTGGCAGGCTGTTGCCATTAATAGAAGAGTTCTGTGAACCTGTAAACTTAAAACTGCCGGTGCCGGCAATAATGGAACCATCATTTACCAGGTTCAGATCCTGCAATACGACAGAAGTGTTTCCGCTATTTACCCATTGTGCGCCGGCTCCAATATTCAGCTGGCAATGTCCAACCAGGCTAACTAAGAGCAATTTATATAGTATTAAAAATTTTTTCATAAACAAGTTTTGTATTTATTCAGGTAATTTTATTTTCAACTTTCATTCACAAGATTAATTCGCTGCAAAGAACTTTTCATTGATAATTTAGCAAGCGGTCATTGCTGGTAAGCGAATGGTTTTAGCTGGATACTTTCTTTTTTCAGTTCGTCCATCATTTTCTGTTGTTCCTGCATAGCTTTTACCAATGGAAGCACAAATTGTGAGTAGGAAACACGATAGGCTTCCTTATCAGTTGTCGGAACCTTTACACGATCAAAATCATAACCAGATTGTATAGCCGCTGCTGATAAATTGAAATAATCCTTGAAGATGGTTCCTGCTGGATTGAATATTGCCGGATCACCATAATCCTGGTATCAATATTATGCTTTGATCCAGGTCATCATTATGAAGATAATACCCCAATCCTGCACTTAAACTCAAATTATATACGGTTCATTAAATAAAGGACACCCTTGGCTAGTTTAAATTGGTAATCGCATGTTCAGTGTATTAATATTGACATAGAAATTGACCAATAAAAAAATAGCAAAATGTTCCAGGCAATACTCCGATTAATAAAAGGCTTCACCCAAATGAGAGCCCAACAAAAACTAGAATACCAGCAAGTGCTTGCAAAAAAAAGTGTGGGCTTCAGAACTAAAGTAGTTGAAGTAAAAGAAGAAGGTCATCCATTAAAAGATTATGTGCAGCTGCGTATACTTACCCGGTTGCGTATCAATGGGAAAATTGTTTACCGGAAGGTACGTACGTTATTAAAGAATGGTACGGTTCTTCATTCAGGCGACAGAGTACATATCCATTACAATCCTTTTCACCTGAATAGTGTATTGCTTGGCGGATTTTCTAAAAATTAACTCCTTATTTTTTCCATCAAGCTCACTTTCTCCTGGCTTCTGAATGCTCTGCTTTTGCAGGGCATTTTCGTTATTTAATACGGTTCAATTGAAATTATCTACGGTTCACTGGTAATTTTTTGCTGGCTGCGTGAAAAGCGCTGAGATTTGTAATAGTAGCTTTATTTACTTAAAATTCCTGGTTATGACTGAGATGCAAATTGGATTGGTGAAAAGAACATGGAAGATCTTTCGGGGAATTGATCCTGGCCTGGTTGGTGATACTTTTT
>Ga0111538_10012060_pt1 | contig 11423 bp, 21 predicted proteins | sample SoiMethybrSBSTD1_FD_79669 | JGI IMG/M metagenome (GOLD analysis project Ga0111538, IMG submission 79669) | Bulk soil microbial communities from a Populus tree surrounding site in Tennessee, USA - Soil MetaG P. TD hybrid SBSTD1 (version 2)... | ecosystem: Environmental > Terrestrial > Soil >... | reverse complement strand
CGCGGGTGCGGGAGGGCACGATGGTGGAGGTGCCGTTACACCAGCTGGGGATTCACAATGTCTTTGTGCGTGTGCACATCCGGATAACGTGGTGAGGCGCATCGTCTGCGGTCGGTGGTTTTTTCCTGATGGTCATGTGGCATGAGAGGAGCCACGGTACCGACGGCGAGACTCTCCCGTCCGTCTGTGGTTCAAAAACTTCTTGGCCACCCACCAACTCGACGTGCATTGGCGTATTGCGTTTCCGTACACGTTGTACCCGCAGCATTGCCTCTCTCCTAGCGTGTGTAAATAACGGCGGTTTCTGCTTGTGCTGCGGGATTACCGAACCTTCCGACAGATGTCGCTCTACCGAGAGCAACAGCTCCCACCCGTCCTCTATTTCGAGCCTTATAAACGGTTCAGCTGTCCGTGACATGCTGTCGCGTATCGACAGTGACGCGGTACACAAAAGCCGGCAAACTGTCTAGTGTCGCTGACGTTGCAGGGCTAAGGCGCATTTGGCAAGAAAGTACGGTAAGTTAGGAATGTAGAAGGCCATGTTGATAGTAGGTAGTTATCGACAGGTGGGAATGGCCGATAGGCAGAATCGGGGAGGTTGATACCGGGAAGAGTTATTCTCGGTACCACTCAAGGATAGGTTGTGTCGACAAGGGGTGGCTATCGACAGGTAAAATTGCCGATAAAATCAGTTTATCGGCAAGAGGCACTGCTCCACGGGTCCAACTTTCTGCAGCGGCCGCTCGTGATTTGTCCGATACTGTCCGACATGTCACGCGCCAGTGTGCTATGGCGCAGCTACTCAGTCGCCTTCCAGCGAACGTCTTCCAGCGCTGCCTCGATCTCGGTCAGCTCCTGGGGGGTCTTGCGCCTGCTCGGATCATCCCGCCAGGCAAGGAGGTGGGTTATTTGGTATGACCAGATGTCCAGCCAGGGTATGAGAGGTTCACTCATGACACGAGTCTCCGCAGTGCCCGCCTGAAGCCCCACAAGGCCCCCAGGGCAAAGAGGACACTGACGCCGAGATAGACAAGCCCTGCAGTCGCGTCATGCTGCCAGAGAAGCAGCCAGCACGCCAGCAAGTCAAACCCGAGCAGACCCACGAAGAGGGCCCACAGCAGCGGCCGACTGCGGCGTGCTGGCCTGTCTGCCTGTCTCATGATGTTGCATCGTGGTGCATCTGTCACTGTACAATAACTCCCGACAAGAGTTCAAGAAGGGTACAAATTGCGGACTTGCGAGCGTCAGGACGCATTTTCAACCACTTACAGACAGCGCTCGGTGCGCTTTTTGTGCCCCTTCACGCGGTAGGTTTCACGCCGACCCGCCTGCCTGCTGCACTGATGCGCTTTTGCTTAAACTCATACGAGCCGCCTTGCTGTGTACTCGAGTGTGCGTGAGGCGGTGGACGCATGCTCACGCGCATGCAGGACCGCTTGGGGCAGCAGGACATGCGCACGGAGACTGTGGCGTGGGCTCTTGCACAGCACGCAGAAGCGACGCACGCGACGCCGCACAGGACGCGCGGGCCGACTGCCCATGAGCACCCGTGCCCAGACGGAGACGTTGAGCCCCCCGAGCAGCACGAGCGCGGCCATGGTCAAGGCGTCTTGCCAGCTCGGGAGCATGATCACGATCATAGCGGTTCCTCGACCCAGCCGAGATCGTGCCGAAACTCTTCCCAGCGTTGCAGCGCAACCGCCCCATGCACGCCGTTCTGAAACGTCTGCACCAGCACGAACCCCGACGCTTGTCGCGTGCGCATGTAGGCAAAGAGTGCCAGCGGATCCGTATACGTCGCTACGGGCTCACCCTCTGCCTCATAGAGCACCCAGATATACGTGGGATGCACCGTCGTCGGCACCAGCGTGCCATAGCACGCTCGCTGTGGCTGCTTGCGTGCCGCCCAGAGCCCGAGATAGACCGGGATGGTAAACACCAGCATGGTGCAGCCAAGCCGCCACTGGCCGATCAAGATCGCCGTGAGGGCACACAGCGTCAGCACGACGGCGGCATACGCCTCAAGCAGCTCCCGCAAGTCCCGTGGCAAGGAGGATAGGGTCGGTATCTGACGCATCACGACCTTTCTGAAACAACGGCGCAATCAGCTGATGGTAGTTGCTGACGTATTCCTCTTCCGTTCCCTTCCCCGCTGCAGTGTTGTAGTACTGTTTCCAGTAGCGGGCCTGTTCCTGTACGTCATGCTCCGCGGGCAAGGCTTCAGGAATGCGCATCAAATAGACGCGACAGAGCAGCACTTGGTACGGGAAATTGCATTCCAAGTGCACGAGATCAGGGCCTTGCATGTTACTGCGCTGTTCAAACAGCGCGGCGATGTTGGGACGCTGGTGAATCCACTTCCACAGATCGCGCTCGGTGCGGGGCTCACAACCAAAGAGACCGCGGGCCGGTCCGCCTTCGAGCTGACGCAGCCAGCGCAGTTTGCTTTCCTGAGCGGCAATGCCCAGGAGCTGCATGAAGGCTCGCCGCAGATGCGGAAAGGGCGTGTCATACAGCGTCAGAGCAGTCAGTCGCGCCACGTAAGAGGGGGTCATCATCGTGAGTCGCCCTCCTGCCAGCGCTCCTTCCTGTCGTCAATGATGTCGAGGGGCTCCAGGACCTCCAGGGGCGTGTCAGCGCTCTGACCTGCTGCTAATGCTTGTGTGCCCTGCCTGAGCGTATCCAGACGTTCCTGAGAGCGCCGGATGCTGTGCTCCAGGGACTGCACTTCTTGCTGAGAGCGCTCGAAGCGCGCCAGCTCATGCAGGGAGCGCAGCATATGCTGCTTGTGCTCTTCCACGAGCGCTTCGGCCTTGGCTTGCAGCGTCTGCACGGCGGCCGCGTAGTCCTCATCGTCAGCCAGCACGGCCTTGAGCGTCACGTTGGACCGCAAGTTGGAGTACTGCTCATAGGGATGATTGAACGTGCGGCCGGCTGCGACTGTCACCTCGACCACTTTCATAGAGGCCCCTCCGGTAAGTGGATAATCTCGACGGGCTTGAAGGTCTCCTGTACCGTACGCCCGCCGAGGACGGGTACAGGCTCGATCGCCTCACGTCTATGCAGAGCAGCAGCTCGGGCAGGTCATCTAAGACGACATCGCAGGCACCGCACCGCTGCCGAGCTGTCCAGCTCATGACCCGTTGTCCTCCTCGTCTTGCAAGAGCATGGCCAGCTTGACGCAGCGCTCCAGCACGGCGGGCTTGGCGTCGTCAACTTTCGCGGTCGAGCGCGCAATCTTGAGCGCATTGCGCACGCACTTGTCAGGCAGGCCTTCTTCACGTAAGAGCGCATAGATCGCGTTGCGGGTCAGGTTGACGCTGGCGATGACGTCCTCGATGGCGTTGAGCTTGAGCATCGCGTCGAAAATCTTCTGCATGTTGAGGCCTTCGAGCGGCTCGAACAGTCTGAGCTGGTCGCGATGCGTGGCGGCGTGGCGGATCTTGAGCGCTTCTATCGTGGCGTCTTTCCAGGCTTCCATCTCCGCTAGCATGCGTTGCATACGCGTCTGTGACGTGTCGGGCGGCGGTGCGGAGCCATTGTGGTGCTGGGGCGGTTCGTACAGTCTCTCCATCGTGATGCGCGTCCTCCTGCCAGTGATCCGGATGCCAGACATGGAGACCGAGTCGACGCCCGACGCGATCTCCGACACTCTCCCAATCGTCAAAGTCGGCGAGACGCAACCGCTTCAGAGGCGGCGGCGTCGGAAATTGCTCATAGAGCTTGATGAGGAAGTACGCCCGTGCGGTCTCACAGAGCATCGGCTGACCGTCCAGGTAAAAATCGGCGACGTCCCGCTCAGTGGCGGGCCGGATGCCTTGCATGCGACGTGTCTACCTTTCCTCGGTGCTGACAGGCCGCTGCGACCCGCTCTAGCATGAGCTGGACCCCATAGAGATGCGTCGTCTTGACGCGTAAGCGGTGGCGATAGTAGCCCGCATACAGCTCATAGGCCCATGTGGTATGCGCCGAGACCCGCAGGCGCCACGCACTGTGCCCGAGCCGCCAGCGCCCAGGTCGCTCGGTATCTTCATGCCAGCCGAGCGTCTGGGCGAGCTTGAGCACGGCCTCAAGCGCGTGCGCGGCGTCCAGAGACGCCGGCGCGTCAGGCAGACTGAGCTGAAGCTGCGTCATGACGCGCCTGCATGCACGCCGTCAGATACTGCGCTGCCAGATGCAGCTCGCCAGCCAGATTGACCGCCTGGATCGGCGTCAGACCCGCGCCGGCAATGGTGTCCTCATCTTGATACCAGGTGCCATCGCCATCCTGGCGCATCCAGACAAAGTCAATGTAGCCGGGCTCTTGCCTGGCTTTGTGACTGCCGGTCACGGGCGGGCTGGCGTCTGCAGGCTGCGCTGTCACCGGCACCGATCGCAGATTCCAGCACACGGCGACGTTGTCCCCGATCATGTGCACTTCACGGTGGCCAACGTCATAGATGCCCTGGGCCTGTATGTGCATCGCGGCTCCTTTCGCCTAGAAGGGAATGTCTTCGGGGTTTTCTTCTTCTTCCACGCGCCACAGCATGCGCGAGAGCATGTTATTACCCTCCAGCAGCGTGGCGTCGGGATTCTCACAGACACTGCTCGCTTCTTGCGACAGCGTCAGGTCTTTGAGGCGCGGCAGCAGGGCGCGGAGGTCCTCACGCCAGTGCGGGTTCAGCGCAGTGCTGGGGACAGTCGCTGGATCTGACTCTGGCCCAAGCTCGCTGGACGCAGCCAGCGAGGCGTCTGGAGGGGTGTTAGGCGTGTCAGGCACTGCAGATAACTGCTGAGACGCGTCTGACGCCGGTGGTGTCTCTGGGGCCGTGTCAGGTGCCTGCCTGGACGCTTGCTCGGCCTGCGTCTGATAGTAGCTGCGCACTTCGTGCAAGAGCGCCAGCAGGGTGCCCACTGACAGCTCAGTAATCTCTTGCACCTGAAAGCGCTTGCACATCTTGAGCCAGTAGCGCCGGATCCAGTCATCGGAGCGATCAGCACTGCGGTGCACGGTCGTGATCAGCGCGATCACACTGCCCCCACCTCGTTGCTGCTCCGGGCGTCCAGCATCGTCAGGAAGGGGAGGAACACTATGGGACGTCTCAACCGACGTGTCAGAGACTGCAGGTTTCTCTGGGGCTGCGCTGGACGTCTGGGCAGTGCTTTCCAGCGGCCTGTCACCCGTGAGGTCAGCAATGTGCTCTGCAATGCTTTTGGCTCGCTCGGCAGGATCATCCAGGAGGGACTGCGCCGGCAGCAGACGACTGTCGGGCGTCAGCTCGCCGGTCTGCAAGTTCAACTGCACACTGCGCCCTTGAGAGTCGGCCTGCATCCAGCCGAGCCCGACCAGCGCCAGGGTGGCCCGACGCAGGGCTTTGGTGTCGCAGCGCATGATGGCGTTGGCGAGCGCATCGCCCCGCAGCGGAACGAGTACGGGCTCGGCGTTGGCGTCTAAGATGTCGCGAAATTTCGGATCGCCAGATGGCCACTGTCCGGCGATCTCGCGCTTCTTCTTGGTCAGACTGACCACCGACTGTGAGGGCACTTCCCGCCCGTCAGGCAGACAGGCCGTGACAGAGACAATGTACATGGGCTCGCCCAGGATCGTCTGATGCTCCCGCTTCAGGTCCTTAAAGCTGACCCGATGCAGCGCGGCAAGCTGCTGCGTGCACGAGGCGTTGGCATAGAGCCACATCGTTTTGTCTTGCCGCTCCATGACGGTAAAGGGCTGCGAGAGCGGATTCAGGCCGACGCTGAGACAGACCGCCTTGTAGAACGCCACGCGCATCGCGCCGTCCATCTGCTTCATATCGCCCAGAATGAGGGCTTGCTCAACCAGACGCGGATCATAGGCGTACTGCTCAACAGCCTGGCCTTCGACCTGACGCTTGGTCAGCGTGAGCACACTGCTGGTCACGTGCTCTCTCTCAGGCGTGTACTTCTCCAGCCCTACCGGCTCCAGTCCATCTGTGGTCTCCAGCACTTCAGTAGTACTCGCCATTGTTGAACCCCTTGAGAAATAAGGCGGTGCTCTCCCGCACCACGTCTTGTACGGTCTGCCGAGGCACGGCCCGGGTCACCACGTGACCTGGCTGCTCCGGATTGCCAGTCCACGCTGGACTGCGTTCGGCACGCGGGAGGAGATGTCGGGTAGGGAGACGATCCCGCAAGAGCCAGCGCTCATAGCTGCGGAGCATGGCGGCGCCCGCTTCCTCCAGCGCGCTGAGCACGCGGGTCTGGAGTTGCGCCTGCTGCTCGTCGTCTTTGGCGCGACCAAGCAGGTCCTCAGTGACCTGCACGTCAAACTGCAGGAACGTGGGCACATCGCCGCGGGTCGCAGGCTCCCCGTGCAGTCTGACCTGCTCCTGTGCCCACGTGAGCAAGACCGTTTCCCATGTGACCTCGGGGTGATACATGTCCACCTCGCCGCAGTCGGTCACACAGAGCACACAGTTACGCGGGGTGTTGGTCCAGACCTGCACGGCTTGCACGCCGTTGTGCTCGACAGTGAGCCGATAGAGCACCAGATCCCGACCCTCTAGCAGTCGGCCGTTTGTGCCGAGCAGCACCACGGCGGCCTGCGCCAGAGAGATGGCGCGTTGACGCTGATCCTCGCTATAGTTCACGCGATACCTTTCAGCCAGAGCGGCGGTTGCGGCATGCTGAGGGTCAGGGGGACGCCATCGCCGCGCTTGACCGGCTTGCCCTGCATGACCAGTTCAAAGAGGTACTTCGTTTTGAGCACGTCATCGGCGCAGTGATTGAGCACGTCGGCGTAGTGGCCCTTGCGCCAGAGTTCGGGGCAGTGCACACCACTGATCGCTTTGGCTTCCAGACCGTTCGCGGTGGCAATTGCGTCCAGTGTGCCGACGCCAGAGGTGTAGCGCAGACTCGGATCGACGCGACACATTTCCACGCGGAGGTCATAGGAGACGCTACACAGGCCCTTGAAGCCGTCCGCGAGCTGCACCAGCGCCGCCGCTTCGGTCGTGCCCGCGCGATGCTCGGCTTCTTGACGCAGCAAGCCGCGCATGAGCACAAAGTCAAAACTCACGCCGTTAAACGTCACGAGCAGCGCTTGCCGGGAGACCAGCTCCCGCATAAGCGTGGTCAGCGTGCGCACGTCAAACCAGTGCAAGCACAGGTCTTGATAGTCATAGTACGCGCCAATGGAGAGACCGAGGGCCGGCTTATTGCCCCAGCCATAGGCGGTGTAGACATGATCGTCACGCCGACCGTGGGCGGGCAGGCGCACATGGCAGATCTGGCACTCATCTGAGACGTGCAGCGTTTCCAAGTCCAACACGACAATATTGCGCATAGGCGTCAGGCTCCGATATCCTGCTGACTGCCGAGCAGCCGTGCATGGGGTGGGCAGTAGTCGTGATCAGGGTCAACGTGCGTGGCGCAGCTCTGACAGATGACGCGTGAGCATGTCTGCCCGGCTTTCGCCCCAGCGAGGGGAAGGTCGGCTACGCCTCCCTGCGTCGACACAGTCGCGCTGGGAGAGTCACAGAAAAAGGGCTTGAGCCCGTGGAAGCCTCGCCGTTTCAACGGTAGAGGAGGAAACGCTTTCCGGGCTTTAGCCGCCCTTTGCATGTGATGTTTATATGTGATATACTCTGCGCCATGAAAACGACGCGCACGATAGCCTGCAAGCTGGCACCAACCCCTGAACAATGCGCTGAACTCGACGCCACGCTGGCAGCGTTTGCCGATGCCTGCAACTTCATTGCGGACGTGGCCCGGCGGGAGCACACGACGAACAAGGTGAAAGTCCAGCATGCGTGCTATGCCGAGGTGCGGACTCAATTCGGCTTGTCGGCCAATCTGGCCATCCGGGCGATTGCGCGTGTCTGTGCGGCCCTCAAAGTCCCTGCGAAAGCCCATTCCACGTTTGCGCCTACGTCGATTGACTATGATCAGCGCATCTTCAGCTTTCGGGAATGGGATTGGACCTTCAGTCTGACCTTGCTCCACTCCCGTGCACGACTGGACACTATCCTTGGCGAGCGACAGAAGTCTCGCCTCACAGGCCAGACACCGACCAGCGCGGTGCTGGTCAAGCGCCAGGATGGCACGTTCTTTCTGCATGTCCAGATCACTGGCACGGCTCCTGTGCCCAGAGAGACGCATGATGTCCTGGGGGTCGATCTGGGCCGCACCGATATTGCCCATACCAGCGATGATCACGACTGGAGTGGGCAGGAATTGACCGCAATCCGTGATCGGTACAGCCGGTTGCGGGCCAGCCTCCAACAGAAAGCCTCGAAAGGCACGAGAAGTACCCGGCGCAGATGTCGGGAGCTTTTGGCACGGCTGTCTGGGCGTGAACATCGGTTTCAAAAACAGACGAATCATGAGATCAGCAAAGCCATCGTCGCGAATGCGGTGGAGACTGGTAGAGCCATTGCGCTCGAAGACTTGACCGGCATCCGCGAGCGGACCAATCAACAGCCACGGACCAAAACCGAGCGCCGCCGCAGCAACAGTTGGGCGTTCTATCAACTGCGCGGATTCATCGGCTACAAGGCTGACGATGCGGGGGCGGTGGTGCTGCGTGTCCCCCCGGCCTATACCTCGCAGATGTGTCATTGCTGCCTGCATATCGGGGAGCGCAAAGGCAAGCGCTTTGTGTGTATCAATCCCCTCTGCGGCTGGCGTGGCGATGCTGACCTCAATGGTGCACGGAATATCCGCATATTGGGCTGCTTTGTAGCGGCGGCTCGTGGTCCCTGGTTGCATTGTCCCCTCAATGTCGCTAGCGGGCTCCTCAAAGCTACGGCACTTTAGTGCCAGTAGTACGTTACACAGCACGAACGCGCCGCGCGTGGTGCCACAGCTCTGACAGCGCATGCGCCGGCGTCTCGTGCAGACCACGGCGGGCGCTCTATGCAGATTGGTCGCACCGGCTACGAGGATGTGCGTCGGTCGGCAGTGCAGCTCTTCACTCATGCGGCGCCCCCCGTTGCTTGGCGGCTTGCTGCGCCCCGTAGGCGGCTTTGCCCGGGGCGCGCTCATCTGCCAGCACGTGTGCACGCTCGGGGCAGACGCTGCGATGCTCCACCATCGAGAGACTCTGTCCGACCTCGACGCCATCGGTGAGAAAGACTACGCCAGAGGCCAGCGGTCCGTACGTGGCGGGGCGGGTGTCCAGCAAGACGTCACCCCGCGTGGTCTTGGCCCTGATCACCTCACGTCGACAGTGCGGACACGTGGCCATGCCTAGAGACCCTCGGCGGTGCGGACAGGCTCGAGCCCGTCAAAGGTAAAGCCCCGCGCTTCGAGCACGCCCATGAGCAAGGGCGTCGGCAGGTGTGAGAGCAAGCGACGCAGCTCGACGTCATTGAGCTCGATCTGTCCGAGACCGCCCTCCGTGCGGAGCTCGAGTACGCAACCGCCCTCATACTTGTCGCCGATCGGGAGCACGGTTTTCATGCGGGTGCCGATGTGGCTCAAAATGACCGTTTGTGGTGCTGCCACGTATGCTTCTCCTAGCCGATAACGGCAGCCACGCGCCGACCGCGCTTCTTCTTGGGCGGACCTGCTGCCTGCTCATCCTGTACCATTTCGCCCTGAGCGAGCGTGACGCAACCCGCACAGCAGCGGCCGACATGCGGCACGTCTTCCCCGACGCCAACCAGGGGCTCATCACAGACCTTGCAGCGCAGCTTGGCTGTCGTGCGCTTGTGACTGCCTTGCGCGAGCAGCGCCCGGGCCTGACGCCAGCGCGCATGCCGCTGCTCGGCTACGGCTTTGGCGTGTGGCTCGCAGAACCACGGCGTGAGGGTGTCCAAGCGCATGACGCGCCAATCGTCTTTCGTGCCCGACCCGATGACGTTGTCGGTGGGCAGCCTGGTGCACTTGGGCTCACCCTTCTGCTGGTACACACACTCGTCAGGCATACGCACCCCCTAGAGCAACCTGAGCTGTGAGCGCAGCTCTCTGAGCGTGCTCGCACAGTCCTGAAAGAGTGAGCTTAAAACCCGCTGCGTGTGCTCGGTGGCCGGCACTTCCCACAGGCGCGGCTCTTCCAGCCACTGGCGCTGGTCGAGCGGTAAGGCCTGCTGAAACGCCAGCAGTGCCCCGGCAAAGTCCTCGGCGCCAAAGCGTAGACGAAAGACCGGCTCGGCTGCGGTGGTGTGCTCTTCCAGGACGCTCAGATGGATCATGCCTCAGCCTCGACTGCGGCGACGTCGGGCCACAGGTGGCGATACTCGGGCCAGCGTGTGACCAAGAGCTGACGCACGCCCAGCGTGAGGTCCTCGGCCCGCTCTTCCACCGGTATGCTCTCTTGCTCTTTCTCCCACTGCCGCCGGGCGTGAGCAGCCTGTTGCCGCTGGCGGGCGTGCGTAGCAACGTCGGTCAAGCGCACGAGTTCTTTGATGGTTGGCGCCTCTTGATTGCTCGATTCGAGCCACTCACCAATCGCCTCATGCAAGGCCGTGACCTCATACTTTTCGAGCCGCGTAAACCACTCTGCGGTCATGCGCTCTGACAGCGTGAAGTGCGGATAGAGATCGCCGATATACTCCAGTTCTCCAGCAAACTGCTCCAGTGTCATGCTGCACCCCCGTTGCGATACTTGTTGATGGCCGCGATATGGTCGGCTTTCGTCTTCTTGACGGGTGGCTCTGCTGGTGCGGTGCGGCTCTTGGTCATGCAGGCGCCCTTGACCAAGTAGCGCTTGAACGTTGCTTCCCAATCCAAGCGGCGCCAGCCCTTTTCCCGCGCATAGAGGCAGAACTCTTTGAACTCTGCCTCGACGTCACACGTCAAGCCTTCGTCGGCGTACCAGTCGGGAAAAGCGGCATCATCGGTGATCGCGTGGTAGAGGGTCTGTTGCTGAGCGGGATCATGGGAGAGGAGCGTCTTGTGCGCGGTTGTTGTGTACGTGCCATCGCCCGTGAGGACGTAGACAGGCTGAGCGGGGGCTGCGTCGGGCACCGACTGCGGCACATCCGGAGTCGGTGCTGTGCCGTTTTTGTTCCCTCTATGCGTGCCGTTTTTGTTCCCCTCAACATGAGCAAAAAGATCTTCTTGCTCTGTGTCTTCCCCCATGGGGGGAGATAAAGAGGGGGGATCTTCTCGAATCAATTCTTGAGTAAGATCTATACTTACTAGCTGCGGTTGAGCCGCAGTCGGCAAAACCGACTTCGGCAAAGCCGTAGTCGGTGGAGTGACCGACTGCGGCTCAACCGACTTCGGCAAACCCGTAGTCGGTGCATTGGACTTCGCAGTACTATCAAGGTCTGTTTCATGCAGTTCTGGCGTCTCATAGACTATGCTGTTCCAGCCTGCCATCTGGCCGCGCTCGCCCCGTGCTCGCTCGCGCCTGACGTAGCCAGCACATTCGAGTTCAGCGAGCGCCCCGCGTACTGCTTCCCTTCCTTCACAGGGGGACTGTGTAGCCAAGTACTCAACGTGCACCTGCCAGTCCTCTG
>Ga0111538_10012059_pt1 | contig 11423 bp, 5 predicted proteins | sample SoiMethybrSBSTD1_FD_79669 | JGI IMG/M metagenome (GOLD analysis project Ga0111538, IMG submission 79669) | Bulk soil microbial communities from a Populus tree surrounding site in Tennessee, USA - Soil MetaG P. TD hybrid SBSTD1 (version 2)... | ecosystem: Environmental > Terrestrial > Soil > Tree... | reverse complement strand
GGCCGCCGTTGATCCACGTCCCCGTCGCGATGCCGGAGGCCAAGCCCGAAGACGTCGTGAGCATCCTCGTGGCGAGCGGCCACTCAATGCAGCTGCGGAAGCTGCCTAATGGAGCCGCAGTTTTAGTTGTCGCGCCGCCCCAAGCCGTCGCTCGCACGAGCGCGGCGGCCGTCGAGCTGAGGGACCTCGTGGGCAGGATGGACCGAGTGCTCGATGAGCTGAAGAAGCTCCGGGTGGGGTCGGGCCACGAAGCCGGAGGCACGAGCACGCTGACGGACCTGCTGCTCGTGCTGCGCCAGGGAAATGAGTTTGAGAAGGGGAACGCGCTTGAGGCCTTTCTCTGGAGCGGTGTCGAATTCGGCGCGCGGGGAGCGCCTCCTACTGTACTCGAGCTCACAGCGAGCGAGGATGATCGCGTCAGCGCTCTGGCCCTCGAGGCGGTTGGCCGATGGGGGCTGCCGGACGGCGGGCTCGCCGTCATGATTCGCGGGCTGAAAGCCTCCGAGACAGTGTCGCGGGCGCACGCGGCCGCAGCGCTCGGCTTCGTTGCCGAGGTAGTCTTCGGGGGCCAGGGTGGCGGACGGTTCCCGGACCGCGCGCAGGTGGTCTCCGCTGTGGCACCGCTCACCGCCTGCCTCCGCGACGCGGACGCGCGAGTCCGGCGCGCCGCGTCGCGCTCGCTGGCGCGCTTCGGCGCTGACGCGCGCGAAGCCCTCGAGCCGCTCGCGAGCCTTCTCGACGACGCCGAGGCTCGGGTGGCCCTCGAGGCCGCCTTGACGGCTGCGGCGATCGCGGGCCGCGCGACCGAGAGGCCCCTCGCGGAGAATGTCGTCACGATCCTGACGGCCGCGGTCCGAGAGGGCGATGACCTCGAAGACCAGCTGCGCGCGTGCGAGGCTCTCGGCAGGCTCGGTCCGCTTGCGGCGGCCGCGATCCCCACGCTCAAAGCCGTGAAGTCCTCGCAACAGCTCGAGAACGCCGCCCGGAGGGCCGCGGAGGAGATCGAGAGGCCGTGAGGTCGTGAAGGTCAGTAGGCCTAGCGGGTGACGGCGCCTACTTCTCGGTCTCTTGCTTTTTGGGGGGCTTGCTCTCGACCGCCTTCTTCGCCGGCGCGGCCTTTTCGACTTTCTCGCGGAGTGGAGCCTTGGGCGGCGCGGCATCCTTCGGAGGTGGCTCGGTCGGATCGACCACCGGAGCCTTGGGAGGAGGCGGCGGCGCGAGGCCCTCCACTTTGTCGACCGCCTGCCCGAAGCGGGCGACGGCCTCGAGCAGCTTCGGCAGATTCGTGCGGCTCGCCGTGACGATCGTCCGCTTCCCTACGCCAGCCTCGAAGCTCGAGGAGACCTGGATGCCGGAGAGTGCGTCGTCGTTCGGGGTCGTGCCGCCGGAGGACGAGTCTCCGGGCGCCGCCTTCTTGGGTTGGCCGCCCTTCTGTGGCTCGGTTTTCTGCGGCTCCTCTTTCTGTGGCTCGTCTTTCGCGGGTTGAGCTCGAGGTGCGTCGTCCCCGCGCTCCTCCGGTTTCGCCACTCGTCGGAGCTCTTGCAGGCCCGCCTGGAAGACCGTGCCCCAGTCGAGGCGTCCCCGCGCGAATGACTTCGAGCCCGCGGCGCCGGTGACCGCCGTGGCCCCGGTCTTCGCTTCCGCCGGCACCGTCTCGCGCGCCCTGCGAAGAAGCGCCTCGATCGGCTTCGAGTCCTTCGCGTCCTTGGCGAAGGCCAACAGCGCCTCTTTCCCGGTCATGAGGACCTGGATCGCGATCTCTATTGGCTCCTGGCCCGGCAAGGTGAAATTCTCGACCAGCGTATCCACGGGGAGCTTGTCGACCTCGAAAGCGGCCTTCTCAAACTGGAGTTTGAAGTCCGGGACCCAAGCCTTCGTGACGCGGGTGAGCCTATCGAAGCTCTCTCCCTCGTAGAACTCCCGCATCGCCTTGCGAAACTCTTCGGCGTTGCGCACCCCGAAGACTGCGCTCCCGGAGAAGGTGAGCGGCTGGAACGTCATCGAGATGCTCTCCGCGAGGCGCCCGTCGGTCATGTCCAAAATCTTCTCGTACTGCTTGACGAGCGCCGTCAGGTCCCCCTCCTTCACTCCCTCGCTCCGGGCGGCGATCCTCGACCACGGAATGAGGTCCAAGAGGACGCGCAACGCCTTCGGCGGCACGAAGGCCTCGAGTTGGAGGAATCCGCTTTCGCCGGCGATCTTGCCGATCCGCCCGGTGTCGAGCGGCTCGCTCGCCGCGAAGACCTCGAAGAGGTCGCGAACGGGGCCGTCCTTCGTCGGGCTGACCTGAACGACGTTCGTGAGGTCGCCCGATTCTATCGAAAGGGCAACGTCGAGCTGGGCGGTTCCCTCGAGGAGCTTCTGGATCACCTCGATCTCCGCCTCGAGAATGCCCAGCGTTCCCGCCTGTCCAGGCATCTTCTCGACCTGGGCTTTCATCATTCCGACGAAGCCATCGATCGCGCCCTGGAACGCGGCGAGCCACAACTTCGGGCGTGCGGAGATCACGAGGTCCCCCTCCCCCACGCGGCGCAGGGGACTCTTGCCCGGAGCGTATTCGCCCGCCGTCGTCACTACGATGTACTTGCCTTTCTCAACGAACGATCCCTCTTCGAGGCCCTTCTTCAGGTCCTCGGTGCTCGCGGCGGGAAGGAGCAAGTAGCGCTGCAGGTCGACGCCCACCGCGAGGCCGATGGGCCGGTTCGCATCGATGCCCTCGAGGGGCCCTGTGGCGCCGGCGAGGCTCGTGATGATCCCGTCGACGACCTCGTCGGGCGGCGTGCTCGGCGCCTTGTCGGGCAGGGCGCGCTTCAGCTCATCGACGAACGCGGCGACGGCGTCGACGAGCCGCTTCCGGCTCGGGGCCGAGACGAGGAGCGCACAGTTCGCCGGAAGGAGCTCCTCAAGCGACCCGGGGGCGGCCGGCGGCGCTTCCTCCGCACGGTCCTTGCTCGCGGGCTGCGTTGCATCCTTCGGTGCGTCCTTCCCACCCTTCTTAGCCGCGCCCTTGCCGGCGTCCTTCGCGGCGCCCTTCTCCGGTGTCTGGGGAGCGACAGGTGCTTGAACGGCGAATGCGAAGCCTAGAAGGAGGACGATTCGGAAAGCGATGCGGGTCATAGCCTGCCTCCGTTCGTGTGCGGGGTTGTGCCGAGCCTGTCCCATGAAGGTGGCTCCGTAGCAGCGCGCTTGCAAGGCAATTGGGTGGCGCTGCAGCGGGCCCGCGCGCAAGCCCTCTGCGCAGGCGCTATGCCAGGAGCCCCCGCACCACCTGCCCCTCCACGTCCGTGAGCCGGAACTCGCGGCCGCCCACGCGGTACGTCAATCGCGTGTGGTCGAGCCCGAGCAGGTGGAGCATCGTCGCGTGCAGGTCGTGCAGGTGGACGGCGTCCTCCACGGCGAAGTAGCCGTAATCGTCCGTCTTGCCGTGGACGTGGCCGCTCTTCACTCCGCCGCCCGCGAGCCACATTGTGTAGCCTTGCGGATTGTGATCGCGGCCGTCCGTGCCCTGGGCCGTCGGCGTCCTGCCGAACTCGCCGCCCCAAAGGACAAGCGTGTCTTCGAGAAGGCCGCGCTGCTTCAGGTCGCGCAGCAGCCCGGCGATCGGACGATCGACCTCGGCCGCGTTCCGGGTGTGGTCGCGGCGAAGGTCGCTGTGCTGGTCCCACTTGTAGCTGTGCGTCACCTGCACGAAGCGCACGCCGCGCTCGGCGAACCTTCGCGCCATGAGGCACTGCCGCCCGAAGTTTCTCGTGGCGTCCTGATCGAGCCCGTAGAGCCGCTGCGTCGCGGCGGTCTCGCCCGAGACGTCTTGCAGCTCGGGCACGGCAGACTGCATCCGGAAAGCGAGCTCGAACGCTTCGATGCGTCCCTCGAGGAGCGGGTCGGACCCCACCGCGGCAGCCTGGCGCCGATTCAGCGCCTGTGTGAGGTCGAGTTCGAGCCGCTGGAGCCTGCGCGGCGTGACACGGCTCGCACCTGGAGCCCCTTGAATGAACGGCACGCGGGCCTGGTCGGAGGGCGTTTTCGCGCTGCCGATCGGCGTCCCCTGGTAAGCCGCGGGCAAAAAGGCGCTCGACCAGTTGTTGGCGCCGCCATGACCCAGCGCAGGGCAGATCGTGACGAAGCCAGGGAGATCGCGGTTCTCGGAGCCGAGGCCGTACGTGATCCACGAGCCCATGCTCGGCCGCACGAATGTATCGCTGCCCGTGTGGAGCTCGAGGAGCGCGCCGCCGTGTCTCGAGTTCGAGCCGTGCATCGAGTTGACGACGCAGAGGTCGTCCACGCACCCGGCGACGTGGGGAAAGAGCTCGCTCACGGCGATGCCGCTTTGCCCGTGGCGGGCGAACTTCCACGGCGAGCGGAGCAGATTGCCCGTCTCGCTCGAGACGACGCGCGGCCGCGCGAACGGCAGCGGCTTGCCGTGGTCGCGCTCGAGGAGCGGCTTCCAGTCGAACGTGTCGACTTGCGAAGGCCCTCCGTGCATGAAAAGGAAAATCACGCGGCGCGCCCGGGGTGCGAAGTGCGGTGCGCGGGGGGCCAAGGCATCGCCAGGGTTCGACGTCGGGGCGGTCGAGGAGCCCGGCGGCGAAGCGCCGGCCGCATCCGACAGCAACCCTGCGAGCGCCAGCGCACCAAACCCCGCGGAAGACCGGCGGAGCATCTCGCGGCGCGAAGTCCACGCGGAGAGCGGGGATGGCTTTCGGTCAGTCGACATGGATGAACTCGTTCGTGGCAAAGAGGCTGCAAAGGAGCGCCGCCCATGAACGCAGCTCGCGGTCGCGGGCGGAGACGCCGGCCGCGCCGTCCACTTCGCGCTCGAGGGCGCTCGAATACGCGACGAGGAACGCTTTGGCATCGCGCAATTCTTCGATCGACGGAGGCCGGGCGAAAAGCCGCTCGAAAGCTTCGTCGAGGCGGCTATCGTCGCTGCCGCCACGCGCAAAGAGCTCCGCTGCGATCCGTTCACTTTCCTGCCGCGGCAAATCGCCGTTCAGAAGGAAGAGCGCCTGCGGCGCCACGGTGGTCGTGGCCCGATCCCCGTTCGACGTGCTCGGGTCGGCGAAGTCGTAGGCCTGGAGCATTTCGTAGAGAACGCTGCGCACGATCGGGAGGTAGATCGAGCGGCGGTGCGAATCGTAGCGCGGGGCGTTCACGGAGGCCTTAATCGCCACGTACTCGCGGTCCTTGGCGCCCAGAGTCGGGCCCCCCAGAGTGAGATCGAGCCCGCCGCTCGCCGCCAGGATGGCGTCGCGGATCGCTTCCGCTTCGAGCCGCCTGCGCGTCCAGCGCCAGAGCAGAGTGTTCTCCGGATCGATGCGTGCGGCGCCATCGTCGTTCGCCGCGCTCCCGCGGTACGTGGCCGAAAGGACGATCGAGCGATGGATCGATTTCAACGACCAGCGCTGGCGGACGAGCTCGTGCGCGAGCCAGTCGAGCAGCTCGGGGTGCGTCGGCGGCTCGCCGAGGCGGCCGAAATTGTCGGTCGTCCTCACGATGCCCCGGCCGAAATGCCACCTCCACAACCGGTTGACGGCCACGCGTGCGGTGAGCGGGTTCTCTGCGCTCGCGATCCAGCGCGCCAGCTCGAGCCGGCCGCTTTGCGTCGCGGGGAAGCGAGGCGGTGCATCTCCCGCAAACGCGGCCGGCACGCCGCGCGGCGCGAGTGCGCCCAACTCGAGGTGGCTGCCGCGCACGTGCACGCGCAGGTCCTGCGGGCTGCCATCCTCGACCGCCATGGCCGCTGGAGCCGCGGGGAGGGACCGCGCCAGAGCGTCGGCTTCTGCGCGGAGAGATTGCAGCTCGGAGGCGGTTTTTTCAGGAAAGAGCGGCTCGGCGCGCGCCGGAGAGGACAGAACGCCCGCGGCGTCCGCCAGAATCGCGTCGACGGCGGAAGTCGGCGATGCAGCCTGCGGCAGGGGGTGGCTGGCAACGTAAGCGTCGAGCGTCGAGAGGACTCGCGCATCGACGCCGTGGGCAGCGGCAACCTCCGCGGGATCGCGCAGCTGGGGGAGCTCCGCGCTGCCGGGACCGTCGCGCCGCGTGAGAAGGAGCTTGTCGACGTGCGGAAACGGCCCATCGCGCTCGAGGCGGATCGTGGCTTGGCCCGCGGCCAAACGCACGACGCTCTCCGCTTCCCAGGTCTGGCTCTCGGGAGTCCAGGATCCGGTCGTGGCTCGAGCGCCGTCGGACCTCACGAGTTTTCCGTCGACTGAGATCCGGACCGGCCGCGCCTCGGCGGCCGCGAAACGAAGGTCGAGCTGGTACAGCCCCGCATCCGGGATAGCGACGTCGTACTCGGCGACGTTCGGCAGCTCGCCGCGGTTGTAAATCACTCCGATCGGATTGCCGTACGCGGTGAAATCGCGCACGACGTTGCCGCGTGCGTAGCTTTCGGCTTCGACGAGAATCGACGCGCGAGCGCTCTCCGAGGCCCCAGCCGGCGAGGGTGCGGCCTCGTCTCCACGTTTGCGGGCCGACTCGCTCACCGCCGCGGGCTGCAGCTCTGCAAAGAACCGCCGGCGGCCTTCCAGGTCCCTCGCGGCGGCGTCGAGCTCGGAGCGGCGCGCTCGGATCGACCCGAGCAGCTCCTCGAAAGAGCGCTTGGCGAGGTCCTCGGCCCTGCTACGCTTCTCCGCTGCAGCACTCTCGACCTCCGCTCGCCGCCGCCGCTCCGCGGGCGGCTCGAGGCTGCGCTCGTGCCAGCGCGCGACGACGCTGAAGTTGTCCATGGTCCGAGTGCTCTTGAAAATCCCCGCGAGCGCGTAGTACTCGCGCGTGGGGATGGGATCGAACTTGTGGTCGTGGCACCGCGCGCAGCCAAGCGAGAGGCCGAGAAACGCTCTGCCGACCGTGTCGACCTGCTCGTCGATGATGTCCATCTCCATCTTGACCGGGTCGTCCTCGGCCAGCATTTTCGGGCCGAGCGACAGAAACCCCGTCGCGATGCGCGGGTCGAGAGCTCCGCTCGGAGCGAGGGCGGCATCTTCCCGCGCGAGGAGGTCACCGGCGATCTGCTCGAGAACCATCTCGTCGAAAGGCATGTCCGAATTGAACGCGGCGATGATGTAGTCGCGGAAGCGGTAGGCTTCGGCCTGCGCGAGGTTCTCGTCCATTCCGTTCGAGTCGGCGTAACGGGCCAAGTCGAGCCAGTGGCGCCCCCACCGTTCGCCATGGCGAGGCGAAGCGAGCAACCGGTCCACGACGCGCGCGTAGGCGTCGGGGGAGTCGTCGGCAAGGAAGTTCGCGACCTCATCCGGCGCCGGAGGAAGGCCCGTGAGGTCGAACGTCACGCGGCGAAGCCGTGTCCGCCGGTCGGCTTCAGGGACGGGCTGCAGGCCCGCCTCCTCGAGCTTTCGAGCAACGAAGAGGTCGAGGGGTTGGCGCGCCCAGCCGTTCGCGGCCACGGCGGGCGGAACGTGCTCGCGCGGCGGCTGGAAAGCCCAGTGCACCGCGTCGCTCGGTGTGGGCGATTCGCCGGCGGCCGCGGGCGCAGCAAGGGCCGCGAAGACCACGAAAATGCCTCGGAACCCGCGAAAGAATCGCATCGAGCCCGACATCCCGGCGCGGACCGCTCGTTCGCACGAGAGCATGACGAACGCACAATCTAACCTGGTCGCGCGGGAGTGTCGATGGCGGGGAGGGGCAGGTTCGCGGGAGGTGCGGTCGCTGGGCTGAGCCGGCGCGGAGCGCAGGCCTCTTTGCCGCGGAGACCCTCGCCCTACTTGCACGCCTTGAAGGACGCGCAGCCGAGACCGTTCCCGAGCGCGTTCGTTCCGCAGTCGGGGAAAGGCGCTGGAGGCGGCGCTGCACCCTGAAACAGATAACCCAGGAGGTAGACCGAATCCGTCAGGTCGATTTTGGCGTCGCCGTTCACATCGGCGCTGTCGGCGCAACCCGGAGCGGGCCCACCGGCAAACAGCGACAGCAGGATCGAGACGGCGTCGGCGAGGTCACGTTTGCCGTCGTCATTCGCGTCACCGCGCGAGAAAGTCGACGCCGAGCGCTGCGAGTACTTGATCGCGGCGTAGTCGAAGAACCCGTTGTCGGCCGTGGACTCCGCCGCGACGAGGACGCTGCCTTCCCGATCGAGTGCGATTGCGAGGCCGCGGCCGTAGACGCCGCCGGAGCCGCTCCATGTCATGGACCAAACCTTGCCGCCGTTCGCGTCGATTTTCAGCGTCGCCACTTCCATCGCTCCCGAGGCGTTTGCGCTCGCCCCCGCGATGTAGGCGAAGCCCAAATTGTCGAGCTCCAGCGCAAATCCTCCGGCGAGCCCTGTGGCGTCCTGTCCTTCTCCCTGAAAAGCTTTCGCCCAGATTTCGTTGCCGACGCCGTCATGCTTCACTACGAGAATTTCGCACGAGTTGCCCTGGCATGTGCGGCCGACGAGATAGACGTCGCCCGTCGGATCAACTCGCGCCGCCATCGCTGCATCGTAGGACGCTAAGTCGGTCTGGTGCGTGGCAGCCCAGAGCTCGTTACCTTCCAGGTCGTACTGGACCGTCTCAGTCAGGCTGCCCTGAAAGCTCGGCAAGCCCATGGCGCCGGTCACGAGCGGACCTTGAGAGTCGATCGTGAGGCCCATGGGCCTCGACCACGTCGTGTCGATGCCAAGATGATCCTTGAACCACAGCTCCTGGCCCGCCGTGTCGTACTTGATCAGACGGTAGTTGCCCAGGTCCCCTGAATAAATCACACCACCGAAGACATAGACGTCCCCCGCGCTCGAGATGGCGACGGCGCGCGCGCTGGCCGCCGCGCCGTGGGGCACGAGATTCCGTGCGTCCCAGAGAACGTCGCCGGATCCGTCGTACATGACCGTCGCGAAGACAGAGCCGCCCGAAGAAGAAATGGTGGACTGGCCCGTCACGACGGTCGTTCCGTCCGGGTCAGTGACGATGGCGGAGGGCTCGTCGTTGAATTCGTCCGTCCCCCAGGTCCTCTCCCAGAGCGTCTGACCGTTGGCGTCGTAAGTGATCGTGAGGAAGTCGGCTTCGAGACCCGCTCCGGTGCGCCCCGTCACGTGGACGTTGTTTTCCCCGTCGAGCGCGAGACCCACGGCTTCGTCGTCCACGGGGGAGTCCCCTGGAGCTGCGTATCTGGCCTCCCACAACCTGCGGCCGTTCGGGTCGAACTTCACCGTGGCGAAGTCGGCCTCCGGCCCGACGCCGAAAGGCCTGTGGAACTGTTTCCCAGTCTGGGACCTGCCCGTGAGGTAGACGTTGCCCTCGGGGTCCACGGCGAGGGCGCGAGGCGTATCGTGATTGTGCGCGGGCCCATCGTAGGCCGCATCCCAGGCCTTTTCCGCTTGAGCCGGCGCGTTCCGAGCTACGGCGAGGAGGAGCAGGAGCGCGATGCCAAAAACGCCGCGAACTTCAAAGACGTGCGAGCGCATGGCCGACCTTCCTCGAGGCCCCCGTCGAGACCCAACCCGCGGATAATTGCAACCTGCCCCGCGCAGCGAGTCAAAGGCTTTGCGGTGAAGGAGGCCTCGAGTGCCAACGGCATCAGCGTTTTGGTGAGCTCGTCGGATCCCAAGTTCACTGCGCTCCCTTCGACGCCGCCGGACGGAATAGATGCAATTCTCACGTTCTTGTGTAAGTCTTAACAAATAGGATGCGTCCAAAGCACTGGCCTTCGGTCTTTCTCGGGCTCGCGCTTTCCGCTACGGCCTCCATCGCCCTGACGGGCAGGATCGTCTGGCTCCACAGGGTGGAGCTCTTCGAGAAGCCGGCTCTCTGGAGGAACGCGTTGCGTCTCACCGAGTTGCGCGCTCGAGAGCCCGAGAACCCAGCGCTTGCGCCTACTTTCCCCCAAGGCATGAGCGAGCTCGATACGACGCTTTGCCGCCTCGTGCGCCTCCAGGATCCGACGTTCCGCGGAGGTGGAGACTTCCGCATCTACTCGATGCGCTCCAGGGCCGGCCGTCCCGTCTATGCCATCCGATGCGAGCCCTTCCTAAGTCCCTACGACTCTCGCGACAAGGATGACCGTGAAGTCGTTAATTTTTGCAACTGCACTTCGGGCGCCCTGCTGGTTCTCGACCCTTACGGACAGTTGATGGGCGAACCCGACTACCATTGGTTCTGGCTCGACAATAAGTCTCGACCGGATCCCTATGCAGTCCTGCTCCGGCGCGCGAATGAAGGGGATGTTGTGCGCGTCACCCAGTCGCGATCGGATCCTGCGTGCTGCCGGCGCTGCTGCCTGCGTGCTCGCCCCGCTCTGGAGTTCTCGATCGATGAGGCGGGGCTCGTTTACCACGGCATGGTGACGGACGACGATCTCGGCTTGCCGCTCTGTCCCGTGCCCCCGTCGCAGAACGCCGTGGGCGTAGATGAGCTGCAGCTGACGAAACTACTTTCCTCGTCGCGCGATGGGGATGCGCATCGTGCGCTGAACCTGTTGGCATCGTGCACCGCTGACGTCGCGGTCGCCAGCACTGCAGAGTCCCTTTTGAGCCATCCGGACCCTTTGGTGCGCGCGCGTGCCGTGGGCATCCTCGGATCCTTCCGAGCGCTCGCGCCGCTTGTGAAGCCTCTCGTCTTCAGCAAGGAGAGCCGTATGCAGATCGCGGCTCTCGAGGCTTTGTGCGGACGCGACACGGACGGGTCGACAGATGAAGTCTTCTCGAAGCTGTCGCACGACGCCGATCCGGAGGTTAGCCTTCGAGCGAGGCTATCACTTCTGTACTCTCACGACGCAGAGACCGCGCGTTGCGCTCTGCTCCAGCTGCTGGCAGACCGAATCCCTTTGGCTCTGTGGAGGTCGCATTTCGACCTGGCCACGGGCGAACTCGCGCGAGCAACTCTCGACTGGATCGAGGCCTCCGAAGAATGGTCCTCTTCAGTGTACTCACTCGAGTGCAGCCTGATGAGCGCGTACAGTGCTGACCTCCTGCGACCGCTGGTGCCGCGAATTGCCCTCTGTGCCGGCCGTACAGGCTATCTCAGCGGGAACCTCGCGCGCGTCCTCGTCAAGGCAGATTGCGACGAGGGCGACGCTGTCATCAGCGCGGCGATCGCAGAGGCCAAATTGGATGAGGACTACCCAGGGGCGCCGCTGAGGGACATTTTGGAAGCGCTTCTGGAACGCTCGACTCCTCTCCGAGGGGAGCTCGGGAGATCAGCCCTTTTTTGGCTGCTGCATTATTCATATGAAGAAATTGCGACGTACGACGGTGTGTTCGAAGCTCAGCTCGCGGCTTTTGCGCTGGCCCGGGCGGGGTCGCTCGAGGCTCTCCAGTGGCTGCTCGATCGCCTACCCCCTAAGGAGGCGCACCTCGCCGACAAACTCCTCTTCGTGCAGGCTCGGTGGTATGAGATCCGGGGCTACGTTGTAGATTGCACCGAGATCGCCCGCAGTCTACTTCCTGCCGACACGACTTTCCGTTTCCGTGACGGATGATCGGCACGCTACCGGGG
>Ga0111538_10012057_pt1 | contig 11424 bp, 10 predicted proteins | sample SoiMethybrSBSTD1_FD_79669 | JGI IMG/M metagenome (GOLD analysis project Ga0111538, IMG submission 79669) | Bulk soil microbial communities from a Populus tree surrounding site in Tennessee, USA - Soil MetaG P. TD hybrid SBSTD1 (version 2)... | ecosystem: Environmental > Terrestrial > Soil >... | reverse complement strand
GCGCACCCGAGCGAGCGAGCGATTTGCCGGTGGGCAGAGCCAGCGACCAGGCCGGCGGCGACCGGCAGCAGCAGCCCGGGCCTCTTGAGGTAATAGGATGTCGCGAACGACTGCCGCGAAAAAGTGCGCCGGCAAGTCACACAACGGAACCTTGGGACGTTCCGCCGGGCAGTGAGATAGTGGCCATGCATGACAAAGAGGTAGCCGGGACTTTCTCTGCCGTGCTCACGGCATTCAGGCCAAGGACAGAAGGTAGGACGGAACACTTGCAGCCGTTCCACGGGAGTCACTGGCCAATGCATCCCCACGAGCACAGCAAGATCGCGTCCTCGCATCGCCCCTGACGAACTCATGTGAATCCAATGATTTGGCCTCCCCGCTCCCCTGTCCGTCGTGCACCGGCACGCTACCCCCATCCCTTCGCGTCCACCGCTGAACACCACATCCTTCGCGCCACCATGGTCGTGGTACTGCTGGCGCTCGCTCCCCTCCCCGCGAATGCCGCGGCCACTCCCGAAGGGCTGCCGGCCGAAAGCGACCACTGGATCCGTCTGCAGGCCCCCCATTTCCTGATCTTCAGCGATGCGCCGGAGGCGCGCACCGTCGAGCTGGCCCGGCAGATCGAGACCTTCCGGGCTGCGCTCCTCCGGCTCGGCACCGGGCTCGAGGCGCGCTCGCCGGTCCCGACCGTCGTCTTCATCTTCAAGGACCACGCGGCCTACCGGCCGTACCGGCTGCGCCCCGACATCGCCGGCTTTTTCGTCAAGCACCGCGACGGCAACAGCATCGCGGTCAACGCCGGCTCCCCCGGCGACCCATGGCAGGTGGTGTTCCACGAGTACCTGCACTTCTTCCTCAACAACAACTTCACCGACCTCCCGCTCTGGCTCGACGAGGGGATGGCGGAGGCGTACTGCACCTTCAGCCTGAAGGGGACCGCGGCGCGCCTCGGCGAGCCACTCGAGACACACCGCGAATGGCTCGGCGACCACCCGCTCATGCCGCTCGAGGCGCTCTTCGCCATCGACACCGGCTCGAAGGACTACCAGGAGGGGACCAAGCAGGGCACCTTCTACGCCCAGTCGTGGGCGCTCGTGCACCAGCTGGTGTTCGGCGGCAGCGGGGACGGCACGGAGTTCCTGCGCGGCCTGAAGCGCGGCGGCTCGCTGCGCGAGTACGTCCAGCCGATGCTCGGCGACCGGTCCCGGCTCTTCGAGCGGCTCAAGGCCTACGTCAAGGCGGACAAGTACCCCGAGAAGGTGCTCGACCTCGGAGCGCTCGAGGCGGTGGACCTGCCGGACCCGGCGCCTCTGGCGCGCGCCGAGCTGCTCTACCGTCTCGGCGACTACCTGCTGCACCTCGACGCGAGCCGCATGAAGCAGGCGGAGGGGCATCTCCGCGAAGCGGTCAGCCTCGACGCCAGGCACGGCCCCGCCTGGGCGGCGCTCGGCCAGCTCGAGCACCAGCGCGGCCGCTTCAAGGAAGCGAGCGTCCTCTTCGACAAGGCGCTCGGGCTCGCCCCCGGCGACCCGTCGATCGCGCTCCTTTACGCCTACAGCCTGGTCGAGCGCACCTTTCCGCCGGGGGTGGTGGTGCGCCGCGCGGTCGGCGACGTGCCGAAGGCGCTGACCCAGGCGCGCGACCTGTTCAAGCGCGCGCTCAAGGACTCGCCCGACATCGTCGAGGCCTGGGCCGGGCTCGGCTCGACCTACGCCTTCGACAGCGGCAATCTGGGCCCCGGCGTCGCCGCGCTCGAGAAGGCCCTGACCCTGGCACCGGGGCGCGTGGACGTGGCGGTCGATCTCGCCGAGCTGTACGTCCGCTCCGGCAAGCGCCAGCGGGCCGAGGACCTGATCGAGCGGATCGTCCGCCACAGCAGCGATCCGGAGCAGCGCGCCGCCGGCCAGGCGGTGCTGCTGCGCGCCGACGTCGCCGAGGCGCAGAACCGGGTGCAGAAGGGGGACATCGAAGGGGGGCTCGCGGCGCTCCGCAAGCTCCGGGCCGGCGCCCCGTCCCCCGAGGAGAAAAAGGAGATCGACGGCATTCTCTCCGACCTCGAGCGCACCTCCACCGCCAACCGCTACGTCTCCCTGTTCAACGACGCGGTGGCGAAGTTCAATGCCCACGACCTCGACGGCGCCATCGCGCTGCTCGACCAGGTCGCCCGGGAGTGCCCCGACCCCGGCCTCGCGAAAGAAGCGGCGACGCGTCTCGCGACCGCCCGCCGGGCACAGGCCGAGGGGCGCCACATCGACTGGTACAACGAGGCGGTCGAAAAATACCGGCGCAAGGACTTCAAGGGGGCCGCCGCCCTCCTCCACAAGGTGCTCGACGACGCCCCCGACGCGCGCCTCGAGTCGGCGGCGAGAGACCTGCTCTCCAAGGTGCGGGCCGCCGCCCCCGGAGTGAAGTGACGGGTCCCGATCAACCCATCCATCTATAATCGCGACCGCGATGGACAAAATCCGCATCGAAGGCCCCTGCCGTCTGTCCGGCACGGTCCGCGCCAGCGGCGCCAAGAACGCCGTCCTCCCCGAGATGGCCGCCTTCCTCATGCTGGAGGGGCCGGTCACTTTGAAGAACGTCCCGGTGGTGCGCGATGTGACGACGATGGGGCTCGTCCTGCGTCACCTCGGCATCCGCGACCTGGTGCTCGACAACAACGTGCTCACCGCCTCCGGCGGCGGGCCGATGGAGCCGGAGGCCCCGTACAACCTGGTGCGCACCATGCGCGCCTCGATCCTGGTGCTCGGGCCGCTTTTGGCGCGCCTGGGGCGGGCGAAGGTGTCGCTGCCGGGCGGATGCGCCATCGGCGCGCGCCCGATCGACCTGCACATCGAGGCGCTGCGGAAGATGGGGGCGCGCATCGGCATCGAGCACGGCTACGTCCTGGCGGAGTGCCCGCGCCTGCGCGGCGCCGAGATCGACTTCCCCAAGCCGACGGTCACCGGCACCGAAAACCTCATGATGGCGGCCGCCCTCGCCGAGGGGCGCACCATCCTGCGCGGCTGCGCCCTCGAGCCGGAGATCGGCGACCTGGCCGTGTTCCTCAACGCCTGCGGCGCGAAGATCGCCGGCGCCGGCACCGGCACCATCACCATCGACGGCGTCGCGAAGCTGCGCGGCGCCGAGCACCGCGCCATCCCGGACCGGATCGAGGCCGGCACCTTCCTCGTCGCCGCCGCGGCGACCGGAGGTCAGGTCACCGTGGAAGGGGCCGAGCCGTCGCACCTCGCGGCCCTGCTCGAGGCCCTGCGCACGGCCGGCGCCCGCGTCGAGCTGCACCCGGCCGGCAGCCGGCCCGAGGAGCGGCGCACCTCCATGACGGTCGTCCCCGACGGCCCGCTGCGCGCCGCCAGCGTCACGACCTTGCCGCATCCGGCCTTCCCGACCGACCTGCAGGCGCAGTTCATGGCGCTTTTGACCGCGGCCACCGGTGTCTCGACCGTCACCGAGACGGTCTTCGAGAACCGCTTCATGCACATCGGCGAGCTGCGACGCATGGGGGCGAAGATCGAGGTGGACGGCGAGACCGCGACGGTGACCGGTCCGACGCCGCTTTCGGGCGCGCCGGTGATGGCGAGCGACCTGCGCGCCTCCGCCTGCCTCATCGTCGCCGGGCTGCTCGCCGAGGGTGAGACCCTCATCCACCGCGCCTACCACATCGACCGCGGCTACGAGAACGTGGTTCACAAGTTCCGCGCTCTCGGGGCGCGCATCGAACGGATCCGGGAATGAGAGATCGCCTCAGAATGCGGCGTCAGGGAGGAGCGGGGGGATGAGCGGTCAGCCCGATTGCCTGTTCTGCAAGATCGGCCGGAAGGAGATCCCGGCCCGCATCGCCTACGAGGACCGGCAGGTGGTGGCCTTCGAGGACATCAGCCCGCAGGCGCCGCACCACACCCTCATCATCCCGAAGGCGCACTTCGCGACCTTCAACGACGTGGGCGCCGGCGAGGAGTCGCTCCTCGGCCACATGATGGTGGTCGCGTCGCGCATCGCCCAGGAGAAGGGGCTCGACAAGGAAGGCTTCCGCCTGGTCGCCAACTGCCTCGAGAGCGCCGGCCAGTCGGTCTTCCACATCCACCTGCACCTGCTCGGCGGACGCCGCTTCGCGTGGCCCCCGGGATAGACCCCGCGCCCGCCGGCGGCCGGACGTTCCGGCGATCTCTCTCGGCGCGGATCGTCAGCGCCACCGCTCTCGCGTTGTTCGGCCTGGCGGTCGCGAGCCGGGCCCTCGCTGGCGACTTCGGCGCCGGCAGCCTCGTCCTGATCGCCCTGGTGCTGGTCTCCGCCGCCGGCATCGTCAGCGCCTGGGGGGACCGGGTGACCATCGACCGGCGCGGCGTGGAGAGCCGCAATCTCCTGCTCGCCCGCATGGCCGGGGGACGCGGCCGGCTCGCCGGGCGCCTCGTCACCTGGGCGGAGATCGTGCGCGTGCAGGAGCACCGCCGTCCCGGCGCGGCCCCGTCGGAGCCGCCGCGCGCCCTGTTCCTCGTGCCGGCGCGCGGCCGAAGGCTGGCGCTCGATTCCCTGGAGGATTTCGATGAGGTCGTCGTCCTGGTCCGGCGGGCCGTCAGTAGCCCGCCGGGAGATCGACTTCGTTGAGGAGCGCCTTCCCCGCCCGGAAACGCTTGAGGTTGTCGAGGAAGATCCCCGCCGACCGCGCCATGTAGTCGGGGTGGGTCCCGGCGACGTGCGGGGTCATCAGGACGTTCGACAGCTTCCAGAGCGGACTCTCCACCGGCAGCGGCTCGTGCACGAAGACGTCGAGCGCCGCCCCCGCGATCCAGCCTTCCCGCATGGCGCGCGTCAGGGCCGGCTCCTGCACCAGCGCCCCGCGCCCGATGTTCACCAGGATGGCGGTCGGCTTCATGGCGTGCAGCAGCCGCTCCCCGGCGATGCCGCGCGTCGCCTCGGTGAGGGGCAGCGCCAGGACCAGCACGTCGGCGGCCTTGACCATCGTCTCGGCCCGCTTCGCCGGCAGCAGCCGATCGACGCCGTGCGGCGGCCGGCTCTTCCCCGTGGCGGAGCGCGACACCGCCCAGACCTTCATCCCGAAGGCGTGCGCCCGCGACGCGATCTCGCGGCCGATCTCCCCGAACCCGTAGAGCCCGATCACCTTGCCGTGCAGCTCGGCGAGCGGCGGCTTGCGGCCGTAGAGGTCCCCCTGGATCCAGCGCCGCTCCGCCTGGGCCCGCGCCGCCTGCGCGATGCCGCGCGTCAGCGCCAGGACCATCCCGAAGGTGTGCTCCGCCACCGCCACCGAGTTCACCCCGCGCGACGAGGTGACCCGGATCGAGGCCTTCAGCAGCTCGGGGTTGAGCACCCGGTCCACCCCCGACAGGGGGGTGTGCAGCCAGCGCAGCCGCTTCGCGACCGGCACCAGCCGCCCGGTCAGCCCCCAGGCGTAGAGGATCTCCGCCTCGGGAAGGACCTGCTCCAGCTCCCGCTCGTCCCGCGGCACCTCGACGTCGTACAGCTTCCCGGCCGCCTTGCGGATGCGCTCGAGCGCCCCTTGCGGCAGGCGCCAGATCGGCAGCGGGTGGGGCAGGTAGATGACCATGGGCGGGCGGGGCTTGAGGGTCCTTTGAGGCATGCTGGGGTCCTCGAGACGCGCCACGAGGCGCGTGGCCGAACGGTCCGACCGCGCATTCTACGCCGAGCGCTCGGCTATACTTTCGCTTCGAGGAAACCCCCATTCTGAGCACGACCGACCAGGTGCAGAAGGCGATCGACGCCGCCCTCGGCGACGTCAACCAGACCCTCCGCAGGGAGGACACGCCGCTCACCGCCGACCCCGCCCTGGTGCTGGTCGGCGACGGCGGCCGGCTCGACTCGCTGGGCCTGGTCAACTTCATCGTGGCGCTCGAGCGCCGCCTCGCCGAGGTCAGCGGCCGCCCGGTGTCGGTCATCGACCTCCTGATGTCCGGCGACGGCGTCCCGTTCGACACCCTCGGCTCGCTGCGCGACCTGCTCGTGAAGAAGATGGAGTCCTGACCGAATGACCAACCCGCTGCGGGGGGTGATCCTCTCCGACGTCAACCTCCAGAACCTCGCGGGCTACCTGGAGAACGACCCGTCGCTGCCGGCGGTGACCGCCAGGGTCGCTCCGTTCGGGCAGATCGCCCAGACCATCCTCGGCGGCGACCCGGCCCTCTTCGAGGGGGGCGCGGACTTCGCCGTCCTGTGGACCTCCCCCGCCGGGGTCATCGAGGGGTTCCGCGAGCTGATGGAGCAGCGCGACGTGCCGCCGGAGCGCCTCGACGAGGAGGTGGACGCCTTCGTCGCGCTGGCGGCGCGCCTGCTCGACCGCGCCCGCATCGTGTTCCTGCCGCTGTGGACAGCACCCGCCTGGGAGCGCGGCCTGGGGCTGCTCGAGCTGCGCCCCGGCTCCGGCACGGCGCACGCGCTTCTGCGCATGAACCTGCGTCTCGCCGAGGCGTGCGCCGAGCATCCGAACCTGCACGTCCTGAACGCCCCGCGCTGGGCGGCGGCGGCCGGCCCCGACGCGATCGATCCGAAGACGTGGTACCTGGCGAAGATCCCATTCGCGGCGGCCCTGTTCCGCGGCGCCGCCGCCGAGATCAAGTCGGCGCTGCGGTCGCTTTTCGGCGGCGCCCGCAAGATCCTCCTGCTCGACCTCGACAACACGCTGTGGGGCGGCATCGTCGGCGACCTCGGCTGGGAGAACCTGCGTCTGGGCGGCCACGACCCGCTCGGCGAGGCGCACGTCGAGTTCCAGCGCTCGCTCAAGGCGCTGACCCGACGCGGCTTCCTCCTCGGCATCGTCAGCAAGAACGAGGAGGACATCGCCCGCGAGGCGATCCGCCAGCACCCCGCGATGGTGCTGCGCGAGGACGACTTCGCCGGCTGGCGCATCAACTGGGACGACAAGGCGAAGAACGTCATCGAGCTGATGGAGGAGCTCAACCTCGGCCTGCAGTCGGCCATCTTCATCGACGACCAGAAGGCGGAGCGGGAGCGGGTGCGCACCTCCCTCCCCGAGGTGCTGGTGCCGGAGTGGCCCGCCTCGCCGCTTCTCTACGACCAGGCGCTGCGGGCGCTCCCGGCCCTCGACGGCGCCGCCGCCACGACCCGCGTGGACGAGAGCCGCGCCCGGATGTACGTCTCCGAGCGCCGGCGCCGCGACGCGCAGAAGACCGCCGGATCGCTCGACGACTGGATCGCCACCCTCGACCTCCAGGTGAAGGCGGAGCCGCTCGGCCCCGGGAACCTGGTGCGCGCCGCCCAGCTCCTCAACAAGACGAACCAGATGAACCTGAGCACCCGCCGCCTGGCCGACTCGGAGCTCGACGCCTGGGCGCGCCGGCAGGGGAACGCCTTCTGGACCTTCGACGTCACCGACCGCTTCGGCGAGTACGGCATCACCGGGCTGCTCGGCGTCAGCCTCGAGAACGGCCACGCCCGCATCGTCGATTACGTGCTGTCGTGCCGGGTCATGGGGCGCAAGGTCGAGGAGACGATGCTCCACGTGGCCGTCGAGCACGCCGCCCGCCACCGGGCGGGGGACCTCATCGCCGAATACCTTCCGACACCCAAAAACCGTCCCTGCCTGACTTTTCTCCAGGGATCAGGGATGATCTATGACGATCGGACGCACATCTTCCGCTGGCCGGCCGGTCGGGACTACGCGCGGCCGGCCGCGGTGCGACTGGTGCTGGCAGAGGTGACGTCATAAGACACACCGAGCAGTTCTTCACGTCGGCGGTCCCGGAGATGCCCACCCGGCCCGCGGCGCCCGACCCCTCGACGGAGACCGGCGCGCCGCAGCAGGCGTCCGATCGCGTCACCGCGTCCGGCGACGCGGGCCCGAAGCCGACCGCCACGAAGCCGAAGGTGCGCGTGGAATCGATCCGCGTCTCCGACCTGCCCGCCTTCGCGCGCGCCGCCGCCGCCGACCCGGTGCGCTACGCCGTGCTGCCGATCCCGCCGCAGCGGGCCGAGGCGCAGGCGAAGAACCCGCTGGCGCACCCTGACGACATCGGCCTGCTGGTCGGCTACGTCGGCGACCGCTGCGCCGGGTTCCTGGGGCTCCTCCCGGGGGCGATCGAATTCCAGGGCCGCCGCCATCCGATGTCGAATCTCTCCGGCTTCTACGTCGCCCCCGGCGATCGCACCAGTGGCCTCGGCACCATGCTGCCGCTCGGCGCCATCGGCCTCGGCCGCGATCTGTACGTCTGCCGCATGAGCGTCGACTCGTACTCGCTCTTCACGCAGCTCGGCTTCTGGCCTGCCCGGCCGCAGCGCACCCTGCGCCTGCAGCTGTCCCGCTTCAGAAAGCTCAAGGGGATCCCGCTGCGGATGCTGGGCCGTTCGGTGGACGCCACGGGCAGCCAGGAGAAGTGGACGCTCGTCTCCGAGGCACGCGTCCCGATGACCGCCTCCTGGACCGACGGCAACGGCGATCCCGCCAGCGCGGAACGGGACGCGGCGGCGACCCCGGTCGAGCGCCCCCGCTTCGTCCGCGACGAGGCGGTGATCAACTGGATGGTCCGCAACCCCTGGATCGGCGAGGACTCGCACGTCCAGCTGCCCTATCCCTTCTCGTACCGGCGCGAGATGTTCCGTTACATGGTGTTCGAGGCGAACTCCGGCGGCTACGTCGTCCTGAACGTCACCCAGGACCAGCGCTTCGCGCGCCTGCGCATCCTCGACCGCAGCCCGATGACCGACGCCGGGCGCCAGGCGGCCCTGGCGCGCGCCGTCCTCGAGGCGCAGCGTCTGGTCGCCGACGTCGTCGAGTGCCCCGTCGAGTACGAGCCGCTCCTGCGCCGGTCGTTCGCCGGCCGCAAGCTTCTCGCCGTGGACGAGCGGGCCGCGCTGGTGCACACGCGCAATCCGAACGGCCCGTTCGGCAAGCACCTCGACACCATCGCCTGGAGCGGCTTCGAAGGGGATGCCCCCTTCTTTTAGCGGCAGCGCGCGCGGCCTCGTCACCCGGGCCCTCGACACCATCCCGGCCGTGGCGTGGCGCGCCATGATGCCGCGCACCGAGATCGCCCTCTGCTACCACATGGTGTCGCAGGAAGCGCTGCCGCACGTGCGCCCGCTGTATCCCTATAAGAACCCGGCGCAGTTCGCCTCCGACCTCGAGTTCCTCGCCGGCGGCGACGCCATGGTCACCTTCGACGACGGCTTCGCCGAGTGCCGCACCGTCGTCGCCCCCCTGCTCGGCCGCTACGGCCAGCGCGCCACCTTCTTCATCAACACCGACCTCATCGACAACAAGCTGCTGATGTACCGCCACAAGCTGGCGCTGTGCATCGACCGGCTGGAGTCGGCGTCGATCGCCTCCGGCACCGGCGCCGGGGCGCGATCCGGGGACAGCGCGGGATCCGGGAGCAGCGCCATGACGACATCGCCCATCGACGAGGCGGCGATCCTGCGCAAGCGCGTCGCCGACCTCCTCGGAGTGCCGCAGCCGGCCGAGCTCATCGCGCTCCGCCGCGCCATCCTGAGCGTGCGCGCCGACCGGGCGACGCGCGCCGACGCCCTCTGCACCGTCCTCGGCATCGACCACCAGGCCTACCTCGCGACCCGCCGCCCCTACATGACCTGGGCGCAGGTGAAAGAGCTGCTCGAGGAGGGCCACGCCATCGGCGCGCACGGCCTCGACCACCGCGAGTTCCAGGCCCTGCCGCCGGCCGAGATCGAGCGCCAGATCGTCGAGTCCTGCGACGCGGTCCGCGCCATCACCAGGCAGGAGAAGATCCCCTTCGCCGTGCCGTTCTCCTTCGACGGCCTCGACCGGGCGCATCTCCTCGACATCGCCCGCCGCAACCCTCAGGTGGGACGCTTCTACGGCACCTCGGGTCTCATGCCCGAGCCGACCGGTTTCCTGAACCGCATCGTGGCGGACAACCCGCCGATGTCGCGCCACACGCGCCGCCCCCTGACGACGACGCGCCTGCCGTTCAAGATCCGCGGCGCGCTGCGGGCGCGGGCCGGGGCGCTGGCGCGGCGCATGCTCAAGCGGGCGGCGGGCGGCTCCGCGGCCGCCTGAACGGCGTCACGCCACCGCGCCCTTCGCAGCGCGCTGCAGCAGGACGTCCAGGAGCACCTGACACCCGGCCCCCAGATCCTCCGCCGTCGCCGACTCCGCCTCGTTGTGGCTGAGCCCGTCCTTGCACGGGATGAAGATCATCGCGGTCGGCGCCACCGAGGCGATCTGCATCGCGTCGTGGGCCGCGCCGCTGAGCATCCGGAGGGACGGGAGGCCGCGCGCCTCGGCCGCCGCCTGGACCGCCGCGACGCAGGCGGGGTCGAAGGCCACCGGCGCGACTTCGAGCGTCTTCGCGATGCGGGCGCGCGTGCCGGACGAATCGGCGGCGTCCGACGCGGCCTGTCGCAGCCGCGCTTCCAGCCGATCGAGCGTGGCACCCTCCGGGTGCCGGAAGTCGATCACCAGCCGCGCGCCCCCCGGGATGGTGCTCGGGCTGTTCGGCGCGACCTCCATGCGCCCGACCGTCACCCGCGCGTCGTCCCCGGCGTCGAGACCGATGGCGCGCGCCCGGTCGACGAGCCGCGCCGCCGCGAGCAGCGCGTCGTGCCGGGCCGGCAGCGGCGTCGTGCCGGCGTGCGCATCCACCCCTTCGATCTCCACCTCCAGCCAGCGGATCCCCTGCACCCCGGTGACGACGCCGATGCGCGCGCCGCGATTCTCGAGAATGGGTCCCTGCTCGATATGCAGCTCGAAGAAGGAGTCCAGCCGGTGCGGCGCCGCTCCGGCCGGGCCGTAGCCGATGCGCTCCAGCTCCGCGTCGAAGCGGGCGCCGTCGGTCCCGACGGTCGCGAGCACACGGTCGATCGGGATGCGGCCCGCGAAGGCGGTGGAGCCGAGCAGCCCCGGGCGGAAGCGCACCCCTTCCTCGTTGGTCCAGTCGATCAGCTCGAGCGGCAGGCGCGTGGTGATGCCGTGATCGTGCAGGGTGCGGAACGCCTCCAGGCCGCACAGCACCCCGGAGATGCCGTCGAAGCGCCCCCCGTGCGGCTGCGTGTCGAGATGGCTGCCGCAGGCGACCGGCGGGTGCCCGTTCTCGACACCGTCGCGGCGCGCGAAAAGATTCCCGACCCGGTCCACCGAGACGCGGCAGCCGATCTCCCGGCACCAGCCGGCGAAGAGATCGCGCGCCCGCCGGTCCTCGTCGGTCAGCGCCGCGCGGCTGCAGCCCCCGTCCGGGAGCGCGCCGATGCGGGCCAGGTCGAGATGCGTCTGCCAGAGCCGTTCCTGGTTGATGCGCGGCGAGTTCATGCGGTCACCTGGGAAGCGGAAAGCGCGGCGCGCCGGAACGGCGCCAGCCCCGCGCGGAAGGCGATGGCGCCGGCCGGCAGGCAGACAATCGCCAACGCGGCGAGGGCCAGCGCCAGGTTGCGATCGGACGCCCCGACCCGGTCGGAGAT
>Ga0111538_10012056_pt1 | contig 11424 bp, 12 predicted proteins | sample SoiMethybrSBSTD1_FD_79669 | JGI IMG/M metagenome (GOLD analysis project Ga0111538, IMG submission 79669) | Bulk soil microbial communities from a Populus tree surrounding site in Tennessee, USA - Soil MetaG P. TD hybrid SBSTD1 (version 2)... | ecosystem: Environmental > Terrestrial > Soil >... | reverse complement strand
TGCGCTCCTCGATCGCGAGCGGTGAGCCCGAGTAGGTCACAAGCTCTCTCGTGCCCGAGATCGCGGCAACGACAAGGGGCGGCGACTGCCCGTCGCTGCGCTCGAGGGTCAGCGTCACATGCTCGACTCGGAAACCCGGGACGATCCGCTCGCTGCCGGAGGAGTCGATCTGGCTCCAGAGGGCAGCCAGGCGAGCGCCGGCCGCAGCCTCGGTCGCCCCTTGCCGATCTCCTTCGACCAAGGCTTCGCCTTCGAGACGGAGGTTCGTGACGAGGTCGCTTGCGATCGCGCGGGCCGTCTCGGGCTCGATCTGGGTTGCGACATCCTCCGCCGGGACGATCGTGATCTCTGGGAGGTCACCGACGGAAAGCGCATGCGAGCTGGCGGCCGCGGTGTCGCTCCTGGCGGGCAAGCCGGCAAGTACGACCAGGCCAAGGAAGCCCGCCGCGCCCCCGAGCGCGAGCGCACCGCGTAGGCGACGGCCGGGCACTCGCCGGAAGCCGACCTTGGCGCTGAGAATCTCGACCGCAGGTCGCGCGGCGCAGGCGAGCGCGAGCGCCGACAGCACGGCGACCTTTGTCGCGAACTCGGTCGTTTGGGGCGCGATCAAGAGGGTCGCGAGCAAGCCGATCCCAACGGCGTAGAGGCGACGGCCGCTGCGCCCGGCCGGGATTGTCTTGGGGTCGGTGATCATGAAGAAGAGGAAGACGAGAATCTCAGGCGAGAAGACGAGGACGCGCCAGAACTCCCAGCCGGTGATGGGGCCGAGATGCCAGCGCGCCGTCATTGCATGACCGCTGGCTGCGAGCAGGGCGATACCGGCGGCGAACGCGATCCAGAAGAGGACCGCGATCCCCAGCAGCCGCAGGCGCGAAAGGATGGCGAGTCCGCCGACGACGATGATCGCGAGCGCGAGCGCCATCCACGCAGACATCGGCCCCCACCAGAAATCCAGCGGGTCGGCTCGCTCCGGCCCGAGTAAGAGGAAGCAGAGAACGAGGCCGAAGTTCGAGGGGTTGAAGACGTGCCGGCCACGGAAAACGATCACGTACTTCGAGAGCAGCGCGACGGCGGCGGTGCCGGCGAAGATCCACCACCCGTGCAGGCTCCACCAGTCCCCGTGCTCCGTCCCGGGAACACGCAGCACGAACGCGACGCCGTTTCCGGTGAGGAGGGCGCTCGCGGGCCACATGAGCACCTTTTGGCGCCGGACGACGAGAGCCACCTCGAGCACCGCGCACGTCAGGAGTGAGACGAGGATCTGCGCGATCGAAAGCTGGAAGCCGAACGCCGTCTGCCCGAGCACCTGAAGCGAGACGATGACCGTGGCCAGGTGCAGTCGCGGATCTCGCACCGTGGGCAGGAGTACGGGGTACTCCGTGCCGCGGATCCGGACGGTCGGCCGGCCGGCGACGGCGGGCGCGCTCATCGAGCTCTCATGCTACTGCGGTGCCGGCCCGCTCAGACGACGCCGCGGGCAGCACGCCGGCGCTTTGCGTACGCGTCCACGAGCACCGCTGCCAGCAGCACGAGGCCGGTGATGACGAACTTCGTGCCGGACGCGAGCCCAAGAAGGTCCATCCCATTCTGGATCGACGCGATCACGAGCGCTCCCAGCAGCGCGGACACGACCCGACCGACACCTCCGAAGAGGCTCGTGCCGCCGATGACGGCCGACGCGATGACGAGGAGGAGCAGGTTTCCGCCGCCGGTGTTGGTGGCCACCGAGCGGAGCCGCGAGGCGAGCATGATCCCGCCCACACCGGCCATGAAGCCGCTGATCATGAAGACGGCGATGCGCACGCGATCGACGGCGATGCCCGCCCGCCGCGAGGCTTCGGCGCTGCCTCCGACGGCATACACGTGCCGCCCGAAGCGAGTCCGCGACGCGATGAAGGACCAGATCACGAGAAGTGCGAGCAGGATCACCGTCACCTTCGGAACTCCGCGGTCCTTGTTCACGTACCAGACAGCCGCGAAGGTGACAGCTGCGAGGCCGAGAGTCTGCAGCCCCGTGACGATGATCGGCTTGGCGTAGAGCCCGCTCGCGCGGCGCGTCCGCGCGTTCTGGAGCTCGGACAGCGCATAGCCGACCACGACAAGGGCCGCCACCACCCACCCCGCCGTGGGGCTGAGGAAGTCGTTGGCGATCCCGACGGCGGTCTCGTCCTGAATCCTGATCGTGCCCACCGAGGAAGCCTGGGTCGTGAGAATGAGGACGACTCCGGACCAGATCAGGAGCCCTGCCAGCGTGACGACGAACGAGGGTACCCCTGCCTTCGTGATCACGAGCGCCTGGACGAAGCCGATCACGGTCGTGCAGGTGAGCGCGACGAGGATCGCCGCCCACCAGGGCCAGCCGGGGTCCTCGGGCCGGAGAAGCAGCGTCATCACGACTCCGCCGACGGCGCTCACAAATGCGACGGAGAGGTCGATCTCCCCGATCAGGAGCACGAACACGACGCCGATGGCGATCGTAGCGATCGCCGACATCTGCAGAAGAAGGTTCGTGAAGTTCCGCTCGGTCAGGAACGTGTCGTCGAGGATGCCGAAGACGACGACGATGACCAGGAGCCCGACGATGATGGGCAGCGACCCCAGCTCGCCGGCTCGGATCCCCTGCCACCAGAGGCGGATATAACCGCCGAAGCTCGCCGCGGAGACATCGTCCGCGAGCGCATCCGCGGCGACCGGCTCCACATGAGCGGCCGTCGGATCGACGTTGGTATCGGCGTCGGTCGGTCGGTCGCTCACGCCTTGGCCTTCTCTTCCTCGGACATCCCGGGCACGTGGTCGAGCGTGCCGGCGGTGATGGCCTGCACGACCTCCTGCTGGGTGGTCTTCTCGCGCTCGAGGAGAGCCACCCGCTGGCCCAGCCGAAGGACGGTGATCCTGTCGGCCACCTCGAAGACATCGTGCAGGTTGTGGGTCACGATCACGACGCCGAGATCCCGTTCCGCCAGGCGCTTGACGAGATCGAGCACCTGACGCGTCTGGGCGACACCGAGCGCCGCGGTGGGCTCGTCGAGGATGACGAGCCGGGAGTCCCACATGACCGACTTCGCCACCGCGACCGCCTGTCGCTGGCCACCCGAGAGACCTGCGACCGTTTGCCGAACCGATTTGAGCGTGGTGACGGAGAGGCTGTCCAGCGTCTCTCGCGCGGATCGCTCCATGCTCGATTCGTCGAGCACGAAGCCGACGCGTGCGCGCTCCCGCCCCAGGAACATGTTGGCGACGACATCGAGGTTATCGGCGAGCGCGAGATCCTGGTAGACGACCTCGATGCCGAGCTTGGCGGCGTCGCGCGGACCGTGGACGTTGACCGGAGCCCCGTCGTAGCGCACGTCGCCCTCGTCGAAGGGATAGATGCCGACGACGCTCTTGACGAGCGTGGACTTGCCGGCCCCGTTGTCGCCGACCAGGGCCATGACCTCGCCGCGACGGACCTCGAAATCGACCCGGTAGAGCGCCTGGACGGCGCCGAAGGCCTTCGAGACCCCTCGAAGCTCGAGGAGAGGCGTGTCAGCGGTAGCCATTAGCTAAGTGGGAGGCGAGGGCGCCGAAGCGCCCTCGCCCACCGTTCGTGTTTCCTCGCTTAGCTGTTCTCTTTGCAGAAGTCCGTATCGGCGGTGTCGCCGGTGCAGATCTCCGCGATCGTCCGGAAGTTGTCCGCGATGACCGTGTCGGCGATGTTGTCGGTCGTCACGCCGATCGGAGACAACGCCAGGTACGGCACGACGCCCTCGCCGGTCGGAGAATCCGCCGGCTTGCCGTCGGCGGCCTTGATACCGACCGTGTTCAGGTCGATGGCATCGGCCGTCGCCGGGGAGAGCGACGCTCCGAAGTCCGGCTGCACCGCAGAGGGATCCTTCCCTTCGCACAGAGCGATCGCGGCCTTCGCCGCGACCTCGGCTTCCGCCGCGATCGGCTTGTAGACGGTCATCGTCTGATTGCCGAGCAGGATGTTCTGGATGCCCGCAGCGGACGCGTCCTGGCCGCTCAGTGGGACCGGCCCGACGCCGGCCGCCTCGAGGGCGTTGATCGCCTGCTGCGCGAGGTTGTCGTTGGCGGCGAATACCGCATCGACCTTGTTGTCGGAGTCGGTCAGGATCTGCTCCATGATCCCCTGACCCTCGCCGTTGGCGCCCCACCCGGGCACGAACTGGTCGGCGACGAGCTTCCAGCTGCCGTCGCTGACGTGCTGCTGGACAACGGCGTCGTAGCCGTCCTTGAACAGGAAGGCGTTGTTGTCCTCCTCGCCGCCGTTCAACTCGACGATGTTCGCCGGGTCCTTGCCGAGATCCTGGATCGCAGGCTCCAGCACCTCGGCCATCGTTGCACCGACCTGAACGTTGTCGAAGCTCACGTACGCGGATCCGCCCGAGCTGCCTGTGTTGAACCGGTCGTACTCGATCACGTCGATCCCGGCTTCCTTCGCCGAGTCGATGATGGCGCCGCCCGAGCCCGTGTCGATGCTCGTGAGGACGATCACGCCTGCGTCGGCCGCAATCGCCTGCTCGGCCTGGGACTGCTGGGTCGCCGCATCACCTTCGGCGTTCACGATCGTGTGCTCGATTCCAGCGTCGTTGAATGCCTTGTCGAAGTACGGACGGTCGTCGCTCTCCCAGCGCGGCGAGCTGGCGCTGTCCGGAAGCAGAACCCAAATCTCCTTGTCGCACGCACCACCGGAGGCCGAGGTGCCCGTGCCGGCGGCTCCGGTGCTCGTGCCGTCGTCACCGCCACACCCAGATGCGACGGCGGCCAGTCCGAGCACGAATGCCAGGAGGACGACCTGGAGTCGCCTCCGTGTCTTGCCCTCTGTCTTTCCAAACAGCAGTTCCCTCACCTTAGTCCTCCTAATTCGTCGGCTCGAGCCGCTTGATGGCGCAACGCTACGGGGGTTGGGGCCCGAATTCAAGGTTCCGAGCCGGTTTTGGACAGGCCGCTGACCCTGATACGGTCGCTTACGTGAGGCCCCGCTCAGCCGTCCGCCTGGGCGCCCTGCTCGTCGCGGCAGCGTTCTCCGGCTATCTGCTCGGTGGATGCGCGGGCGACGGCCTCGAGGGCCTCTCCGGCGCCACGGAGCTCCCTACGGTCGCCCTTCCTGAGGTCACGGTTCCCGAAGTCACGATTCCTGACGTGACGCTTCCGGAGATAACGGTTCCGACGCGTCCCGAGCCGGAAACTACGACGGAGCCGACGACGACCACGAAGCCGCCGATCACGACCGAGCCGGCCACCACGGTGGTGAAGACGGAAACCGAGACAGAGACGGAGACGGCGGTGGAGACGGTCACCGAAACCGTGCCCACCGAAACTGCCGTCGCCGCGCCCACGCTCGCGGAGACCACCCCCGCGGAGCCGGCCTCGGACGACGACACGCCGTGGGGCTGGATCGCGCTCGCCCTGGGGCTTCTCATCGCCGGCGTGACGCTCGGCATCGTGCTGTGGCGGCGACGAAATGACGAGGGCAGCGCATGAGCGAGGAGCGCGAGGTGATGGCCTGGGACGAGCTCGGCGAGGGAGTGCGCGACCTCGCGGAGCGGATCCACCACGACGGCTTCGAGCCCGATGTCATCCTCGCCATCGCGCGCGGTGGGCTTCTCGTCGCCGGTGCGCTGGGCTATGCGCTCGGCGTCAAGAACACGTACACGATGAACGTCGAGTTCTACACAGGCGTGGACGAGCGCCTCCCCGCGCCGATGATCCTCCCGCCCGTTCCCGAGCTCGTCGACCTCGGCGAGGCCAGGCTCTTGATCGCGGACGACGTTGCGGACACCGGCCGGACGCTCGCACTAGTGCGGGACTTCTGTGCCGGAAAAGTGGGCGAGGTTCGCACCGCCGTTCTCTACGAGAAGCCGAGCTCGGTAGTCGCATGCGACTACGTATGGCGCAGGACGTCGGCCTGGATCACCTTCCCGTGGAGCGCCCTGCCGCCGGTCACAGAAGCGCTCGCCCAGTCGGGCCGCCCGGTCAACGGCTAGAGCAACGGTGAGAGCACGGCGAAGGCGGTCGCCTTCGCGCGCGGCTTGAACCCGGTCACCACGCTGCCGGGGCGCGACACCGCTTCCGCCGGCGCACTGAACCGCTCCTCGAACTGCGCCGCCAGGGCCTCCGAGCGGACCAGGAGATCGATCTCGAAGAACCGCTTGAGGCTCCAGGCCTCGAGGTTGCACGTCCCCGCGAGGACCTCTTCGCCGTCCCGCACGAACGCCTTGGCGTGCAGCATTGTCGGGTACTCGAGGATGCGCACGCCGGCGTCGAGGAGCTTCGCATGGTGGAACTGCTGCGCGGCCGCGCAGGCCCAGTTGTTCGCGTTGGCAGGGACGAAGAGCCGCACGCGCACCCCTCGCCGGGCCGCCCGCTCGATCCGGCCGATCATCCCGCGATCTGTGACGTAGGGGTTGACGACGTCGAGGGTCTCGCGCGCGCCGTCGAGCATTCGCGCGATCTGGTCGGTGATGGGGCGGTACTTGCCCGGCGCGTTGTGCAGGACGACCGCGGGGGTCTCGCCGGTGGCGGCTTCGGGGAACAAGCCGTCGAGATCCTCGGACGGAATCTCGCCACCGAGCCAGCGGAAGCTCGCGACGAAAACGAGCTGGAGCTGCAAGACCACGGGCCCTGTCACACGAAGGAAGAGGTCATGGAAGCGGCCGTCCTGGAAGTGGTCCTCGATCCCGGCGCCGCCAACCCAGCCGGTACGCCCGTCCACGACCACGACCTTGCGGTGGTCGATGTGGCCCAGGCCCGCGAGGTTCCACTTCAGGCCGCCGTCACCCCCGAGCAGGCCGGGGACCGCCCGCGGCTTGGTCGCGCGGACGACGCCGACTTCGACGCCCCCCGCGATCAGCCGCTCGTAGTGCTCGCGGGCCGCCTCCTCGGGCGCAGAGCCTTGCCGGTCGACCACGAGGCGCACTCGTACGCCCTCCTCTGCTTTGCGGATCAACGCGTCGGCGAAGCGGTCGCCGACCACGCCTGGGCGGAAGCCGAATTGGTTGATGTGGACGGAGGTCTGAGCGGCCTCGATGTCCGCCAGCATCGGTGGGTAGAAGGACTCTCCCTCGACCAGGACCTCAGCGGAGGCCGCGCTCGCCTCGTCAAAGGCGAGCGCCAGGTCGTCCACGGCGACCGGGCGCGCCAGCAGCTCCTCGGCATGGCGCCGAAGGGCTTCGTTCGAGACCGGGATTCCCCTAGCGCGTCCCATCCGGGCGACCCTACCGTTCGAGAGGTCGGCTAGCGGCCGAGCCGCGTCTTGCGACGGATGCCCAGGCGCTTCTGGAGCGCGCGGTCTTCCTCACCGTCCTTACGTGCTGCCCAGACGAAGAAGTAGCCCACTACGACGATCGGCAGGACGAGCAGAACGACGGCGAGCACCTCGGCGGCGAGCCGCACGGCTCAGCTCACCGCTTTCTTGTCAGCCATTGCGCGGCACCTCCACTGAACATCTCACTTCACGTAGCGTGCCAGAGCGGACGAAATCCGACGGGAGGGAGATCAGATGCCCGAGCACAAGACTGGAACCCGCGAGGAGTGGCAGGCGGCACGCGATGAGCTCGCCAAGCTCGAGGCCGAGCAGGCGAAACAAAACGAAGAGGTCAAGGCAAAGCGCCTCGATCTCCCCTGGGTCGAGGTCGAGAAGGAGTACGAGTTCGAGACCCAGGAGGGCAAGAAGACGCTCGCCGAGCTCTTCGAAGGGCGCTCACAGCTACTGGCCTACAACGTCATGTTCGGCCCCGGCTACTCGCTCGGCGCGTGCCCGGGTTGCACCAGCCTCGCGGACGGGCTCGACGGCACGCTCGTCCACGTGAACCACCAGGATGTGACCCTGATCTGCTTCTCGCGGGCGCCGATCGACCGGCTCAACGCCTATAAGGAAAGGATGGGCTGGCAGTTCCCGTACGTCTCCACCTACGACACCGACTTTGCCTTCGACTTCGGCCTCGCGATGACCGAGGAGCAGGCTATGCAGATCCCCGAGGTCAAGGACCTGATCGACAACCCGCCCGACTGGCTCCAGGAATGGGCCGGGCAGGTCGGGGCCGAGCTGAAGGACGGGCTGCGGGAGAATCCGAGCTGGATCGCCTTCACGCGCGAGAACGGAACCGTCTACCACACGTACACGGTGTCGGCGCCCGACCCGTTCGTCGCGCCCTACTTCAGCTTTCTCATGGAGCGAACATCGCTGTCCCAGTCGCCCGAGCCGTCCCACATCTTGCGGAAGGACGAGTACCCGGATGGCTGAAGCCTAGTAGGAGTGACGCCGGCTCACTGAAGCGGTAAACCGCGCTTGACCGTTCTACGCAGCTCCGGCCGGAGTTGGCCGCATGACGGCACCGATGATCCAGAAGATCGGGATGAAGATGCCAAAGAAGAACATCCATCCATGCCCATTTCTCAGCGTCATCACCCCGAGGGTGACCAGCAAGGCGAGATACAGCAAACCGCCGAAGCCAATGCCCCACCACATGTTTTCTCCAGACTGTCGTTTTCTCGAATCCAGCATACGTGGACGACGCCCGCGACCCATATCTGCGGCTTGTTGTACAGGCATCAGGACGTTGAGGCGCAGCTCCTGGCCCGACGATGATCCGGCCAAACCGCGTGGAGCTACGATCGCCGTGACGATCGGACGGTCTCCTTGGACTTGGAACAGGCTTTGGCCACCGGACATGTTGCGGCCGCGTCTTCGGCGCTCCTTGTGGGTGCCGCTGTTCTGCTGATGCCCAAGGGCACACAGACGCACCGAGCGATCGGAAGCCTCTACGGCGTTGCGCTGATTCTCGTGAATGTGGCGGCACTGTCGTTGCATCGAGAGAACACGTTTGGTGTATTCCATGGGCTCGCAGTCGCCAGCCTGGTCACGCTCGCTGTCGGGCTTTCGCCCTTACTCCTGGGCAGTAGATCACCCCAGGTCATCGCTACCCACGCGTACTGCATGACGTGGTCGTACGCTGGCTTAGTAGCGGCCGGATGCGGGCAACTCGCCGTCGCTTTTGGTCAGACGGCCTGGGTCGTGCCATTGGTGATCGGCACGGCATTGTCGATTAGCGCAGTCGTCATCTTCGGAAGGGTGCCGTCGATCCTCAGAGGCATGCTCGCCGAATATTGATCCAGGCGGCGCGCACCGGCTCGGTAGGCGCGCCGCCCTTTGGCGACTAGTGGCGAGAACTGACCGTTGCGCACACCGGCCTACGATCGCCGCTGAACCTCTTGTCTTGACTTGAGCCGCCATCACTCCCCTACGGAGAGGGCTGGGCCTGCTCCGCGATCGGCCGAGCGAATAGCCCATGGGCGAGCACGCCTGATCTCGAGGAGCCGCCGCCAAGGCGAGGTTCACGTTCCCCATCTTGAGGGCGCGCTGGAAGCGACCGTCGGGCGAGCCGTCCGAGGTCTTGGTCGGCCGCATCGCTCCCGGAGCCGATGGAGTTCCGCCGATCCACCGGACGATAGTTATGCGATTGAGCGGACGATCGCTACAAAAACCGCACGGTTAGAGCGATCCTGACCTTTTCATGAGCGGACGATAATTCTGAGAAATCGCCCGATCTCGACCCGTAATCGACGGAGACAGGCCCTGATGGCGGCGCCGCGGCCCGCTGACCTATCAGCCCTCCTGGGCTTGGAGTCCACTTGACCGTCGGGGCGGGTTAGCGTTCGTCGATCGCCTTCTCTACCTTGAACAGACTTCGGCGCACGCGGCCGACCGACTCGGGCATCAACGCCCCTGTTCCTGGCGCACTACCTACCGAGTCGGAGGCGTTCCGGTTCTGGCTGAAGCTTGGGTTCATCAGCTTCGGTGGTCCTGCTGGACAAATCGCGATCATGCACGCTGAGCTCGTCGAAAAGCGCCGCTGGATTACGGAGCGGCGTTTCCTGCACGCTCTGAACTTCTGCATGGCCTTGCCGGGCCCGGAAGCCCAGCAGCTCGCCTCGTACGTCGGCTACTCGATGTACGGGGTCCGAGGAGCACTGACAGCTGGCGGGCTCTTCGTTCTCCCGTCTTTCATCCTCCTCTGTCTGATGAGCGCCGTGTACGTCGAGTACGGCGAGGTGGGCTCGGTTGAAGGTGTGGTCCGCGGACTCGGTGCCGCCGTGATCGCCCTCGTGGCTGCGGCCGTCCTCCGAGTCGGCGGACGCGTGATCCACACGCCGGCCGCGCTCGCGCTTGCCGTTCTCGCATTCGCTCTGATCGTCGTCGGAGTGCCGTTTCCTTTGATCATCGTGTTCGCGGGCCTTGCGGCCTACACGGCCGGACGAAGCAGGCCGGCGCTCCTCGGGAAGGCTTCCGACCACGCTGGCGATGACCCGGATGACGTGCGTCCCGAGAGCGGACTCCGACGACGATTCGTCAAGACGATCCTGATCTGGCTTGTGCCTCTCGCCTTCTTACTCCTTGCTGGCGGCCTCGTCGCTGAGCTGGCCGGGTTCTTCACACTCGCCGCACTCGTCACGTTCGGTGGGGCATACGCGGTTCTTCCCTTCGTCGCGGATGCGGCGGTCAACCACTTCGGATGGCTTTCCGCCCAGGACATGGTCGCCGGTCTCGCGCTCGGGGAGTCCACACCGGGACCGCTGATCATGGTCAACACGTTCGTCGGCTTCCTCGCCGGATACAACGTCGAGGGTGGCCTGGCCTGGGGGTTCGTCGGTGCGACGGTCGCAACGCTTTGCACCTTTGCCCCGTCGTTCGTCTTCATCATCAGCGGCGCACCGCTGATCGACCGCATCCGGACGACAGGCGCCTTCGCATCTGCCTTGAACGGGATCACCATCGCCGTGGTTGGTGTGATCGCCGCGCTTGCCGTATTCGTCGCCCGCCACGCCGCCTTCCCTGATGGCCACGCGGACTGGCTCGTGCTGGCGCTCGCCGCCGTCGCGTTCATCGCGGTTGTGCGCTACGGCATCGGTGCGGTGAGCATTGTCGTCTTCTGCGCGGCAGTGGGCTTGGCGGCGACCCTGTTCGACTAGCAACCGCGCGTGCAAGCGCACTCACCAAGTCTCCTACACCAGGCGCGGGACGCTCTAAGCCCTAGTGAAAGTCAAGGCCCGCGACAATCTCGAAGGCGATGACCGCCGCGACCACGAAGTCGACCACGAGGCAGAACGGAGGCCACCACCTCGTGTTGGCGACGAAGTGGGTGCGGTGCTGCCACAGGTCCTTCAGGCCATGGCCGGCGAGACCAATCACAAGGAGCCAGGGTGTGCCGGTGATCGCTGCGGCAGCGATGATGATGAATCCGCTGGCGACGCCAGTTTCGACAGCGATGACCTTCCGGCGCCCATCGCCCCCGACTGCGAGATGGATCGACCTCGTCAGCGTTTCCCCCTTGCGGCCGAGTCCAAGAAGGAGGACACTGGACAGTGGAGGTCGGAGCGTCGGCGTTGGCCGAAGGCAGCATCCAGCTCCCCCTGACTCCGGCC